>Ga0182738_1000858_pt1 | contig 40472 bp, 42 predicted proteins | sample eDN5th30CBELigMG_FD_128876 | JGI IMG/M metagenome (GOLD analysis project Ga0182738, IMG submission 128876) | Enriched Miracle-Growth compost microbial communities from Emeryville, California, USA - eDNA 5th pass 30_C BE-Lig MG (version 2)... ...
AGCGTGTAACCGTCGGGCTTGGCCCGCGCCACGAACGCCGCGCCGGTGGTGCCGCCCGCGCCCGGGCGGTTGTCGACCACCACGGGCTGCCCCAGCGATCTGGACATGGCCTCGCCGAGTACTCGCGCCACACTGTCGGTGGAGGCCCCGGGCGGAAACGCCACCACCAGCGAGATGGGCCGTTCGGGGAAAACCTGCTGCGCGATCGACGAAGCGCTCAGGCAAATCGCAAGAAGCAAGCCGGCGCCTACGGTCTTCCAGGCGGCCCGCGCAGGACTGCGTTGGCCCATCATTGCGCCTCGATGCCGAACTCGCGCATGCGTTTGACGATGACATCGAACTCGGCGCGGTGGTTGGCGGCGAACTGCTCGGGCGTGGTGTTCATGAGTTCCAAGCCGCGATCGGTGATCAGCTGGCGCATCTCGGACGTCGCCGCGATGGTTCGAATCTCGCTGGACAGCCGCCTGACGATCGCGTCCGGCGTCTTGGCCGGCACCAGGAACGCCATCCACAGCGACGCGTTGAAAAGAGGATCGTCGAACCCCTGTTCGCGCATTGTCGGCACGTCCGGCAATGCGGCGGAGCGCTCGACGCCCATGATCGCCAGGGGCGTGATTTTGCCGGCCAGAACCTGGGGCTTGGCCAGTCCGACCCCCGTGATGCCGAGATCGACCGTCTTGGACAGCAGATCGGCCATCACCGGGGCTTCGCCGCGCTGCGCGACATGCACCATGCCGGCCTTCAGCTTGCGGTTGAGCGCCTCACCAGCGAGATGCCCCAGGCTGCCCAGGCCCCACGAGCCATAGCTCATCTTGCCCTGCTGCTTTGCGAGCAGCGCCTGCAGATCGGCCATGTTCTTGACTGGCAGCGACGAGTTGGCCGAGAGCAAGCCCGGACTGCGCGCGATCTGCGTCACGTATGCGAAGTCCTTGAGCGGGTCGTAGGGCAGGTCCTTGAACAAGGCCACGTTGTTGATCAGCGAGTCCCCACCGGTCAACAAGATCGTGTAGCCGTCCGGCGCCGCGCGCGCCACCTCGCCCACACCGAGCGCGCCGGATGCGCCTGGCCGGTTGTCGACGATCACCGGCTGGCCCATGGCCTTGGCCAGACGTTCGCCGACCACACGGCCCAGATAGTCAGCCGCCCCACCCGGCGCGAAGGGCACGACGATGCGAATCGGTTTGGAAGGAAAGCTTCCCTGCGCCATCGCCGTCGCGGGGAGCATGGCCAACGCGGGTACGGCCAGGGATGAGAGCAAAAGCGCGAGCAGTCTGCGTGTCATGGTGTCTCCTTGGAATGTTTGCTGGCGATTCAGGTCCCGGGCAGATCCAGGCGCGCGATCCGCCCTTCGAGGCCAGGTCTTGCGGCCGGATAGCGACGCATGACATCAGGGTCATGCCCGGGAATCAGAAAGTCCACGTCGCCGGCAAGTTGCGCAAGGCGGTCGAAGGCCTGCACCGTGGCACCCACGTCGTGCAAGAGCCCGATCGGGCGACGCTGCAGGAAGTTCTCGTAGAAGTGGCTCGCGTCCGACGCCAGCACCACCCAGCCGCGCTGTGTGTGCACGCGCACGACCTGCAACCCCATGGTGTGACCGCCCACGTGATGCACCGTGATGCCGCTGGCGACTGCGCCATCTCCATCGTGGAAGCGAACGCGACCGCCATAGACGTTCTTCACCAGGCTGGCCACCTCGTCCACCTCATAGGCCGCGTTGAGGTAGGGGCTGCCCATGTGGCGACCGGTTGCAAACTGCATCTCGCGATCCTGGATGTGAAAGGTGGCTGCGGGAAAACGCCCCAGATTGCCGGCATGGTCGTAGTGGAAGTGCGTGAGGATGACGTCAGGAATGGTCTGCGCATCGAGCCCCAGGCAGCGCAGTTCGTCCACGGGGTCGCACAGAAAGTCGCGGCGCCGCTTCACGGCCATGTCGCAGCCGAAGCCCGTGTCGATCACGCACGCACTGTCGCGCGCGATCGCCACCCACATGAAATAGTCGATGTGCATCGGTACGTCGTGCGCATCGCCGCCAAGAAAGAAATCCGGACGGCGCCCAGCGCGCGTCGCATAGCGGATCGCATAGAGCTCGTGCACCGCGGGGGCGTGGCCCGGCGGCGAGGACTCGGCGTTCGCGAGATACGGGCTCATTGCGCCGGCGCGTCATCGACCCGGCGGGCCAGGATACGCGCCGGCGCGCCGTCCGACCCGCGGATGTTCAGCGCATGCGCCATCACCTCGACGCGTTGGTTCGCGAGCGGCCGCAAGTTCGCCAGGTTCTCGATCACCAGTCTGCCGTTGCCCAACAGCACCTTGTGCACCGGCCAATCGAAGCCCTCCGGCCGGTGACCAAGTGGCAGATCCGGTGTGGGCACGTCCACGCCCAGCGCCTTGATGCCCTGGTCCACCAGCCACTGCGCGGCGGCGACCGTCAACGACATGTGGTCGTCGCCAAAGTAGTGCACGCTTCCCCAATGGCTGGCCCAATCCGTGTCGATGAAAACGATATCACCCGGGCGCAGGCAAGGGCGCGCCCGTTGCAGGTCCGCGACGTCGATCAGGCGCGCCGTCGCCACAGCCCGGATGCGCCAGACCACGCCGGCGCCGTGCAGCCGGTCCAGAGGAACCTGTTCGAACGACGGTCCGTCCTGCAGGATGTGCGATGGCGCGTCGATGTGGGTACCGACATGACACACCATCTGCATCTCGGTGGTATTGAGCGGGTGCTCCGGCATGCTGCTGATGCGCGAGAACCGCGGCTTGGGGAACACAGGTGGCCAGGCGTCTTGCGCATCGAGTACATGCGACAGATCGATCCAGGGGCCCTGCACGCGTTGTGCTGACGCGGGCGCCTGTACTTCAAAGCGCGGCCAGCCCTTCCACCCCTTGCGTTGAAACGCATGCACGTCGCACATAGCGTGTCCTTCAGGCCGGCGTGTGTTCGGCCAGCACACGCATGGCAATGCGCGAGGCTTCACCGCCGGCAGGCACGCCGCAATAGGCCGCGCCCTGCAGGATGACCTCCTTGAGCTCCTCGGGCGTGACACCATTGCGCAGCGCGCCACGCATGTGTCCTTCGAGCTCGGTCGCCCGATTCAGCGCCATCATCAGAGCGATATTGACGATGCTGCGCGTCTTGCGCGACAAGCCTTCGCGCGTCCACACCGCTCCCCAGGCCCACTCGATCGCGAATTCCTGCATTGCGCGCCCGATGCCGTGAGGATCGGCATCGACCACGCGCGGGGCGGCGCTACCCATTACTTCGCTGCGCACGCGCAGCCCTGCCTGGTATCTCGCTTCGTTCACAGCTTGTCTCCAAAAAAACGACGGGTCTCATGCCGACGGCACGGCTGCGGTGGCGCTGGCGGTACTCGCGATCTCGGCGCCTGCCCAAGTCTCGAAGCAGCGCGCCACGTCCGCCATATCGGTACCCCCCATCGCCAGCGCCGACAGGTAGAACTGGCGGACGTGGTTGCCGCTCCACATCGGTACGCCCAGGGCCTCGGCCGAGCGGATGCAAAGATCGATATCCTTGAAGCTCAGCTGGAGCGAAAAGCCGAGGTCGAAACTGCGCGACAAGATCGCGCGCGGAATCTTGTCTTCGGTCGCGCTGTTGCGGCCGGTGCTGGCGTTGAGCACGTCCAGCATCACCCGCGGGTCCAGGCCGGCGCGCGCGCCCAAGGCCAAGCCTTCGCAGGACGCAGCCAGCGCGGTGGCCGAGAGCAGGTTGTTGATCAGCTTCATCATCTGCCCCATGCCGGCCCGTGCGCCCACGTAGAAGATCTTTTTTCCCAGCATCTGCAGCAGTTCGCGCACCTCGTTCACGGCCTCTTGCGGACCGGAGGCCATCATCGTCAACGTGCCATGCTGAGCGCCCGCAGCGCCGCCGCTGACCGGCGCGTCCACTGCGGTGATGCCGCGCACGGCCAGCGCATCGGCCACCTTCTGCGCGGTCTGCGGGCCGGCGGTGGACAGGTCCACGAAAATTCGCGAGACCTTGCCATGCACCAGGCCGCTTGCCGACAACGCCACCTGTTCCACCGCCCATGGCGTAGGCAGGCTGGCCAGAACGATGGAAGCCTGATCCGCCACCTCCGCAGGTGAGGCCGCGACCTGTGCGCCCGCGCGGGCCAGTTCCGCGCAGCGCTGTTCATCGAGGTCGTGCACGACGAGCCGGATCCCCTGTGCGAGAAGGCGCCGGGCCATTGGCAGGCCCATCGTGCCCAGGCCAATGAATCCAACAGGGAAGTTGTCGTTCATCGGATCCCCTGCTTGGGCGCAAGCGCCTCGGACATTGCGGCCTCCACGCCTTTGTGAAGGATGGCCAGGTCGCTTGCGCCCAGGCCCTGGGCAAGTAGACGCTCCACCAATTCGCGCACCTCGCCCTGCGCCAGCAGGTGCAAGCCGGCCTCGTCAGCCGCTTCGAAGGCCAGGAACAGGTCCTTGGCGCCCAGTTCCAGGGAGAACGTCGCCGTGTAGTCCTCCTGGCTGATCTTGGGGTAGTTGCGCGCCAGGCTGTAGCTCTGAGCCGAACCGGCGGCCATGGCCGCGCACAACTTGTCCAGCGGCAGGCCGAGACGCGTGGCCAGCACGAAAGCCTGTGAAACGCCCAGCATGTTCCAGGAGGCGGCGAAGTTGTTGACCAGCTTCGCCAGGCTGCCGCTTCCGCTGGCCCCCAGATGGATCGGGTGCTTGCCCGCCAGCGCCAGGATCGGCCAGACCGCGCGGACGGCCTCGTCGTCACCGCCCACCATGATGCTGAGCTCGCCGGTTTGGGCGCGCGCCGGACCGCCGCTGACCGGGGCGTCGATCAGCCAGATGCCGCGTTCGCGCGCCTTGGTGCTCAGCGTGCGGATCAGGCTCGGGCCCACCGTACTCATGTCCACGATACGCAGGCCGGGGCGACCATGCGCCAGCAGTGCGCCGACTACGGCTTCTACGCTGCGCGGATGCGGCAGCGACAAGATCACCGTCTCGCAGGCCCGCGCAACCTCTGCAACGCTCGCAGCCGTCTCGGCGCCGTGGGCTCCCAGCGCCAGGGTCCGACGCGCGTCGCTGTCGTGCACGAGAAGCGGGCATCCTTGCTCAAGCAGCCGCACGGCAATGCGGCTGCCCATCGCACCCAAGCCGATAAAGCCGGCATTCCTGTCATTGATCAAGCTGGTTGTCTCCTGTCGGCGCTGCGGCGCTGCGGCGCTGCCATCAGCACCGTGAACCCGTGCACGGGATTATCAGGAGCGTGTTTTGTGTGTCAACAAACTGTTTTATCAGCAAAACTATCTACGAAATTCCCGACTGATACAGCGGCGGCCGCGCACGCTGTTTCAGTCGGCGATGCGCGGACCGCCGAAGCCCAGCAGCGCCGACATCTCGGCTGCCGCCGTCGCCACCACCCTGCTGAGCGCCAAGGCTCCGCCTTGTGCCTCAATCAATTGCTCGACACCAACAACATTGATTGCCGCGACCACATTGCCGGAGGCATCGCGCACCGGGTACGCCAGACTCACTACCATCGGATCGAACACCGCGTGACCATAGACATAGAGCCGCACGCGGTCGTCGCGGGCGGTGGCAGTCAAGACAGCGATACTCTTTGGGGGCGGGACCACGCGGCATTCACGCGCCAGCGCGCTGAAAACGCGGCGCAGGTGCAAATCATCCAGGTCCGCAAGCAACACGCGTCCGCTCGCCGTCACGTGAGCCGGGAAACGCGCACCGATTTGCAGGTTGCTCACCATGGCAGCGTCGCACACGGCACGCGCGACATACACGCAATTGCACCCGTCCAGGACGACCAAATGGGCCGACAGTCGAGTGAGTTGGCTGAGCTTCTCCAGCAGCGGCTGCGCGATCGCGGTGAGCGGCTGCGTATGCAGGTAGCCAAATCCAAGCGTCAATACCCTCGGGGTCAGCTGGTAGCGTCGCGTCCCTGACGGGCGCTTCAGGAAGCCTTCCGCCTCCAGCGTGTAGACCAAGCGGAAGGCAGCCGAGCGCGACAACCCGATGCCGTCGGCAATCTCGCTGAGCGTCAGATCGGAGTTGCTGCGGCTGAACAGCTGCAGCACTGCCAAACCGCGTGACAGCCCTGGCACGATGTAGCGATCGTCAGTCCTGTCTTCTGTCGCTTCGGCTCCGGCTGCGGGCGCTCCTCCAGCGTCGTTGGGATCGATATTCATGTCGGCGATGATGTCAGAGACTCGGGCAGAACCGCCCAAGCCCCTTTGTATCTCCAGCGGTCGGACCGGCCCACTAGCCCGAAGCGCCTCGGGGATGTTTGAAGCCCGTGTCTGAGTACTGGGCGCTTGAGCCGGATCGTCCTTTCTTGCAGCCCGAACGGTTGTAGGAGCTTTGAGTTCGCACAGATAAGGATGGGAGCGAGAGGGCGTGCCCGACCCTGTCTTCGTTGGGATCGATATCCAGCCAGACGCTGGAGTGGACAGCAGTACCTGGGCTCAGACCGGACAGGCTGGCAGGCAGCCGATGACAGCATCTTCACCGAGCAATGGGGCAGCCAGCGTGCTGGATTGCAACCTGCGCTGCCGGTGGCTACTGGTTCGAAGGCGCGGCCGACCCGCAATTGCCGCGGCGCGCTGCAGGTCAGCAAGATTGCTTGTGGACGCGTCGCTTCCGCTTGGTCTCCTATTCACGCGGTGGCCCACGCCCTCGCGCGCGCCTTGCTGCCAGCGCTGACCGATGGCGCACGAACGTCGGGTTGCCTGAAACGTCTAGGAAGAAATCAAGTTCGGGACGGCCCACTGGGCACTGGCAGTCCACGAGGTAGGGAACATCCTGACTAAATTTCAGCTTTCCGTCCGAACCTCATGGCCCCTTACTCGGGGGCATGCGCCCTGAATCAATCCACAGTCGCTCCCGAATCCTTGACCACCTTCCCCAAGCGCGCGCTGTCGCTGCGAATTGTCGCTGCGAGTTCCGACGGGGTGCTCGACACCATGTCCCAGCCCAGCGGCGTGAGCGTCGTGAGAACCTGTGGATCCGCCACAGCTTGGATGATCGCCTCGTTCAGCTTTTTCACCACTGGGGCTGGCGTGCCAGCCGGCGCGAACAATCCGGACCAGTACTCCATCTCCAGATTAGCGAAACCCAGCTCTGCCATGGTGCGCACGTCCGGCAACAGCTTGGACCGTTGCCTGGATGTGACTGCGAGCGCCCGAAGCTTGCCTGCCTTGATATACGGAAGTGATGTGCCGACCGAGTCGAACATCATGTCCACCCGCCCGGTAAGCAGATCCTGCAGCGCCGGCGCGGAGCCCTTGTAGGCGACGTGCACGAAATTGCCCCCCGGCTTTGTCTTCATCATCTCGCCCAGAAGATGGCTTCCCGTTCCGACGCTGGCCGAAGCGAATGTGACACCGCCTGTCTTGTTCTTGGCGATGTTTGCCAAGTCCTCGATGCTCCGGGCGGGGCTGTCGGCCGGCACGACCAAGACATGCGCAAAGCTGAAGACCAGCCCCAGCGGCTCGAAATCCTTGACCGGATCGTACGGGAGCTTGGCATACAGGCTTTGATTGATCGTATGCGTTCCGCTGCTGCCCAGCAGCAACGTGTAGCCGTCGGGCCGGCTGCTCTTGACGATCTCCGCGGCAATGCGGCCGGCGGCACCGGGCCGGGGATCCACCAGCACCTGCTGTTTGAGGCTTTCCGTCATCTTCGCGGCGACCACCCGCATGACCCCGTCGGACCCCCCGCCTGGGGCGAATGGAATGACGATCGTCACGGGCTTTTCGGGATATGTCTGTGCATGGCTTGCTGCTGCGGCGAGCAGGGCCGTCACGGTCAGCATCGCGCGCAGGAACTTTCCAAGGTCAATCATGCTTGTCTCCTATCTCGTGGCGGTTGAAAGATATCGGGGCGCCAGGCCTCGCCGTGGTCCACCCCTTGGGTGTGCACAATCCGCGAGGCGACTTCCGAGAGCTGTTCGCATCCCAACAGGGCCATATCGCGAGATATCTCGGCGCGCATGAGTTCAATGGCACGCAGGACACCCTCTTCGCCCGCGATGGCCGCCGCGTAGAGGAACGGGCGGCCGATGAAGACGTGCGATGCGCCCAGTCCATACGCCTTCAAGACGTCCGCGCCACGCCTCACGCCGCTGTCGAAGAACAGTTCCATCGATCCCTTGACGCGCTGCGCTTCGGGAAGTACCGACACCGGGGCGACGGTGCCGTCGAGCTGCCGGCCGCCATGGTTCGACACCACAACCCCGTCGATTCCCGACTGCGCCGCAGCCTGTACATCCAGCGAAGAAAGCAGGCCTTTGAGGACCAGCCTGTGCTTCCACTGCGCGCGCAGGCGCTGCAGCGTGTCCCATGAGAGGTTGTCGCGGCGATGTACCCGAGCGGCGGTGCGCGAGATCACCGGTGCGCGCGAGGCTGCGAAGTTCTCGAAGTGTGGCATGCCGTCGCGCACCAACGTGCGCCCGAACGTTCCAACCAGCCACCGTGGATGCGTCAGGCCATCGCATGCCAGACGCAGGCTTGGCCGCAAGGGCGAGCCAAAGCCGTTGCGGATGTCACGCTCGCGGTTTCCGGCGACCGGAACATCGACCGTGACGACCAGGGTGCGGACGCCGCTCGCCGAGGCCCGCTCCAGCAGCCGCACGTTGTCTTCATGCCGTTCGGAGGCATAGATCTGGAACCAGGCGTCCGGATTCTCGCGCTGGACCTGCTCGAGCGGCACCAGCGAACTGCCGCTCAGGATGAAGGGAACCCTGGCCTTGGCGGCCGCCCGGGCCAGTGCAAGGTCACCACGGTAGGCGGCCAGGCCGACACCACCCATCGGGGCGATGCCGAAAGGCGCCGACCACTCCTGTCCGAGCGTTGTGGTCTGCGTGTTGCGTGCCGAAGTGTCGCGCAGCACGCGGGGGCGCAGCCGGATGCACTCGAAGGCTGCGCGGTTGTCGCGCAACGACACGGCGTCCTGCGCGCCACCTTCGACGAACTCGAATAGACAGCGCGGCAACTTCTTGCGCGCCTCGGCAGCGAAGTCATCAAGGCAGAGCAAACGATCAAGTTTCATGGATCAGTCGATCCGACGAGGATCCGAAACACAGTCCAGCGCCGCATAGAAGCCGCCATGGAACAGGTCGTCCAGCGCAAAACCATCGTTCGCGGCAGGAACATCACTCGGCCGGATGTCGCGCGCGGTGCCGGCATACGCCTCTGCATCGTCGCGTGGTTCGTATCCGATGCGCTGTGCACCATCGGCACCCCAAGATCGGCGTGTATTGGCGGAAACGCCATACACCACCTCGAAATGCACGTCCGGTGCCTCCAGCGCGGCGACGGCCAGCCTCAGCATGTCGCCCGGGCTCAGCCAGGTCGCCAGTTCTCGCGTGGCCGTGACCTGCTGTCGGTACGAGCCGATGCGCAGGCAAACCACTTCCATGCCGTGTTTGTCGGCCATGTAGCGGCCCAGCGCCTCGCCGAACGCCTTGGTCACTCCGTAGCGCGTGTCCGGACGCACCGGCTCGGACGCCGTCACCCGACGCTGCGCACGGTGGTAGCCAATGACATGGTTCGAGCTTGCATAGATGACGCGCCGCAAACCGGCCCGCCGAGCCTCCTCGAAGATGTTCACCGTACCCGCCACATTGGCGGAAAGCAGCCGCGTCCAATCGCTCTCTCGCGACACCCCGCCCAAGTGGAGGATGGCGTCCATGCCTTTCACCGCCTTTGCAACCGCGCCCGCGTCTGCCAGATCGGCGTGGATGGTCTCCTCGCCTGCGCCGGCGGGCGCAAGGGGCGCCAGGTCCGTGAGTCGCAGCAGTTCATAGCGACCCGCCAGGCCAGCCCGAAGGTCGCGGCCGATTTCGCCGGCCGCTCCTGTCAACAAGACGCGCATCGTTTCAGCTCCAGTTTTCTTCCGGATGAGAGGCCATGCGCTTGCCCGGAACGTCAAGCCGCGCCTGCAGGATGGAAAAACTGTCCGCCTCGGTGATGTAAAGGGTCTGGCCATCGGCGCTGCCGAACGCGACGTTGGTGACGAGCCGACCTTCGCAGGAGCGCACCCGGTGGACCGGCTCGCCGTACGCATCGAAGATCCAGACCGTGCCCAGGCCGACATGCGCGACGGCCAGCCGGCCCTGCGCGTCGAGCGCCAGGCCGTCGGGCCCCCCGCCGCCAGACAACTGAATGAACGTCCCGACTTTGGTCACCCCACCATCGGGCCTCAGCGGCAGGCGCCAGATGGCGTTCGCGCGCGTCACTGCAACGAGAAGTGCACTCTCGTCCAGATTCATCACCAGGCCGTTGGGGCTCGGGATGTTGTCCAGAACACAGCTCAGCCGGCCATCGGCTGCCAAGCGGAACACCCTTCCGCTGGGATCGTGCAGACCGCTGAGTCCTTGATCGGTGAAATAGATGTCGCCATTGCGTGCGATGAACAGGTCGTTCAGGCCCTTGAAGGGCTCTAGACCATGGCGCGCCAGCAGCGGGCGGATACTGCGCGACGTGGGGTCGAGCAGCATCAGCCCATACTTGGCGTCAGCGACCACAATGCGTCCATCGGACGCGACCTTCAACCCCTGGGGCCAACCGTCGTACTGCAGCAGCAGTTCGAATTCGCCCTGCGCGCTGATGCGAAAGATGCGGCCGCCGGGAATGTCGACGCAATACAATCGCCCTTCCCTGTCGAAGCTGGGGCCCTCGAGGACCGGCGCGTTCTTGACCACGCCCTGGGCACGGACCCATTCGTTGCCTTCGTCCAGACATCGCCAGTGATCGGGCAAGCGAGCGAAGACGGTGGTCGGGACGTCCGATGGCGGCTGGAAGTACATCTCAGCGGCCTTCGGTGAGCTCGGCGCAGCCGGCGGCCAGGCCGGCGCGCAGCAGATCCCGTGCGAAGAACATGACCAGGTTGCCGCCCGCATCCACCGTGGCGCGGACGCCGTAGCGATCCAGCGGCGCGCCCGCGGAGACGCCTGCGGTGCGAGCCTGTTGCAGCACGCCGAAGGTCATCTCGCGCACCGGCGCGTGGTCCTCGCGCCGCGTCAGTCCGATCGACACGGCCATGTCCCCCGAGCCGACGAGAACCGCGTCGACCAACCCCGTGGCCAGGATGTCGCCGAGCTGGTCGAAGGCGGCCTTCGACTCGATCAGCGCGATCAGCAGGAAGTTCTGCGCATCGGCCGGGTCGCAATCGCGCACCAGGCGGGCGAGCGCCCTAACTTCGTCCGCGCTTTCGATGTCCGGTGCGATGAAGCCGTCGATGCCCGCATCGATGAAGCGCCGCAGCACGCCCGGGTCCTTCGTCCAGGGGCGCACGACGGCCGCCGCGCCGGCCAGGGCGGAAGCGCGCAGCATGTCGCACACCGTCTCCATGTCGGGGCCGCCATGCTCGCAATCGATGAAGATGAGGTCCGCCCCCATGCGCGCGCATTCGAGCGCGAGAGCCGAGGAGGCAAAGCCCGGGTTGATGCCCAGCACCGCCTCGCGCGCGCGCAGCTTGTCGCGCACCCGCTGGCGAGGGCTTGGCTGGGCGGCGGCCCTGGGTTTGCCGAAGGTGATGGGGATGTCCGACATGCGCGCCCCCTTTCAGCCGGCTACCGCTTGCGCCGGCGCGGCATCGATGTCTCCGAATCGGTTGCCCGCGCGGTCCTGCCCGCTCACCAGGATCAGCTCTCGGTTGCGCACTCCGCCGGCCACCTTGTAAAGCTCGTCCCCCGCATCGTGATCGTAGTGGCTGCTGGCCGGGAAGAACCGCACCGCGTAGCCAGCGCGGGGCTTGGTGCCGAGATTGGGCCAGGAGGCGTGGGCGGTATAGACATCGAAGAGAACCATCTGTCCCGGCTGCAGGGGAACGTCCACCGCGCGTGCCTCGTCGATTTCTGAAGGCGCCAATGCGCCGCCTTCGTCTTCCTTGCTCCAGTGGCCGCCCCGGTGAGCGCCGACACTGCGATTCTTATGCGAACCAGGAAGAATCCGCAGACAACCATTTTCCTTGACGCTCTCGAAGACTGCGATCCACGCGCTGATGGTCTCCAGCGGCCTGATCGGATAAAACGCGCCGTCGCGGTGCCACGGCGTGGCCGGCCCCTTGCGCGGCGGCTTGTGAAATACCGTGGAAGTCCAAAGGACGACATCGGGCCCGATCAACTCCCCGATCATTTTGACCAGCTTCGGGTGCGCGGCGATGTTCATCCAACCGGGTTCGGTTCGCACCCGCTGTGCGCCCTTGCCGCTTTGGATGTGCGGCGAGCCGATCATGCCGTCGGTGACCTGCGGGTTGTTCTGCAGAAGGCGGTCGGTGAGCTGTTGCAGCTCCCGCAATTCATCACCCTCAAACCGGAGACGGGGAACGAGAAAACCGTCGCGACGGTAAGCCTCCACTTCGGCGGGGCTGAGTATGGGTGCAAGCTTTGTCATTCAGTTCTCCAAGGGACGGGGGGTGACCGAGCGCTGCGCGTACTCGAGGCTTGGCTCGGGAAGGATGCAAGAGCGAACGAGGGGAGCGCTCTCAGCGCCTCTCGCCGCCCGTTGCAGAGGGCGGGACGTGGCTCAGCGTCAGCCACCGACGCTTGGGGGCGATGGATTCAAGGTTCATGCTGTCTCCGACTCAATGTATTGATGATGCAAGCCAAGAATAGCCGCATCGAGTTGTGATGTCAACTCAGCGGCGGTTTCATGGATAATTCTTCGATGGATGCGATGAACCTTCCGCACAAACCCAAACCAGCAGCGCGCGCGGCTGCCCGGCGCCACGTCGACGTGCTGGACCACGCCAAGACTCTGTCCGCCCAGATCATCATCCTTGCCAACAAGATCACGGCACGTTCTTCGTCGCTCCTCCGGCGCGAATTCGGATTGGGCACCGCGGAGTGGCGCATCATGGCTTTGTTGGCCATTCACGGCAGCACGAGCCCGCAGCAGATGTGCACCGTGATTGCCATGGACAAGGCAGCGGTGAGCCGCGCGTTGCGCGCGATGGAATCAAGTGGCCTGATCGACATCACGCCCCAGGAAGAAAACTCGCGTTGGCTGACCGTGTCGCTCAACCGTACCGGACGCAAGCTCCACGACCGCATCGTGGCGGTGGTCTTGGAGCGAGAACGGCGCATGACGGCCAGCCTCGACCCTGCCGAGCAGGCGCTGATGCTCGACATGCTCAGACGCATGCACCGGTGCGTGGAGGAGATGCCCGATCCGGTTTAGCGCCGCCTCGGGAGACGGCGACCCGCGGAGTGTTCGCGCTATGCAGGCAACGCTTCGAGGAATGTCCCCACCACTGGCGAGAAATTGTGGCTGGACCAGATCAGCTCGGCGCCCCACGCAAAGTCGAAATCCTCTGCGGCACGCACGTCGACCTTGGCCGAGAACTGTGATGCCGGGCCGCGACCGGCGAAGGAGATGCCTGCGCCGCTGGACACCAGCATGACCGTCGTGGAAAAGCTGTCGCTTTCCGCAGCCACGCGCGGTCGGAATCCCTTCGAAGCCCAGACCGCTCCCAGTCTTTCCGACAGGCTCAAGTTGTGCGCTCGCGTGGGCATGATGAACGGCTCCGACGCCAGATCGGCAAGACGCAGTCTCTTCTGCCGGGCCAGCGGGTGTCCGCGACGGAAGATGAATTCGAGCCGCTCACTGGCCAGCAGCCGCCGATCCGCGGCCACATCCGGCCCACTGTCCTGGTAGACGACGCCCAGATCGATCCTGCCGCTGGCCAGCGCCTCGAACTGCTGCGTATGCGGCATGAGCGTATAGCTCACCACCACGAACGGATGCGCAGCCTGGAACCGGCCAAAGATCTCGAGGACGGCCGGTGCGTAAAGGGCCGCCGGCATATAACCCACGCGCAACCTGCCCAGACGGCCCTGGCCAGCAAGCCTGGCAGCATCCACGGCATGATCAACCCGGCCCAGGGTATCCAGCACCTCGGTCAGAAAGACCCTGCCTGCGGCAGTCAATGACAGCCGCGCTGCGTCCCGCGCGAAGAGAGGAAACCCGATCTCCGCCTCGAGGTCCTGAATACGCCGGCTGAGTGGGGAAGGAGAGACATGCAGGCGCTCCGCCGCGCGCGTAAAGCTCATCTCCTCGGCAAGGGCAACGAAATAGCGAAGGTGGCGCAATTGCATGGCAAAGATCGTCTAACCAGCACGAGCCATTGTGCCGCACCGGTCCCCCGAGGCGCGCCGTCATCAGATGGCAGGCCGGCGCAAGGCCGGTCGCTTGCGTGTCAGAGCTTGAAGAGCCGCTCAGCGTTCGTCTGCAGAACCTTCCTGGCCTGTGCGCTCGGCAGTGAGCGCACGCGCGCCAGGCTGCCAGCCATGTCGCTAATCTTGTGCGGGTAGTCTGAGCCAAACAGGACGTTGTCCTCACCTGCGACGGCGATGCACAAGTCCAGCGCAAGACGCTCGTAGACTACGGCATCGTAATGGATGCGCCGCAGGTAATCGCTCGGCTTGCCTTTGATGGCAGCGCTGGCAGCGGGATGCACCTCGTGAACCCGGTCCAGCCGACCCGCCACATACGGCAGCGAGCCGCCGCCGTGAGAGGCGATCAGCTTGAGCTGCGGATAGCGGTCGATAAAGCCCGAGTAAATGATCTTGGCAAACGCCAGGGTCGTATCCGCCATGAACCCGACGGAGCCGGCCAGCGCAAATTCTTCCAGATGCTGATCCCGATAGCCCTGCGGCACCGTCGGATGGACCAGCACCGGCAGCGCGAGACGATCGATCTCTGCCCAAACCGGGGCGAAGAGCGGGTCGATGAGATCCTGCCCCGCAATGTTTGCCAGCACCACGATCCCGCAGGCGCCCAGGGCGGCGACTCGCCCGAGTTCCTGAATGGCGGCTTCCGGGTACTGCCACGGCAACGAGGCAAACCATGCGATCCGGTGCGCACGCAGGCGGCGCTGCTGCGCCATCGAATCGTTCACGATGCGCGCTGCCTGCAGGCTGGTGGCCTGGTCTCCCCAGTACACGTTCGGGCAGGTCAACGACACGACGGCGACGTCCACACGGGCCTCATCCATGGCCTGGATGCGCAGTTCATAGTCCCACATGCTTTGCTGGACAGGAAGAAACGGGGTGCCGTCCATTTCGATCATGCCGTCGGCCGTGACCGTGTACTTGCCGCCGTGTTCGGCCAGAAGTGCGAGCCATTCCCGGGTCATCATGTGAGTGTGGACATCTACAACGGTCATCAAGGTCTCCTAGGCTGGGGCTGAGGCGTTCGTTGCGCGCGAAGGGAAGTCACTGTGGCTGGACGCCGGCAGCCCGTATGACGCCGGCCCAAAGGCCCACCTGGTCGGACAGGAACCGATCGACCGCAGCGGGTTCGACGATCGGCAGTGTCGCGCCGCCAAGGGCGCTCATCTTGCTCTGGAAGTGAGATGAGGCCACGACCTTGTTGATCGCCCCGTTCAGCGTTTTCATGACGTCGGGCGGAACGCCCCGAGGCGCGAGTACGATGTTCCAGGTGGCCGCCTCGAATCCGGGCAGGCCAGCCTCGGAGATCGTGGGAATCTCGGGCGCGAACGGATTCCTGACCGCGCTGGCGACACCGAGGGTCTTGAGCTTGCCCGAGTCCAGATACTGCAGGACCGGCGGCACCGCGAAAAAGGTGAAATCCACCTCTCCTGTCAGGACGCCCTGCAGGGCTTCCGTGCCGGACTTGTATGGAACGTGCAGGAACCTTGTTCCTATTTGCCTGGCGAAGGTCTCCGCGAACAGGTGCTGCGTAGTGCCCACGCCTGACGAACCATAGCTGTACTTGCCGGGCGAAGCACGCGCCAGTTCGACGAAGCCGGCCAGCGAACTGGTCGGCATCCTGGAATTGAGAGCGATCAGGAACGGCGTGCTCGAAACGAGAGAGATGCCCGAGAAGTCCTTGACGCTGTCATAGGGGAGCTTTGAATAGATGGACGCCGCCAGCGCATGGGAGCTGTCGGCGAAATACAGGGTGTACCCGTCTGCGGGCGCTGCGGCCACCTTGGCTGACGCGATGGTGGAACCTGCGCCGGGCGTGTTCATCACGACCACGGCCTGCCCCAGCTCATCCTTGAGTGCATCGGCCAGCAGCCTGGCTTTGATGTCTGTGCCGCTGCCGGCAGAGAAGCCCACGATCAGGCTCAACGGCCGTGTCGGGAAATCCCGCGCATGGGCAGCCCCCAGCCAGATAAAGAGCAGAACGAAGCCCAGACAGCGAAGCAGTGGCGCCATGTCTTGTCTCCAGAGCATGTCTCTCGGATCCATCGCCCCGCGACCCCGAGAAGATCGGCAGAAGAATGCCACGGCGCGACCGCTCCGACCGGCCGTTTTGGCACGCGGCAGGACCAAAAGAGCGCGCGCCCGGCTTCCGGCGCTGCGCAGAATGCTTCGATCCAAGCCCACACGGAGTGAAGCCACCTTGCAGCAAGACACTTTCGAGATCAAACGGTCGACTTCGGCCATTGGCGCCGAGTTGCACGGCTTCGAGCCATTTGCGCCCTCTGCCGCCGAAGTCCTCAAGCGCTTGGTGGGACAGCACGGCGTCATCTGCATCAGGGATACGCCTATGAGCCCGGAGCAAGAGATACGGCTCGCTTCGCAACTCGGAAGCATCGTCCCCACCCCGCAACTGCGCAAGATCGACGGCTTCCCCTTGATCGAGGAGGTGCGCAAGACCCCGGTCCAGGCGAGAGGCCTTGGCGATGTCTGGCACACGGACCAAAGCTTTCGCCCACGGCCTCCGCGCTACACGGTTCTCTTCGCAAAGGAGCTGCCTCCGGTGGGTGGTGATACGCTTTTTGCCAGCATGGCTGCCGCATATGACGCGCTTTCCGAGCAGTGCAAGGCGAGCCTGTCAACCTTGCAAGCGCTCCACGTGGACTGCGGCCCCTATGGGAACGCAATCCACAAGGACGATCCGCTCACGCCGCAGACGCGGCATGCGGTCCACCCCGTCGTGATCACGCTTCCCGGCAGCGAGCGGAGGTCGCTGTATCTGAGCCCCGACAAGACCTGGCGCTTCGACGGATGGACGAACGAAGAAAGCGAAGGGCTTTTGAACTTCCTGCTGCGCTTCGTACAGCGGCCCGAATTCACCGTGCGCTACCGCTGGCGGCCCGGCACGGCGCTGGTCTGGGACAACTATCAGACCTGGCACTACGCAGTGAACGACTACGCCGGTCACACGCGGGTGATGCACCGAATGATGGTCGACGGCGACCCGTTCGCATAGCTCACTGCGGAAGCATTACCAAGGAGACAAACCAAATGAATCTGAATGTGATCAAGGGGCTTCTCGCGTTGGCCCTGTCCATGCTCGCGGGCCTGGTGGGCGCTCAGGCGTATCCCGCCCAGCCCATTCGCATGATCGTCGGCTTCTCCGCCGGCAGCGGCACCGACGCCGTCGCGCGGGTGCTGGCGGACGCCATGAAGGACGAACTCGGGCAGCCGGTAGTGATCGTGAATCTGCCCGGAGCCGGCTCGACCCTCGCCGCAGCCAGGGCTGCCGCGGCCGCGCCTGACGGCTACACGCTCTATTTCGCCGACAGCTCCCATGCGCTGGCGGCGTCGATCTATTCAAAGCTCCCCTACGACAGCGTCAAGGACTTTCAGGGCATTGGCTTCGTCTCAACCATTCCGTTCGCGATCGTGGCCGGCAGGAGCGTGCCCGCTGGTGACCTCTCGCAGTTCATTCAGCTTGCAAGGAGTTCTCCGGGAAAGTTCAGCTATGGCTCATCCGGCGTCGGGGCGACCCAGCACCTGTTCGCGGAGACCTTCGCCAGGCAGATCGGTACGAGGTTCCTGCACGTGCCGTTCAAATCCGGCATCGAGGCACTCAATGCGGTCCTGGCGGGCGACGTGGATTTCACGTTCTTCGGTGTGCCCCCCGTGCTGCCACATTTGCAGTCCGGTGCCCTGAAGGGCTTCGGCGTGGCCTCCGCGACACGCACGGCCTTTGCGCCCAATCTGCCGACCATCGCGGAAGCCGGCCTGCCTGGCTTCGAGGCATCGACATGGAACATGGTGCTGGCACCCAAGGGGATCGAACCCAAAGTGGCAGAGCGTTTGAACCAGGTGATCACGAAGATCACCGGAACCGACAGCTTCCGGCAGAAGATCGGCACCGCCGGTGCAATCGCCTCGGCCGGCGCCAGCCCGGATCAGGTCACCGCCTACCTGGCACAGGAAGTCAGTCGCTGGAGGGAAGCGATCAAGGCAGCGGGCGTGGGCGCGCAATGAGCACAGCAGATGATCCTCGCGTGGCCGGGACGCAGCGCACGCTCAGAGCTCGCCTGTTGGCGGGAGAGCCGCTTTACGGCATGCTGGCCGGGCTCGCCAGTCCAGCCGTCGCCGAAATGGCGGCGCTCGCCGGCTATGACTTCGTCGTGATCGATGGAGAGCATGGCCCGGCCGATCGGGTCACTTCCCAGTCACTTGCTCAGGCGATCCGGGCAGGCGGCGCCAGCGCCGTGCTGCGCGCCGCATCCCATGCGGACCATATACTGGGACAGGCGCTGGACCTAGGGGTGGACGGCGTGATGGTGCCCAACATCGTCAGCGCCACGCAGGCGCGTGGAGTGGTCCGGGCCGTGAGATACCCGCCGGCGGGCGCGCGCAGCAACGGTACGGCCGTTGCTCGGGCATCGGGCTACGGGCTTTTCGCGCGGGACTACGTGAGTCAAGCGAACCATTCAGTTCTTCTGGCGGTGATGATTGAAAGTGCAGCCGGCGCCAGCGCGGCTGCGGACATCGCCGCCGTCGAGGGCGTCGACGCGGTCATGCTCGGCGTCTACGATCTGTCCGGCGACCTTGGCATCGCGGGCCAGTTCCACCACCCGCTGTTCCTCGAGGCAGTGGACCGTGTGGAGACCGCAGTGCGTGCCGCCGGCAAGATTCTGGCCGGTGTGGTCCGCCCGGATTCATCGGCGGCCGAACTCGCCGATCGCGGATATCGGATGGTCACGCTGGGGACCGATGCCGGAGCTCTCGCTGCAGGCATGCAAGATCAGCTTGGAAGCAGGCCTCGCTGATGTTCCATGGGTCCAGTCTGCTCTGAGCGCCCACAGTGTCTGGGATCTCGGGTTTCGCTACGAAGGCGGGCCGGTGCGATGACGGCCCCGGCGCCACCATAGACCCTTCCGGATCGAAGGGGGGCCCTTTCTTGGGCCGCTGCCGCATGCGTGCAAGCGTCGTACCTTTTTGTTTGCCGCAAGGCGCTCTAAGGATCGCTGTCATGCCGCCACCGCAGACCGCATGCTGCAAAAACAGCCGGCGCTCGGTGAAACGCCGTCTGACTTCTATTCGAGCTTGACGTTTGCCGCCTTGATCACCTTTGCCCAGCGCTTCATGTCTTCGGCCAGGACCGCGCGGAACGCTGTGCCCGAGGTCACATCCGGAACAAAGCCACCGGCTTCCAGCTTTTCGCGCACCTCCGGGGTCGTGAAAGTCTTCATCGTGAAGTCGGTCAATGCCGTCATGACTGCTGGCGGTGTCTTGGCCGGCGCAAAGAAGGCGGTCCAGGCGTCGGCCTCCGAATTGGCCACCCCTTGCTCGGCCAGGGTGCGCAGCGCGGGCAACTGGGGCGCGCGGTCCTTCGAGGCCACGGCCAGCGCCGTGATGCCACCGGACTTGATGAAGCTCAGCACGCTCGGCATGGTCGAGAACGTGGCGTCGATCTGACTGCCCATCAGCGCCTGCGCTACTTGACTGCTGCCGTTGTAGGGAGTGTGATCCATGCGCGCGCCCGTGGCGATCTTGAACATCTCGGCCGCGAGGTGCGATGCAGAACCGTTGCCGCTGGAGCCGTAGTTGATCTTCTGGCCCGGCTTGCACGCCAGCGCAATGAAGTCGGCCAGTGTCGAGATGCCGAGGTCCTTGCGCACGACCAGCACATGCTGCAGTCGAGCGATGCCGGCAATCGGCGCGAAGTCGTTGATGGCGTCGTAGCCCAGGCTCGGAAACAGTGCCGAGTTCGCGCCATGCGTCTGGTTGGTCCCCAGCATGATGGTGTAGCCGTCGGGCACGGCCTTGGCCGCCGCGCGGGTGCCGATGGTCCCTGAGGCGCCTGGCTGGTTGACCACGATGGCGGGCTGACCGAAATGCTTGGGAAAGCTGTCCGACCAGATGCGCGCCGCGACGTCGAGCGAGCTTCCGGCTGGATAAGGCACGATCATCTTCACGACCTTCGACGGATAGCTTTCGGCCCGGCTCGCGAGCGGCACGGTCATCGGAGCGGCCGCGGCGGCCAGCAAGAGGTTGCGACGAGTCAGTTTCACAATGTCTCCTTCTGAATGAAAATGCGCAGGCGGCCCACAGGCCGTCTTGGTGGCCTACACAGCCAAGTAGCCGCCGTCCACGTTGATGACAGCGCCGGTCATGTAACTCGACATGGATGACGCCAGGAAAACCGCAGGACCGGCGATTTCAGTGGCCATGCCATAGCGCGCCATCGGGATCCGTGTCCGCAGCCGCTCGTTGCGTTTGGGGTTGTCGCGCGTTGTCGCTGTCATGTCGGTTTCGATCACGCCGGGTGCGATGGCATTGACCCGAATGTGGCGCGGTGCTAGCTCAAGCGCCATCACCTTGGTGAGCATCTGCGCTGCGGCCTTGGAGGTCGAATAGGCCACCGACATCGGGGAGGCATGGAAAGCGGTGATCGATGTCACGTTGATCACGCTGCCCCGCGTCTTTTGCAATGCGTCGACGCACGCCAGCGTCATGTTGCGAACGCCGTCGACGTTCACGTCCATGGCGCGACGCCACTGAGCGTCGCGATCGTCGCTGTCGAAGGCGTGCCGGGGCCGCACCCCAGCGTTGTTGACCAGCACCGAAAGAGCGCCGATGGTTTCTGTCAGCCGCGCGATGCGGGCACATTGGGCGGGGTCGGTCACGTCGAGCGCAAAGGCGTATGCCTTACCGCCGTCGGCCTCGATGCCGGAGGCGACACGCTGCGCGTCGTCGCCGTCGATATCGGTCACGATCACCGTGGCGCCCGCGGTCGCCAGACCGCAGGCGATAGCGGCACCGATCCCACGTGCGGCGCCGGTCACCAGCGCCAAATGTTGATTCAGCAGCACGCTTCTTCAATCGATCTGTTGGATCGACCGAAGATAGGATCTTCCGAAGAAAGCCCGTGTATCCGGCGATACAAAACAGGCGCGGTTTTTGTCAGCGCGCTTCCAGCAGTGCGATGAAGGCGTCCGGGTCGGTAATTTCCACACCCTTCGAGCGGGTGGTGACCCAGCCTCTGGCGGCTAGCGTCTTGAGTGTGCGGGTGACGGTGACACGACTTAGCCCGGTCATCGCCGCAATCTGCGCATGCGTCAGACGCAACTGGGAAACAGGCGGATGACGCTGTCCGAGCGCTGCGCGGCCGAACAGGTCGATCAGCCGTGCTTCGGGACTCGTTGACGCAAAGCTGGCGAGCTTGTCGATCAGGATCCGGTGCTTGATGCCGAGCAACTGCAGCAGCGTAACCACGAGTTCAGGGCTGTGTGCCAGCAACTGCTGGATTTCGCCGGCACGATAGCGCGTCACCACGGTTTCTGTGACCGCCGTGGCCGTGACGTACCGCGGCCGGTCGATGAATGCCGATGCCCGCCGAAGATCGCGCCGGGCCCGAATATCTCGAGCAAGAGATAGCTTCCGCTGCTACGCAATACGGTGGTGTGGATAAACCCTGAGCGGACCAGATAGAAACAGTCGTGGTGCTCGCCCTGTGCATACAGGATCTCGCCGGGTGCCAGGCGCTGAATGGTGCCGATATGAGTGTTGGTCAGCCACGGTGCAGTGATCGCGCGGGCCGCGTCCCACGAGGCATAGGCGGAAGCCCGGGATGAAAAGCCCATGACGGCAGGATAGCGGTCTTCTAGAGGTGGGATATCTTGTGCCGAGCCCTCGGGCCGTACAAGCCAAGTAAACCTCAGTCCAGCACTGCGGCCATTGCCCAGGCCACGTACTCGACGTTCTTCGTCGACAGGCCGGCGATGCACATGCGGCCGGAGCGCACCAGGTAGACGGCGTGTTCCTTGAGCAGCCTGTCCACCTGCTCGGGCGACAGGCCGGTGTAGCTGAACATGCCGCACTGGGTGAGGAAGTAGCCGAAGTCGCGGCCGGGCAGCTTCGCCGTCAGCGCGGCATGCAGGCGCTGGCGCATGTCCTTGATGCGGCCGCGCATGGCGGCCAGCTCGGCCTCCCACCTGGCGCGCAGCTCGGGCGTTTCGAGCACCTGGGCGACGATGCGCGCACCGTGCGTCGGCGGGCTGGAGTAGTTGGCGCGCACGGCGGACTTGAGCTGGCCGAGCACGCGGTCGGCCTCTTCCTTGTCCTTGCACACCACGGACAGGCCGCCGCAGCGCTCGCCGTACAGCGAGAAGCTCTTGGAGAAGGAGTTGGAGCAGAAGAAGCGCACGCCTGCGTCGGCCAGCGCGCGCACGGCGAAGGCGTCTTCATCGACGCCGTCGCCGAAGCCCTGGTAGGCCATGTCGACTAGGGGATCAGTTCGCGCTCGGCGATCACCGGGATGATCTGCTTCCACTGGTCCTGCGAGAGATCGACGCCCGTCGGGTTGTGGCAGCTCGCGTGCATCAGCACGATGCTGTGCTTCGGCAGGCCGCGGAAGGTGTCCAGCATGGCCTCGAAGCGCAGGCCGCCGGTGGCCGCGTCGTAGTAGGGGTAGGTGTTCACCTTGAAGCCCGCGCCCTCGAACATGGCGCGGTGGTTCTCCCAGGTCGGGCGCTCACCCACACCTGAGATTCGGGGAAGTAGCGCTTGAGGAAGTCGCCGCCCACCTTCAGGCCGCCGGAGCCGCCCAGCGTCTGCAGGGTGGCGATGCGGCCGCTGGTGACGGCCTCGTGCGTCGGGCCGAAGACCAGCTTCTGCACGGCCTGGCGATAGGGTGCGAAGCCTTCCATCGGCAGGTAGGAGCGCGGGCCGATGGACTGCAGCAGCGAGGATTCGGCCTGGCGCACCGCGTCCATCACCGGCAGCTTGCCGTCGTCGTCGAAGTAGATGCCGATGGACAGCGAGACCTTGTTCGGCCGCGGATCGGCCTGGAAGTCTTCCATGAGCGAGAGAATCGGGTCGCCCGGATAGGCGGGAACATGAGAAAACATGGCATGCCTCTTGGTTGCAGGATGCATGGCGCGACGCCAGATCTGGTTGGCCGAGCATCTGGACAAGACATGATCAGAGGAGCGGACATCGCGGTGGCGATCAGCCCGCGCGATGCATCGGCGCCTCAGGACTCCGCGGTGAAGCCGATTTTCTTGACCAGAGGGCCCCAGCGCTCGGTCTGCGCGCGCTGCGACGCGGCCATCTCCTCGGGCGCCGAAGCGGCGGCCACCAATCCCAGGCCGGCCAGCGAGTCGATCACTGCCCGGTCCTGCAATGCCACGCGCAGCGCTGCGTTGGCGGACTGGATGACCGCCGCCGGTGTCTTGGCGGGTGCGTAGAAGCCGAACCATTCCTCGCTGCTGAGCATCGGCAAGCCCTGCTCCGCGAAGGTGGGCACCTCTGGCGTGAAGATGGTGCGCTGCGGGCCGGAGGTCGCCAGCAGCCGCAGCTTGCCTGCCTTGTACTGCGGCAGCAGGTCGCCGGTGGTGGTGAACATGACGGGGATCTGGCCGGCGATCACGTCCGCGATGCCGGGCACGGCGCCGCGGTACGGGACCTGCACGAGCGGCAGGTGAGCTTCCAGGCCCAGCAGTGCGCCCAGGAAATGCGAAGTGGATCCGGCTGCCGGCGAACCGTAGCTGCTGTACTGCGGATTCGCTTTCACCCAGGCCACGTAGTCCGGAACGGTCTTCACCGACGCCGGCACCATCGGCCCCACCGCCATGGCTTGCGTGGTGGTGGCGGCGATGCCGACTGGCACGAAGTCGGCCACGGGGTCATAGCCCAGCTTTTTGTAGACGAAGGGGAAGATCACCATGCACGAGTACGGTGTGCACAGGAGGGTCTGACCATCGGGCGCCGCACTCCTGACCGCCATGCAGGCGATCTGCCCGCTGGCGCCGGACCGGTTGTCCACGATGGCCGTTTCCGCGAAGTTGCCTCCAAACTTCTCGGCCACCCGGCGGCCGACCAGATCGGTGGTGCCCCCAGGCGCGAAGCCGACGATGATCTTGGTGGACTTGAGCTTCTCCGCCCAGGCTAGGCCAGGCGTGAGCGAGGGTACGGCAGCGGCAACGCCGGCAGCCAGCAGATGGCGACGAGTAAGCATGAGGACTCCAGGTTTTGAGGTTGGAGAAAGGACAGGGACGCTAGGCGGCGCAATACCCGCCGTCCACCGGCAGCGTCACGCCGGTAATGCTGGCGGCTTCGCTGGAGGCCAGGAAGCGAACGGCGTTGGCCACGTCATCGGGGAGTACGGTGCGGTTCAGCGGCACCCGGGACAGGAAGGCAGCCAGTGCGGCGGGATCGCTGCGCGTGCCTTCCGTCATCTCGGTTTCGGTGATGCCCGGCGCGACGGCATTCACGCGCACGCCGTCGGCGCCCAGCTCCAGCGCCAGAGCCTGCGTCAATTGCTTCACGCCGCCCTTGGAGGCCGTGTAGGCCGCTGAATTGCGGACCGCCACGAAGGCATGGATCGACGCCACGTTGACGATGCAGCCGCGCGTGCGACGAAGCTGCGGCGTATAGGCATGCGCCGCATGGAAGCAGCCGTCGAGGTTGACGCCGAGGGTGCGGCGCCACTGGCTGAGCACGTCCGCGTCGTCGATGGCTCCGCGCAGCAGCACGCCGGCATTGCTCACCAGCACGTCACAGGGGCCGAATCGCCGCTCGGTCGCGGCGGCCACCTCCCGCATGGCCTGGGCATCGGCCACGTCGGCCACGCACTCGAAGACTTCGGCGCCCTGCTCGCGCAGAGCTTCACCGGCCAGCCGCAGCCGGCTGCCGTCGAGATCGAGCAGGGCGACGCGGGCGCCGTCACGCGCGAAGCGCCGCGCAATGGCCAGGCCGATGCCCTGCGCCGCACCGGTGACCACCACGGTCTTGCCTTGGAATGTCATCAGCTGCTCTTTTAGGTGCGCAGAAACGCCAGCGTGCGTTCACGGGCCAGTTCCGCTGCCGGTGCGTCGAAGTGCTCGCCGTCGGGCCGCGCGAAAGCGTGGTCGCATCCGGGGTAGACATGGGCGGGCATGTTGTCCTGGCGCGCGGCACGTTCGAGGATGACCTGGCGCGCCTCCGCCGGCACGAAACCGTCGTTTTCAGCGATGTGGAGCAGGCAGGGCGCCATGGCCGTGTGTTCAACTGGCAGCAGCGCTTCCAGACCCACACCGTAGTAGCTCACCGCGGCACTGATCGGCGTGGACATGGCCATCATGACGGCCAGACGGCCGCCCAGGCAGTAGCCGAGCGCTGCGACCTTCTGGCCGCGGCCCTGCGCCACGAACCATTGGCGCGCGGCGTCGAGGTCCAGCACGGCGCGGTCCTGGTCCATGCCTTGCATCAGCGCGATGCCGCGCTGGAACTGCTCTGGCTGGCGCGGGTCCAGGTCGATGCCCGCTTGCTGCCGTGCGAACAGGTCAGGGCACAGCACCTCGAAGCCCTCGCGCGCCCAGGCCTGCGCGGCCTCCTGCATGGCGGCGTTGATGCCGAAGATTTCCTGGATCAACACCAGCGGGAGGCCGGTGCCGGTGGCACTCGGCACGTGAAGCGCGGGGATCTTGAAGCCGTCGTCGGTCTGGAGGGTGATGAAGTTCATGTCGTTTCCTTTGAATGAAAGTGAATCGGGCGCCTATGCGGCACCTCTTTGGCTCTTGAGTTCGATAGAAATCAAGATGGGGTTGTGGACGGATCGCACGTATTCGATAAGCGAACCGTCCGTCGCATACAGCCAGGCTTGGACCTGCAGGCCCGCCGAACCGACGGGCAGATCCAGGGTGCGGGCCACTTCCTCGTTCAGTGGGCAGGCGCTGATGCGATGGCTGATGCTGTGAACGGTCAACCCGTACACTTTCTCGACCAGGGCATAGACGGAATCCACCTCTCTGTCGAGAAAGGGGGCGATGCCGGCGTACTTGTTGTCAACGTAGACGTTCGTCCACGTCGAAAGTGCGCTCGCGCCCTGGAGATGCCTCACGCCGGCAACGGCGAGCCAGTAGCCGGTCGCGCTGGCGATGCCCGCCAGCCCCTCATCCGGTTCGCCCTTGACGGTGGTCAGCCGGTCGACCCGCATGGCGGTCTGGCCGGCCAGCCGCAAGATGTTGTCAAGGCCATCCATCTGCTGGACATACGCAGTGGCCATGGCCGGAGCAATGACTTTGGTTCCTACCTTTCTCACGCGCTGGACCACCCCTCCCTTTTCCAGGATCTCGAGGGCTTGCCGCAGCGTGACGCGACTCACGCCAAGCGCCTTGGCGAGGTCCAACTCCTTCGGAAGAACCGTGCCGACTGCCAGATCGCCCGATTTGATCCGGTCGAGCAACGCACTGCTCACCTGACGGTAGAGCGGCTCCGACGCAGCATTGGACAGAACCTTATTCATAAGTAGTAACCTAATAATAGAGCCAGGATTTGAATCTTGCAACATCAAAGACCCAGGGTGAACATCGGCCCCTCTGGGATACACCTCGCGCCAAGTTCAGCGTCGCCACGCGGCGGTTCAGAGGAGTTCTCTGCACACAAGCACTATCACGATCCGGTCTTGCCCTCTCCAGCCCTGATAGCTTCCCGGACCCGAACAACGCATCCGGTGCGCAATCGTTGAGGTGTGATGGACCGACACCGTCCGGAAGCGCCCGCTGCATTCCACCTCGCGTGGCCGCCAGTGCCTCACAGGCGGCCAATTTCCCATGACACGCGCGACACGAATAGTGAAGTGGATGTACTGCACGGCGCGGTGGATGGCCCGCCGAAATACCGGCGGGGCCATCGAACCCGTCCGCTCAACAGGAAGAGAGAGTCAAGCCCACTACTTCCGCTGGGCTCTGCTTCGAGCGACCGGCTGATTGAGCGCCAGTTCCCGGAAGCGCTGTGCCGCCGCGTTGTGCCCATCTTCCCGTGATGCCATCGCCAGCGCGATACCGGCCGAAGCCGGCAACCCGTCCAGCGGGCGGAATACCACATCACGCGCCGCAAGCCGTGCACTCACCGACGGCACCAGCGCCACGCCCAGGCCACTTTGCACCAGGCTGATCACGGTCTGCACCTGGGTGGCCTCCTGGGACACCCAGGGCGCCAACCCCGCCTGTTGGAAGGCCGCCATCACCATGGCGTGCAATCCCGGCACGCGGGTCGATGCATAGTCAATGAAGGGCTCGCGCGCCAGCATCGCCAACGTCAGCCGCTTCTTCTTCGCGAGGGCATGGTCCGCTGGCAGCACCGCGCAGAACACGTCGTGCTCGACGACCTCGAAGCGCAGCGCACTGGCCGAGCCGGTCGGATAGCGCACCAGGCCGATATCGAGTTCGCCGGTTTCGACCATCGCCAGCAGTTCAAGGTTGGTCGACTCGCGCAGAACCAGTTCGACGCCGGGGTAGCGGGCACGAAACGCCGGCAGGAGCCGCGGCATCAGCGCGTAGGTGGCCGAGCCGACGAAGCCAACGCGCAGCAGCCCGCGCTCGCCACCGGCGGCGGCCTGCGCGGCATCGCGAAGCGCGCCGGCATCGATCAGGCAGCGGTGCGCCAGACCCAGCGCCGCGATACCGGCCGCGGTCAGTGCGACCCCGCGTGGCTGCCGTTCGAACAGTGGTGTCCCCACCTCTTCCTCAAGTTTGCGGATTGCAACGGACAGCGGTGGTTGGGCCATGTGCAGGCGCTCTGCGGCGCGCCGGAAGTTGAGCGTCTCGGCCACGGCAATGAACTGTTGAAGCTGGCGCAGTTCCATCTGGAAGACTTACTTTCAATGTATCGGAAATGACATTAACGGTATTGGACGCCTTAGTCCTCCGTTCCTACCATTAACGCATTCCCGAACAACTGGGCGGCCCGAGACACCGCCACACACGATGACAACTGCATCGAACCTACCCCTCGACGGCGTGCGCGTGCTCGACCTCAGCGCCGTGGTCCTCGGCCCCTACGCCAGCCAGAACCTGGCCGAGTACGGCGCCGACGTCATCAAGATCGAGCCGCCCGAGGGCGACTCCACTCGCCGCACGGGGCCCAGCACCGAGCCTGGCATGGGCGCCATCTTCCTGGGCGTGAACCGCGGCAAGCGCAGCGTGGTGCTGGACCTCAAATGCGCCGATGCGCGCGCCGCGCTGCTCAAGCTGGTCGACAGCGCCGACGTGCTGATGCACAGCATCCGGCCGCAAAAGCTGGCCGCCATCGGGCTCGACCCCGACACGCTGCTGGCGCGCAACCCACGCCTGGTATACGTCGGCCTGCACGGCTTTGCCGAGGACGGCCCCTACGGCGGCATGCCGGCCTATGACGACATCATCCAGGGTCTGTCGGGCTGCGCCGCGCTGATGGAGCGGCAGGCCGGCACGCCGCAGTACTTTCCGACCATCGCGGCCGACAAGACCTCGGGCCTGGTCGCCACGCACGCCATCCTGGCCGCGCTGTTCCGGCGCGAACGCACCGGCAAAGGTGGCTACGTCGAGGTGCCGATGCTCGAGTCGATGGTGGCCTTCAACCTGGTCGAGCACTTCTACGGCCACCATTTTTCTCCGCCGCTGGCCGACACCGGCTATCCACGCCTGTTCGCCAAGCACCGCCGGCCCTACCGCACGGCCGACGGCTACCTGTGCGCCATGCCCTACACCGACGCGCACTGGAAACGCTTCTTCACCGAAGGCGGCATGCCCGAGGCAGCGGCCGACCCGCGCTTCGCCAACATCGCCGAGCGCACCAAACACATCGACGCGCTGTACACGCTGGCGGCTCAGGTGATCGAGACACGCGGTACCGACGAGTGGCTCGAAGTGTTCGCTCGACTCGAAGTGCCAGCCTCGCGCATGAACCGGCTGGACGAACTGGCCGACGACCCGCATCTGAAAGCCACCGGCTTCATCAAGACCATCGAAGACCCGAGGATGGGCAGCCTGCGCTTTCCCGGCGCGCCGGTGCGCATCGACCGCCAGCAATTGCCCGTTCGCATGGCGCCACGACTGGGCGAGCACACGCACCAGGTGCTGCGCGAGGCAGGCATCGAGCCACTTTCGACCGAACACCCCCCGCTGCAAGGAGCACCGATATGACCGCACCGCAATCCAAGTACCCGTTGCTGGGCCACGGCTTCTTCTGGCAAGACCTCGAGGTCGGCCAGAAATTCCAGACCTTCAACCGCACCGTAACCGAAACCGACCTGGTCAACTTCATCTCAGTCACCGGCATGCTGGAAATCATCTTCATCGATGCCGAGGGCGCGGCCAGCGCGATCGGCGGCCGCCCCGTTCCTGCTGCGCTGACGTACTCGCTGATCGAGGGCTTCATCCTCCAGACCATGATCCAGGGCACCGGCATGGCGATGCTCGAATGCACGCAGAAGGTGCTGGGCCCGGTGCGCGTCAACGACACCATCCATGCGGTGGTCGAGGTGGCCGGGGTCAAGCCGACGTCCAAGGGCAACCGCGCGATCGTCGACTCGAACGTCGACGTCTTCAACCAGCGCGGCGAGCCCGTCATGCGCTACACGGCGCGCCGCATGCTGGCCGGTCGCCCCGAATCCTCCTGAGCCCGAACCGAGAGGCCACAATTCATGAACACCGCTGTGCAATCCCATCCCACCTCCGTGCGCGACCGCGTGAGCGACGCCGAATGGAAGGTCCGCACCGATCTGGCCGCCTGCTATCGCCTGGTGGCGAAGTACGGCATGAGCGACCTCATCTACAACCACATCACGGCCAAGGTGCCGGGCGATGCCAAGCACTTCCTGATCAACCCGTTCGGGCTGCTCTACACCGAGATCACGGCCTCGTGCTTCTACACGCTCGACCTTGACGGCAACATCGTCGACAAGCCCGCGGGCGAGTTCGGCGAGTTTCCGGTGAACCGAGCCGGCTTCATGATCCATAGTGCGGTGCATGGCGCACGCAGCGACCTCCAGTGCGTGATGCACACCCACACGCGCGCCGGCATGGCGGTGTCGGCAATGAAGGAGGGCCTGCTGCCGCTCACCCAGACGGCGATGCGCTTCTACGGCGCGGTCGGCTTTCACGACTATGAGCAACCCACCGTCGACATGGGTGAGCGCGAGCGCATCGCGCGCGACCTGGGGCCGCACAGCACCTTGATCCTGCGCAACCATGGTCTGGTCGCCTGCGGCCCGACCGTCCAGGACACGTGGAATCTCATGTACTGGCTGGAAACCGCCTGCAAGGTGCAGGTCGACGTGCTGGCCAGCGGTGCCGAGATCAGCATGCCCAGCCCCGATCTGGCCGCCCAAATGGCGAAGCGCTATGGCCCCGAAGGAAAGATCAACTTCGCGCCGATGGAGTGGCCCGCGCTGCTGCGGCAACTCGACCGGGAAGACCCGTCCTACAAAACCTGAGCGCGGGCACGCCCGCCTGCCTTCTCAAAAACCGGAGACAACCATGTTCAAGCCTCTCGTCCTCGCCCTGGGCGCTGCGACCGCATTCGCCGCGCCGCTGACTCAAGCGCAAGACAAATATCCGTCCAAGCCCGTCAAGATCATCGTGCCCTACGCCCCGGGCGGCCCGAATGACATCGTGGCGCGCTTGCTGGCCCAAAAGCTCGGCGAGATGGAAAAGCAGTCGTTCATTGTCGAGAACAAGCCCGGTGGCGGTTCGAACATCGGAGCCGACTTCGTCGCCAAGGCGCCGGCCGACGGTTACACCCTGCTGATCGTCGCAACCTCGCACGCCATCAACATGACGCTGTTCCCGAAAGCGCAGCTCAAGTACGACCTGGTGAAGGACCTGGCGCCGGTTTCGATGGTCATGACCGGCCCGCTCGTTCTGGTCACGCGTCCCAGCTTTCCCGCCAACAATCTGAAGGAACTGGTCGATGCCGCCAAGGCGAAGCCGGGAGAGTTGTCGTTCGCATCCTCGGGCAACGGCTCCTCGACCCACCTGGGCGGCGAGATGCTGAATACCGCCGCAGGCATCAAGACCATTCACGTGCCCTACAAGGGCAGCGGCCCGGGTCTGACGGATGTGATGGGCGGACAGACCACCTACATGGTGGACACCATGATCTCGGCCACCCCGTTCGTCACCTCCGGCAAGCTGAAAGCGCTGGCCGTCACCAGCAAGGAACGCTCGCCGGCGCTGCCGAACGTGCCGACGGTGGCCGAACAGGGCTATCCCAACTTTGAGGCGGTCGCCTTCATCGGCATGATGGCGCCAGCCGCCACGCCCAAGCCGGTCGTTGACAAGATCAACGCCGACCTCCAGAAGATCTTGGCCATGCCCGACATCAAGGACAAGCTGGCAGCACAAGGGTTTACGGCCGAATGGATGAAGCCGGCCGAATTCGGCAGCTACCTGCAAAAGGAAGTCACCAAGTGGGGCGCGATCGTCAAGGGCAGCAACGTCAAGATCGACTGACCAACGCAGCAATGAAGATTCCTGGAAGACTGTTTGAAAATTCTCGTCCTGCATCTTGCCAGCAAAGACGATTGCTGGGACTTCTAAGTGGACGCCGCATCATGAAGCACGCGCTCCATGCGGGGCGTCGAACGTCAGGGTATCCGCGTGGGGTGCCAGCAACCGATCCAGGTTTCAGGGTAGTTGGGGGCCGCTGCGCGGTTCATTGGCGAAGACCGAGCATCGACGCCGTGCCGCACGCTACGTTTGACCTCGTCCGCGTGCACCGGAGGGGCCCGCGAGCCACAACACCCCGGCCGATAAGCCCGAGATGGCGATGGCGATGGCCATCGGATGGGCCGTCCCGTTCTGCCCGGCCGCGACCAGGCTACTGGCAAGGAAGGCCAGGCCGAACTGCAGCACCCCGATCAGGGCCGAGCCACTGCCAGCGTCCTCGCCGCTGGCCGCCATCGCGATGGCGGCCGAGTTCGCGCCGATGAAGCCCAGCGAGGCGATCACGAACCACAGCGAAACCAGGATGGTGACCAAGCTGCCGCTGCCCGCCACCGCGAGTAGGCCCAGGGCGGCCAGCACGTTCACCGCCAACGCGGCACCCAGCAGTGCCGAAGGGCTCCAGCGCCGCAGGCCGATCCGGTTGCCCTGCGCGGCGATGATCAAGCCGATGGCATTCATGCCGAACAGCCAGCCGTAGTGCTGCTCGCTCACGCCGAAGAGGCCAATGAAGACGAATGGCGAGCCGGTAATGTAGGCGAACATGCTTGCCTGGGCCAGCCCTCCGGCCAGCGCAGGCACGATGAACTGCCGGTGTCGGCACAGCCGGCCATAAGTACGGAACGCGCTGCCCAGGCCCAGCGCTCGCCTGTCGCGCACCGGCAGGGTCTCGGGCAAGCCTAGCCAGACAAGCAAGAGGCAAAGCACGCCGAAGACGCCCAGGAAGACAAAGATCATGCGCCAGTCGGACACCGCGATGATCCAGCCGCCGAGCAGCGGCGCGACAATCGGAGCCAGCGTCACCACCATCATCAGCAACGACAACACGCGCGCGCCGTCGCGCGCGTCGAACAGGTCCCTCACGATGGCGCGGCCGATGACCATGCCGGCGCAGCCGCCGATGGCCTGAAGCAGGCGCACGCCGGTGAAGACCGTTATATCGGAAGTGAATAGACACAGCAGGGTCGCCGTCAAGTAAATGCCGACGCCGATCAGCAGGGGGCCACGCCGGCCGAAGCGGTCGATCAGCGGCCCATAGATCGCCTGGCCCAGCGCCAGGCCGAGAAAAAAGATGGACAGGGTGGCTTCGATGCTTCCATCGCCCGTGCCGAATGACACGGCCATCCGATGGAAAGCTGGCAGGTACGTGTCGATCGCAAACGGCGCGACCGCCGTGAGCATCCCAAGGATGAGGACGAGCCGGCCGAGAGGAACGGCGGACGCTCGGGTGCGGTCTGGCGGCATGGGAGCGGCGGCGGCGGGCCGGGTTGCGTTCGATGGAGGTTGCGTACTCACTTGCGTCCAGGCTTTCGGGTGGATGCGCTGGCCCGTTGCCCAATGCCGGGCAGCAGTTGCCTGATGATTTCGCAGCAAAGGGAAGCCAACGCGGCAGGATCGGCTACCTCGCCGCCTACGCGGCGGAAGGTGATGCCATCGCCCAACGCGGTGACGAACTCAACGCGCGTCGCAGCTTCAGCTTCGCTGAATTCAGGATGGTCTTGCCGGACAGTGGCGACCGCTAACTCCTGTAGCTTGCGGGACGATTTCTTGACAATGGCGGCTACCTGCGGATTGCGTGTGGCCTCCGCAGTCACCTCCAGGAGCAGCGCCCGGTCATCGGCCTCGTCCGGGTCCTCGGAAAACATCCGCGAGACCAACACCCCCGCGAGGTCGGCGTGGCCGCCGGTGCTGGCGATCCATGCCAATCGCTGGGACATGATGCGCTCAACGATGTCGTGAATGATGGCTTCCTTGTTCTCGAAGTAGCGGTAAATCTGGCCCACGCTCATCTGCGCCTGCTGCGCGATCTGCGCCATGCTGGCCGCATGGAAGCCATGGCGCAGGACACAGTGCCGGGCGGCGTTCGCGATCTGGTCGCGACGCAATTCGTCCCGCACAGGCTTGGGCGGCCAGGGGCGAGTGGCCTTCTTCGTCTTCACGATCTCATTCGGTGTTTTCACAGTCTCTTTACCTACGAGTTGCGTTTCGGCGAGTTGCATTTTCGGTTACTATAAATGAGAATGAACGTTCACACCTAATTTTTCCGGCTCGATCACCCCCGACATCCGCCTATGAAGCTCTTTGTATTGATAGTCCCGGCGCTGCTGCTCGGCGCATGTACCCAGCAATCAGCGCCCCCGACGCCCGGCGCGGCGGAAGTCGGCATCGTGACGCTGAAGACCCAGCGCGTGGCACTGCAAAACGAACTGGCCGGCCGCACCGCGGCGTCGCTGTCCTCCGAAGTGCGCCCGCAGGTCGCCGGCATCATCAAGGCACGCCGCTTCGAGGAAGGCGCGCAGGTCAAAGCCGGTCAGGTGCTATATCAGATCGACCCCGCCACCTACCAGGCAGCGTACGACGAGGTACGGGCGGCCCTCGCCAATGCCGAGGCCGCCGTTGCCGCTGCACGGCTCAAAAACGAGCGCTATACGGAATTGCTTGAGATCGAGGGGGTGTCCAAGCAGGACGCGGACGATGCCCGCACCGCCTACCAGCAGGCCCTGGCGAACGTGGCGCAGCAGAAGGCCGCGCTCGCGAGTGCCCGCATCAATCTGGATTACACGCAGGTCCGGGCACCCATCTCCGGGCACATCGGCAAGTCGAGCGTCACGCCCGGCGCACTGGTCACGGCCAGCCAGACGACGGCGCTGGCAACGATCCGCACGCTCGACCCGATCTACGTGGACCTGACGCAATCGAGTGCCGCGCTGCTGCAACTGCGCCGGATGCTGGCGACCAGCGGCATCCAGGCCGGCAGCACCGAAGTGAGCCTCAAACTGGAGGATGGTTCCCAATACGCCAAGAAGGGCCGGCTGAAGTTCGCCGAGGTGGCGGTGGACGAAGCCACCGGCTCGGTCACGCTGCGTGCGGAATTCCCCAATCCCGACGGCACCCTGCTGCCAGGCATGTACGTGCGCGCGGTGCTCGACGAAGCGATCGATCCGAACGCGATCCTGGCGCCGCAGCAGGGCATCACGCGCGACCCGAAGGGCAACGCCACCGCGATGGTCGTGAACGCCAGCAACCAGATCGAGGAGCGTGCGGTGACGACCCTGCGCGCACTCGACGACAAGTGGCTAGTCTCCGGCGGGTTGGCCGCCGGCGACCGGCTGATCGTGCAGGGGCTCAACAAGGTCAAGGCGGGCGACACGGTGCAGCCGGTGGAGATCGATGCGTCCGCGAAGCCGGCCGCCACGCAGACGGCGGCCACCGGCATCGCGGCATCGGCCACCGCCGCGCCCCAAACCCCGGAGCGCTGAGTCCATGCTGGCCCGCTTCTTCGTCAACCGGCCCATCTTCGCGTGGGTCATCGCCATCGTCATCATGCTCGCCGGCGCGATGGCGATCACCGCGCTGCCCGTTGCGCAGTACCCCGACGTCGCGCCGCCCACGGTGCGGATCGCGGCCACCTACACCGGCGCTTCGGCCGAGACAGTGGAAAACAGCGTCACGCAGATACTGGAGCAGCAGCTCACCGGGCTGGATGGCCTGCTGTACTTTTCGTCGACCAGCAGCTCGGCCGGCACCGCTTCCATCAACGTCACCTTCCGGCAAGGCACCAATGCCGACACCGCACAGGTGCAGGTGCAAAACAAGGTGCAACAGGCGCTCTCGCGCCTGCCCAACGCCGTGCAGCAGCTCGGGGTGACGGTCACCAAGTCGCAGACCGACTTCCTGATGATCGTCGCGCTCTATGACCAGAAGGACAAGGCCAGCGCGACCGACATCGCCGACTACCTGGTCAGCAACATCCAGGACACCATCGCCCGTGTCGATGGCGTGGGCGGGGTACAGGTGTTCGGTGCCCAGTACGCCATGCGCATCTGGCTCGATCCGGACAAGCTCGCCGCCTACAGCCTGATGCCCTCGGACGTGCAATCGGCGATAGAGGCGCAGAACGCCCAGGTCTCGGCCGGCAAGATCGGCGCGATGCCGGCTGCCAACAACCAGCAACTCAATGCCACGGTCACCGCGCAGTCGAAATTGCAGACGCCCGCACAGTTCCGCGACATCATCGTCAAGCACGACGTTGCGGGCGCTGTGGTGCGCCTGGGCGATGTGGCCCGCGTGGAGATCGGCAGTGAGAACTACGACAACGTCACGCGCCTGAACGGGCATCCCGCATCCGGCCTGGCGGTGCAGCTTGCCCCCGGCGCCAACGCGCTATCGACCGCCGAGCGCGTTCGCACGGCCATCGGGCAGTTGGAGCACGGCATGCCCGATGGCTACCAGGTGGCCTACCCCAGGGACAACACGGCCTTCGTCAAGCTGTCCATCGAAGAGGTGGTCAAGACGCTGTTCGAAGCCATCGTGCTGGTCGTCATCGTGATGTTCGTGTTCCTGCAGAACTGGCGCGCCACGTTGATTCCGGCGATCGCGGTGCCGGTGGTACTGCTGGGCACCTTCGGCGTGCTGTCGGTGTTCGGCTACTCGATCAATACCTTGACGATGTTCGGCATGGTGCTGTCCATCGGCCTGCTGGTGGACGATGCCATCGTCGTGGTGGAGAACGTTGAGCGGCTGATGCGCGAGGAGAAGCTCTCGCCGCGCGACGCAACGATCAAGTCCATGGGTGAAGTCACCGGCGCCTTGATCGGCATCGCGACCGTGCTGTCGGCCGTCTTCCTGCCGATGGCTTTCTTCAGCGGCTCCACCGGCGTGATCTATCGCCAGTTCTCGATCACCATCGTCTCGGCGATGGTGCTGTCGGTGGTGGTGGCGCTGACGCTCACGCCGGCCCTGTGCGCGACGCTGCTCAAGCAGCATGACCACGAGACGGGCCAGCGCGGGCTGGCCGGGTGGTTCAACCGGACGTTCGACCGTCTGCTCGGCCGCTACGAAGGGCGCGTGGCGCGCATCCTCAAGGCGCCGCTGCGCTGGATGCTCGCCTATGGCGTGATCCTCGCGGCGCTGGCCGTGCTCTTCATACGCCTGCCCACCGGCTTCCTGCCCGACGAAGACCAGGGGGACGTGATGGTGCAGTACACCTTGCCAGTCGGTGCATCGGTTTCGCGCACCCTGGAAGTGGCCCAGCAGGTCGAACAGTATTTCCTGACGCAAGAGAAGAACAATACCGATGCGATCTTCACCGTCTCGGGTTTCAGCTTCAGCGGCAGCGGGCAGAACGCCGGCATGGCCTTCGTCGCGTTGAAGGACTGGAGCGTGCGCAAAGGCGCCGCCAACCGCGCGGACGCCATCGCGGCACGCGCCACGCAAGCCTTGGCTTCCGTGCGCGATGCGCAGGTATTCACGATGAATCCGCCCGCCATCCAGGGCCTGGGCCAGTCGGGCGGCTTCGAGTTCCAGCTTCAGGCTGACGCCGGCACCAACCGCGCCACTCTCAAGACGCTGCGCAACAGCCTGCTTGCGACCGCCAGCAAGGACGCCCGGTTGACCTCCGTGCGCGCTGGCGGCATGGAAGACACACCGCAGCTACACGTCGATGTTGACCAGGGCAAGGCGTTTTCGTTCGGGCTGTCGCTGGACGACATCAACAGTACGTTGAGCGCGGCATGGGCCGGCACCTACGTCAACGACTTCATCGACCGCGCGCGCGTCAAGCGGGTGTACATCCAGGCCGACGCGCCGTTTCGCGCCAAGCCCGATGACCTGAACCAGTGGCGTGTGCGTGGCGACACCGGCAGCATGACGCCGTTCTCCGCCTTCGCGACGACGCGCTGGAGCTATGGCCCCGAGAGCCTGTCGCGCTACAACGGCCTGGCCTCCTACGAGATCCAGGGCTCGGCCGCCAGCGGCATCAGCTCGGGCACCGCGATGGATCAGATGGAGGCACTGGCTGCCCAACTGCCCGCCGGCAGTCAATATGCCTGGAGCGGCCTGTCCTACCAGGAGCGCCTGGCCAGCGGCCAGACGTTGCAGTTGTACGCCATCTCGATCCTGGTCGTTTTCCTGTGCCTGGCTGCGTTGTATGAAAGCTGGTCGGTGCCCTTCTCGGTGCTGCTGGTGATCCCGCTGGGCGTGATCGGCGCGGTGTTGGCCGCCACGATGCGTGGGTTGGAGAACGACGTGTACTTCCAGGTCGCACTGCTCACCACCATCGGCCTGTCGGCCAAGAACGCGATCCTGATCGTCGAGTTTGCCGAGGCGGCCTACCAGCGCGGCAGCACCCTGCTGGCTGCGGCCATCGAAGGCGCGCGGCTGCGGTTGCGGCCGATCCTGATGACCTCGCTGGCCTTCATCGCCGGGGTGATGCCGCTCGCGCTGTCCACCGGCGCGGGCGCCAACAGCCGCATCTCGATTGGCACCGGCATCGTCGGCGGCACCTTCACGGCCACGGTGCTGGCGATCTTCTTCGTTCCGCTGTTCTTCGTACTGGTGCGACGACTCTTCGGCCAACCGACATCCGTAACCGGGGCGCAAGGACACTGACGACATGCAGGGCAAACACTTCATCGCATTGGCGATTCCCTTCTTGCTGGCGGCCTGCACGTCGATGGCGCCCACGTATGAGCGTCCTGCGGCGCCCGTGCCGGCGAGTTGGCCCAGCGGCAGCGCCTATGCGCCACAGGCCGAAAGCCAACGGACCGCCGCCGACACGCCGTGGCGCTCGTTCATCCTGGACGACAAGCTGCGCCAGGTAATCGAGCAGGCGCTGACCAACAGCCGCGATCTGCGTCAGACCATTGCCAGCATCGAGTCGGCCCGCGCCCAATACCGGGTGCAGCGCGCCGCCCTGCTGCCGACTGTCGATGCCGGCGTGAACGGTAGCCGCGCTCGCAGCCTCGGCAGTTCCTCGGATGGCAGCAGCACGACCATGCGGACGCAGAGCTATTCGGCCGAGGTGAGCCTGAGTTCCTACGAACTCGACCTGTTTGGCCGTGTGCGCAGCCTCTCGGACGCAGCGCTGGAGACCTATCTGGCCACCGAGGAAGCCTCGCGCGCGACCCGCATCAGCCTCATTGCTGAAACCGCCAGCGCCTGGCTGACCCTGGCAGCCGATCGCAACCGGCTGGCCATCGCCCAGCGTACGCTCGACAGCGCGCAGCGCTCCATGACGCTGACGCAAAAGCGGCTGGAGGCCGGCGTGACCTCGCGCGTGGATGTGCGGCAAGCTGAGACGGTCTATCAGCAGGCCCGTGCCGACGTGGCCAGCTACACCACCGCCATCGCGCAGGACCGCAATGCGCTGGATCTGCTGGCAGGCAGCCCCATCGACGATGCGCTGCTACCGGACGATCTGCCCGAAGGCGGGCGTTGGCTCACCGACGTCCCGGCTGGTCTGTCTTCGGACGTGCTCTTGCGGCGTCCGGACGTATTGCAGGCAGAGCACCAGCTCAAGTCCGCCAACGCCAACATCGGCGCGGCACGCGCGGCGTTTTTTCCGTCCCTCACGCTCACGGCGAGCGGCGGCGTTGCCAGCGCGGCGCTGTCCTCGCTGTTCAGCGGTGGCGCGACGATCTGGTCGCTCGCGCCCGCGCTGAGCCTGCCCATCTTCGACGGTGGCGCGAACCGGGCCAGCCTCGCTTACTCCGAAGCGCAGCGCAATTTGTATCTGTCGGCGTACGAACTGGCCGTGCAAACCGCCTTCAAGGAAGTCGCGGATGCGCTGGCCCGGCGCGGCACCATGCAGGAACAACTCGCCGCACAGGTTGCGCTTGTGGCTGCGGCGACCGACAGCTATCAATTGGCCAATGCCCGCTACACCAAAGGGGTGGACACCTTCCTCAACGCCCTGGATTCCCAGCGCACGCTCTACAGCGCCGAGCAGTCCCTGGTCTCGGCCAAGCTGACCGCGCTGGACAACCAAGTGACGCTGTACCGCGTGCTGGGCGGCGGGCTCGGCGATGGCGATGGCGATGGAGAAAGTCTTCCGTCCCCGCGCTGAAGCCGGCATGGGATGCGGCTTTGGGGCGCTGCCATCTGCCGGAGGGTTTCTGACTCGTTCAGAAATCGCTGGCGGTTCTTAGGTGGTGCCTGATCAGCATTTTGGTTGCAGGCAGTTTGTTTTGCCTGTCGTTGTGGTTCATGAGTAAACGCAATCAGGAACAAGAGATTCGACTACGTCGCTTATAGGAAGGAGTGCCAAATGGAGTTACGTCATCTGCGCTGTTTCCTGGCGATGGCCGAAGACCTTCACCTCAACCCATGCGCAAAGGAATGATCCGATGCGGCAAGGAGCGGTCGAGTGCTCGCCGCTGGCAAATTCGATGTGATCGCTATGGGCCAAGCGCTGTTGGCCGATCCAGGGTGCGCAGACTAAGTGCGACTTGGGCATTTCAATGAATTGCGCAGCTATCAGCCTGCGATTCTTGAACAGTCTGCATCTTGATATGAGCTGAGGACGAGATGGAGCTACGTCACCTTCGCTGTTTCACCATTCTGGCTGAAGAACTGCATTTCACGCGCGCCGCCGAGCGTCTGCATATCGAACAGCCCCCGCTGTCGCGTGCCATCAAAGAGCTCGAGGACGAACTGGGAGTAGTGCTCTTCGATCGGGGCCGCAGGGGAACCCGGCTGACCGCAGCCGGCGCAGCGTTCTTGCAAGACACTCGCCGACTGTTCACTGTCTTGGAGCAGGCACAAGAGAACGCCAAGGCTGTCGCTGCGGGCTTGCGAGGCAGCCTGCGCATTGCGATATCCGATGGGGCGATTGGTCCTAGGCTATCGGCGTTTCTGGCCCGATGCCGCGCGGAAGAACCGGAGGTCGAGATACGTCTGTCCGAAGTGCCGTTGGCCGAACAGTTGCGTGGGCTGCGGTCGGGTGACTTCATGATCGGGTTTGAGGTTGCCCCTGAAATCCGGAGTGCATAACCCGGGTTTCAAGCGGCAGACTTGTGCTGCGCCGCCAACCAGCGTTTCTCGAATTGCATGGGGCTGAGATAGCCCAGTGCCGAATGTAGCCG
>Ga0182738_1000859_pt1 | contig 40455 bp, 38 predicted proteins | sample eDN5th30CBELigMG_FD_128876 | JGI IMG/M metagenome (GOLD analysis project Ga0182738, IMG submission 128876) | Enriched Miracle-Growth compost microbial communities from Emeryville, California, USA - eDNA 5th pass 30_C BE-Lig MG (version 2)... ...
CATAAGCATAGAATGATTTATATATGCAATATTAATTCTTTTTTCTTTTTTTTTATTCATAGCTTATCACTCTCATACTTTCTTTGAAATACTTCTTTTATTGCTAGTTTAAAAAAAACAAAATCCTGAATTATATATCTCTTTATCATACGCTTTGGTTCTTGTATTATTCTAAATAACCATTCTAATCCACTATTTTGCATCCATTTGGGAGCTCTTTTAACATTGTTAGCCAAAAAGTCTAAAGTTGCACCTACACCTATATTTAAATTTGTATTAAGTTCATCAAAATATTTACTAATCCAAAACTCTTGCCTCGGGGCTCCTAATGCCACTAAAAGAATATTTGCTCCACTTTCATTAATCCTATGAACAATATTAAGTGAAGAACTTTCATTATTAATTTCATTAGGGGTAGGACTATAATGCCCTACAATATTAACACCGGGATAAATATTTTCCATATTTTTCTTCGCTTCTGCTGCAACCCCTTCAGCAGCACCTAAAAAGAATAGTTTAAAACCTGTAGTTGAGGATAATGCACATAACTCTTTTGATAAATCTATACCCGTTACCCTCTCTGGTATTCCTCTCTTTTTAAGCTTAGATAACCAAACAATTGGCATTCCATCTGCTACAACTAGATCAGCATTCTTTATAATGTTATCAAATGAACAATCTCTTTGGGCAATAACAATATGATCTACATTAACAGTATGCAAGTGTACTTTTCTGTTCTCTTTTACTATAGTCTTTATTTCTTGGAGAATTTCACTCATAGTAGAACTCTCAAATTCATACCCAAAGAGATTAATCTTTTTATTTCCCATTTTCTACTCCTTTTAATATATTATCTATTACTATACGTCCATGTTTTTCCCAACTAAATATCTTTGCCCTTGACTTACAAAGCAATGATATTTCTTCCATTTTCTTATGATTATTAACTGTACTATAAATCGTTTCTGCCATGTCCTCTATCGAATATGGATCAAAATACACACAAGCATTCCCACCTACTTCTGTTAGTGAATCAATATTTGAACAGATTACCGGAATCCCTAAAGACATTGCTTCAATTAATGGCAAACCAAATCCCTCATAAAAAGAGGGAAAAATAAATGCAGTTGATTCTGAAAGAATTATTGGAAGATCCTCATCATCTACAAAACCTGTAAATATAATACTCGAGCTTATTGTTGGTTTTATATTTAAGTTTTTCATCCATCCTACCCTTCCAACTACCACTAGGTTTCCCTCATAATTATATTTTTCTTTCAAAAGAGAAAAAGCCTCTATTGCTCCCTGAATATTTTTCCTAGGCTCGAGAGTACCTAATAAAATTAAGTATTTACTTTTAATATTATATTTTTTTAAAATTTCTTTTTTATTTATATCCTTCTTTGTTTTAATAAAATTATCAGCTATACCTAAATAATTAACAGTGATTTTCTCCTCTTTTACTTTAAGCTCTTTCATCACTGATTTTCTAGAAAATTCAGATACTGTAATAATATTCTTTAATTTTTTATTTTTTATAGAAAATTTTATGAGTGGCTTATAGTAATATTTCATTCCTTTTGAAATAGTCTCAGGCATTACCCATGCTACAACATCATGTATAATAACTGAAAATGGAAACATTTGTATTAAAGGTATACCTAGTGTTGTATAGTATACATATTTAGGTGCGATTTTTTTGATAATATAGGGGAGCCAAATTTGATCGGTGAAAATCCGATTTTTCACAGGACTATTATATATATATATTTCTTTTTTATCGAAGTCTAAGGAATTAACAATTCCTTTAATATACTCACTAGCTGTTTTTGAACACAATATATAAATTTCAAAAAATTCACTTCCATCTTTAAGTACACTTTTAAGAGTTTCAATTGCTACGCGCTCTATCCCAGTAATTTTATCTATCTTAGTCACAATTGTTAAATCTATTACTAACTTCATTTTTTACCATTCCACTCTCTATTTTGAAGTTCAAATTAATTTTTCATTGTCTTCTCTTAACTTTAATTTAAATACTTTAGAAGAAAGTTACTTCAATTATTTAAAGAAGAGTTATTAATTATACTTACTTTTCCTTCACTATCAGTTTGAACAATTTGGAAACTGTTATTATTATTAAGCTGCTTCATAGGCACTGTTTCTTTTCTCATATTTCTAGAAGTAATAGAAATACTATTCCCTCTAGCTCCATTTAAAAATTGAATAGCAAACGTTTGATGACTTCCTTCTTGAGTAGCTTCAAAACGATCTGTTGAAACCCCTTGTATATTATTATTTTTAGCTCCATATAATACAAAACCTGTTCCATCGTCTTTCCGAACTTTTGTACTATACTGCCAACCATTGGCCTCAGATAATAATCCTGTTCCAACTATATCTTGAGCATTAAATACAAAACCATGCTTACTATTATCTTGAGCTTCACAACCTGTTAAACCTACTCTATTTGCTTTAATTATGATTCCTTCTCCCTGATTAGAATCTAACCGTCCAGAAAACCATGATTTACAATTCATATACCTAGAGTTAGTAGCATTCTGCGCTATAATAATTCCCTGTAATCCACTATCTCCTGAAGAACAATCTGTGAACCAATTATCTTGAGCATTAGAAAAGATTCCAACTCCATCACTTCTAATAGTTTGTAAATTTTTGATCTGACTTTCTCCTCGTCCTTCTATATAAAAGCCATCTCCCTTTGTCTCTGATATATATATATTCTCAATAAGATGTCTCGCATCATGCTCAGCTTTCAAACTCTTTTTTTTTATTTTTTCTGCACTTAGCGTGTTTATAAATTCAATACCTCTTGCATTTGAAGAAGTTTGGTTCTTTTTATTTCCATCTATCATAAAATTTTTTATCTGAACCATCTGAGTTGTATCTGTTTTCAAAACTAGAAGTGGTTTATTATTATTCTTTTTCATTTTTAAAACAGTCGACTTTCCTTCACCTATCAATTGTACATATGACGATATCTTTAGCTGACTGATTATATATGTTCCAGCAGGAATATATACTATACCTCCTGAATCTCCTAAAGCATCTATAGAAGATTGAAAAGATTCAGTGCTATCTTTTTCACCTTTAGGATCAGCTCCATTTTTTTGAACATTCACTAATTCTACATTTTTAATATTAAATGCTCTTTCATAACTATTTTTAAGAAGCTTACTATATTTAAGCATAAAGATACTATTTACAATAATTATAAAAATGAGAATAATTAATGGCACTTTATACCTTTTCAATCTATCCACACCTTATAAAACATATTTATAATCAAATAAAAAACATAAACTTATAATTTATTCCTAACCTGTTTCTGAACTTTCTTTTACTCATATAATAATTTTATATTTATTATTAAGAGATAATTCAAGCTCGTTTATTTTCTTATAGCATTCCTTAAAATTTATAAATGTTTTAAAGCTTTTTAAAGGATTTAAATTAAATCTATGAACTTTTTAATATAGGTAATTTTAGTTTAAATAAGATAGTTCTTTAATAAGCATTTTTTGAGCCAAACAACATAAAAATTGTTTTTATAATAATACTTAAATCCATAAAAAATGAACGTTTTTGAATATAAGCTATATCTAATTTAACCATTTCATCAAAACCTATATTACTCCTACCACTAACTTGCCATAACCCAGTACAACCAGGAACCACTAATAAACGTTGTTTATCATACTCTGTATACTTTTCAACTTCTCTAGGTAAGGGTGGTCTAGGTCCTACCAAAGTCATTTCACCTTTTAATACATTTATTAATTGGGGAAGTTCATCAATACTAGTTTTTCTAATTAAGCGCCCTACTTTTGTTATCCGAGGATCTTCTTTCATTTTAAACATAGGACCTGTAGTTTCATTTTTCACTAATAATTCTAATAATCTTTCTTCAGCATCAGTAACCATTGAGCGAAATTTATACATATTAAAAACTCTACCATCTTTACCAATCCTTTTTTGTGAAAAAAACACTGGTCCTTTTGGATCTTCGAGTTTTATGCTTATAGTAGTAACTATAAATAATGGGAACAATACAATTATACCAACTATTGATCCAATGATATCAAAAAGTCTTTTATTAAATAGATAAAAGACTTTATCTTTTATTACGATGTCTTCTGTATTTGTAGAATTGCGAAGATTTGGGCTTGCTTTTTTCTGTGCTAAATGACTCATTTTTTATCTCCCTTCCCGTAATTCTTATATTTAAGCTAATACTAATGTATATATGTATTACGAAAATTGTATGTTGAGCATTAAAGATAATAAGATAGTTAAATTATACCTTACAGTATAAGAACTTTATCTTTTATAAAAGCATCCCACTAGGCTGATTGCTTTCTTTTCAATATACTTTTCATAGCACTATATTTTAAAAACCCAGTAATTTGGAGTAATATTAGAGATAACATCTTCTAGTACCTTCCCTTATTAAGTATACTTATTTACAGTATACTTAATAAGGTGCTGGCTTTTAATATCATACTATTTTAAAGCAGTAAACGTAATGTTACTAATTAAAGTTATTCCCTCTTAAAAAGACTAGTTATTAATCAATTAGTACCATAATAATAATAATTACTTGTTCTGTCTTGTTTTTTATTATTTAAAACTACCCCTAAAATTTTGCCATTTGATGCCGATAAAAGTTCGTTAGTTTTAATTAAAGCATCTTTTTCAGTCGATCCACTGCTTACAACTAACACACTACCTTGACAGATGCTTGCTAAAATTTGTGCATCTGTTACGGCAAGTACTGGCGGAGTATCAAATAGAATCATATCGAATTCCTCAAGTGCTTGCTCCATGAAATGCTGCATCGCCCGAGAACTTAATAACTCAGATGGATTAGGAGGGATTGGTCCACTTGGCAGTACAAATAAATTCTTTTCATCATTTGCCTGTACAGCTTCCATTAATGACATTTGATTAGTTAGTACCGATGTCAAACCAGATGTATTAAGAGTATTAAATGTATAATGTACAGTAGGTTTTCGTAAATCGGCATCTACTAATAAAACTGTTTTACCTTGCTGTGCAAATACTACTGCCAAATTTGCTGCTGTTGTCGACTTCCCTTCACCAGGACCTGATGATGTCACCATTAAAGTTCTTATTTCTTCATCCACACTAGAGAATAAAATATTTGTACGAATAGTTCTATATTGCTCAGAGATTGGCGATTTTGGATCATATTTTGTTATAAGTTTTCTTTTACTATCTAATAATCTTTTTTTGCTAATTTTATTACTTGCTGCCAACTAAATCACCTCTCCTTGTGCCTTGATTGCCTCTTAATTTAGCATCTTTACTTTCATCTATTGTTGTAATTGCTCCTAAGACTGGCAATTCTAATAATTTTTCAATATCTTGTTCTGTTTTCACTGTGTTATCTAAGTATTCTAGTAAAAAAGCAAGACCTACACCAATCATTAATCCTACTACTGCAGCAATCGCAATATTTAATGGTGGATTTGGACTAACAGGTGACTGATTTTCTTGATCATCTGCAAGTGGCAGGATGCTTACATTATCTACTTTCATTAATTTTTTTATTTGTTTTTCAAAAATTTCTGCTGTTGTGTTGGCAATTTTTAATGCTAATGCAGGATCAGAATCAGTAACAGACACTGTCATTACTTGCGAGTTTTGCGCGCTTTCCACTGAAATTTTATTATTTAATTCAGCAACACTCATATCTAATTTCAAGTCATTGCGTACATCATTTAATATTGCAGCACTTTTAATAATGACACTATACGTATTGATTAATTGAATATTTGTTTGCACTTCATTTTGGCTATAAATACTTTCGCTATCTTTTGCTTGATTGACGAGAATTTGTGTAGAAGATTTGTATTCTGGTGTTATTACGAAGTAACTTACTACTCCACTTATTATCATGGCGATTAATGTTATGGAGACTATTAATGCGATTCTTTTCTTTAATGTTTGAAATAGTTCTTTTAAGCTGATTGTTTCTTCCATGATTTCCTCCTAGAAAAAAATAAAAACATGATAATTATATCATATAGCATTGCTAAATTTGTCTTTTCTTGTAATACTTTTAGTATCAATCTACTTTTGCATCTCCGAAATCTACTTTACCAAGTATTTTACAATTTTAATAGTCTTTTTTTATTTTAGGGAACAATTTCCTAACAATCTATTATATTTTCTTAAAATAGTTAATTTTTCCAATATGTATAGTCTGTGGAGGTTATTATGAAAGCCATTATTATTGCTGTTTTATCTGTTTTGCTGGCTGCTGTTTTAGTAGTTGGAAATATTCACTGGGGAAAGAGCCAAGCTAGTTCTTCTCATGCTATAAAGAACTCATCTTCTAATATCGACAACAGTATCGATTCTAATTATTATTTAAACTTTGCTGATGCATGGCCAGAGGGTGCTCAAACCCAATTTGAAACTAAGTTAAAGAATAATGAAACATATCATATTGTCTTATTAGGATCAGAGGCAATCGGTAATACAAAAACAGGTCTGCTGCCTAACTTAAAAGAAGCATTAACAGATACTTACGAGAAATATGTATCAATAGAAAATATTGTATACAAAGACACTTCAAGCAATTATGTATTAAATGATGAAACAAAAAAATTAATCAAGCAAAAGCCAGATATGATTATTTTTGAACCATTTCTTCTTGCTGATAATAATGTGGTAGATATTTATACTACGCTTGCTAATATCTCTACTATTATAAAAGAGACAAAAGAGGAACTTCCTAATGCAACATTTATTTTGCAGCCGGCTAATCAAATCTATAATGCCAGCCTTTATCCTACTCAAGTTGCTGCATTAAAAGGGTATGCAGAGAAAGAAGGTATTACCTATTTAGATCATTGGGAAAATTGGCCAGATGGGAAAAGCAAAGAAGTATTGGATTATATCAATTCAGATGGCACTCCTAATGAAAAAGGATATGAGATTTGGAGCAATTATATAACTGACTTTTTAATAAAGAAATGATACGAGCACAAAGCTCGTATTTTTTCATCAAACCGTTCTTTATAAAGTACATTCATCATAGCATTGTCCTTTATTTCCGTAAATACGAAAAGAGTAGTTTTTTGGATAATTTTATGTTAATTTTTTGTAAGCGATACCAAGTTTCTTCTATTATATATAGTTTTTATATTTCGAATATAATGTTAAGCTAAACTTCCTACAAAATTTCGCTTAAATATAAAATAGCCCTCATGCCTTCCAGCATAAGAGCCCTCTCCTCCAATCACACATGCGAAACAATAAACTCCCCCTCTCCTTCCAATACATACTCCCCAACCCCATAAGGCAATAGAAAATGATTCCCTTTCTCCACGGAGAACGAATTGCCATCTATTCTAATAGTAGCTTTTCCTTTAATGACACTCACTTGCAAAAAGTCTTCTTTTAGTTCACATGATGCTTTTCCGCTTAATTGCCAATGGTAAACAGTAAAATATTGTTCCTCTACAAGCTTTATTTCCACTAAGTCGCCAAGCACCATTTCTTTTGGTTCTATTTTGGCATCTTTATGGGGAACGGTTGTGACTTGTTTGGCGCGTTCTAAATGCAGTTCGCGTTTATTTCCGCTTGCGTCTGTTCGGTCGTAGTCATAGACGCGGTAGGTGATATCGGAGCTTTGTTGTGTTTCTAGAATCATGATGCCTTTTCCGATGGCATGGATGGTGCCGCTTGGGACATAGACAAAGTCTCCTGCTTTGACTTTTACGCGTCTGAGCAGTTTATCCCATTCTCCTTTATCTATCATTTGTTCTAATTCTGCATGGGACTGGGCATGATGGCCAAGCACAAGCTCTGCGTCCTCTTCTGCGCTTAGCACGTACCAGCATTCTGTTTTCCCATAAGGGACTTTTTCTGCTTCACGGGCAAACTGGTCGTTTGGATGCACTTGCACAGAAAGATGATCAGCGGCATCTAGTATTTTTACAAGCAATGGATATTCTTCTTGATTGTCTGAAGCTTTATTAAAAAGCTCTCCATGTTCATGCCAGAGATCGGCTAATGATTTTCCTGCAAGGGGACCGTTGGCTATAATGCTTGGTCCATGGGAGTGAGCGGAAATGACCCATGCTTCTCCTGTCTGTTCTGCTGGAATATCATAGCCGAATTCTGTTTGTAATTTTTGTCCGCCCCATATTCTTTCTTGAAATACAGGCTGCAAAAAAATTGGTTCATTTTTGTACATATTATCTCTCCTACATCTAGGTATGTTTATAGCAGAAAAGAAAGCAATCAATAGTTTGCTTTCTTTTCTTAGACTGTTTCCTACACTATCACATATTACTGGATCATCTCAAGCAGCTGAAATGCTTCTTTTTTAGAAGCAGCTTGCAGCAGCTGTTCTCTAAACTTGTCATCCATTAGTTTTCGCGACAGCATTTGCAGAATCTTCAGGTGGGCATCGCCGGCTGCTTTTTCTGGTACGGCAATCATAAAGATTATTTTTGCATCAGAACCATCTAGGCTTTGCCAGTCTACTCCATTTCGTTTTATTCCAAAGGCTACAGCTGGCCGTGTTACTGCATTTGATTTTCCATGGGGAATGGCAATGTTCATGCCAAGTCCTGTGGAGCTTTCGGCTTCTCGATTTAAGATTGCTTGTTTAAACTCCTGTTTGGAGCTTAAAATGCCTTCTTCATCAAGTGTCGTGATCAATTCGTCGATAACATCGTCGCGCGTATTTCCTGCTAAATCTGTATTGATTAATGCCATACTGGTGATATCGGTTAATTTCTTCATTTCAGCTTCTGCACTAGCTGCTTCTTCTTTCGCTTCCCTTTCAAGTGCTGCAGCCGCTCTTGAATCGGCAGCAGCTGCCTCTAGAACAGGAGCGCTTTGCACATTTTTCTTTAATGCTGTTACCATAATAGCTGTTACGGCAACCCCAACAATCACAGCCACAAAAAACATTGCCACATTATCGACAGCACCTAATACTGCGACAATTGGACCGCCATGTGCTACTCTGTCGCCAACGCCGGAAAGCATCGCAATAACTGAACCTGCCATGGAGCCTACGACAATGCTTGGAATAACACGCAGCGGATCTTGGGCTGCGAATGGAATGGCTCCTTCTGTAATGCCGAATAGGCCCATTGTGAAGGATGCTTTTCCTGCATCTCGTTCTGTTTGTGTAAATTTGCGTTTATTGATAAATGTAGCAAGGCCAAGGCCAACTGGCGGAATGCAGATTGCTGCGGCAATTGGTCCCATAATTTCATAGTTTCCTTCTCCGATCATCGCAGAACCGAATAAGAATGCCACCTTGTTGAATGGACCGCCCATATCAATGGCAATCATTGCACCAAGGATCATTGCTAAAATAATCGAGCTTCCGCCTTGCATTCCCGCAAGCCATGTTGTTAAGCCTTCAAATACACTTGCAACAGGATTTCCAATTACATAAATAAATAATAATCCAACAATTACGCTTGATATAATCGGTATAAAAATAATTGGCATAACAGGCAAAACGGCTTTTGGAACTTTAATCTTCTTAATGGCGAGCGCTACATAACCTGCCAGGAATCCAGCAATAATCCCTCCGATAAATCCAGCGCCTGCTTCACTTCCATAAAAGCTGCCATTTGCGGCAATATAACCGCCGATCATCCCTGGAACAAGTCCTGGCCGATCGGCAATGCTTACTGCAATGAAACCAGCCAAAATTGGCACCATAAACATAAAGGCGGTAGCGCCAAGGCTTTCAATCTGCTTCCATATCGAACCGTCTGGGATTTTAATTCCGCCAGGCGTCTGTTCCCCGCCCAATGTTAAGGCAATGGCAATCAATAATCCTCCCACAACGATAAATGGAACCATGTAGGATACACCATTCATCAAGTGTTTGTAGATTGGATTTTCTTTGGACTTTTTCTGCTGGGAGCCAGCCTGTGAAGCGGTCTCTGGTTTATAAACCGGCACCTCGCCATTTTGAATGCGTTTAATCAATTCTTCTGGTTTTCTAATGCCGTCTTGGACACCGGTTACAATTAATCGTTTGCCAGCGAACCGGTCTTTTGAAACCTCTTTATCTGCGGCAATAATAATGCCATCTGCTTCGGCAATTTCTTGACTTGTCAGTCCATTTTCTACTCCAATCGAACCTTGTGTTTCTACCTTTATTTCAACACCCAGCGCTTGGCCTGCTTTTTGCAGATTCTCAGCGGCCATATATGTATGGGCAATACCAACGGGACAAGCTGTAACAGCTAATATCTTCACTATTTTCCCCTCCTGAAACATTCATTTGTAATCGCTTACCTATATAATACCCCCTTCCTCTTCTGTTAATTTTTTTTATTTTTACCGGAGGCTGTGGTAAAAACAATTTAATAGACATGCAAAAAAGGATGGAAAGCTACTCCACCCTTTTTTTCTGCTATTCCTGTTGTTTCAGCAGCTGCAGCAACTCCCCTTTATTATGAACAGAAGCTAGCTCTTGCACTAGCGCTGGCGACTCGCTTAGTGACGCAATCTTTCCAATGATTCCGCGAATATTTCCATGGTCTTTCTTTGAAACGGCCAGCAGGAAAACAACCGAAACACTTTCATTGCCCCAATTAAGGGGCTTCTTTAAGATGGCGACTGCAATCGCAGATTTCCTAATAAAAGAAGGATTGCCATGGGGAATGGCCACAGCCCCGCCAATTGAGGTTGCAGACATCCGCTCCCTGCTCACAGCACTATGGATAAACTCTTTTTCTGCATAGCCTTTTTTATAAAGAGCATTTGCCAACATTTCCACCACTTCATAACGATGCTCATAATTCACATCTACAAACACCAGCTCTTCTGACAGCATCGAAGCAAAGCCGGATGATTGGATGCGGCGAGTTCTTTGCTGTTTCAGCTTATCGATAAATTGATTGAGCTTTTGCTGGTCCTCTTGTCCAAACAGCGGCGAAATAACAATATTCTCCACAGAGGTTTTTTCAAGAGGAATGGTTGAAATAATAAAATCAACTTGATAACGATCGATATAGTCTGAAGCCTCAGCCTTGCCAATGCAGGCAACAATTTCAATTCCCTGATATTGCTGCTCAATTTTAGCTTCCAATAAATAGGACATGCCCATTCCCAAATGGCAAACAATAAGCGCCTTCTTCCTGATATCCTTTTTGCTCTCCATCCGTTCAATGGAAGCTTGAAAGTGAAGCGCAAGATATGCTGCTTCATCCTCTGGAATGTCTAAATGGTAGCTGTCCTTAATCTCTTCCAGCGTCAAAATGATCATATTGAATATATATGGATACATCTTCTTAATATTAGAGAGCAGTGGATTCGTTATCGGAAATCCGTACCGTATCCGATTAATGACAGAGTGCATATGCACAAACAGACCATTAGTCAGCGTCGAATCTGCCACAAAGTCCACTAATGTCAGCTTGCTCATTTTATCAATGAATGTCCGTACAATCTGGACTGTTTCCTCATCATACTGGGCAAGCTCTTTTGTTTCCTCGCCTATTTTTTTGCTGCTGATTAAATGCCAGGTAAAATAAATCTGTTCCTCTTCTGAAAAAGCAATCCGAAAAATGGGCTCCAGCTGTGCGAAAAACCATTTGGCATATTGATATTCTTTGCGCACATAGATCCTTTCCTTTTCAGCTTCTTGTATAAATACGGGTGAGCGCTGCCGGGTTCGCTTAAGCATAATCAGGGCGTGAACCTGCAGACTTTCTAAAGCTCCATCTGTAAAAGGAATCGAAAATTGATTCCTCATATCCACTAGGGATTTTTTTACCGCGCTGATTTCATAAGGCAAAAATAGCTGCAGCACATCATTTTTTTCAACTGGATTTGATGGAGTGAGTGCGGACAAGCGCGCCAATGCACTGCGTCTTTGCAGCTCCGATCCTTGAATAGCATGGCCTAGTCTCTGCTTTGAAACAAGCTCAAGATCAAAGCGCTTCAGCCAATCCGTAATCGTTTCCAAGTCTTTTTTTATTGCAGCCTTCGGCAAATAGTACTGCTCCGCTAAAGCCTGCAGCGTGATAGCCTTTTTGCTTGTCAAAAGCTCGTAGGCAATTTCAAAGAGCCGGTCTTCCGCCTTCTTCGGCTCATTAGAAAACAAACTCTTAAAGATAGTTGCCCGATCTTCCTCATTTAATTCTAGTGATATTCCAAATCCAGGCCGCCGGCTCAGCATCACACTAGGATAATCCAGCAAAAATTCCTCCAGCCGATCCAAATCATTGCGAACCGTCTTCTCTGAACAATCAAGCTCCTTTGACAAGTCCTTGATATACAATGCCCCTTCCTTTTGAAGAAGCAGTATTCTCAACAAATTTTTTTGTCTATTATTCATCTTTGCACCTGCTTTTGCAACTTGTAAAACCTATATTTAATCTATAAATCTTAAGCCTTTTCATCAACTATGCATTAAACGGCAATTTGATAGTATATCCAGACCCTTCTTAACTTTGATATGGTCTATTAACTGTTTGCTTCTTTTCTCCCAAAATTACAGTAAGCGCTTTACCTTTTGCTATTTCTATTAAACATTTGTTGATTAGCGATTACAACTCAAATGAAGATATAGCCTATTTTGATAGGATATTAATAGAAAATCGGCAATGCAAGCAAAACCATCCTACCATTTTTCTCTAAACTTGAAAATAGTTTCATGATTAGAAGCATTTATCACTATCTAAAATAAACTATTAGCTTAGCAGCAAGCAATAAAAAAAGCCCCCAAGGATATCCTAAAATATCCCCAGAAACTTCTTCTTCTTTCTAATCGGCTGCGGCATTTCCTTGTAAATATTTTTATCTTCTATCAAAAGCTCGGCATTTTCTGTAAATAAGTAGACATAGTCGGAACCGAATGCTGCTTCGATTTCGTCGAATGCTTGGTTCATTTTAAATGTGCGGGTTGTGGTGTTATGGGCATCTGATGCGATAAAATGGGTCAGGTTTGCTTCGATCAGCTGTTCGGAAAATTGTTTTACCTTTTTGCCGAAGTAGCCGCAGACGCTTGCTCCTGTTACTTGTGTCAGTGCTCCATTTTGGACGAGCTGGTACATTAATTCTGGCTTTTCTTGCAGTTCTTTATTGCGTTCTGGATGGACAATAATTGGGATAATGCCTTGTGTTTGAATATCGTACAGCAGTCTTTCTGCATATCTTGGCACAGAAGAGGATGGGAATTCGATAAAAAGGTATTTCGTATGGTTTAGTGTCAGGATTTCCCCTTTTTCATAGTCTTCCAATACTTCTCCAAAAATGCGCACTTCTTGTCCCGGCAGGATCTTCATCGCCATGTTTTCTTTCGCAAATGCCTTATTTAGCTCATCTACATAGTGGAGAATATCTGTTTTTTTGTTGTTGAATTGGTTGTTTTTGTGATGTGGTGTAGCGATGATCGTATGAATGCCCTCTTCGGCTGCCGCCTTTGCCATCGCTAAGCTGTCCTCTATTGTTTTTGCGCCATCATCGATTCCAGGCAGTATATGGCAATGAATATCTATCATTGGCTCATCTCCCCTTTTTAGTTATTAGTCTATTATTTTATCTATCTAAAAAAATTTATTATTTATTTTATAGAAACTTTTTATATAAGTTTAAGATTTTCCGCTGCATTCTTACTGTATCAATTTTTTTTGTTTATTTAAAGTGATTTCTAGTGGATGGAAGAATTTCCTTAAGAGCGGCTCTGGGAGAGGAAGTTTTTTATATAGGCTGTTTTTGTAAACTTTGTTGATTTTAAAGGAGTAGGTTGATTTCCGTTCCAGGATGCTCGCTTTCCGTGGGGCGGGCGGTGAGCCTCCTCAGGCTGCGCCCTGCGGGGTCTCACCTTTCCCGCTAATCCCACAGGAGTCTCGCACCTTTCACTCCAATCAACCTGTTTTAACCATGGATTTACTCATGGAAACTATTCAAAAGAAAACAATCTTTTAGAAAGTAGCCTTTACATAAAGCAAAAGAGGCTGTAATCCGTCAGCCTCTTTTAAACACTTTTTTACTATAAATGATTATTTTGATATGCCGAAACAATGGATTGTGCTTGGTGATATTCTTGCTGTGCTGCTTGGACATCTTGCTGTTCTTGCTTTAGTTTTTGCTGTGCTTTTTTTACTTGCTGCTGGGCTTGGTATAAATGTTCGTTTTCTATTTGGAATTGCTGCTGTGCTTGCAGGAGCTGCTGGTTTTCTAGCTGCAGCTGGTCATATGCTTTTTGAACCTCCTGCTGAAGCTGTTGCAATTGCTGCATTTCTTGAAGATCAGAAGTTTGCATGCTTTGCAGCTGCTGCTGTGCTTGTTGGACTGCTTTTTGTGCCTGCTGCATGGCTTGGTTTGCTTGCTGCATTTGCTGCTGGCTTGATGCTTGTCCTGCTGCTTGTTGGACTTGCTGCTGGCTTAGAGCCTGCTGGACTGCTTGTTGGACTTGCTGTACAGACTGAATAGCCTGCGGTAATTGCGACGGTTGATTTTGTTGGGTCATAAACAAAAGCCTCCAATAATTATTTTTCATTGCTTAAAATTCGCTATAATTATTGTGCGCTTAATGGCCGTCTTTATGCTATTTAGATAAATTGGATATAGACCTTTTTATCCTTGCTTGCCGTAATTAAGCTCCCATGTTACTCCATATCGATCGATTACCACTGCATATTTTGAATTCCAAAAGGTATCCTGCAGCTCCATTTTAATATGGCCATTCTCTGCCAGCTTTTGATACAAGCTGTTTATTTCTTCTTCTGTTTCCGCATCCATCATCAGCCACATATTGTCACCTTTTTTGGTTTCTCCGAATACATCGGCGAAATAAATGATGCACGTTTCGTTTATGTGAAGCTCAGCATGAATATATTTGCCCTCATGGCCTTTAAACATGTCCATTCCATCGGCAAGCTGGACGTTTTTTAGTTCTCCGCCAAACACTTTCTGATAGTGCTCGACTGCTTCTTGGCAATTTTCTATGTAAATATGCGGCAAAATTCTTTTCATCATTATTCTCCCCTTCCTTATCTTTTTCTAGCATAACAAAGCGCTAGCCCTAAATCCTTTTATTTTGTGGAAATTTGCATTTATTAGTAAATATACTTCTCCAAAAGCATCTTTGTTGTTTTTGTGATATTATCTGGAAGGCTGTTTTCAGGAAAATGCTTATATCTGCTGATTTCTTTACCATCTGCCTCCAAGTCTTCTTCTGCTATTTCTGCTTCAAATAAAGCAATGACACTATATACTTGGTCTCCGTTTGGATAGCTGTGATAAAACTCTGCTCCTGAGAAGACGCCAAGCAGCGTTAGAGATAGCCTATCCGCCTGAAGTTCTTCGCTTAGTTCACGCTTTATCGTATCCTCAAATGTTTCTCCTAGCTCCATATAGCCGCCGCATAATCCCCAATTGTTTGTATCCTGTCGAAAAACAAGCAATAGTTCATTTTTTGTATTTTTAATGATGGCTGCAGAGGAATTTAAAATTAATGGCCTGCGTCCTGCAAGGCTTCTTATCTCTTCTATATATCCCATTTTTGTCCCCTTTCGCTTTTAGCGTTGCTATTTCATGCTGCTGATCGGCACGTCAAAGATAAGGAGTAAAGATATTATAACGACAAGCGATAGTCCCCAAGCTAACAAGGGATTTTTATGATGGATAGGCAAAATCATAAAAATAATGCCTATAAAGAGGACAGACCAGCCGATATTCCAGCCATTATGATAGGTGATAAAGCTAAGCTTGCTGTTGCAATATTCTGCCATTAAAAATATGCCAGACCACAGCAAAAACCATAATAAGCGCTGCAGCCATCCATCTGGAAATCGTCCTAAATAGATCAGTACGGTCGCGGTGTAAGAGACAGCCATGGATAAAAGGGTAATGGTGGTATGATTAGGCAAAATGACATCATGAAATAGCCACATTGTTTTATTGTAAAGCAAAAAATTATATAAAAAATCTCCCACGATGAAAAAAAGAATAGTCGGGTAATATCTTTGCCAATTCCGCCAGTCCCCCCATCTAATCCCTGCTGCCAAATAAAGGGCATTCATTAAAATATACATATTGTTTCTCCTTCAAAAAGACTATTACTATAATTTCCCCAAACAGTAAAATTATAAGCAAGCAGCCAAAAGAAGACGAATATCTAAAGACAAGAAGGAGAACCGATTTTGGCTCTCCTTTTTTTTAATCAGTGCTTTAATCCAAGTCTATTTTAACAAGTTGATGATTTAGCACGGTATTTCCTTCCTGTGCCGCTAAATTATTAGCTCTTCCAAAGCAATTCGTAATAATATTTTTTTCTTTTCTATGAGTGATTCGAATCTCGTAAAATAATACTCCAGTCAGATCTGTATACATAACGGCTAAATTTTCAGGTGCAAGATGGTAAGGGAAATTTACTTGTGTGTTGTTTCCTATAAGGACAGGAAGTTTTACAGGATTGGAGTAAGAAGACCAGTTCCAGACTTCTACATTAACATGGTGACCTTTGTCATCTAAATTAGCAAGGTTTATAACAGCGGACACAGTTCCAGGTTCTTTTCTTAAAACACCGGTTGATAAAGTTACTCGTTTGCTCATGCTCAACCCTCCTTTCTTCTATAAAATATGAAAAAAATTCCAAAATTTCTGGACAAGCTCCCCTGATCAAAAGCTACATTTTCTTTTCTTCTCCACTACCCCTCTCAGCATTTTTAACTATGCAAAACAAATAAGATGACTTTCATCCAATTTCATCGTATTATTAAGGGACTTTTTTCACATTTTTATGTTTCAAAACTTCTATAAATGGGTATTTAGTTGTGCAGAACGAGGCGTTCCACCCATATATTTCAAATTCAAATAGTTTTAATTAACCATATTTTTTACAGTTTTCAAGGAGGAAAGGAAATGAGTATTAGACAGAAATTTATTGCTGGCTTTGGGGTTGTTATTTTATTGATAGCATCTATTGCTTCGCTTGGCTTTTATGGCAATCAGCATGCGGATAAAGAAATAGGAGAAATGATGGATGAAGATTATGCTCTTGAATCTCTTGCTTCTCAGCTGGAGCTGAATGTAGCGAATCGGGTCATTTTAGCTCGCGGGTATGTGCTGTATGGGGATGATTCATATAAAGAGCAGTTTCTCGCAGAAACGGAAAAGGCAGCGGTTTTGACAGAAAAGATTAATAAGCTGATGGGGAATTCAAAGGAATATCAAGCCGCAGTGGCCAAAAGCATTAAGTGGGAAAATTTAATTATTGACCAAGTAATTCCGGCATATGAACGAGGGGGTTTTGATGCGGCTATTCCATTAATGAAGCAATATTGCCAAATTTGGGCAGAGGATGCGATGAATGCATGGATTGCTATCCAGGAAACAGCCAATAGCCATATGACGAAGGCTAGTCATGAGATCCGTTCGGAAAATGCTGTTCAACAGCAATTGTTTATTGGGTTGGCAATTTTGACGGCGCTTGCGGCTCTAACGATTGCTTTTTGGATGTCCCGTTCAATTGTGCACCCAATCCTGGCAGTGGCAAGGCAGTTGACGTCCATTGGGAAAGGTGATTTGTCGGTTAAGCCACTTCACTTTAAGCGCAAAGATGAGTTTCACACGCTTGCTTCTACCTTAAATGGAATGGTGAAAAGCTTAAGCGAGATGTTTTCCCGCATTACTGCAATTGAAAATAGCCTTTATGCTGCTTCTAACGGGCTGCTTAACAATCGGGAGCATTTAAAAGAAAAAGCGACAGCTGTAAAGGATTCGATGGAGATGGTAGAGGCTGGATCCCATACCCAAATGGAAAGTGCGATGGAAACGTCCTTCGCGATGAATGCTGTCTCCACAGGCATGGAGCATATCGCCAATGCTTCCTCTCAAGCTGCTGATTACTCTGTGCGCGTAAATCAATATGCTTCTGAAGGAAATACAGTCGTACAAGGAGCTATTCAGCAATTAACAGATTTGAATGGATCTGTAAGAGAGACATCTAATACTATTGGCAGCCTCCATGATAAAACAGAGCAGATTGGCGAAATTTCGGCACTTATTTCCGATATTTCCGAACAGACCAACTTGCTTTCTTTGAATGCTGCAATTGAAGCAGCAAGAGCAGGCGAGCATGGCAAAAGCTTTGCGGTCGTGGCAAATGAAGTACGAAAACTTGCGGAACGCACAAAAAAGTCTTCTGGCGAAATTGTCTCTTTAATCAGTATGATAAAAGAAGATACGGACTCTGCGCTTTCTTCCACATTAAAAAGCCAAAAGGAAATGGAAGCAAGCCTGCATGCAGCACATAATGCCGGACTCGCTTTTAAAAATATCACAAAAGCCGTGCAAACCATCTCTGCCCAGATCCAGGAAGTATCGGCAGCATCAGAGGAAGCTTCTGCAAGCTCCGAAGAAATTACTGCAAGCATCGGACAGCTATCCGATATTTCCAAACAGAATGTCGGACATGTTCAGGATGTCGCCACTGCTACTGCCAGCCAAATGGAGCTGATGCATGAAGTCGGTGCTTCAATTGAAGCGTTCAATAAAATGGCCCGCGAACTGAAAGGAATTATGGAACGGTTTGAGGTGTAGCGCAACATGAAAAAGAAGCTGGGACATAAGTATTCCAGCCAAAGATAAACCCGAACCATCATACGAAATGCTAATTGACATTTCGTATGATGGTTCGGGTTTTTTATTAGCTTTAAAAACGAAGTGAAATGGAGCGGAGGACACTCGACTCCTGCGGGAACAAGAGGAAGCTTAAGACCCCGCAGGCAAAGCCGAGGAGGCTTAAGCCTCCTCCCCGCGGAAAGCGAGTGTCTGGAGCGCAATGGAACGTACTTGTTCTTACCATTTGACCACATAAAAAAAACAACAACCTTTGCCAAAACAGCCGTAAGAAAAAGCTAATTAATTGGGCTCAAATTATTTCAATCTCCAATTCCGTGTTGACTTATCGGAATAATTATACTATAACTAATAAAGACAGAGAGAAGAATTTACAGGAGGGGAATATTGATGACTTATTTTTTAGTATTGATTAATATTATTATCTTGCTGGCATTGCTTGTGGGATTATACATAATGCAGCGCAAACATATCTCTTTTTCCAAACGAGTATTTACTGCATTAGGTGTTGGGATTATCTTTGGTTTTGCGCTCCAGTTTATTTACGGGCCGACACATGAAGTGACCGTAAATACATCGGATTGGTTTAGCATCGTCGGCAGCGGCTATGTGAAGTTTCTGCAGATGATTGTTATGCCGCTTGTTTTTATTTCCATTGTTGCGTCATTTACGCGCTTAAAGCTGACAAAAAACATTGGGAAAATCAGCATCTTAACAATCGGGATTTTGCTTGCGACAACAGCGATAGCTGCAGCCATTTCGATTGCAACAACAACCAGCTTCAATCTTGAGTCTGTGCAGATTTCTCAAGGGGATGCAGAAGCACAGCGTGGAGCCTATTTAGAGGAGAATTTAACAAATTTAGAGGCAAAAACAATTCCGCAGCAAATTATTGCCCTATTGCCCGCAAATCCATTTCTTGATTTAACAGGTGCGCGCCCTACTTCTACAATTGGTGTCGTTATTTTCGCGGCATTTGTTGGGATTGCCTATTTAGGAATCAAACGCAAAAAACCAGAGGAAGCTGCGTTTTTCTCGAAAATTATTGATACAATTTATGCGATTGTCATGCGCATTGTAACACTGATCCTGCGCTTAACGCCATATGGCATTCTTGCGATCATTACCAAAACAGTTGCGACAAGTGATATGGATGCGATTATTAAATTGGGAAAATTTGTGGTTGCTTCATATGTTGCCTTAATCGCTATGTTTCTTGTACATTTGCTTATCTTATTTATCATGGGCGTCAACCCGATTACGTATGTGAAAAAGGTTTTCCCAGTATTGGCATTTGCCTTTACGTCCCGCACAAGCGCTGGGGCACTTCCATTAAATATTAATACACAGACAAAACAATTAGGTGTGCCTGAGAGCATTGCCAATTTTGCCGGCTCCTTTGGCCTGACGATTGGGCAAAATGGCTGCGCTGGCGTTTATCCTGCTATGCTTGCGGTTATGATCGCGCCAACTGTCGGCATTGATCCATTAACGCCATCATTTATCTTTACATTGATTGCCATTGTGGTCATTAGTTCTTTTGGTGTTGCAGGTGTTGGCGGCGGTGCAACATTTGCGGCAATCCTTGTATTGTCTTCCTTGAATTTGCCTGTCGCTTTAGCAGGGCTGCTTATTTCGGTGGAACCATTAATCGATATGGGACGCACAGCTCTAAATGTCAGCGGCAGCATGACCGCAGGGGTTGTGACAAGCAAACTGACAAAAGACTTGGATACAAGCATATACAACGATCCTGCTGTTTCCACAGATACAGTGGACGCTTAAAAACTACTTCATATAAGTGAACACTCAATGAGAAGGCCCCAAATGTTGCTAAACATTTGGGGCCTTCTCTTCTCTGCTGCCAAAACAAACAACCTTTTCCTTTTTATCTTTTAAGCGGCGACTGCTGCCTTTTGTCTATTTTTCTTACTGCACCAATAAATAATCGTGTTAATAAAGATTTAAGGGTAACACTTATAAATGTATGATACCATTTCCACCCTTTTTTCCATTCGATTAGCTTGGTTTTTCTAACAGCCCACCATTCTACCAAAAGCATCGGAATGGTAAAAAGCAATAACTTATTAAAAATGACAAATGGCTTATCTTTTTTTGTCATTTGATTAAATATAACGGTCATCGTTGGATACAATAAAAAGTCAAATAAAATATGCGTTTTAAATATCTTTGGAAGAAAACGCACTGGATAGTGGACGATTTTACATGTGGAAAGAACACTGTCAATTATGCCGTTGGTTACAGCATTGTACAAATATACCAAAAGCCCGTCTTTTATTGGTGGTTTTCTGCATATAACCGGCAATACCAAAAGTAAATTGATGACAAGACTCCACTGCAGGAATTTTTCATCAAACTTTTTCCTCTTCACTTGGAAACACCTCTTTTCTAGCATAGTATCTATCCAATGGACTACATTTATTTATAGCTTCTAGCAATAGACATTTCTCTTTTATATCCGCTTTCACATACATTCAGTATTCTACTTTGGCTACACCCAATGCCAGATGGTCCCAAAGCAGCTCTTCTACTTTCTCCTCAAGCTCTTTAGCGCATTCTACAACTAAAACCACTTCCGATTTTTTGCCCCCTAGAATTCTTTTTCTTTTATGCACTACTTTATACATCATATAATCTATTATAAATCCCACAATAAACCCAACCGCAGCACCGATTAGCCCCCAATAAATAGGGCCCCATTTCAAAGTGAAGCCGACACCTGCTCCAATAACAGAAAATGCTGTTCCTAGTGCTGCACCTTTATCAAATAGACTAACGCCATCTGCTCGATGCAGTGTGTCAAACAATCTTCTTTCCTCTGTTCGGTTCATAAGGGGAACGGCAAGAATTTTCCCCTTTTCCACACCCACTTTCTCTAAACTTGTAATAGCTAATTCAAGATACACCGAGTGTTCAAATGTAGAAAATATTTGCAACTACTCCACCTCTTTCTTTGATGCCGGAAATCTCACACGCAATTGTTGATACTTTTGTTTTAAAAACTTTTTCTGTTCACTCTCAAATAATTTATTGTTTTCTACAGTATTTACATAAGAATCATAGATCGCAAAACCAACGTGGGATGGAATAAACAAAAGCCATTGGGGTTCAAGCACATGGGTTGCTTGTTCTATTTCTCCTAAAAAAAGATAGTGAACGGCGATCAAAAGTTTGGAAAAATAAATAAAAATAATAATAAAAATCATCGTGAAAATAGCTGTCAACACTCGGTGAATATATAATTGGCCTAATCCTGGAGTAAAAAGCGACCACAATACGGCCATAAGGGGCCTTCGTTTGTCTAAATAATTAATTTCAAAAGCCCCAATTGTGTAGGAACTAAAATCAGCATTTTCTCTTTCAGCCAATATGTATATTTTGTTCATATCAACAGATGTCCGATAACTATCCCAAATCGCAAAAATATAGACAGGAATATACATAAACAGCCATCTAGGCTCAAGTATGTCCTTTGCCATGCTAATGTTTCCGACAAAAGAATAAACCATTGCATGATTTAAATGGGACATATTATTAACAAGAATTTCCCATAAGAATAATGCATAGCCTCTAAGATATTTAGACAAAAGGAGATGACCGAAGCCCGGAAATGCCGCTGACCACCATGCAATAGTATAGGGATTGCGCAAATGAAGCTGTGTCGTTCCTATGGCACTAACATATGCTTTAAAACGTCTTTCCTTATTAGTTGGATAATAGTTTCTCATGGCTCCCTTCCTAAAGATCCAATAATTTTAATTCCTTTATCTTTTGCCATTTGAAGAATAATCATGTAAGAGCAGCAACAAGTGCCAAGGTTTCCGTTGAAGTTTAAATAAACAATGGACTAGGCTATGGAGTGTTTGGTGATTGGATAAAAAGATCTGCATAAAAACTTTCGAGGCATTAGAAAGAAGGAGCTGTTTTCGTAAAGATGATGGCTGTTGAATCCACTTTTTATAAACTTAGTGAAATGGAGCGGAGGACACTCGACTCCTGCGGGAAATAGAGGAAAGGCTGAGACCCCGCAGGCAAAGCCGAGGAGGCTCAGCTTCCTCCCCGCGGAAAGCGAGTGTCTGGAGCGCAATGGAACGAACTTGTTCTTACCATTTGGCCATATTAAGAAACAACAAAGTATGCGAAAACAGCCTTTCATTTAAATAAGAGTCAAAAGTCCGTTCATTTGTGATAAACTCAGACCCCCTTTTCCTTTTTTTGCAAATAAAGAAACAGATTGGTCAACCAATATGCTAAGACATACTGGATAAAATACGATAAAAAGATATACGTATAGTTCATCCATTTATGAATTTCAAATAGGCCAAGCCAAACAGTAAGGGCAGTAAAGCCATAGCCAAAAAGAAGGGCTGCCAAAAAGGAATAAAAATAAAAGTTTTTATTATGTCTGATGGTCCATTGGTATACTAGCATAATATAAATAGGGACAACGGATGCATCCATTGACAAACTTGGCAGAAAAGGGAGCAGCTGATATGGATATGCCCATAGTCCATAGCCTATTCCCATTACGTCAATATAGGAAGATAAGAGATTATTGGCAAAACCAAAAAAGCAGATCAGCAAAATATTTTTCCGGTCGATTGTAAAATATAAAATAACAAGGGGAACAACCAGAATAAGCAGAACCGCCCAAAATTGCCATATTCCCATGTGAGAGTATAGCTTCCAATAATGCTCCCCTGTTTTTGTCATGCTTTCTTGCAAAGAAGCTAGTTTATCAAATAACGCTTGCTGATTGCTGTTCAAAAATGAACACTCCTTGTTTTGCTTTTTGCTTTATTTTCTGCAAAACAAGTTTTTTTTATGAAAAAATTTTTTTAATATACTGTTTTTGGAATAAGGAGCTATTCCTCTAACAAAAAAAAAGCCAACATAATGTTGACTTTATATTTACGGAGTATGAAGGGGCTTTAATGCTTTGCTCCAAGCAATTACTTGATCAAGCATAAGATGGACATTATTGAGATGCAGATCAGCTGGCTTAAATGTACTATAATTTTCAAAATCCGTGAACAGCGATAAAGTTGGATGTGTGCGCACATCCGCAATTTGCAGTTCGCCGAGTATGCCCCGCAAATGTTCGGCTGCTCTTGCTCCACCTGTTGAGCCATAGCTGACAATGCCTGCCGCCTTATTGTTCCACTCATCCCTTGCCAGGTCGAGGGCATTTTTTAAAGCGCCTGTAATGCTGTGGTTATATTCTGCCGTGATAAACACAAATCCATCTAGACTTTTAAGCTTGGAGGCCCACGCTTTTACTTGTTCTCCTCCAGAAGAATCCCCTAAAAATGGCAGCTTAAACTCAGCAATATCCACTATTTCATAAGTGGCATCCCCGCGTTTGTCAGCTATTTCCTTCACCCAATTTCCTACTTGCGGACTTACTCTCCCTGGCCGTGTGCTTCCTAAAATAATTCCAATTGTTACGTTTTCTTTTGGCATGAGTTCCTCCCGCATGATTAAATAATCTTCTCTTTTTAAGAATAGTCACCAAACCTGTTCTTTAAACATTTTAGCTAGAGATTCCTGACAGCTGACTTTTCCTATAAGAAGAATATGAAAAAAACTGGAACTTATTCATCATTTAATTTATTCGGCTTGTTCAGCAAACAAAAGGAAACGGCAATTGGCGAGTTCTCCTCCACATCAATCGGCGTTTCCCTTTTTCATTTTATACATTCTTGTATCTGCAATGGAGAGCAGTTCGTCCAGGCTTTCACCTTCTTGCGGGAATATTGCACAGCCGATGGATAAGCAAATGGGAATATCCTTTGTTTGCCCATCCCCTTCCATTCCGTGATAGACAGTTTGGACCATTCGTTTTGTGAACTTTGCGGTCTCTTCTTTATTCATATATGGGGTGATCATCAAAAATTCATCGCCGCCCCATCTTGCTGCAATATCCGTTTTCCTCGAATTTTTCTTTAGATGTTCAGCAATCGCTGTTAATACCTTATCTCCGATCATATGTCCAAATGTATCGTTCAACAGTTTAAAATCATCCACATCAATTAAAAAGATCGATAACTTCTCTTTATCGATAGACGCTTTTTTGAATACGCTCGATACTACTTTATCGACATATCTTCTATTGCTTAACATTGTTAAAGGATCATTTTCCGATAGAAATTTCACCTTATCGTATAAGCCTCCAAAAAACCAGGCCATTGCTGTAAATAGCAGATCAACAGCAATTTCCGATTTAGTTATTTCCACACTTAATAAATATTCCATAAAGGATGCAGCAATGGATATTAGTACAAGTGTTATTCTTCCTGTATATTTCATAATCGCTCCTTGCGCTAAATGTAATAAAGTAAAACTTCAATCAGTAGGGGTCAATAGACCGTTAATGGGGGATAAACGCTGCTTTTCGTCTACTATAGTATGTTTTATCCATAAAAAAATAACCAAGGAAAGTATATTCCGGCAATCCTTTCTTTAAGCCACATTGTACTTCTGCAATGGGAACAATTGACTTTTTATAAAATCCGCTGTTCCCTTATGTAAATATCCCATACAAACAAAAAGAGCCATCATACATTATTAAAGAAAGGCGATTATTTAATGGGATGGCATTAGCTAATGGACACTCCAAATTTATTGCTAATAAGAACCCCTGCTTTTTGCAACTGTCACCATCTGCAGCTTTTCCCTCCCCCACTCCAGCCCATAAAGGCAGAAATCTTCTTTGCGCATTATTTTGATTGGACAAGCAGTACCTTCTCACCTAAATGCAAATGGAGCACAAAATTCTCCTATCATTTAACGAATTTCCCCCTTTTTACAACCAATTCAACAGAAAGACGGTGGCAATGATGAGCAAAAAGAAGAATAAACAAAAACAAGAGCAAGACCAAAAGCAGGATCAGGATCAAGATCAAGATCAAAAAATGAAGCAAAAAATGAAACAACAGCAGCAGCAAAATGATACGATCTCGAATATTGGCAACCCTACTATTAATGTGAATGTGTCTACAGCTTCTAATAACGATGTGGATCAACTAGTAAGAGCATCTGCTTTTCGCGCTGTAAAAACAGTTAACCAAGTCCTTGTGCCAAACACGCCTATACAAGTTTTATATCAAGGCGAGCAGTTTGATTTGGCTAACGAGTATAATCCAACAACTTCCATCTTCAGCCCAACTGCAAATGGAGTTTATTCTGTAATTGGCACTGTCTCTTTTTCTCCAAATTTCCCAAATCTCCCCTACAGAACGCGTATAGAGATTCGAGTAAATGGGAATCCTGCTATCGCTGTTGATAATGATTTCTTTAGTGGAACAATCCCATCATTCAGCAATGTAGTCGAAGTTTCCTCGATCTTACAGCTGCAAGCAGGAGACCAAGTGGCGATTTTCGCGGAAAGCAACATTGGCGGCACTATTGCACTAAATACAGCTGGAGGAAACAGCACTCATTTTGAAGCTGCTAGATTCCCTTCCCCAACCGTATAAGAAAATTTTCGATACTTTAAATGGACAAGCTATTGCCGCTAAAAATACTATTTTAACATTTGCTGCCTTTATAACGCATTAAACACAAATCCCCCAGCCAGATTCTTCATCTGGTTGGGGATTTGTGTTTCCTAAGCTTTAGAGCCGGCTGCATAAATGATCTTTCTAATCAGCGATAATATGGCGCCAACAGTTCTCCTAGCCTGCGCACACCTTCCACCATATCCTGTTCCTCAGCATAGCTGAAGGAAAGGCGCAGAAACTCTGTTCCTTTCTCTTGATGCAGGAAGAAATATTTTCCTGGTATATAGGAAACTCCCATGGCGAGGGCTTGTTCTAAGAGAATAGCTGTATCAAGCTTTGGCATGTGCACCCACACAAAATATCCTCCTTGCGGCATATGCCAGCTAATCGGTGCAGGCAGGAATTGCTCTAGGGCATGCTGCATTGTTTCCCATCTGACCTGATATCTGTTCTTTAGCATCTGGATTCTTTCTTCCAATGGATTATTTTCTAAATAAACAGACATCGTTGCTTGCGAAAATGGATGGTCCAAATCCTTCTTAAACCAAGCGAAAGCAGAAATAAGCGCTTCTGCTCCTGCTATCCAGCCAATCCGCATTCCAGGTGCGACCACTTTTGATAAAGATCCCACATACAAAACTCGCTGATTTTGGTCCAGCGCTTTGCAGGAAAGCACTGGTTCAGAAAATGCCAGTTCGCCATACGCATCATCCTCGACAATTAAAAAGTCATATTGCATAGAAAGCTCCAGCAAATGCTTCCGCCGCTTTAATGGCATGGTAGTTCCTGTTGGATTATGAAAAGTGGGAATCGTATAAACAAAACGCGGCAGCACTAAACCAGCAGCTTGCCGTTCTGCCAGCATCGCTGCTAATTTTTCTGTGTTTAGGCCGTTTTCATCAATTGGGATGTCCATAATTTGCTTTGTATAGTTTTTGAAGATTTCAAGCGCCTCCATATAGGTAGGTGATTCAACCGCCACTGCTGCTTCTTTATCAAGGAGTGCGCGGGCGATTAAATCAATCCCTTGGCATGCGCCTGATGTGATCAAAAGCTCTCCTTCGCCAGTGTCTATCCCGCGCTTTCTTAATCTTTGTTTAATCTGCTGCTGCAAAAGGGCGGCGCGCGGGCTGCCGACATAATGGAATGGCAAATCCTGCTCTTCTTCCACAAGAGAGGCAGCTGCTGCTCTCATTTGTTGTGCTGGCACAAGATCTGGAGCCGGAAAACCGGAGCTTAAGCGAATGCATTCTTTTGGAAGAACAGGCATCCATGCGCCAGGAGGATTATTTTTTAATGCCTCCTTCACATTTTCAGGGAAAAAAGATTGATACTTCATTGTAGGATTAGTCCTTTCTTGCAAATACTGATTATGCTAAAAAAGAAGAAAAAGCATTATCCCTCTTTATCTGCAAACTGCATGGTTTTTAGCTAATTATAGCATGGCCTGTTTTTTTAGAAGTCTACTATATTCCAGTTTTATAGCTTATCTTTATCCAAAATAAAAAACCAGCTGGCATCATATCCAGTTGGTTTTTTCGTTTTTTTATAGTTTCATAGCTGCTTCATTTAATTCTGCAAGCTCTTTAATATAGCGCAGCATTTCTTCTCTGATTTCTTCATTTTGCAGGGCAAATTCTACAGTTGTTTTCACAAAGCCCAATTTTTCGCCAACGTCATAGCGTTTGCCTTCAAAGTCATACGCAAATACGCGTTGGATTTCGTTTAGCTGTTGGATGGCATCTGTTAATTGAATTTCTCCGCCTGCTCCTACTTGTTGTGTTTCTAGGAATTTGAAGATTTCTGGTGTAAAAACATAACGTCCCATAATTGCTAGATTAGAAGGTGCTGTTCCTAATTTTGGCTTTTCTACAAAATTATTTACTTGATAGCGTCTTCCCTCAGCCATTCCTGGATCCACAATTCCATAGCGGTCTGTTTCATTCTCAGGCACTGTCTGCACGCCGATTACAGATGCATGTGTTTCTTCATATTGGTCGATTAATTGTTTTAAGCATGGAGTATCGCCTTGCACGATGTCATCGCCTAAGAGTACAGCAAATGGCTCATCCCCGATAAAGCTTTTTGCACACCATACTGCATGTCCTAATCCTTTTGGCTCTTTTTGGCGGATATAGTGGATGTCCGCTAGATTAGAAGAATATTGCACTTTTTCAAGAAGGGACATTTTTCCTTTTTCCAGCAAGTTGCTTTCTAATTCGTGGGCATAATCGAAGTGGTCTTCAATCGCTCTTTTGCCTTTTCCTGTTACAATAATAATGTCCTCAATTCCTGATGCAATTGCTTCTTCGACAATATATTGAATCGTTGGCTTGTCTACAATTGGCAGCATTTCTTTCGGCATTGCTTTTGTAGCAGGCAAAAATCTCGTTCCAAGTCCTGCTGCTGGTATAATCGCTTTTCTTACTTTTTTCACGTTCCCATTTCCCCCTTGAATATCTTCTGCTATTTTTTCACAAATGTGTCAATCAGTACAATCAAAAGTAAAATCATCATAACATTTTTCCTTTTGTTTGGAAATAGCTTTTCTACTGGAATCATCAGGAAAAGCATCCGTTATCACTGCTATTATTTTACTATACTTTTCTAACTATTTAAAGAAAAGGAAGAATTTCATAGGAAAATAGAATCAAAAACAAATGAACAGCCAATAAAAAACAGTGAGAATGGGGAATAATGACTCATTCTCCATTTTCACTGTTTATTCTTTCACTGTAATCCATTTATAGTGCAGAGGCAGATACATATAATAAACAACCAAATAAATAGGAATGCTGAAAAGGATATTCCAATGATTCTGCTTCATATAGCCGACAGCCGTAACCGTTCCTTCCACCATAAGCGACAAAAGCACAAATAAAAGGACAAGCTTCCATTTTTTCATGGACGTTAAATAATTTAAATAAATAACCGCAAGTGATGATGGAATAAAGCTGTAGGTGATAAGCTCTCCTAATCCTGAAATATTTTTATTGCCAAAATCGACTAGGTTTAGAAAAACAGCAAAAATATTATTAGCGATCCAGGTCAAGAGACCAATAACACCTATTGTTATATAAATCTCCCTCCATCCCATTGCTTTTTTAGGCATAAATACTGTATATACTAGCAAAATGCATGCTATTCCAATTGGAAGCCACATGCCTTTTGCTCCTATGTCCATATTTTTAATAATATCGCCCATCTTTATCACCTGCAAAAGTAGTATTTATAGATAGTATGGATTAAAACAAACGATTTATTCGACAAATTTTGCTATATGCTTTGGAGCCTTTTTTCTATCATTTAAGGTTCATTGCTTAAGATAAGCTGCTAAGGTCATGCACAATTATTTTAAAATGGCGGATGCCTTTTCAAAAATCGCCTTGGCAATTTCTTGATGTCCCTTATTATTTGGATGCCAATTATCGCTTACTCCCTTGTATGTCTGCACTCCCTTCGGACCTCTTGTATCTGTGCGGTTTTGCCAAACTGATTGGATATTAACAACGGGCAGATTTTTATCTTTTCCTACTTCTTCTATAATCTTATCGTATGTGAACGATTCTTTTCTTGCCCAAGTAGTAACCAATATGATTTTTGGTTTGTTGGATAGGTGAGTGTTTAAATAATCGATGACATACTCTAACCTTTTTCTGAAATCTATCGGATTAGAATAGGCATTTTTCTTTTGCTGCTTCAAATCATTTGTGCCGAACTCTATTGTAATAAGATCAGGTTTTTCTGACACTACCTTAGCCAAATTGGGGATGGCCATATCTTTTAAGCCTGTCCCGCCTTTTACAGCACCAGGCTTTAGTTGAACATCATAGCCCAGCTTTTCTTCCATAAGCTCGGAAAGCACTTCCGCATATCTTTGATGATGCTCTGTTGCATAGTATCCCGCTGCCAAGCTGTCTCCCATTGGAGAATAGACCAGCTTATCTCCTTTATGGGAGAAGGAAGATTGTTTCGCTTCCTTCTCTCCATTCACTGCTGCAATTCTGCCTATAGTTGTTCCGCTTCGCTGCAAATAAAGAAGCCCGCCTATTAGGAAAATGCACAATGAGGCAATATACATTACGCTCCTTTTCATCATTCTCTGCCTCCTGAAAAAAATCCAAAATTCCGCAAAATATATTGTTTTTAATTGTTATTTCTATATCTACATTAGCCTTTAGATTCTTCCTTTTCTGCCATCAATGGAATAATCAGATGGTTTCTCTTTCATCGAAAGCATGGAATTAATTTTTTCCGATAAGTCTATATACCCTCATTTCAGAAAATTATTAGCTTTAAAGATTGTCTATATGGTCAGCTATGCCGTCTTCTATTTGTGCAAATGAACTTTATTTTAGTTTTGCCACACCTAAATTCAATGATGCAATCCATTGCTGTTTTCTGATGAATTGTTTGCATTCAGCCTTTCTTATATACAGATACTTGATTGCGCCCATTCAGCTTTGACTGATAAAGGGCTTTGTCGGCAAAGGAAATAAGATCATTTGATGCCCCTTCTTTCGGCATGCTGGCTGCTACACCTACGCTTACTGTAACAAAGTGATGCGGAGAGCCGCTATGGACAATCTGCAAATCATTCATTCCCTTTCTTATCCTTTCTGCGAGCAATAATGCTTCCTTATCCTGTGAAGCAAAGAGGACTACAGCAAACTCCTCTCCACCATATCTTGCCGCCACAGCCTTTATTCCTCCCATCAGCTTATTTAATTCAAGAGAAACAGCCCTTAGACAATCATCTCCAGCCAAATGTCCATATGTATCATTAAATATCTTAAAATAATCAATATCAAAAAGAATGAGGGAAAGATTGCCAAAACTTTCTCCACCCTGTTCCCATTCTTCTAATACCTTGTCCAAGTACCGTCTATTATATAGCCCTGTTAGGCCGTCTATATCTGCCAATAACTTCAGAAAGTCCATCCTTCTTGCCATTTCCAGACGCATAATATCCACATTTCCAAACAGCTCTGCCAATTCATCTTCCCTGTGATAAGATGGGGGACCTTCAGAAAAATCCTGATTGGCATATGCACGAACACTATTATTCAATGCTAAAATTGGCTTCAGAACAGATTGCAGAAACCGGACGTTTATAAATATATTAAGAATAATAACGCTGGCCGACAATAGAAAAAGAATAAGCAGAGTGATATACATTCTTACTTTATTGATATGTGCAATAGAACGCTGTTTCTTTTCTATTTTTGCAGTAAGCAGATCAGCAGAATGGCGAAAATCATCAAATGCAAGCTTGGCTTTTTTCAAATACTCCTCTTCTGCTGTTTCTTCCTTTCTTTTCATCTCTATTTGTTTCACACCATAAATTTGATGCCAATAATAGCCTTTTTGCACCGTTTCATTTATATTGCTGTTTAATTCCTGATCATCATTTCTATTTATGAGAACTTCAGACATATTAGTAAAATCCTTTGCTCCTGCATGAAATGATTTAAGAAAATCTGCATCTTCTGTTAACAAATAGCCTCTTTGGGCTGTTCCTTGATCCAGAATCGCTTTAACTAATCGATGTGCAGTTTGCTCCAATAGTCTTAATTCTTCTTGTTTTTGATGATTTATCTCCTCAATTATTACAATAGCAATTAAGCATACCGCAACTAAAAAAATAAAAACACTGCCTGATACCATCTTATATTTCAATAGCTTTTCACCCAATTTTCCAAGGCGACTTATTTTCATTTTTTTGTACTACCTTTCTTTATCCAAATACCCTAAAACCTTTTTAGTTTATCATACTTTATTCTCACCATTTACTATTGTTTTTATATTCAGTCAAAAGAGATTCCTTTTTGACTTGGCAGCCCTATTTTTCTCTGAAAAGGCTTTTATAAAGTGAAACTGGCCAAAAGCCCATTAATGCGTGATAAATAAAGGAGGGTGGGATATGAGCGGAGGCTTTTTCAAATCAGAACAAAAAAACACCCTTAAAGGATGTTTTTTGTCGGCCCAAAATCAAGCTCTTTTTTATCTATATATCGATAATAACTTCATGATCTAATTGTTTATTCCACAGTTCTTCCTCAATATCCTCGTCAACAAATAGTGGCTTTTCTGCAAGTCCTGCCAAGTAATGGAACAGTTTTTCCAACATATAAAGCACCCCATTTCATTGTGATATTACTCTTATACCCTGATTATAAAAAAGTATTATTAATATTATAGGTTTTTTTTATTAATAAATTGTTAAGACCGTTCCCATTTTTTTTATGATTCTGACGGCCAATACATTTAATATAGATTTTATAACCATGCTGCCAATCGTATGGTACCAATTCCAGCCATTTTTCCACCTGATTAAGCTTGTCTTTTTGACAGCCCAAAGCTCTACTGCAAAAATGCCAATGATGAAGCCAAACACTTTAGCAGACAGCCTAAAAAAGCCATCCTCTTGTGTTACTTTATTAATCAGCACAGATACTGTTGGATATAATAAAAAATCAAATGCTATATTTATTTTAAACAGCTTAGGAAATAAGCGAATCGGATACTCCAATTTTTTATGGGAAACAAGGTAAAAGTCTAGCCAATTGTTTGTTATCCCATTTAATAAAAAAGCAAGAAGCCCCTCTTTTAGCGATTGTTTTCTTAGGAAAAAAGGAAGAAGAATAATTGCTGCCAGAGAGACTCCCTTTAAAAAGTTTTTATCAAATCTAGTTTCCTTCATCTTAGTTACCTTCGTTTTATTTTCGACATATTTTTTATATTAATAAAGTTTTTCTAGGAATAAAGTACCAATTTCAGTTATTTATTCTTATATTCTTTTTAAAATAGTATCTCTCTTTCCAAACAAATCATACACGATAAGGAAATCTGTAAAATCCTGTCGATAGAAAATTCTGAAAAAAACATTATTTCTTTGTAAAATATGAATAAAACGATAATTTTAGGAGGATTTATGAATAGGAATGATGCTAATGAGGATAACTACTTGGATGAAGAGTGGATAGAACTCCTATTAACTGCTCGCGAAATGGAACTTTCTATAGAGGAGATAAGAGATTTCCTGCAGAAAAAAACTATATAGAAGATTGTTCTATACAGTTATATCAGCTTTCCTTTTTATTTATACAGAAACATTGTCGATTCATGTCGAATAGCCAATAAATTTTTTAAATGGTTAAGCCTTCTTGCAAAAGGGACAATATTTAAATAAATGGCTGTTCTGCTGTTGTTCCAGCATAAAACTCAGCCAGAAAATCATAAAATAGTTGTTCTGTCGGAAGCAAATCCCTTTGTGTGGGGGTAATGACGCCAACTGTCCGGGTAATATTCGGCTTTATTAAAGGCACTTTCACTGTCGACATGGGAATGATATCAACTAAAGTCACTTCTGGCATTAAAGCAACGCCGAGTCCTGCTGATACTAATCCTTTTAATGCATCAATATCTTGCCCTTCAAAGGAGATATCTGGTGAAAACCCTTCTTCCTGGCAAGCAGCATCAAATATTTCGCGAAAGACAAAGCCCTTTGGCAGGACTACAAAGGAATCGTCCATTAGCTCGCTTAGGCGAATGGACTGCTTGTTCGCAAGAGGATGATGAATTGGCAGCAGCGCCACAATATTTTCCTTGAATAATATTTTGCGGTTTATTTTTTTCTGCTCCTTTGGCATTGGCGCAATCATCGCCAAATTGTACTCCCCTTTAATGACCCCTTCAATCAAGTCCCTATTAAGGGCTTGCACCATTTGAAACTTCACTTCTGGATAACGTTTGCGAAAGGCAAAAATAACAGACGGCAAGGTATGCGCCGCCAAGCTTATTTGAAAGGCGATGCGAATGGTTCCCTTCTCGGGAGCCAAATATTCCTTCACTTCTCTTGCAGCCTCATCGATTAGATTCATGCCATGTTTGATGCGCTCGAGAAATATTTTGCCGATTGGCGTTAATTTCACTCTTCTGCCATCGCGGATAAACAAATCTACTCCAAGTTCGCTTTCTAAATTGAAAATCTGCCTGCTGACAGACGACTGGGCCACATGCAGAGCATCTGCTGCTTTTGTCACATGCTCTCTTTTTGCCACTTCCATAAAATAACGAATTTGTCTAATCTCCACTTAAATTCTCTCCTTTCTTCATGCATAAAACGCATCAACTATATCGTTTCTTAATATTGAAGCGATTACTACCTAAAGTATAGAATTAAATCAAGACAAAATGAAATTTTTTAAATTTTTGCAAAAATATAATTTTAGTATACGAATGGAGATCGATTATACATGAAAATATTAAATAAGCAGCAGGTTCCAAACACACAGTATGTCCATGAATATGTGGACCAAGTATTTGAAACGGTAAAGAAGCGCAGCCCAAATGAAGACGAATTTTCACAAGCGGTTAAAGAGGTTTTCTACTCCTTAGTGCCTGTGCTCGAAAAAAATCCTCATTACATCAAACAAGCTATTCTAGAAAGAATCGTGGAGCCGGATCGTCTTATTTCCTTTAAAGTGTCATGGGCTGATGATTATGGCGCTGTGAAGGTAAACCGGGGATTCCGTGTTCAATTCAGCAATCATATTGGACCATATAAAGGAGGATTGCGTTTCCACCCATCTGTAAATGCAAGCATCATTAAATTTTTAGGGTTTGAACAAATTTTCAAAAACTCTTTGACCGGCCAGGCAATTGGCGGAGGAAAAGGCGGCTCGGACTTTGATCCTAAAGGAAAGTCGGATGCTGAAATTATGCGGTTCTGCCAGGCGTTTATGACAGAGCTCAGCAAATATATCGGTCCAGATGTGGATGTGCCTGCAGGCGATATTGGCGTTGGCGCAAGGGAAATCGGCTATATGTTTGGACAATACAAAAAGCTGCGGGGTGCATATGAAGCGGGTGTTTTGACAGGAAAAGGCATCAACTATGGAGGAAGCCTCGGCCGCAAAGAAGCAACAGGCTATGGCGCTGTCTACTTTGTGGAAGAAATGCTTTGCGATGCGGGCTTAAGCTTCAGCGGCAGCACGGTTGTTGTATCCGGCTCCGGAAATGTTTCGATCTACGCGATGGAAAAAGCCATGCAGCTTGGCGCAAAGGTAGTAGCATGCAGCGACTCTAACGGCTATATTTATGACCAAAACGGCATCGATCTTGCAGCAGTCAAACGTTTAAAAGAAGTGGAGTATAAGCGCATCAGCGAATATGTTCAGGAGCATCCTCATGCCATGTATATCGAAGGCTGCACCGGCATTTGGTCCATTCCTTGCGATATTGCCCTGCCATGTGCAACGCAAAATGAAATTAATGAAGCCTCTGCTGCTTTATTGGTCTCCAATGGAGTGAAGGCAGTTGGAGAGGGCGCCAATATGCCATCTACATTAGAAGCAATTGACATCTTTTTAGAAAATAACGTGCTGTTCGCACCAGCAAAAGCCGCCAATGCAGGAGGAGTTGCTGTATCTGCATTAGAAATGGCGCAAAACAGCGCAAGGCAATATTGGACACTAGAAGAAGTGGACAGCAAGCTCCAAGATATTATGAAGAATATCTACACAAAAAGCAAACAAGCAGCAGAACAGTACGGCGCGTCCGGCAATCTAGTTGTTGGCGCAAACATCGCGGGATTTGTTAAAGTTGCCGAGGCGATGATTGAGCAAGGAATTTGATGGAGAAGTGTCGAGTTTTGTCGAATAATCGATAAAGTAGAAAAACTGAAAATAAACTGCTTAAAAAAATAGAGAAACTTATAAAACTGACTACAAATTGCAGAGAAAAGCAGAGAAGCACTCATAACCGATTTATCCAATGCAGCAATAACTAGTTTGCTGCCACAATCTGTTTATAAAATAACGAAAAAAGAACGATTCGCTCCCAATCTTGAGAGAATCGTTCTTTTTTCCAATTACAGCACCTTATTTTTATTATAAATATCAAAAGCAACAGCAAACAGGAGCACGAGTCCTTTGATTGCTTGCTGCCAGTCAATGCCGAGGCCGATGATGCTCATGCCGTTGTTCATTACTCCCATCACAAGCCCGCCGACAATGGCGCCGCCGACTGTGCCGATGCCTCCGTATGCACTGGCGCCGCCGATAAAGCAGGCAGCAATAGCATCAAGTTCAAAAAGATTTCCCGCTTTTGGAGTCGCAGCGTTTAGTCTGGCGGCAAAAATTAATCCAGACAGAGCGGACAACACTCCCATGTTGACAAATACCCAAAAAGTGACTTTTTTTGTTTTGATTCCTGATAGGCTTGCCGCTTTTTCATTGCCCCCAATTGCATAAACATGGCGGCCAAGGACAGTTTTTCTCATCACAAAGCTGTACAGCACAATCAGCAAAAATAAAATAATTAATATTGTCGGAATGCCTTCATATGTCGCAAGGATATACATAAACACATTCAAAAGCAGCACCATTGCCGCAAGCTTTACAATAAATGTTCCCTTGGAGGATACAGCAAACTGATAACGAATCTGGGTTTTGCGCAAGCGCAGCTCATTGATGATATAAAGGAGCGAAAATAAAATGCCGATTGCAATCGTTAAAAGATGGAGTGTTCTTCCCCCAAACAGATCCGGGATAAAGCCTGAGCTGATGTCTTGAAAGCTTTTTGGATATGGCGCGACAGATTGTCCTTTTAGAACAAGCATCGTTAATCCCCGAAACAGCAGCATGCCTGCGAGCGTAACGATAAAAGCGGGAATTTTCACATAAGCAACCCAGAAGCCCTGCCAAGCGCCAATTAATCCCCCAAGTATAAGCGATACTAAAATGGCAAGAGGGACACTCATCCCATGATCAATGATTAAAATCCCCGATATTGCCCCGACAAACGCCGCAACAGAGCCCACAGACAAATCGATATGCCCTGTAATGATCACAAGCACCATGCCAATCGCGAGAATCAAGATATAACTATTTTGCAGAATTAAGTTTGTGATATTTAACGGCCGCAAAAGAATTCCCTCTGTTAAAACTTGGAACAGCAGCATGATCAATACAAGCGCTGTGAACATGCCATATTGGCGTAAATTGTTCTGCAGCAGATAAAGAATTTGCGCGACTTTACCTTTTGGTTGTTCTTGCAGTGGCAAACCTGGTTTCACCGTCTTCTCCCCCTAATCCTTTGTCATATATGCCATTAGATTCTCCTGTGTGGCCTCGTTCTTGTTAAGCACACCTGTGATCTTGCCCTCGCTCATCACATACACTCTGTCGCACATGCCCAACAGCTCCGGCAATTCGGATGAAATAAGCAAAATTCCTTTGCCCTCGCTTGCCAAGCGATGAATAATCGTATAGATTTCATATTTGGCGCCGACATCAATCCCCCTTGTTGGTTCATCCAGCATAAGAATATCTGGATCTGTCAGTATCCATTTGCTGAGCACAACCTTTTGCTGGTTGCCGCCGCTTAAATTGCCTGTTTTCTGCAGGATGCTTGGCGTTTTAATATTCATTTGGCTCCGGAAGGCTTCCGCCTCTTTCACTTCCTTCTGCTCATTGATCACTAGCTTTTTGGATAATTTTTTTAAATTGGATAAAGAAATATTTGTTTTAATGTCTTCTATTAATATCAGCCCATCATTTTTGCGGTCTTCTGTTACATAAGCCAAGCCTTGGCTGATCGCCTCCGCTACATTTTTTACAATTAATTTCTGGCCATTTTTATAGAGTGTTCCGGTAATTTTTGTGCCAAACGATTTTCCGAAAATGCTGCGCGCAAGCTCTGTCCGCCCGGAACCCATCAACCCGGCAATCCCGACAATCTCTCCTTTTTTCACATGAAGGTTAATCGACTTTAAGATTTCCCGCTCCCCTTGAAACACCTGCCAATCCTTCACTTCAAAAATCGTCTCCCCAACTGTCGGTATCCGGTTTGGATAACGGTTCGTCAAATCTCTTCCTACCATTCCTTTAATGATGCGGTCTTCTGAAATGCCATCCTTTACTTCCAATGTTTCAATCGTTTTGCCATCGCGGATGATCGTAATATGATCGGCGACCTTGGAAATTTCATTTAGCTTGTGGGAAATCATAATGCTTGTCATTCCTTGTTTTTTAAATTCAAGGAGAAGATTTAAGAGATTGCTGGAATCCTCTTCATTAAGCGCTGCTGTTGGTTCGTCCAATATAAGCAGCTTTACCTTTTTTGCTAATGCCTTTGCAATCTCCACAAGCTGCTGCTTGCCGACCCCAATGGAAGAAATAGTTGTGTTAGGATTTTCTGATAATCCGACCATTGTCAGCAGCTCTTTCGTTTTCAGCACCGTTTCATTCCAATTGATGACCCCACGCTGTTTTATTTCATTGCCTAAAAAAATATTTTCCGCAATCGACAGGTCTGGAATCAGCGCAAGCTCTTGGTGGATAATCACAATCCCTTTCGACTCGCTGTCGCGGATATCTTTAAATTGGCATTCTTCCCCCTCAAAATAAATAGCTCCATCATATGCGCCATGTGCGTATACGCCGCTCAGCACTTTCATCAATGTTGATTTGCCGGCGCCATTTTCCCCGCATAATGCGTGGATTTCGCCAGGCTGTACAGATAAGTTGACATCATCCAATGCCTTTACACCGGGAAACTCTTTCGTAATATGCTTCATTTCCAATATCGCTGCCATTGTCACCGCCCCTTAAAAATAGAGAAGGGCCTCTGCTTGGCAAGACTTTTGCAATCAATTGCCAAACAGAAGCTGTTTTATTATTTGCTTAACTCGGATTCACTATAGTAGCCGCTGTCAATAACAATTTCTTTATAGTTAGTCTTATCAACAGAAACCGGCTCTAATAGATAAGCAGGCACTACTTTTACCCCATTGTCATATGTTTTGGTGTCATTTACTTCTGCTTCTTCCCCTTTTAGAACAGCTTGGGTCATTTCCACTGCCTTCTTCGCTAGTTCTCTTGTATCTTTAAATACTGTTTGCGTCTGCTCATCGTTCATAATGGATTTTACACTTGCAAGCTCTGCATCTTGCCCTGTTACCACAGGCAGCGGCTTATCTGCTGTTCCATAGCCGACTCCTTTTAAGGAAGACAGGATGCCGATGCTGATGCCATCATATGGAGAAAGAACTGCGTCAACACGATCTTTTGTATAATGGGCGCTTAATAAATTATCCATGCGCGCTTGTGCTGTAGCCCCATCCCAGCGCAATGTCGCGCCTTGCTTGAACTCTGTCTGTCCGCTTTTTACCACCAGCTTGCCAGAATCCATATATGGCTTCAGCACACTAATGGCTCCGTCAAAGAAGAAGTATGCATTGTTGTCATCAGGTGAACCGCCAAATAATTCAATATTAAATGGACCTTTGCCATCCTTTAATCCAAGCTTGTCGACAATATAGCTTCCTTGCAGCACCCCTACTTTGAAGTTATCAAACGTTGCATAATAGTCGACATACTTGCTTTTTTTGATTAAGCGGTCATATGCGATTACTTTAATACCTTGTTTATGGGCTTTATCCAGTACATTTGTCAGTGCTTCCCCATCAATTGCAGCGATTACCAGTACATCTACACCTTTTGTAATCATATTTTCAATTTGAGATACTTGATTTTCCACTACATCTTCCGCATATTGCAGATCCACTTTATAGTCTTGCTTTTCAAACTCCTGTTTCATATATTTCCCGTCGCTGATCCATCGTTCCGAAGATTTTGTTGGCATGCTGATGCCTACATAGCCCTTCTCCTCTCCCCCACTGCCACCACCGCTTGAACAAGCTGCCATGGAAAAAACTAATACAAGTACAAATAATAATGCGAAAAACTTTTTCATCCTTTCCCCCAACCTTTCTTGTTTAATCAAATAAAGTATACGCTTTCATTTCTTTAGCAAGTTTGTCATGGTGGCAAACTCCACTACTAACTGTATGTACCTCTATATTTGTTTATGCCGAAAACTGGCACGTACCAAATGGTTTTTGAATGGGAAATAGTTTTGAAAAATTAGAGTGTTTGCTGGTAGGGAGATTACTAGAGAGAAAAGGAATCGAGATTGGCAGCTTTCCTGCTGGTATGTACACAAATGCTGGTGAAATTCAACAATCTTCTCGGCCTTTTTTGCGCTAATGTTTCTGTCAGCTATTCGATTGTTTGCCAGACTTTTCTATTAACTTCCAAAATTGCTGTTTGTTCATTTATTGTTCCTCCCTGTATAAGCTTTCCGCTGTGTTATCATTATTTTTCATCAATTTGGCAATCGAGTAGGAGGAGGCGCCTAGCCTCCGACCTCTCCCACCACCGTACGTACGGTTCCGTATACGGCGGTTCCATTTAAGTCTGACGCAGTTGGAAGTATCTTTCATAGAAGCTTTTCAAGC
>Ga0182738_1000860_pt1 | contig 40441 bp, 33 predicted proteins | sample eDN5th30CBELigMG_FD_128876 | JGI IMG/M metagenome (GOLD analysis project Ga0182738, IMG submission 128876) | Enriched Miracle-Growth compost microbial communities from Emeryville, California, USA - eDNA 5th pass 30_C BE-Lig MG (version 2)... ...
CAGCGCAAACGCCAGCCCGCCGGCCATCAGCAGGGCGACTACCGCGACCCAATATGCGCCATCCAGGCCCATGAAATGCATGAGCCCCGCGCCGGCAAAAGGGCCGATGAACATGCCTATGCGATTGACGCCTCCCAGGGTCGACAGGGCGCGGGCGCGCATGGAGAATGGGACGGCCTCGATGAGATAGGTCTGCCGTGCCAGGTAAAAGACGGACGTGGCAATGCCGATCAGCAGGGCGCCCAGGGCGAGCACGGCTTCGTGCATGGAAAATATGCACATCAGCAGGGCAATAATGGTCAGCGCGGAAGCGCCAATAAGGGCTTTGCGCTCACCCACGCGCGAGGTGATCAGCGCGGCGGGTATGTTGGCCGCCAGCGAGCCGAAACCGATGAGCGCCACGATCAGGCCGGCAACGGCGGGGGAGGCGCCCAGGTCGCGGGCGCTCAGGGCAATGACGGGAAGTATGGATCCATTTCCAAGCCCGAACAGCAGGGATGGCCCAAATGCGGGAATAGCTATTTTCTTTAAACTGAAACTCTCATCGCCCATGCGGATGCTGCCTTGAATTTGATATGTGTAGCGATTCCCCAACTGATATTTTACTCTGAGCCGGCATAGCCCTCCGAATCGCTGGGCTACACTAGCGGAGCCCCATCCCCTTCCTCCCCCGAATCACCGCAAGCAAATCACAATGTTGCGCCACACGATTTCCGCATCCACACTATGCCTGCTGCTGGCTTCGGCCAGCCCTGCCATGGGCCAGCCTGCCCCCGAAGCGCCCATCAGCGCGGCACAAATGCTCGCCCGGCTGGCCCCGCTGGGCAATATCCAGGCAAAGGTGTTTCCCCGTGAAACCGGTGAGCGCAGTTTGCGGATATATCTTTCGGTTCCCGCCGGCAAGGCGCCTGAGCAGGGCTGGCCTGTGCTTTACATGCTGGACGGCAATGCCACCCTGCTGGCTGTTGCCGACGCAATCGCGCACGCACGCGGCGCGCCCAACGGCTCGCCATCGATCCCGCCTGGGCTCCAGCCCGGCGATGCGGATCTGGCGACAAGGGCTGTGCTGGTCGCCATTGGGTATGACATTGATGCACGCCTGGACGTGGAAACCCGCAGCTGGGATTACACCCCCACGCCGCCAGGGGCCGGCGCGCAGGGAGGGGTAGACCTGATGCGCCCGACCAGGCGCAATGGCGGCGCTGATGCCTTGCTGGACACAATCGAACACCAGATCATGCCCTGGGTACGCACCTTGGCGCCCGTGAACGAACATCGCCGCCTGCTGTATGGCCATTCCTACGGTGGCCTGTTCACACTCTACGCCCTGACGCAGCGGCCTTCCCTGTTCCAGCACTATATCGCGGCCAGCCCTTCGCTGTGGTGGCATGCCCCGTATATGGAGGACAGGCTGAAAGCCGCCTTTGGGCAGGCAGGCTGCAAGCCCGGCGGGCTGGCACTGGATCTCATGGCCGGCAGCGAGGAAAAACTGAGGCAGCAGCCCGACCGGCATGCGCCCCGCACAGATGTGCGTGCGCTGGCACAGGCGCTGGCCAGCCATCAATGCCTGCGTGTCAGGTATACCGCATTTGAAGGGCTGGGGCATGGTCCCATGCTTCCAGCCTCGGCATTGGCTGCCGTCCGAATTGCCGGGGGCCTGCCACCGGTGGGCGAACCAGGCGCGGATGCGGGAAAATGAATGGTTGGGGGCAGGCCCGCATATGAAGGCATGCCTGCCCGCTAGAAAATGATGATGACCAACGAGCCCGCCAGGATCAGCAGACCGCCGATCGCCACAGGCCAGGTCAGGCTTTCGCCCAGGAAGACCACCCCCAACAGAATGGCAATGACAACGCTAAGCTTGTCTATGGGCGCGACGCCAGACACCGGCCCCAGTTGCAGGGCCCGGTAGTAGCACAGCCAGGACAGCCCGGTCGCCACGCCTGAGAGCACCAGGAACAGCCAGCTTTTTCCGGGGATATCCGCCGTACGCTGCCATTCGCCGCGCATGAAAAGTATTGCCGCAATGACCAGCACGATGACGATCGTGCGGATGAATGTGGCCATATTGGAGTTCAGGCCTGTGACGCCCAGCTTGCCGAACACCGCAGTCAGCGCCGCGAAGAACGCCGAACCCAACGCAAAGACAACCCATCCCGGCCCGGTATTCATACGCGCGCCTGGCGAAAAAAAGCAGTCATGGGAACCTCGCATTCTGATCGTCTGCCCGCAGTCTAGCATTTCACGCATGGTATCCTCAGCGGAGTCCCGCCGCCCCGCCGTCCTGGGCTGCAAGTTTCCGCAAACGGGGCCTTGCCGCCAGCCCCGTTGTCCGAGTATCGCCATGCCTGTACGCCCACGCGTCGATCCCATCTTGCCATGCACCGCTTTTCTCCGAAGCAGGCTGGCTGGAGCAATGGCCGTCGCGGGCCTGCTATCGGGCCTGCCTGCGCACGGCCAGACAGCCACCGCCTCGAACCAGACCGCCGTCACGCGGCTCAAGCCCGTTATCGTCACCAGCACCCAGATTGAGCAGCCCGTCTTTGATGTGCCTGCGTCGCTTGACCTCGTGGAAGGCGATGCCATGCGCCGTGGCCAGTTGCAGGTAAATCTGTCGGAAGGGCTTTCGTCCGTGCCGGGCATCCTGGTACAGAACCGCCAGAATTATGCGCAAGACCTGCAGCTGTCCATACGCGGCTTCGGCTCGCGCTCGACTTTCGGAGTGCGAGGCATACGCCTGTATGTGGACGGCATTCCGGCCACCATGCCCGACGGCCAGGGCCAGACCTCGAATATCGATATTTCGTCGCTGGACCGCATCGAGGTGCTGCGCGGTCCCTACTCCGCACTGTACGGGAACTCGTCAGGCGGCGTGATACAGGCTTTTACCGAAGAAGGCGAAGGCCCGCCGACGGTCTCGTCCAGCCTCGCCGCAGGCAGCCATGGGCAGTATCGCTACGGCCTGAAGGCCAGCGGCTCGCATGCTGCCGCAGCGGGTGATGTGGATTACCTGGTCAGCCTGAACCGCTACACCACGCAGGGCTACCGCGACCATAGCGGGGCGCGCAAGAACCTGGCGAATATCAAGCTGGGGCTGCGGCCCGATGATGACAGCCGCTTGATGCTGGCGGTCAACAGTGTCGATATCAAGGCAGACGATCCGCAGGGGCTCACACGCGAAGAGTTCGAGGACAGCCCGCGCGATGCGGCCCCCAATGCCATCGCCTTCAACACCCGCAAGAAGGTATCGCAGACGCAGGCAGGCCTGACCTATGAGCGCCGGATCGATACCAGCAACGATCTGCGGCTGATGGCCTACTACGGCCAGCGCGCTACCCTGCAATACCAGTCCATACCAGTGGCGGCGCAGCAGCAGCCCGGACATGCCGGCGGGGTCATTGACCTGGATCGGCGCTACGCAGGCATGGATATGCGCTGGACGACGCGGCTCTCCCTGGCCGGGCGACCGCTCTCAGTGATCGGCGGCATTGCCTATGACACGGTGAAGGAAGACAGGCGCGGATACGAGAACTACGTTGGCACCCCCGCCGCCCCCACACTGGGCGCAGCGGGTCGGCTGCGCCGCAAGGAAACCAACACGATCTGGAATATAGACCCCTACCTCCAGGCATCATGGCAGTTCGCCGAGCACTGGACACTGGATGCCGGCCTGCGCTACAGCACCGTGCACTTCGACTCTGAGGACCGCTATATCGCTGCCGGCAACCCTGACGACAGTGGGTCGGAGTGCTACCGCAAGGCCCTGCCCATGGCAGCGCTGAAATTCCAGCCAAGCGACGGGCTCAATCTGTATGCCACGATAGGCCGCGGCTTTGAAACGCCGACTTTCAACGAGCTGTCCTATCGCAGCGACGGGCTGACAGGCCTGAACCTGGACCTGAAACCGACGCTGAATACCAGTATGGAAATCGGCGCGAAGATCAGAACGGGCGAGACGGGCGTACTGACAGCCGCGCTGTTCCAGACCCGCACTGACAACGAAATTGTGACGGCTGCCTCCCTTGGCGGACGCACGACATACCGCAATGCCGGCCGCACCCGCCGCAATGGGCTGGAACTCAGTTGGTCGGGCGAACTGAGGCGCCACTTGCAAGGCAGGCTGGCTTATACCTGGCTTGATGCAAGCTATCGGGACGGATTCGCCAGCACCGCCGGATACGTACCCGCCGGGAACCGCATTCCAGGCACCGCCCGGCATGCGCTATTCGCATCGCTGGACTGGGCGCCGCCCACGGGCTGGCAGGCAGGGCTGGATGGCCGCTATCTGAGCAAGATGTTTGTCAACGATCTGAACGACGAGGCGACCCCGTCCTATTTTGTTGCCGCCGCGCACGCCGGCTATGTGTGGCAGTTGCGCCCTTGGCGCATCAATGCCTTTGCTCGCCTGGACAATATATTCGACAAGCGCTATGCAGGCTCGGCCATCATCAATGCGGGTTTCGGCCGCTATTACGAACCCGCCCCCGGCCGTAGCTGGGTGGCGGGGCTGAATGCCTCATATGCATTCTGAAACGCCTGTTAAAACACTGATTCATATTGTTGGAATTGCACACTGGTGTAATTCAAACGGCCTATAAGCAATGAGGATAGAATGAGCCGGGGCGGGTAGCGGCATCGGCCGCATGCCTCGCCGCGACACTCCAGACCAAAAACAGGGAGGCCTTTCATGCCAGCTTCAAGCACAACCTCACAGCGACGATCCGGACTTACAACATTTTTCGGCATTATCCTCGCGCTGATCGGACTGGTGCTGGCGATTGGCGGCGCTGAGCTGGTATCGCTGGATGGTTCCTGGTATTACTTGGCCGCGGGGATCGGGCTGGTATTGTCGGGCGTACTGTTCGCCGCCGGTAGTGTGCTCGGTTTCTGGCTTTACCTGCTGGTTTTCCTTGGCACGCTGATCTGGTCTTTCTGGGAAGCGGGTTTTGCATTCTGGCCGCTCGTTCCCCGCCTTGCGCCGGTACTGGTGCTCGCCTTCTTTGCGCTTCTGCTGCTGCCGCGCCTGCGTGACGGCCGAGGCAGGGCGGCTTCCTTGCTCCTGGCAACCCTCACCCTCGCGGTGGTTGTAGCCGGCGGCTACTATATGTTCCAGCCCCATCCCATAATCCAGGCCGACAACAGCGCCGAGCCCGACAAGCTGGCGACCGCGCCAGAGCACCCGGCGGACCCCAAAGCCGCAACCTGGCAGTATTACGGCCGCACCCCTGCGGGAACGCGCTTTGCGCCTTTCACACAGATCAACAAGGATAACGTCGCCAAACTGGAAGTAGCCTGGACCTTTCGTACTGGAGATATTGCCTCGACGGGGGCGGAGGATCAGAGTACGCCGCTGCAGGTGGGCGACACAGTGTATGTATGCACGCCCTTCAACAAGGTGTTTGCCCTTGACGCGGAATCCGGCAAGCAACGCTGGAAATATGACCCCAAGGTTTTCGATTCAAAGATCTGGAATCGTTGCCGTGGCGTAGGCTATTACGATGCATCGCAGTCGTCGCAGCCTGCACCTGTCGTGCAGTCTGCGGACGCCGCTTCGGGCGCCCCGGCCTCGGGTGGCACTTGCGCCCGGCGCATCATGCTGACGACGCTTGATGCCCGCCTGATCGCCCTGGATGCCACGACAGGCCAGCCTTGCGAAGGCTTTGGCGAGCATGGCACGGTAGACCTCAAGGTGGGCATGGGCGACATCCCCAAGTATTTCTACATGCCAACCTCGGCACCCACGGTGATGCGCAATATGGTGCTCGTGGGGGGCTGGGTCTTTGACGGCAAGGCAGTCGGCGAGCCTTCCGGTGTGGTCCGTGCCTTCAATGCGGATACCGGCGAGCTGGCATGGGCCTGGGACCTGGGCAACCCGGACATTACCGGCCTTCCTCCCGAAGGCGAATCCTACACGCGCGGCACACCCAATGTCTGGTCAACACCTGCGTTCGACGACAAGCTGGGCCTGGTCTATCTGCCGACCGGGAACGGCACGCCTGACTACTGGGGGGCCCACCGCAGCGAAGCCACCGAGAAATACTCCGCCTCAGTGGTCGCCCTGGATATCAACACCGGACGCCTGAAATGGCATTTCCAGACAGCCCATCACGATCTCTGGGATTATGACCTGCCGTCGCAACCCGCTCTGTACGACATCCCCGACGGCAAGGGAGGCACCACGCCTGCGCTAATCCAGCTGACCAAGCGAGGCCAGATCTTCCTGCTCAACCGCGTAACGGGCGAACCGATTGCGGATGTGATCGAACAGCCTGTTCCCCAACATCACCAGGAGGGGGACTGGGTATCGCCCACCCAGCCTTATTCCGTCGGCATGCCGGCTATCGGTGCCGAGCCCCTGTCCGAGGCAAAAATGTGGGGGGCAACCTTCTTTGATCAACTGTGGTGCCGCATCGAGTTCCGCAAGATGCGCTATGAAGGGGAATTCACGGCGCCCACCACTGAAAAAACCCTGCAGTATCCGGGCAACTATGGCGGCTTCAACTGGGGCAGCGCATCCATCAATGAAGATACCGGCTATCTCTTCGTGAATGACATCCGCATGCCGCAGTGGCTGTATTACATTCCCCGCGCCGATGCAGACGCTCCGGGGGCAGCCAGCAGCCATGACGGCTTGCATGTGCAGGCCGGCACGCCATATGGCGTGACAAAGAACACGTTTATGTCGCCCCTGGGCATTCCATGCCACCAGCCCCCCTGGGGCACCATGACAGCCATCGACCTGCAAAAAAGGCAAATAGTGTGGGAACGCCCCATGAGTACACTGCAGGACACTGCGGTCGCGGGCGGACTCAAGGTCAACCTGCCCATACCCATTGGCATGCCCACCATGGGAGGCCCTCTCAGCACAGCCTCGGGACTGGTGTTCTTTGCGGGGACGCAAGACTACTATCTGCGCGCGCTTGATGCCGCCACGGGCAAGGAACTCTGGAAGGGCCGGCTGCCCGTGGGTGGCCAGGCTACACCCATGACCTATATTTCACCCGAAAGCGGCCGGCAGTTTGTCGTGATTGCGGCGGGCGGCGCCCGTCAATCGCCTGACAGGGGCGACTATATTGTCGCCTATTCGCTGCCTGAGCAATAAGGCTTACTGATCCCTGTCCTCCAGCCCAGTGCGCTCGTGCCACTGGGCAATGGACTCTTCCGGGTACTCCTTGTAGAGCTTGTCACCCGGGTGAGCTTCCACCTCTACCCAGGTGGCCTTGGAGTCCAGGAAAAGATGTGTGTGCTCGGGAGGCACCGGCAGGTTGGTGTCGATGGCGCTGGCAAACGGATGGATGAGATCTGGCCATTCGGGGCTGAAAAGCCAAAGCGCGCTGCCGCATTTCGCGCAGAAGTGGCGCTCCGCGGTGCTGTGGCGCGGGTCCTCCCCGCCTCCCCTGCTGATGATGGCGTTGTAGACGGTGACATCCTCGCCGCCTTTGAGCGTCAGGGTGCGCGCATCGCCGGAAAGGTTGATGGCATAACCGCCCCCGCCTTGCGTCTTTCTGCAGATCGAGCAGTAACAGCGCTGGTAGGGATATGGGTTTGCGCTCACAACGGAGAACTGCACTGCGCCGCAATGGCATGAACCTTCGAGCAACATAGCTGCCTCCTTGCGTCGGGGTTGAACCAAAAGCCAGGGTGGCTCAGTATCCAGCGTACCCCCGTATCGGCATGCTGGCCAACACTTTATAGTAAGACCCCGTCTGAGCCGGCTGCGAAGCAACCAGCACGCATTTTTCAGGAGTCCAGGCCAGCGGCGCACGCCGCAGCGCGGACAGATCCGCCTGCCCCGCGCGCCGCAGCAGCGACACATGCGGGCGGAAAACCGAGGCAGGCCGATTCCAGCCCATAGCCTGCAGCCGCCCCCAAAGCGAATCATGCAGCGCATCGAGCCACGGGGTGCGATCGTTATCGTCGCGGCCAGGCCCCGCCCACACGATGCGCGGGCCGGCAAAGCGCCCAAACCGCCGCAGCGTTACCTGCCCCACTGGAGCGGGCCAGCATGGCGCGGCTTCGATCAGCTGGCTGGCTCGCCCGGACGAGGTTTCACCCAGGAAGGCAAGCGTAATATGCAGCGTGTCCTGGCGCATGATGCGCCCGCCACAGCACCTGTGCGCATCATGCGCCCAATCCATGATGGCGCGCGCATCGCGGGCGGATGGCCAGAGCGCGAAAAACAGCCGGAGAGGGGCTTCATGCGTATCCATGAGCCATAGCATAGCGCCATTCATCGGGGATTACCCACCTGTTCAAGCCGCGGCGAGGTCACTACACTGCCCGCAGTAATGGCGGAGCCTGCGGACGGCTTTCCAGCCGGCGGCATGACAAAATCGGCCGTGACGGCCCGAGCCATGCGCAGGCCTGCGCAAACCGGTGATGCCTACAGCGCCGTCGGCGGATTATGTACTCAATACCCAGGAGAACCGTAGCCGTGAAGCCCCAGACCCTAGATATGATCGACAAACTCGTCGGGTTCGACACGGTTTCACGCAACTCCAATCTTGAGCTCATCCTGTATGTGCGCGACTATCTCGCCGAACACGGCATACAGAGCCACACGGTCTACAGCCCGGCAGGAACCAAGGCCAACCTGTTCGCAACGGTTGGACCGAATGCCGAAGGCGGGGTTGTACTGTCCGGCCATACAGATGTCGTACCGGTTGATGGCCAGCCCTGGGACACTGACCCGTTCCAGCTTGCACAACGCGACGGCCGTCTCTATGGGCGCGGCACCTGCGACATGAAGGCTTTTATCGCCATTGGGCTGGCCATGGTGCCGGATCTGCTGCGGCGCAAACTGAAGCGGCCAGTGCATTTCGCCCTGAGCTACGATGAGGAGATCGGCTGCTTCGGGGCGCCGTCCATGATCGACCGCCTGGTCACGGACATTGCCAGGCCCAGTGCTGTCATTGTGGGCGAACCCACCAGCATGCACCCTATCGTGGCCCACAAAGGCATTGCCGCCCTGCGCACAACGGTAACAGGCTACGAGGCGCACTCCAGCCAGATGCAGCGTGGGGTGAGCGCGGTCATGGTCGCCGCGCGGCTGATCACCTTCATCGAAGACATGATGCTGGAGAACAAGGCAGCCGCCGACCCGGACAGCCCCTTCGTGCCGCCGTATACCACGCTGCATGTGGGCACCGTGCATGGGGGCACGGCACTGAACATCATTTCGCGCGAATGCTCGTTCGTTTGGGACATACGCGTGATGCCGGGCGACGACTGGCGGCGCTATCTTGACCGGGTGCAGGCTTATGCCGATTCTCTGCTTCCCGCGCTGCGCGCCATTTCACCGCAGGCAAATATCGTTACCGAGGTGATGGCCGCCGCGCCGCCCATGCAGGACAGGGGAGGCGCAGCCCAGAAGCTGGTGTTCGAGCTGTGCGGCCACCAGCACGCGGGCGTGGTGCCCTATGCTGCGGAAGCGGGCCAGTTCCAGGAGCGCGGCTTTGAGGTGGTGCTCTGCGGCCCCGGCTCCATAGACCAGGCCCACCAGCCCAACGAATATATCGATGTCGAGCAGGTGAGCGCATGCGAGCGCTTTCTTGAGCAACTGGCAGACAGGCTCTGCGCCTGAAACGTCGGCGCCGCCGGGCGCCGCGCGCTTATCCGCAGACACTGGCAACACACAACAACATACACAACACCATGCAGGAGACAAGCATGAAACTGAAGCAGATCATTCGGCACACCACCGTGGCGGCCTCGCTGGCCGTCGCCCTGTGCGTCGGCGCAGGCGCCGCGCATGCCGCGGATGGCAAGACCTTCCGCTGGGCATACCAGGGCGACATGATGTCGCTCGATCCCATGTCGCTCAACGAAACCTTCACACTGGGCCTGCAGGGCTGGTTCTACGAAACCCTGGCTGCCTATGACAAAGACCTGAAGCTGGTGCCCCAGCTGGCCACCAGCTGGGAAAACCCGGAACCCACCAAGTGGGTATTCCACCTGCGCAAAGGCGTGACCTTCCATGACGGCACCCCGTTCACGGCAGATGATGTAATTTTCTCGTGGAAGCGCAGCTTGACCGAAGGGTCGGACATGAAGGGTTACGGAGCCAAGGCGACAGACATCAAGAAGGTCGACGATCACACGATCGAGGTCACAACCCCTGAACCCAACCCCATCCTGCCGCGCGACTGGACCTTTCTCTACATCATGAGCAAGAGCTGGGCCGAAAAGAACAACACGACAGAGGCGGCCAACGTAAAGGGCGGCGACAACAATTATTCCACCATGCACGAGAACGGCACTGGGCCGTTCATGGTTGCGGACCGCCAGCCGGACGTCAAGACAACGCTCAAGCGCTACGACGGCTACTGGAACAAGGACATCGCCACCAATGTGACGGATGTCGTCTTCCAGCCCATCACCCAGGAATCCACCCGTGTCGCGGCGCTCATTTCGGGCGAAATGGATCTGGTCATGCCTGTACCCGTGCAGGACTGGCCGCGCCTGGAAAGCGAGCCCAACGTGCAGGTCCTGAATGAACCCGAGGCGCGCGCCATTTTCATCGGCATGGACCAGGACCGCGACGAGCTGCTGTTTTCCAGCGTGAAAGGCAAGAACCCGTTCAAGGACAAGCGCGTCCGCGAGGCCATAGACCTGACGGTGGATACGCGCACCATCAATCAGAAGATCATGCGCGGCGCAGCCAAGCCCCTGGGCACCCTGATCGCAGACAAAATCAACGGCTACGACGAATCCTTCGGCAAACCTTATGACACCGATGTGGCCAAGGCCAAGAAATTGCTGGCCGATGCCGGATACCCCGATGGCTTTACCGTCCAGCTGGATTGCCCGAACGACCGCTATGTGAACGATGAGAAGGTTTGCCAGGCGGTTGCCAGCATGCTGGCCAGGATAGGCATCAAGATTGATCTTCTGGCGCAGACCAAGTCCAAGTATTTCGCCAAGGTACTGCTGCAGGCCGGGAACAACACCAGCATGTATCTGCTTGGCTGGACGCCCAGCTCGATCGATGCGGCGAACTCGCTCACCAATCTTGTTGGCTGCAGGGATTCCAAGACCGCATCCGGCCAGTTCAACCTGGGGGGCTATTGCAACAAAGAGATCGATGCCCTCATTGCCAAGATAGGCGTGGAAACCGATCAGGCTGCGCGCAACAAGATGATCAAGGAAGCCTTCACCATCCTGCGCAATGACTATGGCTACCTGCCGCTGCACCAGCAACCCATGTCATGGGGCGTGCGCAAGGGCATCAAAGTGGCCCAGCGCGCGGACGATGTGCTCGACATCCGCAACGTCGTGATGCCTTGATGCGATGATAGGCTTCATTTCCCGGCGGCTGGTCCAGTCGGTGTTCGTCATGCTGGCGGTCGGCCTGATCGCCTTCGGCATGTTCCGCTATGTCGGGGATCCGATCAACAACATGGTCGGGCAGGACACCACACTGGAGCAGCGGGCCGCGCTGCGCAAGCAGCTCGGCCTGGATGACCCCTTCATCGTCCAGTATGCGCGCTTCATGGGCAATGCGGCACAGGGCGATTTCGGCGTCTCCTACCGCCAGCGCCGGCCGGTCAGCGAACTCATCCAGAGCCGCATGCCGGCCACGCTGGAGCTGTCATTCATTTCAGCGTTGATGGCGCTGTGCCTGGGTATCCCCATGGGTATCTACACGGCGCTGCGCCGCAACGGTGTGCTGTCGCGGGCGTTCATGACGATCTCCCTGATCGGAATCTCCCTGCCGACCTTTCTGATCGGCATCCTGATGATTCTGTTCTTTGGCGTCATGCTGCGCTGGCTGCCCAGTTTCGGGCGAGGCGAGGTCGTGCAGCTGGGATGGTGGAGTACCGGGCTGCTCACGCGCAGCGGCTGGCAGTCCCTGATCATGCCTGCCTTCACGCTGGCGCTGTTCCAGATGACGCTTATCATGAGGCTGGTCCGCGCGGAAATGCTCGAAGTGCTGCAGACTGATTTCATCAAGTTCGCCCGCGCCCGCGGCCTGACCGAACGCATGATCAATTTCCGCCATGCGCTGAAAAACACGCTGGTGCCTGTCATCACCATCACGGGCCTGCAGCTTGGCGCCATCATCGCTTTTTCCATCATCACCGAGACCGTATTCCAGTGGCCCGGCATGGGGCTGCTGTTTATCCAGTCGATCGGATCGGTGGACATTCCCGTGATGGCTGCCTATCTGCTGTTGATCGCATTTTTCTTCGTCATCATCAACCTCATTGTCGACCTGCTGTATTTCGTGGTCGACCCGCGCCTGCGCATACAGAAGACTTGAACCAGACAGCCCGATGCGTTGCGCCGCCCATTGCGGCACGACGCCGCAGAGGCAAACGGAGCAGTAACCGTCATGACCCAGAACGCAGAACAAGCACGCAGCGCAACCACCGCCTCGCCGGGGCTGCTGGCCCGCGCGTACCAGAGCGATCTCTTCTACAGTTTCATCCACTCGCCCACGGCCATCATTTCCGCCATAGTAGCCATTGCCATCATCATTGGCGCTGTGTTCGCGCCGCTGATCGCACCGCACGACCCTTTCAATCTGGCCACATTGGATCTGCTCGATGCCAATCTGCCGCCGATATGGAATCCGGAAGGCGATGCGCGCTTCCTGCTGGGCACCGACGACCAGGGGCGCGACCTGCTCTCGACCATCATGTATGGCTCGCGCATTTCACTGCTGGTGGGCTTTGCGTCGGTGCTGTTCTCCCTCATCATCGGCGTGAGCCTGGGCCTGATCAGCGGTTATGTGGGCGGCCGCACCGACAGCATTATCATGCGTATCGCCGATGTGCAGCTTTCTTTTCCCGCCATCCTGATCGCCCTGCTCATCGATGGCATCGCGCGCGGCCTGCTGCCGCGCGACCTGCACGACACGCTGGCCCTGTATGTGCTCATCTTCGCCATCGGGATCTCGGGCTGGGTCCAGTATGCGCGCACAGTGCGCGGAGCCACGATGGTGGAGCGCAACAAGGAATATGTGCAGGCCGCCCGGCTTATCGGCATACGCCCCTTTACCATTCTGCGGCGCCATATCCTGCCCAATGTGATGGGCCCCGTGCTGGTGATCGCCACCATACACCTGGCCATCGCCATCATCACCGAGGCCACGCTCTCCTTCCTGGGCGTGGGCATACCACCCACCACACCGTCACTGGGCACGCTCATACGCATCGGCAACAGCTATCTGTTTTCCGGCGAATGGTGGATTTCCATCTTCCCCGGTGTAACGCTGGTGCTGCTTGCGCTGTCGGTCAATCTGCTTGGCGACTGGCTGCGCGACGCGCTCAATCCGAAACTGCGTTGAGGGCGCCATGGCACTGCTAGACATCCAGGACCTGCATATTGAGTTCTCCAGCCGCCGCGGCAATGTGGTGGCCATACAGAACGTCAGCCTCACGCTCGCCAAGGGCGAGATTCTGGGCGTTGTAGGCGAATCAGGAGCAGGCAAATCCACCATTGGAAATGCCGTCATCGGCCTGCTGGAGCCGCCCGGCAAGATGACCCAGGGCCAGGTGTTGCTGGACGGACAGCGCATAGACCAACTGCCTGCGCACGCGCTGCGCAAAGTGCGGGGCCGCCGCATAGGCATGACTTTCCAGGACCCGCTCACTTCGCTCGATCCGCTGCAAACGATAGAACAGCAGTTGGTCGAGACCATGCAGGTCCACCTGGATCTCAATGCGCACCAGGCGCGCCAGCGCGCCATCGAGCTGCTGGACAGCGTGGGCATAGACCAGCCCGAGCTGCGCCTGGGGCAGTATCCCCACCAGTTCTCCGGCGGCATGCGCCAGCGGGTGGTGATCGCGCTGGCGCTGTGCTGCGAACCCGAGGTCATCATCGCCGATGAGCCCACCACCGCCCTGGATGTCTCGATACAGGCCCAGATACTGGATCTGCTCAGATCGCTGTGCAAGGAAAAGCAGGTGGGGATGATCATCATCACCCACGATATGGGCGTGATTGCCGAAATCACTGACCGGGTCGCCGTGCTGTACCGGGGCAAGCTGGTGGAGGAGGGAGCCACCCGCCAGATCCTGGGGCAACCGCAACACCTGTACACCAAGAGCCTTATTTCAGCGGTGCCTCGCGCAGACATCAAGCTGCGCCGCTTCCCCATGGTGACCTATATCGAAGACGTGCAGGCGCCCGCCGACACCAGCGGTGCGGACGAGGCAGCTGGCTGGCTGCGGCAGCGCCGCGACTTCGGCGCAAAATCCGGGCAGCCGCTGGTGCAGGTAGAGGATCTGAGCATGCGCTTTGTGCTGCGCAATTCCTTCATCCCCAGCAGGCGTATCACCATGGAAGCCGTCAAGCATGTCTCGTTCGCGCTGCAAGAAGGGGAGGTGTTCGGCCTGGTCGGAGAGTCGGGATCCGGAAAATCGACGATTGCCCGCCTGATCGCCGGTCTGTATTCCCCCAGCCAGGGGAGGGTGAGCTTTGACGGCGTGAATGTTTCAATGCTCAATGACCGCAAGACGCTCAATGCTTTCCGGCGGCAGATACAGATGGTGTTCCAGGATCCGTTTTCCTCGCTCAACCCCCGCATGCGCATCCTGGACATTGTGGCCGAGCCCATACGCTTCCATGGCTTGGCGGCCACCGAGGCGGAAGTGCGCCGCATTGTCGCCGGTTTGCTCGACTATGTGGGGCTGGGCGAGCGGGCACTGTTGCGGTTTCCCCACGAATTTTCCGGCGGCCAGCGCCAGCGCATTTGCATCGCCCGCGCCCTGGCCACGCGCCCGCGCTTCCTCATTTGCGACGAGCCCACATCAGCCCTGGATGTGTCCATCCAGGCGCAGATTCTGAACCTGCTCAAAGACCTGCAGGAGGAGCTGGGCCTGACCATGTTGTTCATCAGCCACGATCTCCCCGTCATCCGGCAAATGTGCGACCGCGTTGGCGTCATGCGCCACGGCGAGCTGCTCGAGGTCGCCCCCACCGAGACGCTGTTTGCCGAACCGGAGCATGAGTACACGCGGCACCTGCTCTCTCTCATGCCCAGCATGGACTACCTTTCGCGGGAAGGGCTGGAGGTGGTTGAAAGATAGCTCACGCATATGCCCCCGTTGGATCAAAGCACGCCGATAGATACCTCCTCCGGTTCTGCCACCAATATGGGGTTGCGTAGAGGCAAACCAAACTCGTCTACATATATCTCTAACTCGTCGTGTTCCTGCACACATATGCCATCCGCAAATGAAAGTGTGGCAGTGCCAAACATATGAACATGCACGTCACCTGGAATTCGGAAAAGAGGATATTTAAAGTGATGGTATTCGAGATTGGCAAAACTGTGAGACATATTCTTCTCACCGGACAAAAAAGGGCGCTCCCAGACTACTTCACCATTCCGTTTGATTCTAGACATCCCGTTTACATCAGCGATAGGTTCACCTATTCTTATCTCTGGTCCAAAACTGGTAGGACGCAATTTTGAGTGTGCCAGATACAGATAATTCATGCGCTCTGTGACATGATCTGAGAATTCATTGGCCAGAGCAAACCCCACACGAAATGGCCTCCCATCGTCTGCCACGATATAAATCCCGGCCAACTCAGGCTCTTCCCCATGATCAAGCGCAAAAGCAGGGGAAATTATCGGTTTTCCCGGAGCCACAAGAGCATGCCCATTTCCCTTATAAAACCATTCTGGTTGCACGCCTGGCTCGCCCGCCACTGGCTTCCCACCTTTGATACCCATCCGAAACATTTTCATGGAATCGGTAAGCTCGGCGCTGCCCAGTTGGCTCCCGTTCTCTATATGCATGGCATCGCGTGTTGATGCGGACCCCAAATGGGTCAAACCCGTCCCGGTCAAATGCAAATGAGCAGGATCGGGGTGTGTGATTGGAGCGAGCAGCCGGCCTTCTTCGTAAGCCAGTATCAAATCTGCATCTTCTCCGAGTCCATGGTCTGCGATACATTGTAGAAGGCTCTTGCGAGCATTGGCCGCTTCAAGCACTAGCTTGTACACGGATTCGGCCCCCTTCACGACTTGTGCTTGGCTACCAGGCTCGCGTGCCACGACCCGCGTGCAACCTCTTGAATCTACCATTTGTGAAATCAACATATTTCTTATCCCTTCGAGCCACAAGTCTCGTTATCATTTTTTTCTCTCAGCTCAATGGCCAGATCCTGCAGGGCCAATCGAACCGACTTCGACGTTCCTCCTTCGCGCAGCGCTTGAGCCACCACCTCACCACCTCTTCGCTGAAACTCCACATAGCCATGAAACCTGGGCCTCACCCAACTCAGCTCCATTGATTCAAGCACATTGGAATAGAACTTATTGAATCGGCTATCATTGGCGACATTTTTCCATCCGTTCAAGCTTGCCGGTTGCCCGCAATTAGCGCCTACTATTTCAACCTGAACCAAATCGCTAAGCATGTGCTTGATGAACGCCAGCGCCAATTCAGGCCTTTCACTGTATCTTGATAGGCCTAACGCCGTACCGCCAATGGCTGCACCGGTGGCAAAAGGCTGTCTGATTCCTGCGAAGCCCGCAAAGGAAAGCTGCGCACGCAAATCCGACTCTCCGTATGTCGCATAACCATATACTGCAGGGCAGTAGACAATATCATCTCTACCCACCATGGCCTCATGCAGATCAATACTGTTCCACCTCACACATTCTTGAGCACTCAACGACAAGACATCTGCCATCGCACAATATGCTTCATGGAAGCTTCGTTCTGGGATAGCCGTTATGCCGTTACTATCAAACTCGATTGGCGCCCCCAGGTTGGCCATATATGAGAGGATCGATATGAGCGCATGAGGTGTTTCAATGGCGGTTCCCAGATACAGCCCGTTCCGGCGGGCGGTATGACCCAACTCCAGCACTTGCGCGTGAGATTGCGGCGTGACATGCCCGAGACGACTCAGTAGATCTCTACGATAAATGGCGTTCTGGGTAGCCCCATCGATTGGAGCGCCCCAGACATGCCCGCCGTATCTATAGCTGGCAAGGCTGGGTCCCACATACAGCGCATCTGCCTCATGGCAGAGCTCATTTGCAAGATACTCCTCAAGAGGAACGAAACATCTCGACTTAGCTATTGCTCCTGAGAACGGATGATCAAATACGATCAAATCGTACTGATGCGAAATATCGTCAAGGCTCTGATGCTCAAAGTCGCTTAGTGGACGAACAACCTGACGGACACTGCAATTGGCATATGTGCTCGTGAAGGCTTTTATCGCAGCATCCATAGGCTGCGTTGCTCGTCTGTTCTGCCAGTTCAGAACAGTGATCTCCCTCATAGCTGCACCTGTCTACGAGCAACGATATGAATATGATTGCAAATCAGCGCCAGCGTATCGTCTTGCTTAAGCACCTCTACCTGCTCAATAACCAGTCCCTGTTCTGCTCGCTTATGGTCTCTCTTTTCAACAATCGTAGAGCGTACTCGAATGGTATCGCCAATGAATACTGGGTTTACGAACCGAAGTCTGTCATAACCATAAGACATACTATGCGGATTGATAACGCTCGCGGCCATGCCAATGCCAACGCTGAATACTAAGGTTCCATGGGCAATCCGCTGCCCAAACGGTTGAGTCGCGCACCATGCAGCGTCCATATGATGAGGAAAAAAATCACCCGTCTGGCCGGCATGAAGCACAATGTCCGCTTCCGTGATGGTTCTCCCCGAAGTCATAGATATTTCGTTGATCTGATATTCCTCGAAATAGCGTTCGACTATCATGATGCTATGCTCTCCATTGACAATTCACTCAATATTTCTTCGTTATCCTCGCCCACTTTTGGTGCCCCCTTCGCAGACTTGAATATTTGGCCGTCTATACGGATAGGGCATCGTGTCGTAGCAACAGCACAGCCGTTGCTGGTATAGACCTTCTGAATCATGTCTAGCGCCTTAAAGCCCTCGTGTTGCACCAAGGCTGGCCAATCCATGACTTGTGCGCACCATATATCTGCAGGCACGAGAATATTCAACCAAGCCTGCGTAGATCGCGTGGCCAGCGTGTCACGCAGAATTGACTTAATAGCGTCGCGCTCATCGAACCAGCTTCCCTCGTCAGAATAAGTAGCCAGCTCGGAAGATTCCAATAGTTGGGCCAGCTTGCCTATGGGGTTCATGGCGACGGCTATAAATCCATCTTGGGTAGGATAAATGCCGTAGGGCGCACTCAAATACGCGCTCGCGCTGCAGACGTGGCTGCGAACGGGAGCATCACCCCGGCTATTCAGAAACGTACTGAAGAACTCAAACTGCAAATCCATGATGGATTCGAGCAAACTCACGTCCACACGTGCACCTCGCCCCTGCGTGCTTCGCCGGATAAGTGCGGCAAGAATGCCCTGCACTAGATGAGTCCCAGTCATCATGTCCGCTACAGCGACACCCGCAGCTACGGGCGGATCATCCGCATTCCCGTTAAGCCATGTCAGGCCCGATATCGCCTGGACAAGTAGATCCTGACCCGGTCGCTCACGCCACGGTCCATGTTCGCCATAGCCTGAAACCGACGCATAAATGATCCGAGGGTTTATCTCCTTCACCGCCTCATAGCCGAGGCCCAACCGCTCAATGACGCCCGGACGGAAGTTCTGAATCATGACGTCGGCCCTTGCCAGCAGTTTGCGTATGCGCAAAAGGTCGTCTTCTTTCTTCAGATCGGCAGCAAAGCTGAGCTTGTTTCGATTTATGGTGTGAAACAAGGTGCTATCACCGTCAACTTCCAGATTGCTGACATATAGTTGTCGACTCAAATCGCCGCTGCCGGGACGCTCGATCTTAATAACCTTTGCACCTAGATCTGCTAATCGCAGCGAAGCAGAAGGTCCAGCCAAAAACTGGCTGAAGTCCACAACAACCAATCCTTCCAGAGGAAGATTGCCGGTAGCAGTATCAGTATTCTTCATGTTGCGTGCTCTCACGGTGATTAAGACATAAGTAGATGAGGAAGAAGCAGTGACACCTGAGGGACTAGAGTCACGAGTGCCAGGACCAGCAGCAGCGCGATCACGAGAGGCAGAGACTCTCGAAACGTTTCGGCCGCCGGGGTGCGCAGGACACTACTTGCAGTAAATGAGAGCGTGCCAACTGGCGGGGTAACACCTCCGATCGTGAGGTTCAACACCATTACTACGCCAAAATGTATAGGGTCTATTCCCAGCGACGAGGTGACTGGAACCAGGATAGGCGTGAGCAAAATGATGGCCGCCGTTCCCTCGATAAACATACCTACTGCCAATAGAAAAATATTTACAACCAGTAGTAGGACAAGCGGACTGCTGGTCATTGCAATGAGACTATTCGCAATTTGCGTAGGAACGCTTTCCCACACCATGTAATAGCCAAAAGTCGCTGCCGCGCAAATAATCAGCATAACGATAGATATGGTGGTGACCGTATCGCGGATAATTTCCGGTATGTGCGAGGCATTCAACTCCCGGTAGCAGACGGTACCGACAAACACCGCATACAACACAGCAATAGCGCCCGCTTCGGTCGGAGTGAAGATCCCATAACGCAAACCAATAACGATAAATATCGGTACCGTCAGCGCCCAGACGGCGTCTAGAAACGCTTTGCCCAGCTCTGATGCGCTCACCATTCGGGCACGCCCGGGCTTGAACCCCCTTTTGCGTGCAATGACGTAAATGGTGAACATGATGCCGATTGCGATCAGAAAGCCAGGCACAATTCCAGCGATGAAGAGCTTCCCTACTGATACATTTGCCATAAAGGCGTAAACAATCAGGCCAATCCCTGGAGGTATCATTGCAACAATAATAGATGAGCAAGCCACAACGGCGGCAGCAAAACCTCGGGGATATCCGCGCTCAATCATTGTTGGCCCGAGCATCTTGGAAAGCATGGCTGCGTCTGCATTCGCCGACGCCGTCAGTCCGCCCATCATTGTCGCGAGAATCACACTGACCTGAGCTAATCCGCCCACCAGATGGCCGACAAACGCATCGGCAAGCGCCAATAGTCGGCGCGTTATACCCGCCGCATTCATGATGCTGCCGGCCAGCACGAAAAACGGCAATGCCAACAAAGGGAAGGATTCGGTACTAGACACCATCTTCTGGGCGAAAATATCTATAGGAATAGCGGCCCCTATATAGAAATAGGCGAGGCTGGGGGCAATAAGAGCAATCGCTACCGGTACGCTGGCAGCCAAAAGAACCAGCATCAGCAACATAGGCCATAAAATCATGATTGCCCTTCTTCGAGTAATTGGCCGGAAGCCATGAACTGGATATGGCGCAGTACCATCAGCGCAAAACCAAGGGCTGCGGCTGCATACGTGACGGATTGGGGCAGGCGCAAAACGGTCGTGGGTACATCGAACGTGGAAATGGTGAATCGCACTGATAGCACCGTCATCACAATTAAGACCAACAATACAATCAGATTGGCCAAAAGGCCGACAGCCTTGCTGGCCACTGGGGGCAGCAAAGGCAGCAATGCATCGATAACAATATGTCCTCCACGCCGGAAGGCGGCAGCTGAACCTAGAAAGACAACCCATGCGAATGCGATGCTGGCCAGTTCACTGGTCCACGCGGAAGGCGTATGCGATAAATAGCGAGTAACGACGCCCCAAGTAACGGATACCACCACTACTGCAAGCGCAGCAGCTGCGATGCCTTCTTCGGCATACAGATCAGAAAATTGGATTCTGGTTAAGGACTGAGCGACTTTCGGCTGCTCAAGAGGAGATGCTGCAAGTTCATTATTCATGACGATTTACTCAAAGAGTAGAGAACAGGCACAAACCGATAGCAGGACGGCCTTCACCGCCATGCAATGACATTTATCTCTTATAGATGGCCTGGGAACCCAGACCTGTTTTCTAGAGACCAACTGGCCCCTGACACATCTCTTGATTACTTCTCAAGAACAGCGCGGATTTGGCTATAAACACCAGGAGTCCATTCTGGAAACTGGTCATAGACTTTTGCTGTCGCGGCACGATATGACGCGATATCCACATCGCGCACTACGGTAACGCCTTGCTTCTCAAGATCTGCCAATAGCTTTTTATCGTTTTCGAGAGTCATTTCAGTCATATGCTTACCAGCCTTGACAGACTCTTCAATAAGGATCTTCTGCAAATCAGGATCAAGTGATTTGAACACCTGCTCGCTCATGACAAAACCAAGGAATGCGGTGAAATGACCGGTCAAGGTCAATGTCTTGCGCTGCTCCTGAAGCTTGGCGCCGACGAGCGATCCTAGCGGAGCCTCCACTGCCTCAACGACATGCTGCGACAGGGCGCTATAGACCTCCGTCCATGGTAGAGCTACCCCGCGTGCACCTAGGGCAGAAAAAGTTTTCACCCATATGGGGTTGGGAGCAATGCGCATCGTCACTCCTTGTAGCGATGCAGCATCAGGGAACCCCTTGTTCCCGAGCATATGACGCTTACCGAAAAAGTAGTTGAATGACAATGCTCGGAAACCGGCTTTGCTGGCCGTTTTTTCTAATTGGTGATACCAGTCGCTATCCAGAATTTTCTGAAAATCATGAGGATCATCCAGCAAGTAGGGACCATTCATTACGCCGAAATCAGGAACATAATCCGACATGAAGCCGGGATCTGCAATCTGGATGATAGGAGCACCCTGCCGCACTTGCTCATAAACTTCCCGGTTGATACCAAGTTGCTCTGAAGGAAAAACAGATATATTCAAGCGGCCTTGACTACGTTTATTTACAGCGCTAGCGAACTCCATCGCAATCTTGTGAATGGGTTCCGTGGGCGCCAATGCGTGGGCGACCCGTAAATTGACAGTTTTGGCTGCTCCCAGGGAAGGGAGCGCAGCAAATATGGCGGCGGCCATCAAAAATTTCAGTAAGGAATGCATCAGACTATCTCCTGTGTGTCGGGTTTTTGAATTGGCTTCATGCCCGTATTTTGTGTTTATTGATTTCATATTGGTTGTATGAATTTTGTATATGATATGGATGGATGTCAAGAGGTGAATGATGAAAGATGAAAAAAGCCGGGTCCCCGCACTTGAAAAAGGGCTGGATATACTTGAAGCATTAGCACGGGAACAGCACGGTTTAAGCCAGAAAGAAGTGGCCGAGCGCGTAGGCCGCTCGGTCAGCGAGGTCTTCCGTGTGCTAGGAGAATTGGAGAAGCGAGGCTATATTGCACGGGACGTTGACTCAGGCCTGTACACGCTTACTTTGCGTCTCTTTGAATTAGCTCACATACATCCGCCCACTCGTCGGCTGATCAGTGTTGCGACCGGAAAAATGGAGGTGTTGGCCAATAAAATAGAAGCCTCCTGCCACTTGACCACTCGTCAGCAAGGCAAGCTCATGGTAGTGGCACAAGCGCAGCCCGATACGCTACTGATGGGTTGGAGCGTCAAAGTAGGGGCTATATTTCCTTACTCTCATACCTTTGCTTCAGCACGCACTATTGCAGCTCACCAATTGCCAGAGCATACCTCTGAGATCATTACTGAAATGACGAAAGGCGAATCTCGATCATCCCAGAGGCGACTGATGCAACAATTGGAGGCAATCCGCGAACAAGGTTATGAGATCTCAAATAGCACCATTGCTCCGGGTGTGACTGACGTAAGTTGTCCGATTCTTAACCATTTGGGTATTGCCATTGCCGCCTTAACGGTTCCAACAGTTGGAGCACTGGTATCAGAAGACAAGCGCAATGCAACTATTGTTCCGATGGTCAGGGTTGCCGCTCAGGAAATCTCGGCTGCCATAGGCGGGCAATCCCATCCCTGATTTGCATTCATGCAACACATGGGAGCCTATTCCGCAGCAATTGACATGTTTGGACACAAGCTATGCTCCTCCAATAGTGGACGGAGCTTTGGGTGGTACCTATGATTGTGGTTAGGGTTGCGGCATGCGGCCTACGGGGAGGCGCCTTGCGGCGCCAGCCTGTTAACCTTTAACAATAAAGGAAAAGACGCTATGGGTATCATCAGCATGATCGTAGTTGGCTTTATCGTGGGTCTGCTCGCACGGGCAATCATGCCCGGGGATCAGAAACTTGGCATCATCATGACAATCATCCTCGGTATTGTCGGGTCATTGGTGGCTGGCTACCTGGGCGCGGCGCTGGGCTTCTACGCTCCGGGCGAAGGCGCAGGCTGGATCGGTTCCATCGTAGGCGCGATCATCGTGCTGTTCATCTACGGGCTCATCGCCAAAAAGCGCTGACGGCCCGGCCACGCGGCAGCCTGGGTTCGCCCTCCTGCCGCATTGAGGGAAAATGCCGTGGCATGAACCCGCTCGAAGAATCCGGGTCCAACCTGATCTGCGAGCCGCGGTTCATGGCCACGGCTTTCTTTTGCTCCGGCGCAATATCTATACAATAGACTGGCGCGGACCTGCCATGGAGGATTCATGACCGATACCCGTTACCAGAGTGCCTACACCCCCACCCGCTTCTGGCGCAAGCTGGGACCAGGAGCCAAGGGCATAGGCCGGTTTGCGCTCGAAAAGGCGCTGTATCTCTATTACGCGGTACAAAACCCCGCAACGCCCAAATGGGCCAGGCGTGTCATGTATGGCGCCCTGGGCTACTTCATATTCCCGCTCGACGCCGTGCCCGATCTTGCGCCGCTGATCGGCTATACCGACGACCTGACAGTGATGGCGGCAGCGCTTGCAACGGTAGCCTTCTACATTACCCCCGAGGTCAAGGCGCAGGCCCACGAAAAGCTGGATCACTGGTTCGGCTCCACACCTGCCAAAACCCACGCAGATGCCTGAGCACGCCAGCGACAGAACAGACCTGGCGTCTGGGCGGGCCGCGCCAGCAGGCCGCTTTCGGACATGCTGGCTGGCCGAAACCCTGCGCCTGCGCGAAACACTGTGGGGGCCGCTGGAAGATGCGGCCGAAACCCGCCAGGCGCGCGCACTGGGCGGTAGCTTCGCCGACAGGCTCGGGCACAGGGCCCGTGCATTGGCACGCCGGGAGAACCTGGATGTCACACTGGGCCGCTGGTCTGGCATGGCACGGCTCGCCCTGCTCATCATGGCGCTGGCCGCGCTGCTTGCCGGAGCAGGCGCGGCGCTCGGAGCGCTGGGCGACGGCGGCAGGCCTGTGAATGTCATGCTTGCCCTGGCCGCGCTGCTCGGCCTGAACGCACTCACCTTTGTTTTCTGGCTGGCCAGTTTTGCATTTACCACCAGCAGCCAGAGCGGCTCCTGGCTGGGCGGATGCTGGCTATGGCTGACGCGGCGCCTGGCACGGGGACCTGATGCCGCCCTGGCGCCACGCGCCTTGGTGGAACTGCTTGAGCGGCACAAAGCCTTGCGCTGGACGCTGGGCGGTGTCAGCCATGCCCTGTGGACGCTGGCACTGGGCTGCGCCGTTGTCACGCTGCTGGCCATTCTTTCCACGAGGCGCTATAGCTTCAACTGGGAAACCACACTGCTTTCGCCCGATACCTTTGTATGGCTGACCTCTGCCCTGGGATGGCTGCCGGTCAGGCTGGGCTTCGCCATGCCCACGCCCGACATGGTGCGCGCCAGCGACGGCCTGGCTGCGCTGCCAGCCACCGCCCAGACTCTGTGGTCCAGCTGGCTGATCGGCTGTATTGTCACATATGGGCTGATTCCCCGTGTTGCGGCGCTGATACTCAGCCTGGGCGTTGTGCGCAGCCGCCTGCGCCGCCTGACGCTGGATACCGGGCTGCCCGGCTTTGCCGAACTGCGTGACCGCCTGGATCCGGCGAGCGAACGCGCAGGCGTGGACAAGCCGCCTGGGGACGACAGGGTGGCCGGCCTGCAGCCGGCAAGCCAGTATTCGCTGCAACCCGGACAGGCGGCGCTGGCCGGCATCGAGCTGGCGCCCAACGTTCCCTGGCCCCCTGCCGGCCTGCCACCGGATGTGGCCAACATGGGCGTCATAGAAAGCGGCGGCCAGCGGCGCGCGCTGCTGGAGCGGCTGGCCAAGGCCAGCCCGGTTCGCTTGCTGCTGATCTGCGACGCGCGGCAGACACCTGACCGGGGAACGATCAACCTTCTGGCTGAGCTGGCCAGCCTGGCGCAGGAAACACGGATAGCCCTGGCGCAGGTGCCGAAAACCGCCGATGCCCAGCCGCCGTCTTCCTCGCACACCGTCAGCGCCGCCACCACGCCACTGGATGACGTGTCAGGGGCGGGTGAACCCGCCCCCCGAACGCGTGCCTGGCTGGACAGACTGCAGGCTGCTGGCTTTGCAAGAGAACACATTATCTGGCCGCCCCGGCAGGCGCTGAACTGGCTGGCGGGCGAAACACTTCCCGCCCCGGCCAGCCAAGCCACAGGGACGAAGGAGGCGCCATGAAGCTGGAGCGTCCCTTGCGCCTGGCCGTCGTCGGCCATACCAATACGGGCAAGACATCGCTGTTGCGCACCCTGACACGCGACCCAGGATTCGGCCAGGTACAGGACAGCCCCGGCACCACGCGCCAGGTCGAGGGTGCGCGCTTGCTTATTGAAGGCGCAAGCGCGGTCGAACTCTACGACACGCCTGGCATGGAAGACGGCATTGCCCTGCGGGACTATCTGGACCGCCTCAGCGAGCCGGGCGAGCGCATCGACGGCCCGGAACGCATACGCCGCTTTCTGGAAAGCCCGGAAAGCCAGCGCCGCTTCGAGCAGGAAGCGCGCGTGTTGCGCAAGCTGCTGGACTGCGATGCAGGGTTATATGTCGTGGACGTGCGCGATCCGGTCCTGGGCAAGCACAAGGACGAGCTTGCCATTCTCGCCGATTGCGGCCACCCTCTGCTGCCGGTTCTGAATTTCACCCACGCGCCGCAGCAGCGTCTTGCAGACTGGCGCGAGGCCCTGGCCCGGCTGGGCCTGCACGCGATGGTCGAGTTCGATACGGTTGCGCCCGCGCTGGATGGCGAGGCGCAACTCTATGACAAACTTGCCTTGCTGATGGACAGCTATTCATCGCTGCTGGGCGACCTGAAGCGCGACATCGCCCGCCAGCGCGCGCAGCGGCACGACGATGCCCTGCGCCTGGTGTCGGAAATGCTCATTGATATTGCCGCCCTGCGCCTGCTCAGCGAGCCGGACGAAACCGCAGTGCAGGAGACGACTCGCAAATTCCGGGAACAGGTTCGCGCACGCGAGAACGCCTGCGTGCAGGCGCTGCTCAAGCGCTATAACTTCAACCGGCGAGACTTTCCCGAGCACGCCCTGCCGCTGGAAGGAGAGCGCTGGGGCATGGATCTGTTCCACCCTCAGGCGCTGAAGGATTTCGGCATACATGTCGGCAAGGGCATGGCGGCCGGCGCCATGGCAGGCGCCACGCTCGACGTGTTCACCGCCGGCCTGAGCCTGGGCGCCGCCACCATGCTGGGAGCCGCAGTCGGCGGGCTGTGGCAAGGCGCGGACAAGCTCGGCAAGCGCATGCTGGGCCGCCTGCAAGGCTACCGCGAAATCACGGCCAGCGATGCCGTGATCCGGCTGCTGGCGATACGCCAGATGTCGCTGATCGATGCACTGGAACAGCGCGGCCATGCCGCGCAGGAGCCTATTGTGCTGGACGCCCTGGCCGGGGAAGCCCAGGCGGCAGCCGCCGCATCGCCAGTCGACGGGGAACAGGCGCTCGCGCTAAAACGGCGCGAAGCCTTGCGCAAACATGATTTACCCGAACCTTTGCTGGAGGCGCGCAGCCAGCCGGGGTGGTCAGCCCTGTCTGATGACTTCGAGAATACGCCACGCCGCAGGCAGGCTCTGAAGGCGCTGGCCGCCTACCTGTGAGCAAAGGACGGATCGGCCAGGATGCGTCGCATCCGCTGGCCCCCCCACCCACGTTTCCGGCGAACCCCGGATCGCTTTGCCGGCCTGTGACGCAAAGAGCGCCGAGCCGCCCTATAGCAGCACCGGCCTGTCTGGCAGGTCGTTGGTATTCGGAACGCCCGGCGCAAGCGGCGGGCAGCTGGCCGTCAATATGGCCTCGATCTCATCTATGGCCGCCAGCAAGCCTGCCTCATACTGCTTGAGGCGCAGGCGCTCACGCAACCGGTCGCATACACCCTGCCATTGCGCGTCGCCAGCGGTGACTCCACGGTCGGCAATGATGTGCATTGCGCGCTTGTCCAGGGCGAGATAAAGCAGCACCCCGGTATTGAGCGGCGTATCCCATGCGCGCAAACGGCCAAACACCTCCAGCGCCCGCAGCTCGCTGTCAGGCTCATGCAACGGGCTGGCAGCCTCGATGGCAACCATCAATTCACCGCTATGCGCCGCCTCGGCCTGACGGATGCGCTCGGCGACCCTGGTCAGGGTCTCGTCGCTGAAATGCCTGCGGCGCAGCCATTGGCCTTCAACCGTTCCCCAACCCGTGAAGTCTTTCCATCTGCTGGCCTGAACCATGCATTGCCCCCGGAAGAATATCCTTTACCTGACTGTTCAACAGTGCCCGCAACCATACGCTGCCGGACCCCGACAGCAACCCATAGGCGGCATCACCAGCTGCCCGAGGCGCCACCGCCACCGCTGCTGCCCCCACCACCGCCGCCGAAGCCGCCGCCTCCGCCAAAACCGCCACCGCCTCCAAAGCCGCCACCCCCAAAGCCACCGCCGAAACCACCGCCCAGCCCGCCTATGACGCCACCCCGACGTGCCGCCCGCGAACCTCTTCCTCGGCTCTTGACGCCCATGGCGCGGCCTATGCTGGCCACGATAAAGCCCAGGCCAGCGGCAATGACTGCGCCGACGATGCTGTTGAACATCAGGAAGGCGAAAAAGCCAAGCGCCACTGCCGCAAACAGGGGCGGCATGAAAAAGCCTATGAATGCCAGGGGCGCCAGCATGGCCAGCGGACCTTCTTCGCCGCCACCGCCGGACGCAGATGCCGCAGGCGGCGGCAGCGCCTCGCCATCGATCAGCTTGACCAGGCTGTCGACACCGGCAGACACCCCGCCGGCGTAATCGCCCTGCTTGAAGCGCGGTGTGACCTGCTCCCGGATGATGCGCCCGGCCTGCAGATCGGTTACCGAGCCTTCCAGCCCATAGCCGACTTCGATGCGCAAATGCCTGTCGTCCTTTGCGACCACGAAAAGTATGCCATCGTCCACCTTGGCGCGGCCAATGCGCCACTGGTCGAAAGCCCGGCGCGCATAGCTTTCTATCGTGTCTTCGCCTGTGGTCGGCACCAGCAACACTGCCACTTGCGCACCCTTGCGCTTTTCGAGTTCGGCAAGCTGCTGCTCCAGATGGGAGCGGGTATTGGAATCAAGCGTGCCCGTCTGATCCGTGACCCAGCTTTTAAGCTCAGGCACCGGCACGGGCGCTGCCTGCACGGCCGAGGCGCACAACAGTGCCACCGCCAGCAGCAACAGCGCCGCCGCTATCCGGAAAGCCAGCAATGCGGCGCGCGCTGGCGGATATCCGATGCCTGCTGCCGTGTTCATTGCTTGGCCGGCTCAGGCAGCGAGAACTTGACCTCGGGATCGCGGGTAATCTGATCCTGTTTGTCCACACCGTAGTTCTCGATGGTGTGGTAGCCGAAAATCTTGGCCGTGATCAGTGTGGGGAACTGGCGCACCACAAGGTTGTATGCCTGCACCGCCTGCACATAACGACCGCGCTCGGTCGCCAGCCGGTTTTCCGTACCCTCGAGCTGCGTCATGAGGTCGCGGAACAGGCCATCGCTCTTGAGCTGCGGATAGTTCTCGGAAACCGCGATCAGCCGCGACAGCGCCGAGGAGAGCTCGCCCTGCGCCTGGTTGAAGCGCGCCATGACAGCCGGGTCCTGCAGGTCGTCGACCGAAATGTTGATGCTGCCCACCTTGGCCCGCGCCTCTGTCACCTGGGTCAGTACCGCGCGTTCGTTGACCATATAGGCGTTGACGGAGTTGACCAGCTTGGGCACCAGGTCTGCCCTGCGCTCATATTGGTTGAGCACCTGGGACCACGAGGCCTTGACCTGTTCGTCCAGACGCTGGATGTCGTTGTAGCCGCAACCGGCCAGCAGCACGGAGAGCAGGGGTGCAAGAAGCAGGAGCAGGAAACGTTTCATAGGGGCTGCCTTGAAAAAAAGATGCACAAATTACACCAGCCCATACAGTGAAAAGCAATGCCGGCGAGGCGCCGGTTTCATCTTGCAGCAACCCATCCCCGCCCGCCGCCGCTAGTCTGCCTGATTGCTTTCAGGCACGTAGACGACGCTGCCGTCCTTCATCCTGTACGCAACGCCCGCCTTCACGCCTTCCCCTTTGCCGGGCTGGCCGGAAGACTTGAAGCGCTCGATCTGTTCACCTTTCTTGACAATCATCTCCATCGTCGGCTTGCCGGCGTCGGTAATGACGGTGACATCCTGCCGGGTGAAGGCATCGAGCATGGGGTTCTTCGCAATGGTGATCAGCAAGGCCGCAATGATCACCAGGAAGATGTCGATCAGGTTGACCACAGAAAGAATGGGATCGTCGGCCTCTGTCTCGTCCAGGAATTTCATGCCACCGCCCGCCGTGGCTCCGGGATTGCCTGGCCCTGCGCATCCGCGGGCGGCCTGACGCGGTCAGGCTGCGCGGCATGGGAAAGCAGCCAGCCCAGCTCCTCGGCAAGCCAGCGCCGGCGCACCGCAACGACCCAGAAGGTCAGCGAGGCCGTTATCAGCGCCAGGATGACGGCGGAAAAGGCAATGGCCAGGTTGTCGGATACGGACGCGAGATTGCCGTCGGACAAAGCCTTCAAGGCCGGCCCCATGGGGATCATGGTGGCCACCAGGCCCAGCATGGGCGCAACGCGCGTGACGATGCGCGGCAGCTCTATCAGCCTGTGGGCGGCGACATCCCAATCGTCGCCCGTTGCCGAGGGATGGCGCGCAGCCCAGCGCAAAAGGCTGAAGCAGCGCATGTCCCGACCTTGGTCGCCCGGCCTGCGGCCACGGCGCTGCCATGCGGCCATGACAAACATGCCAAGCGCGTAGATGGCGTATATGAACAGCAGGCTGATCGCGAGCAGGGTCGGTATCAGGAATACCTGCCCCAGTTGGTACATCAGCAGTTCCAGGGTATGGCTCATTCAGGACTCCAATGAATTGAAAATGCCGCCCCGCCCGGGGCGGCGTGTCTGGCGCAGCGCGCCGGCCATGAAGACCAGCAGCAGAAAAGCCATGACAAACAACAGTTGCATATCGGGATCGTCAGGCGCTGCGGACGCGGGCTCGACTTTCTCGAGCTGCATGCCTTCCACCTGCTCGGCCTGCCCCTGCGGGGTGGATTGCGCCAGCGGCTCCGCCTGCGCCTGCGCCTGCGCCGCCTCGGGCGAGGCGGACGCGAAGTCATCCGGCTGGCCGCTGGCCAGGTATTCAAGAAAACGCTGGTTGCCTGTCTGCACGTCGTAGCGGGCAGCAAGCGATTGATAACGCTGCTTGAGCAGGTCGATGGTCGACTGCTCCGCCGCCCAGTAGCCCTTGCGGGCAGCCTCGAGCATGCGCTCTATCATCTGGGCCTGCGCATGCGGGTTTTCCTTCTCGAACCATTCATCGATGCCCAGCCCATACTTGTCGCGCACATAGACATCGGCCATGGTTTCCCACTGATCGTCACGCACGACTTCACGCGCCACCGCGGTCCAGCCCCACAGGTTATTGGTGGCATCAAGCACGGCGAGCGTGCCTGCATAGCCCTCGGCCATCAGGCCCTTGATGTACCCTGGGTGGAATTGCCGGGTTGCCAGCTCCTTGGCCAGGAAGCCCGATGCCCCTTCGACCTTGCCCGCTCCCCCGCCCCGCAGGTTGGAGATATACAGGCCTGGCGGCTTGCCATCGAGACTGCGCACGGCCAGCCCGATGCCGCCCAGATACTGGAATGGGTCGTCGGTGGTCAGCATGCCGTAGGTATTCGATGTGCGGGACAGCACCGCCGCCTCTGTGCCGCGCAATTGCTGCGCATACAGGTTGACATCCTGGCCACCCGCCCCGCGCTGCCCCCAGCGGGATTCGTCCGGCCCATAGGCAAACTGCATTTTCGACAGGTAGAGCGCAGCCAGCTTGGCATCCCCTTCTTCCTTGCCGCCCCAGGTATCGCTTGCCAGCGTGGCGTCATCCAGGCCAGTGCCATACTGGCCCGATGCGGAAGAGAATATGCGCGTCTGGGCGCTGTCCAGCGCCCGGTCAGCCGCGACGCCCTGCGCCACCAACTCGTCCCGTATGCGCCGGGTATTCAGCGCCACAGCGTTGTCCGGCTCATCGGCAAGCGCGGCAAGCTGCGCCGCCCGCGCCAGCTGTTTGATGGCATTGGGAAAATGATCGCGATACAGGCCGGTGGCCGACAGCACCACATCGACGCGGGGCCGCCCCAGCGTCTGGCGATCGACCAGCTTTACATCCGTTACCCGCCCACCCTGGTTCCAGACTGGCTCAACGCCCATCAGCCACAATGCCTGGGCCTCCAGCAGGCCTTGGTGACGCATGGTCTCGACGGACCAGAGGGAAAAAGTCACCTTGGAGGGCGCCTGACCGCCATGCCCGGCACGGTGGGCCGCGATCAGGTCCTCCGCAGCCTGCTTGCCCGCCTCCCAGGCCTGGCGCGAAGGCACGCGCGAAGGGTCAAAGCCATACAGATTGCGCCCCGTCGGATAGGCTTCGGGATTCTTGATCGGGTCGCCGCCATAGGAGGTGGGGATGTAGCGGCCTGCGAGACCGGCCAGCAAGGCGGACTGTTCGCCCTGTGCGCCGATGGCGTCGTACCAGCGCCGCGCCTGCGCCAGTTGCTCTTTCAGCCCGGCAGGAAAGCCCGCGGTATCCTGCCCGTCAATCAGTACGCGCTGAAGCAGGCGATAGGGCGCGGCCTGGTCCAGTTTTTCGTAATCCAGGGCCAGGGTTTCGTCGAGGTCTTCGCGGGCAACGCCTTCCTGGGTCGCTGCCGCATCCCAGAAGGGCTGCCCCAGCATGAGCATGACGGTTGCCAGCCTGTGCCTGTTTTCGGGCGCGCTGCCCAGGGTATGCAGCCCCAGCGGTTGGGCAGTCTGGGCCAGTTCGTGCAGATGAGCATGCATTGCATCGATGAAGGCCGGGAATTCGCGGCTTGCCCGCTCCGGGGTCCATCCCATGTCAAGATCGACATGCAGGGCCGCTGCGCGGGACAGGATGTCTGCCTTGATGTTCTCGCGCACAGCCCCTTCGGTCTGGTTCAGCCAGTCGTGCAGCAGATTGTGCAGGAGCGTGAGGTCGTCATGCATGCCCGCCGGCCTGAAGGGCGGTGTCTGGTGGCTGACGATGACAGCCCGCCCCCGTCGGCGCGCCTGCAGGGCTTCGCCGATGTTGTCGGCAATATAGGGGTAGACCACCGGGACGTCGCCCAATGCAAGCATGGGATAGTCATGGACGGACAGGCCCCGTTCCTTGCCTGGCATCCATTCCTGGGTGCCGTGTGTGCCGTAATGCACGAAGGCATCCGCCCCAAACTGCGTGCGCGCCCAGAGATAGGTGGCAAGATAGGCATGCGAGGCGGGCTCCGTCGTCGAATGGTAGATGGCCTTCTCCTTGTTGGCCTCGCGCTCGCCGCGCGGCGGCTGAGGCAGGACGGCGATGTTGCCCGCCATCAGGCGCGGGATGACAAAGTCTTCCCGGCCCCCCTCTCGCAACACCATGTATGAGGCCTCCGGCGGACCCCACCGCGCATTCATCTCTTGCGCCACGCTGGCGGGCAGGGTAGCCAGCCATGCCTTGTAATCGGCGACAGGAAGCCGGTCAGCCAGCCCGTCGGCCACCAAGTCCGCCAGGCGGTCCTGGCGATAATGCGGCTCCAGCAGCCGCTGCAGCCTGGGCAGCAGCGCCGCTTCGGCAAGCGGTTCCGCGTCCGCGCCGGCTTGCGCCCCGGCACGGTCGGAGCCGGTATCCTGGCTGGACGCAAGGCCGCCGAGCCGGGCATCCTGCTGCGGCGTCACGGTATAGCCCGCCGCCCGCATCGCGGCCAGCGTGCCCGCGAGGCTGCGGGGCAGGTTCAGGAAAGATGCGGAGAGGTTTTTCTCGCCCGGCGGATAGTTCCAGAAAAAGATCGCCACATGCTTGTCTGCCGGCGCCTTGCGGGCCAGGGCCGCCAACCGCATGGACTTGGCCACCACAGCCTCGAGCTGCGCGTCGACAGGCAGCAGTTCGCCGCTGTCCGTATCGCGCGCGGCCGCCACCTGTATGTCGGTGACGCCCGCGTATTCCGCCTGCGACATATAGAAGGGAACATCCGTCAGGGGAATGCCCTGGGGGTCAGCCCGCCACTGCGCCTCGTTGCCCCTGCGATAAGCTGTCGCCTGGATGACGGGGATGCCCAGCTTTTCATATTCGGCCCGAGGCCCGTTGGGCTCAAGCATGATGCGGGTGGTAATGATTGCATCGGCCAGCCGCTTGCCGCCCGGCGCAAGCATGCGCAGATTGGCCGTTTCGTCATGGATGGGATGGTAATAGGCCAGCGGCACGCCGCCATGCGCCTCAATGCTGCGGATCAAGGCGTCGACCAAGCCGGTTTGCAGCGAAGACAGGTACTGCTCATGGAAAGCCAGGCCGATCACGGGGGGATGCTGGCCGGGATCAACGCCTTTCCATGCCAGGTAGGCCAGTGGATCGGTAAAGCGCCGGCCCGCGGCATCCGGATGATAGATGGCGGTTTCCGGATATACCGCAGGTTCGGGAATGCCTTCATAACCGGAGCCCGAAAGCCAGGCCGCCACGGTGGCGAAGAAGGCGTCGAAATTTTCCCGCCCGCCATTGGAATAGTAGACAGCCAGCTTGCCTGCAAGCGCCGCCGGCATATTGTGGCTGCCCGGCGATTTGTCGTACAGCCAAGCCAGTGGCCGGGGCCCTTGCAGCGCGGGCCCCAGTCTGGCCCTGACCTGGTCCTGCAGATAGCTGTCCACGAACACAACATCGTGCCCCGCAATGAGCTGGGCCGCCTCATCGGCTGAAGCCAGCTTGTCGAGGTAGCGCACATCAATAGTGATCCCGTGCTGTCCGGCAATGCCGGACAGCATCTGGAACTTGCCCGGCGGCACGTTACTGGTGGCGATGAATAGCGCCGAGGCGGCCGACGCGGGAAATGCCGTGCACACAGCCAGCATGCCCGCAACGCAGAGCATCAGCGTGGCCAAGCCTTGCCGCGCGCGAATGCGCCATGCTGCGGCGGCCCGTTCCCGCATGTATCCGATCCGGGCCGCCACGCCCGCCCCTGAGCTAAACCAATAAGCCATGATCATCCGCAACGCCCCGTTCAGAAGCGGGCGCGCAGGTTCAGGGACACCATGCGGCCCCGCTCGGCATAGCCAAAGTCCTGCGAGACATCAGCGAGACGGACGTTGCCGATATTCTCGAACGCCAGCTGCACGGTATAGCGCTCGCCAAAGGCCTTGCTGACGCTTGCATTCCACAGGTTGTAGCCGGGCAGGCGGGAATCGTCGGCGTGTTGCGAGCCCACCCGCTCCAGGCCCAGACGGGCGGACCATCCGTTGGGCCCCGTCCAGTCCAGGCGCGATGTCAGGGACAGCTTCGGACGGTAGGAGAGCTCGTCGCCAGTGCTGCGGTCACGCGTGCGCAAGGCGGTGATATCTGTCGCCCATGACCACCCCGGTGCGAAGCTCCAGCTGTAGCCGGCCTCTATGCCCGAGATGCGTGCCTTGTCGACGTTGTCGTACTGGTAGATGCGGCGCGGGCCTATCTGCTGCAGCAAGCGGTAGGTAATCAGATCGCGCACTTCGCTGTGGAATATTCCCGCGCGCAGATCCAGGTTGTCGAAGGCCCAATCGGCGGAAAGCTCGAAGGAATCCATGGATTCCGGCTTGATGTCGCCATTGCCCATGAAAGTGTGGGGGCCTTCGGCGCCCACGTAATTCGGCGAAACCTGCTTGAGCGTGGGCGCCTTGAAGGCGTGCCCGTAACCGCCCTTGATCACCAGACCGTTGCCGGCCTCCCACACCAGGTAGGCGCGAGGGCTGTATTCGGTGCCGAACTGGCTGTGATGATCGTACCGGACCCCGCCAGTCAGCGTAAGGCTTTGCGTCAGGGCGATTTCGTCCTGCAAGAAAAGCGCCTTGTGGTCGGCGTGATCCTTGCCGCCGATCAGGCCATCGTTTTCCAGGGTTTCGCGGCGCATCTCGCCGCCGGCAGTAAGCGTGTGCAGGCCCAGGGTCGTGGACACGTGCCCATCGAGCACCTTGTCCTCCAGATACTGGGGGCGCGTGGCAGACTGCCCGTTGCTGCGGCTGTTGGTAATGTCGATGGAGCTGCCGTACGCCCGCAGCACGCCCTGCCAGCGGTCATAGTCGGCATGCCAGGACACGCCGCCGTGCTTGCGCACAAGCGTGTAGCGGTTTTTGTATTCGGCGCCGCTGCGGGCGACATCGTCGTAGTGCCGTTTTTCGCGTCCCTGCTGGTAATCGGCCCGCAGCGTATTGTTGGCATTGATCTTGAAGCTGAGCCCCAGGCCTGCCGTATCTATTTTCGAGCCTTCTATTTCGCTGTATCGGCTGTCGTCGGCATCGGCGACATCCGGCGTTTCCGCATGCGCCGCGTTGATCCGCAGGCCGATGCGCTCGCCCACCATGCCCGCGGCATACACCGCCGCCGAGCCGCCTGTGGCCGACTCGCCCCCCAGGTTGGTGCTGCCGGTAAGCGAAGCCTCGCCCTCCCAATGATCAGTGGGCTCGCGGGTGATCAGGTTGACCACGCCGCCCAGGGCCTCGGACCCGTACAGCGTGGACATGGGGCCGCGTATGATCTCGATGCGCTCGATTGCCGACATGGGCACCCAGCCGTATTGGTAATCGGAGTGGCCGACCACATCGTCGGTGGGGGAGATGCGGCGCCCGTCGATCAGTGTGAGCACATGCTTGCCTTCCATCCCGCGCAGCGAGATCGTCTTGCGTCCGCCCACCTGGCGGGGCGACAGAGTTACCCCCGGTTCGCCACGCACGGCGTCAAGCAGATCCGTCGGGTTGCGCTTTTCCAGTTCCTCGCGGTCTATGACGGTGACGGATGCCGGGGCTGTGCGCGGATCCTCCTCGCGCAGGGTCGCCGTCACGGTTACCGGCGCCAGCGAGGGCACCGCCTGCGTGTTTGCGGCCAATTGCTGGGCATGGATTGTCACTGGCGCCAGACATGCGAGCCCAGCCAACGCGCGTGCCAAGGGGCACAGGCGTCCCTGAAAGATGAACAGCATTTTTGCTTCCCGAGGAATGTTATATCTGATGATCCAGTCGTTCTGCGCGACGGAGATGACGCCTTTGCTTCAAAAGGCGTTGCCTATTGTACGCTAATCGGAATCACTCTCAATATCATTATCAAATAAGATGATCCAGATCAAAAACATGGGCACGCCGCGCCGCAACAACAGTGCGGAACCCCAGGGTATGCAGGGGCTGCCGTGTGCGATACAATGGAAAGCTGTGCGCGGTACCAGTCAGCGCACATTTCGCAAGCTATTCTGTCTTGCATCCGGCTTTTTGCCGTCAACCCTTAGCATCGTCGCCCGCCTAGATTGGTATCTCTCGACACTCCGAGCGATAGGCTGTCGCTGGAGTAATTCTTGAGTATCCCAACCACATTTGCCGAGCTCGGCCTGGCAGCCCCTTTGTTGCGCGCTGTCGCCGATACCGGCTATGAACATCCCACCCCTATCCAGGCGCAGGCCATCCCCCAGGTGATCAAGGGGGGCGACCTGCTGGCCGCCGCGCAGACCGGAACCGGCAAGACCGCCGGCTTCACGCTGCCCATCCTGCACCGCCTGCTGGAATCGCCCGCCGCCGCGCGCAAGCCTGGCCGGCCGCGCGTGCTCATTCTTACCCCCACCCGCGAGCTGACCGCGCAAGTGGAAGAATCCGTACGCATCTACAGCCAGCACACCTCGATCCGCTCGATGGTGATGTTCGGCGGCGTCAACATCAATCCGCAGATATCCGCCCTGCGCAAGCCGCTGGACATTCTGGTTGCCACGCCGGGCCGCCTGCTGGACCACGCCCAGCAAAAGACAGTGGACCTGTCCGGCGTGGAAATCCTGGTGCTTGACGAAGCCGACCGCATGCTGGACATGGGCTTCATCCGCGACATCCGGCGTGTGCTGGCGCTGTTGCCCAAGACCCGCCAGAACCTGCTGTTCTCGGCAACGTTCTCGGACGAGATCCGCGAGCTGTCCAAGGGCGTCCTGAACAACCCCGTCGAGATTTCCGTGGCCCGCCGCAACACGGCCTCGGAGCTGGTCTCGCAAAGCGTCGTGCTGACGGAGCAATCGCACAAACGCGACCTGCTCAGCTACATCATCCGCGAAAGCGGCTGGCACCAGGTGCTCGTCTTTACCCGCACCAAGCACGGCGCCAACCGCCTGGCCGAAAAACTGGTCAAGGACGGCCTGTCGGCTGCCGCCATCCACGGGAACAAGAGCCAGGCGGCACGCACGCGCGCGCTGGCCGGATTCAAGGACGGCAAGGTTGCCGTGCTGGTTGCCACGGATATTGCCGCGCGCGGCATCGACATCGACCAGTTGCCCAATGTGGTGAATTTCGAGCTGCCGAATGTGCCCGAAGACTATGTCCACCGCATTGGCCGCACCGGCCGGGCCGGCAGCGAAGGCTCTGCCATGTCGCTGGTCGACCGCTCGGAGATCAAGCTGCTGAACGCCATCGAGAAGCTGATCAAGCGGCCCATCGAGCGCACGACTGTGCCCGGCTGGACGCCTGACATGGCCCGTGCCGAACCGGCGGGCGAGCGTGAGCGTGAACGCGCGGGGCAAGCACCCCGTCGCGGCGGGCGCGCTGGCAGCCAGGCTCAGCGTGGTGCGGATGGCGGCCGCAGGGCGGAAGGCGAGACCCGCCGGCCCCATGGCAGCCGCCATCGGCGCGATACGGCGAACGGCGAAGCCCAGGGCGCAGGCCCGCGCGGCAATGCGCCGCGCCGCGATTCACGCACGGCCCGGCCGGAAGGCGGGGCGGCACGACCAAACCGGCCCGCCGGCACGGCGCGCCCCTCGAACGAACGGCGCGCCGCGCTGCTGGCAAAATAAGACCACAGGCGCCGCCGGGTCGGGGCAAGCTACCCGGTCCGGCGGCGCTTTCCAGTATCGCCCCTCAAACTGCAACAGACCTGTCGCCCCATCATGTCATTTGCCACCTGGCTTGCCTTCTTTGCCGCCTCCTGGGCCATTTCGTTCTCTCCAGGCCCTGGGGCCATTTCCGCCATGGCTTCCGGCCTGCGATATGGCTTTCGGCGCGGCTACTGGACGACTTGTGGGCTGGAAATCGGCCTGCTGATTCAGTTCGTGGTGGTTGCCGTTGGCCTGGGCGCCCTGCTGGCAGCCTCTGAAATGGCCTTTGCCATTGTCAAGTGGCTGGGGGTAGGCTACCTGATCTATCTGGGCTGGCGGCAGTTCCGCACCGATGCGGCCCCCGTCGCGGTCGAATCGGCCGGCCCCGATACCTTCCATGCCCGGGCCCTCGTCACCCGAGGCATACTGGTCAACATCACCAACCCCAAGGGCACCATCTTCCTGCTGGCTGTGGTGCCGCAGTTCCTGGATCTTGCCAAGCCGCTGGCATTGCAGTACGGCACCCTCGCCGCGACGCTGGTGTTCACTGACCTGATAGCCATGGGGTTCTATACCTCGCTGGCCGCGCGCGTACTGCGGATGCTGCGCAGCCCACGGCACATACGCTGGCTGAACCGGGGTTTCGGCGCACTGTTTATCGCGGCCGGAACGGTGCTTGCCAGTTTCAGCCACCATGTCGAAGACTGACGCTCACCCAGAAAACAGAAAAGCGCCCCCGGCCACAGGCCGGCGGCAGACATACTAGAATCCGACCATGAGTATCCAACAAGAAGTCAAGCGGCGACGCACGTTTGCCATCATTTCCCACCCTGACGCCGGCAAAACCACGCTGACGGAAAAATTGCTGCTGTTTGCAGGGGCGATCCAGATCGCGGGCAGCGTCAAGGCGCGCAAGGCCAGCCGGCATGCCTCATCGGACTGGATGGAGATTGAAAAGCAACGCGGGATCTCGGTTGCCTCGTCAGTGATGCAGATGGAATACCGCGACTGCGTCATCAACCTGCTGGACACACCGGGGCACCAGGACTTCTCCGAAGATACCTACCGCGTGCTGACAGCCGTCGATGCGGCGCTCATGGTCATTGATGCCGCAAATGGCGTGGAGCCGCAGACAATACGGCTGCTGCAGGTCTGCCGCGCGCGCAATACCCCCATCATCACCTTTATCAACAAGCTGGATCGCGAAGTCCAGGAGCCGCTGGACCTGCTGTCCGAGATCGAATCCCACCTGGGCATGGATGCGGTGCCATTTTCGTGGCCTGTCGGGATGGGCCGCCACTTTGGCGGCGTATTTGATATCCGCAACGACCGCATGCGGGTTTTTCGCGCTGGACAGGAACGGCGCGACCAGCATGACGAGCTGATCGAAGGGCTGGATAACCCTGTGATCGCGGAGCGCTTCGGCGACAGCTTCGCCAAGGCCCGCGAGGAGATCGAACTGATCCAGGAAGCCGCGCCGGAATTCGATCATGCCCGTTTCCTGGCCGGCAAACAGACACCGATATTCTTCGGGTCCGCCATCAACAACTTTGGCGTGCTGGAGGTGCTTGACGCACTGGTTGACCTTGCACCCACCCCCGGCCCGCGCAAGGCGCTGCAGCGTGATGTTCTGCCTGAGGAGCCGCGCTTCAGCGGCGTGGTGTTCAAAGTGCAGGCCAATATGGACCCCGCCCACCGCGACCGCGTCGCGTTTGTGCGCGTCAGCTCTGGCCGCTTCGAGCGCGGCATGCGCCTGAAGGTCTCGCGGACGGGGAAGGAAATACGTCCGAACAATGTGGTGTCATTCCTGTCGCAACGCCGCGAGCTGCTGGACGAAGCCTATGCCGGCGATGTGATCGGCATTCCCAACCATGGCGTGCTGCAGCTGGGCGATGTGCTGACGGAAGGCGAGGCGCTGCAATTCACCGGCCTGCCCTTTTTCGCACCCGAGCTGTTCCAGGCCGTCGAAGTGAAAGACCCGCTGCGCACGAAACAGCTGCGCACCGGCCTGACGCAGCTGGGCGAAGAGGGCGCCATTCAGGTGTTCCGCCCGGAAGCGGCGGGCGGTTCGCTGTTGCTGGGCGCAGTCGGCCAGCTGCAGTTTGAAGTGGTCGCGCATCGCCTCAAGACGGAATATGGCGTCGAGGCGCGGCTGATGCCTTCGCGTTACAACATGGCACGTTGGTTTACAGCCGAGGACCCCGCGCAATTGCGAAAATTCATGAACGCGAACGCAGCCAACATCGCCTATGATGTCGTCGACGCGCCTGCTTTCCTTGCTTCCTCTCCCGCCCAGCTCCGGGTGGCTCAGGAGCTGTATCCAGGCATTGTCTTTCACACCATGCGCGTGCACGGCGGCCAGGTTTTTGGCCATGGCGCGTAGGCCGGCACACCCGCGCACACGGTCCTGATCGAGGATGCGGGCGGGTTCGTCAGCGTTTACACTAGGCTAATACTGGCATACAGAGAGCA
>Ga0182738_1000861_pt1 | contig 40383 bp, 22 predicted proteins | sample eDN5th30CBELigMG_FD_128876 | JGI IMG/M metagenome (GOLD analysis project Ga0182738, IMG submission 128876) | Enriched Miracle-Growth compost microbial communities from Emeryville, California, USA - eDNA 5th pass 30_C BE-Lig MG (version 2)... ...
AGGAAATTGGTGAATAATCTCCAAAACTAGAGAGGGCTTAGGATAAGAATATTCTCAAAAATACCTGGAATTTTCCAAAGATGTGAGATAAACTGAAGTACAAGTCATATTTGGTGATGGCTTGAACATAAACCAAGAGTTGAACGAGAAGAGAACTGCCACAGATGATTTTTGTGACTGGAGGGATTTCACGAAGCATATCTTGAACTAAAACCATGGCTCTTTTTGGTCAAGGGTGTTTAGAGAGAAAAGTTTAATTATAAAGAAAAAATTTTTTTTAGAAAAAGATTACAAGATTTTGATAAATTTAGAGTGAAACGCGGTATATACCGTTGATCTTCTGATCGATCATATATAGTGAACTTTAATTTACCCATTTAGAGTTGGCTATTGAGTTCTATTATGCTCTTCATGATCATCTGAATAAAAACCGAGGTCTAGATTGATGAGATTGAAGACAATTTTTTTAATAAAAGTATCTGATTTTATTGCAGTGAGAGGATGATCCAGTCACAGCAAGAAGGATGCAAAGAGATGGAAGACCAGAAATTCTAGAGATTCTTTTGAAAATTTAACATGATTTTTCTAGATTTTTCTCTTTGAAAATGTGAAGATTAAATAAAAAAATAACATAAAATTAATTTCCTTATTGAGAAAAAATGCAAATAAATTTAGGCAAAAGCAAAGAATTGCGTTTTTAAGGGAAGGAAAATTTTCTTTTATTTCGTTAATTTATTGAATTTATCATGAATATAGCAAGCAAAAATTTGATTTTATTAGAATTGTGCATTCATTCGTTAATATAAATCTTTTAAGTAATAATCATGTCAAAAAATATTATCCTTCTTCTTATTCAATATATCTAATCAGAGTCAATAAAATCCTCATTTTTTAAACGGTAGGAGCAACTTTCCATTGGAAGACACAGTTATCCTCACCACCAGTTGAGAAAATCACATCATCTTTAGGTCCAAACTTGACACAAGTAACATGTGAAGAATGTCCAACACCAACGACACCTTCAGATCCTTTTTGGATACTAGGATATCTCAAGACCTTCACCTTGCCGAAATCATCAGCACATGCAAGTAATTCATAACCTCCTTCAGTCTTTGAGGCAGATCTGCAAACATAATTCATATCGTCTCCACTTGTGAAAGGAGGCCAAATTCCTTGAACAGGCCATCCAAGAACACAAGTCCAGGTTGCCCATCTTTCATCTCTAGTAGCGGTGGCACCACCAGTGATTTGTTTACCAGTGTTAGCATCCCAGAACAAGAGTTCATAGGCACCGCAGTTACTGTGCAAGTAGTTACCATCTTCGGACCAATCCAAGTGAGTAATGAAGGAAGAGTGCTTTCTCATGGTGAATTTCTTTTGGAAGTTGGGAACAGTGAAGAGGTAGATGGCATTATCGTGAGATCCGACAGCGAGGATATTACCAGCAGGGTTGAATTTAAGTTCTTGGATCCATTCTTTAGCAAGCTTAATGATATGAGTTTGCTTCAAAGTTTCAGCTTCGAAGATCTAAAGGGGAGGAATAAGATTATTGGAAAGGATAAATTTATTTTACTCTGAGAGTACCGTCCTTGCAACCAATGGCGATGATCTTATCATCAGGAGAGACTTCGCAAGCTCTTCCCTTGGCACTATCATCCAAATCTTGGGTAGCTTGATCCTTGGGGATTTCATTTCCGTCCAAATCTATCGAAATAAATTATGGGAATATTTTTTCAAGAAATTACCTCTGTCTAATCTGGCGATCTTGAGGAGTTTTCTCTTGGAAATAGACCAGATTCTCAAAGTAGCATCATCAGAGCAAGTGACATATCTGTCGCCATCACTGAAGACACCCAAACCCCAAACTTCGTTAGTCCATTTTTGGTTAGGAGTGTAATGTCCTTTCATGATTTCTCTTGAGTTAGAGAACTTAGATCCTGAAGTAATCTTGGAATCCCTATAGAAATTTTACTGAGCTGAGAGTTCTAAAATCAAAAGGCTTACTTGGTGGTGATTTCATAGATTTCAGATCCATAAGTACCGACCAAGAGGGTCTTTTGGTCACTAGCGAAGCAAGCAGATCTGATTTTAGGACTGATAGCGTTTTTGCAAACGGAGTCCAAAGTGAATTTAAGGAGGGTAGCATAACTAGCCTTGTCCAAAATAGCAATATTAGCATCAGCACCACCAGTAACAATACTAAAAAATTGATTAGAGACATTTTACCAAGGTAAAATAATTACTATTGAGGGCCAACCCATAAGGAATCAACACCACCTTGATGGAGAGCATAGGTTTTGCCAATAGAGTTACCATTCCAAGTTTGGAGTTTACCATCAGCAGCACCGACAAGACAAGTGTTGTCATTCCAAGCAAGACATCTCAAAAGGTTGTTATTATTACCGAATTGACCTTTCTTTGAGGACATTTGCTTGTTTTGGAAGGTCCAGTGCTTGAAATGCTTGGGACCAACACTGACGAATTCATTTTCATTCTTGAGCTTAATGTCAACGATTCTAGCAGTATCACCCTTATCCATGCAGATCATTTGTCCGACTTCGATATCATAAACAGCAACGTAATGATCATTATCGATAGCAACACCAACCAATTTGTTTCCACTTGGTGAGAAACTCAAGTTAGCAATACCCTTTTGAAGGCCTCCCTTGAATTGCCAAAGAGTTTGCATAGTGTTACTATCCCACACAAAGATTGATGGCTTAGGGCCAATCTAGATATTAAAATTAGATATTAAATTAAAGAAAAATTTTACTTCTCCTGTAGCAACCAAGACTCCGTTAGGATGAACATCCATAGCAGTAATATCATCAATATGTTGGTTGAAGAATCTTTGAGTATTGCTGGCTAAATCCAAGACAATACCAAGAGCAGCAGCATGATAAACGATATTACCATTCTTCAAGTATCTCAAGTTATTTCTGCAATCCCTATTGATAAAATTGATAAGAAACTAATTTCTCCAACAATTATTTACTTGGCTCTGTAACCGTGGACATATTCTAAAGCAAGATCAACTTTAGGAGGTTGATTTTGGTTAAGAGGAGGATTCTTGTAGCCAGTAGGGGGCTTGATAGCACCGAGCCAGGGCTTAACGGCCAAGAACTCATCACCTCCTTCGAGTCTTTCGACTTGGAAGAGATCACCAGTATCTTCAGCAGGTTCATCAGCAGCAACATGATTGTCTTTAGTTTCTCTTCCGTATTTGTCTCTCTTGGTCTTCTTTTGGATGTATTCGTTTTCATCATCTTCGAATTCTTGTTCAACTTCATTTTGTTCTTCTTCTTCAAGTTCTCCAGCATTGTCTCCAGCTTCAGCACCAGATCCGAAATCAGTATCCCAAACCAAGACACACTTATCGTTACCACCAGTTGAGATACAACGAGCATCATTATAAGTGAATTTAACTCTTGTGACATGAGAAGCGTGACCAAGATAAGCTTTGCATTGAGCTTTTTCAACAGTACAAGGATATCTGAAGAGGTTAACTTTACCGTTATCATCACCAGTAGCCAAGATCTTCTTGTTTCCAGCTCTGCAGACAGTGTTGACATCAGTATAATCAACAGATTGGAAGATACCAATGACAGGGAAACCTAACTTACAAGTCCAGGTTGCCCATTCAAAGTCTTTAGCACCAGAGGCGGCAGTGTTTTTACGAGCATTGATGTTGACGAACTTGAGTTCGTAAGCTTGAGAGTTGATAACAACGTGGCTGGAATCAGCAGACCAATCGAGATGTAACAAGGCAGAAGTAAGACCAGCATTAATGGTGTGCATTTTGGAGAGTTTTCCATCATCTTGGACGCCCATAACTTCAACAACTGAAGCACCACCGTGAGCACCGAAAGCAACCATGCGGTTATCAGGAGAGAATTTAATGTCTTCAATCCATTGATTTTGCTTAGTGAAGGTAGATTGGAGGGCATCCTTCAAGGTCAAGTCTTTAGAATCATAAAGACTGATTCTTCCCTTCATATCACCAGCAACAATGAACTTACCATCAGGAGACCAATCGATACCTCTGACATCATTTTCAAGAGGCTTAGTACTGGTAATCATCCAGAGCTTCTTGGAATCCCACAATCTGATGGTGTTATCACCACCGGCAGTGGCATACTTCATTCCATTAGGAGCAACAGCGCAAGCCCAGAGTTCTCCATCATAATGTCCTTGAAGAAGAAGGTCAGATTTTCCACTCTTTTGGACTTCATAGATTTCAGAGCCCCTAGTACCAACCAAGATGGTGTTTCCATCAGGTCTGATATCCAAGGAGCAGATACCAGGATTAAACTTAGAGATCTTGGTCATATTGCAGAATTCAGAAACCTTTTGTAAGCCTCCACTCCAAGACCAGAGAAGGACCTTACCGTCTTGACCACCACTCAAAAGACTGTTTTTAAGGCCAATAAGAGACCAGACACCACCAGTGTGAGCAGGGACGGATTTGCCAGCAGCAGTACCGCTGAAGGGAATAAGCTTACCGGTTTGAGTACCGCAGACAGCAACACCGTTGAAGGCATAAGTACCAGAAAGGAAAGCTTCGTTTTGTTGAGTAGCATCCAAAGTACCACGAGTTCCCTTAAGATTCTTTCCGTTAGCAGTCCAGAATTTGATATGCTTAAGACCACAAGTCATGAATTCGGTTTCACTCTTGGAAGCGATAGCATTGACTTTTGCCTTGTCGACTTTAGCAGTGGAAAGGAGGAGACCTTGAGCCCAGTCATAGATAGCCAAGGAGTTATCATCATCTCTACCGATAGAGAGGAGCTTGGAGCCATCAGGAGAGAAGGCAACCAAGCAGACAGCTCTAAGATGGAAATTGTTCATACGGGAGAGCATAGTCTTGCTTTCAATGTCCCAAACGAACATATCGATACGTTTAGCTTTACCCTTTTGGGCCATTTGACCAGAAGCAGCATATTTACCATTAGGATGGACGGCCAAGCAGATAATATCTTCCTCATGCATTTGGAAGAAACCTTGTTCTTTAGTTTGGATATCTTGAACAACACCCAAAGCAGCACCGACGAAAACGATCTTTCTGGGGTTTTCGCAGTACTTGGCGGTTTGTCTGGCGTCAAAGCATCTGTAACCGTGGCAGTACTTCAACTTGAGGTTACCATCAGGAGCTTTAGCAGCATCCTTGGGGGCCTTGTAGCCAGTGGGCCAACTTCTATCAACTTCTCCCTTGAAGGGCTTGACAGCCAAGGCTTCATCACCTCCTTCAATGACTTCTTCTTCGAATAATCCTCCTTCTTGCTTTTCACCATCGTCAACTTCATTTTCTTGAATTTCACGGGCTTGTTCATCAGCAGCATCATCGAAGTTGTATCTCCATTGGAAGATAGACTTATCATGGCCGCCAGTAGAGATCAAATAGGTACCAGCAGAGGTGAAACGAACGTTGGTGACGTGGGAAGAGTGACCAACAACCTTTGTAAAACTGGCTCTTTCAATAGCAACAGGGTATTTGAAGAGTTTAACTTTGGAGAAATCATCACCCGTAGCAAGGACATTTCCTCTAGGATGTCTATCAACAGAGTTGATGTCACTTCCGTCAGAGCATTCAGGCCAGATACCTTGAACGGGCCATCCAATAGTACAAGTCCAGGAAGCCCAAGGTTCATCACGGTTAGCAGAAGCTCCAGAAGGGTTTCTTTTACCAGTTTTAGTATCGAAGTACAAGAGTTCATAGGATGTGCAGTTAGATTGAAGAGTGTTACTATCAGTAGAGAAGTCGAAGTGAGTAATAGTAGAATGATGGCCTCTCATTTTAGCTTGGATCTTGAAGTTCTTTTTGACAGCATAGACAAAGATTTCGGAATCATGAGCTCCGACAGCCAATAATTCGGAGTTAGGAGAGAATTTGAGTTCGCTGACTTCTTTAGTTCTATCTTTGAGGGTTTGAATCAAAGAGAAGTTATTGGGATTAAGAATAAGCACGAAACCATTCACACATCCCACAGCCAAGAATTTCTCATCAGGTGAGTATGCTAATACTTTTGCTCTATAATCGAGTTTAATGCCCTAATTGAAGAAGATTTAACGGTGAAATTATTAAGATGCAAAATTACTCTAGTTTGACGACGAGTAGCAATATCCCAAGAAGCAAGGAGTTGATCTTCACCACAAGTGATGTATTCGTTCTTTTTAGGATGGACAACGAGACCCCAGAGTTCATCGTCAAAATGGCCTCTCATAAGAACCTTAGGTTGGTTGTTGACGAATTCAACGATTTCTCCTCCTCTAGTTCCGACCAAGAAGTTTCCTTTGCCGTTATCACAAAGACTTCTAACCTTAGGATTCAAACTGCCAATATTGGGGGTCTTGATATCAATAGTTTGGATTTTCTTGATGTTATGATCCCAGATATGGATAAGACCGTCATTTCCTCCTGTGATTATACCCTTGGGAGATTTACGGCTCCAGATAGCGTTGACAGCTCCAGTGTGGGCAGGAATGACTTGAGACAAGGTTTTACCTTTCCAGACGAACAAAGATCCATTGAAGGTACCAGTAACAATAGTTTGATCAATGAAGCCTATACAAAGAACAGCTTGGAGAGGGTTTTTGCCCCAACCAGTTCCCTTGGTGCACTTAACGACACCTCCATCGAAGGAAACAAAGTTGACTTCTTTAACGCAAGAAAGAATCAAGACTTTATCATCAACATCGAACTTGGCATCCAAGACACCAGCTTTAGGACCTTTTCCGATGATAATAGCACCATCAGTCTTTGCCTTTCTCTTGTCATAATTGGGATTCATGAGTTTTTCGAGATCAAAGATACCAACAGTGTGGTCATCATCATTAGCAATAGCAGCGAGCTTCTTTCCGTTGTTGGAGAAGCAAACTTGAGCGATACTCTTTTGCAAATCACCTTGTAAGATGACCTTGGTTTCTCTGGTGGCATAATTCCAGACACAGACCAAAGGTTTAGCACCAACTTGACCGGTAGCAACGAGATCTCCGCACATATCAAGACAGGTAATATCGTCAGTATGTTCAATGAAGAACTTTTGAGTGTTGGTTTTAGGGTCCAAGACGACACCAACGGCAGCAGTATGGTAGACAGCAGAACCATTAGGGGCGTACTTGAGGTTGTTTCTGGCATCGTGGCATCTGTAGCCGTGGACATATTCTAATTCGAGGTTGGCTTCAGGGGCATCAGACTCACCCTTCTTCTTTTGGTAGGTGGTGGGAACAGAGTTTTTGACAGTTCCGACCCAAGGCTTGACGGCCATGAATTGATCACCTTCATCGATTTCTTCGACGTCGTACATCTGGTCAGGATCTTTTTCTTTATATTCAACTCCCATTTTAATTTTTTCTGCTTTTTCATCAACATCAGGATGATTAAGTTCTTCTTCCAAGTCACTGTCACAATCAGGGACATCAGCTGAATTTCCTCCGAAATCAGGTCTTAATTCTTCTCTATTGGTGATTCCAAAGTTGATACAGAGTTTTAAAATGTCAGGATCTTTAGTAACAAAGGACTTGAATTCAACAAGAGAAATTGAGTTATCTTTGTTAGTATCCCAACGTTTCAGGATCTCATTGGCTTTAGCTTCGACTTCCTTGATGGTAGGAGCGGGCTTTCTGACCATAGCGTGAAGGGAGGTAAGAGTTGTTTTCATAAGGACGATTAATTCATCCTTGCTCAAGAGTTGACTCTTGTCAAAATCGTATAAACCATAGATAAGTTCAGCTTTTTCCTGAGTGAAAGAGTTAGAGAGAGAAAAGACTATGCTTTATTTACTTCAAGAGCGGATCTTGATAACAAAGCAAGACCACAGATAAATTCATAAGAATCGACTCTGCCACTTTGATCGACATCAAAAAGTTTAAAGAGCTAGGAGGAGAGTGGTAAGAAGACAGAAAAACAAAGGAGGGGGTACTTGATCAGCATCTTTTTGAGGGAGTTTAAGAAGTTTAGCAAACATGTCTCTTTCGACAGATTGGTCTTCATCACAAATAAGCTCGAATCTCTCCCTATAGATGCGTTAAGAGCGTGTTTTTTTTGAAAAAAGTGAGGTACTTGATCATTTCGACTTGTTTAGGAGAGAAATCAGCAAGCTTTCTCATTTCATCAAGTTCTTTAGAGTTAGCTGAGGATAAATCTTGACCCATTAGATCTTTTGAAGAAGTTTAAAATTTTTTTTTTGAATAAGCAGTTTTATTATTTTTTATTTTTATTAAGAAATATATCGCTAACAAAGGGCTCTAAAAATCAGGAGATCAAAAGATTTATTTTCTTTTTTAATATTAAAATGATATTTTTTTTAGGTCCTCTTCTGGAACCTTCTGATGCATAAAAATGGAAACTTTAAACAATACAGTAAATTACTCTGAATGCAGTTTCTTTTCTACAGTGGGCTCGCCTCCTTCTGTTACTACTTCCTCCGTAACAATTCTCTCTGTTCTTTTTCCCTAATTAAAACTCTGAGAAAATCCTCCCACAAAAACTCTTACCAATAGCTCTCCTGAGCCTTCAAGGATCGTCTCTGTGACAGTAGAAACCCGTGTAGTCACTTCAATGGCTGATTGTTGGGGAGGGTTTCTTTTGACGGTGATGGTTTTGGGGGAAATATTGGAAGGGTGAGCAGAAGTGAGTGGGATTTTTTCCTGAGTTTTTAACGCTCTCATGAAAACGCCTTTAATATCGAAGACTGAAGTGGAGAACCAGCCTCTGGAAGGGTTTAAATGGAATCGGTAAACAAAATTTTCAGTATTTTTGATTTCTTCATCAGCGCTAGATTGAGTCAGAAATTGTTAACGGCCATAAAAATTTTATTCACCTGTTAATAAAGTCACAAGTAAAAGTGAACAATTCTTCTTCCGATTCATTTTCATTAATTTTGCCCAAAGCTTTATCAAAGAACTCGTTGGATAATTTGTCATCATTTAAACTTTGTACAGCTTTTGAAGTCTAATAAAAATGACCGTTTTTTTAATATTATTAAAATCAAGCCAAAAAAAAAACCTGATATAATAAAAATTTCAAGTTTAGCAGGTATTTTCCTTTTGATCCAAAAAGGTTGAGAATTGCAAGGTCATATCTCATGGTTTCAATCTTATCCAGAGCATAAGAAGCTGTTAACTGAAGATAAATATTGAAGGCTGGCAGGGAAAGTCCTTGAAGAGAGTTTTCTTCAGTACTGAGAGTCGAGGCCTAAAATTGTTTTATTTCTTCTGTTTTGATTATTTTACCAACAAAAGCTTCAGATATATTGTGTAAATATATCTAATAACAAAGTAATAGAAATGAGTTCCGTATGATGCCTTTTCTGGCACTCTCTCATTTTCGACATGTGTTGCTGGCAAAAATAATTTAAAATCTATGTGAATTTGGGGTAAATTAATAATTTTTCCGAAATCGGTTACCTTTTTGGAGTGGAGGATTCATATCTTTGTCAACAAATAATTCATGTGCTGGGCTTTCTTGATGTTTTGAGTGGGATTGTAATAAGGCTTGATTTCTTTGTGAGATATTTTCAGCAGAAAACTCTGAGAATTGGGGTAAATAAATAAATTAATGAGATAATATAGTGGTACCTTCAGCAGGGAAACGCTCGTATTTGAGGAGATCATCAAGTAAATCTTTGATTTCTTGGGAGTCAGGATCAACAACCAGAGGCTCTCCTTCAATTTCAAATCCAAAGTAATCGCAAAGAATAGTTCGTAATCTCATGGCTGATAACTCTTTTCCAACTAAGAGAGTAGAATTAAGGTAGAAAAGAGAGAGTTGGATAGCGTGGGCGAAAATTGTTTTATCTGAGATATAAAAGAGATTGGCAGGTAAGATTGAGTATGGTGAGGCTCTACTAAAAAAATGAGAGAATACAAAAAGAAAATGAATTTACTATGAGACAAAAAGGGCGTGGATATTTTTATTAAAGGCATCTTGGAAGTCTAAATTTTTGAAGAGAACTTCATGTAATTCGGTAGTGAAAAAGATGTCTCTGTATTTTTTGTAAAATTGGTTGTAGTCAAGGAGTTTTTGTGATAATGGTGCAGTAAGTTCTTTTGGCAAAACTGTCGCATAATATTTTGTTATTTCATTGACAATTCTTCCATTAGTAAGGCTTTGTTTTTCTTCAGATGAAGCTCGAACTTCTTGGTCTCTGACAATAAGAGGATAAAGAATTTCCTTCTTTTTCTTAGTGAGGATGTCAGATCGTGCTCGTTTCTTATAGAGATTTTCAAGCTATTTTCAAGGTTACTTATTATAACTCTCATTCTTTGAAATGAATAATAATACATCATGGTTAATATCAGCAGTGACATTTTGAAGTCTTTGGTTCTCATCTGGTGTTTCATCCAACTCATATTTCTGTCTGACCATCCTCTAAATTGATATTTTAATAACTTCAACATTTCATTTCAAATACATTGGACTTGATGATATCTTTTAATTTTTCACGTCTAAGACCTTCATCAGCAGTGTTTGCGATATCTTCGAGATACTTAATGATAGCTTTGTACTTTTTGATATTGAGATCAATGAAGTATCTTTCATCTTCACATTTAAAGATCTCATAACTATAATTTGTGGGCATATGCAAAGGTTGTCTCTCATCCTCTGAAGCTTTTGGAGGAACTCCAATGTATCTTTTATTTATACACTGTCTTGCAATGTCGTTTTCTCCTTTTCCATCTTGAAGAGTCATATGAGGTGGGAGTTTTATGTAGCTCCAATCTTGCTTCTCAGCAGCTATTAATAGAATTTAAAACACTTTTTATTTGAAAGATATGAGACTTTCGAGATCGAGTTGCAAGAAAATTGGTCTAAAGAAGAAGTGTTTTTCATGATTTTTGACATAGAACCTGAGTCCTTCAGCTTCTTTTTCCTCTTCGACAGTTTGTTCAGGATTTGCAGCAGCTTCATTCTGAGGTTTACCAGCATTGGATTGTGACTCTTTGTGAATTTAGATTCAAGATGGGAAGAGAAAAACTCTCAAAGGAGCTAAGAAAAATACTATACGTAATATACGTGAAAAATAGATTATTAAAAAAAAAAAACATGTGCTGCCAAATACTCAATACAACTCTTTAAAATATAACAAAACTACCTTCTTCATCGGAGGGGATCTCTTGGTCATCATCACTGCTCTCCATTTCTTCTTCATAGTCTTCATCATCATCGTCGTCGTCATCATCTCCATTAGATTGTTCTTCTTGGACTAGTTCAGCATTATTCTCTTGGTCATTTTCTTCATTAGAGTCTGATTCTTCAGAGTCATTTTTGGGGACGGCTTTAGAGGTGCTGGATTTTTGGAAGAGAGGATTGTTATTCCAAAAATCATCATCGATTTTTTTGGCTTCTTCATCGACAATTTGTGAACGTTGGCCTCGGTTTCTTCTGGTAAAAGAATGTTGACGTCCCGTATTTAAATTTTCGGTATCTGGAACTGTCTGGTCAAATTGCTTTTCTTGTCCTGATCCGCTTTCCATCTTTTTAAATCGACTGGCTTTATTTTTTTATAATCAAATTGTTTATTTTAGATTTTTTTTCGTGAAATGTGTAGATAATAGGAAAAGAGGAGAAAAGTCACAATATGAGAGAAATGTTGTGAATGAAATTACTCGCAATAATGAAAATATCATTTCGAAGTAAATTACTCTCTTTCTGGGTCAGATTTTACTAAAAAAACTTTTTTGAAATTCTAACAAAAAAAAAGTGGGAAAAAATATTTGTTGACAAAAAAAAATTTTTTTTCTCATAATTTTGACTCCTGAATTTTGCTATTTCAAAATGCGTTGTCGTCGTCATCGGATGAAGCATTTCACTGGACTTATAATTAGAGGGATAAAATTTTTGTTTTTGCAGTTAAAATGAATTTTCTAAGAGCCGGGGAGATGGTATTTTAAAAGAACATAAAGAAAAGAAGAAGATTTTCTCTCAAGAGAAAGAAAATGGGAATAATAGTTTGAATTAATTTTTTTAGATTAGATTAGGCGAGCGATGCTGATTCTGATTTTAGGCAAATATTTAGAAGGAGTTAAAATAGGAAGGCCGGGTATAGTTAACTCAAAGAATTCACTGAAAATCATCACAGGACGAGGTTTGATTATTTATTGGCGCCTCTTCTAAGGTGAAGTCTTTGGGACAATTTATCGATTTGAAGAGGATTTAAGAAATGACATAGAGTCAATTTGAATGAGAGATTGAGAATATGATTAAAAACAAATATTTTTTATTTTAAGATTTAGATTTGAGTTAATGTAATTGAGAATCAATCGAATCGAGAAATACCTTTTATTCAATATTCGTTGTAAATTTCTGGTTCTTATTAAGAGTATCATTATTTTTATTTAATCAAAATCAAAAATAATATTGTATACAAGACAAGATCGAGAGAATGCGAAAATTATCGAAAGAGAAAAATGACAAAAAATTTATTTTGGATGATGTTAATTAATAATAAGATAAAGGGAATTCGAGTACATCCACGGTATGAATTTAGTTTCCCTCTTAAAAAAAAGGAATCTAAAAATTTATCCAGCTAATCTCACGAGAAAGTTTTTATATTGATTTTAAATAACAAGGTGCTGTAATTTACACACAGAGTTAATCTATTTAAACTTTGGTGTTTAAAGGAATCAATAAAAAACTCAGTATTCAATAGGCCTTGCATCTAATTGAATGGATACACTCCCTACTGAGAAAATCCAAAACATTGACAGTCCTCGTGTAATTCATGAGATTCTTTCAGATATTTCCGAAAACACTCTTCCATCAAATCAAATATCATTAGATCGTCGTCGAAAAACATGTGATTCTGCCCTATTATCACAGTCTCCTTTTGCAAAAATCGAAATGTTGGAAGCTCAAGTTCAATCTTTACAACAGGCAAATCAAAATTTGAGTCGAGATTTGGCCCAGAGAACTGAGGAGTTTGAGAAGTTAAAACAATATGTCACATCTCTCGAATTAAAAAATACAGAGCTCAAACATAAAACGGACGATCTTGGCAAAAGGAATACCGAGCTTGAAAAAGAAAATTTACGCCTCTCTATCGAAACCGACAACCTTCTCAACAACGAAAGCTTTTTGCGTCATAAAGATTCCATTTTCCATCCATCTCAAGATAGCGGCGACAATCCCTTTGAAAACGGCGAGAAAGCCTCTACGTTGGCTTTGTCTGACACAACTTCAGATAAGAACCGTCGTGGAGCGTCTATAAATCTTTATGAGAGCTTTGAATTTAAGGTGAGTTGCAGCACTCCATTTATAAAGCCAAGTAGTATATCAAATGCAGGAGACATCACAGCCTTTCTTCGAAATAAATCCATTTCAGATAATATAATGGATCAGTTTTCTTTCAGCCCTTCCAAGTCTTCCAAAAGAGATTCTATTCTTGATAGACTGACCGCAAGTGATTCATTTATGAAGCCAAGAATGAACTCCAAGCAAATTTATAAAGATAAAAGTTACCTTGAAGGGCTGACGAAAAATATTATAGTGGGTAATGTGAACCCATTGTTGGGAGATAATGAAGGAGGTATGATTCTCCAATCCAATCTCCCCAAGACAAGACTCCCAAAGAAGCCAATTTTGAAATTTGACTGTACAGACATGCGAAGCAGAACTCCTTCAATGGTCAAAACGTTTAAATTCAAGCCTCACAGGCTGTTTGAGGACTTCTTTGTGGTCGGCGTTGACAGAGAAAGGATCGCTGAATTTATCGTGGAGAATCCCAAAGCTACAAAGGGAGCCATTCCAGGAAAGATTTTGTGGAATTTTAGATCTGCAGAATTCACCGAAGACAGACCTATACAAACAATCCAAGATTTCGTGTTCCCTTACGGCGTGAAAGTCCGAGATATTACAAACGAAGAAGGTGAGAAAGAGAAATTAAACAACAGAATTTTCTCTGAAAAAGAAAGAATTCACATGACCAAAATGATTTTCCCCTTGCTGCCTTGGAACAACGACGTCTTGATCGGTACCTGGGACTCCTCTGTCGAGCAGATGAACGAACATCATTTGATCTATTTTATCTGCGTGATCACCACGGATTATATTGCTATTACCCCTGACGATATCCAGAAGACATATCCTGAGAGTAATATAAAAGAAACTCGTATTTTTGAAGTACGCAGCGCGAGCTGTTTTATGAGCTATTATCCTATTGTGCCCTTCTTCTATCAGCTGCTTAAATCCACCTCAAATCAACTCAGGCATATAAGAATAGAAAGATTTTCTATTGACCAAAATAACATGAGAAAATATGACCTGATTTCCTGGATGGACTTGATTAGCGATCATTTAAGAAAGAGTTTGCAGATTATTTATGAGCAATGTCCAATCCCTGAGTGTGGAAAGAAGCTGGAGGTTTCGCTGAGTAACTATCCTCAGTATCCTCTGGCGAGTAGCTTCTTGATTCCTCCTGCAAGCGAAGCTTTCGCAGTGGAAAGCTTGTGGGGCTCTTATATAGTGTTTAGCCACTTTTCATTAAAAGACATAAAATGGCTGGTTTCAGCACTCTTATTGGAGAAGAAATTGGTGTTTATTTCAAAGAATTCGACATTGTTATCGGCGACTTTATCAGTGCTGATAACTCTGATAAAGCCATTCCTTTATACGTACCCAATTATCTTTAGTATTCCAGAAGTTTTGCTGGGACTTTGTGATGCTCCAGGCGCAGGGATAATGGGGCTAAATCAAGGAGAGGATTATTTCTGGAATCAAGATATGTTGAATTTGTATCCAAGCTGTGTGTTTGTGTTCTTGGACTCGATGAAAGTGTATGCTTTGGAAGAAACCAAGGTAAGTAAGATGCCTGTTTTTGCAGATTTTGATGTGAGATTGAAAGCAGCATATAATGAGATAAATAACTCTTCAGAAGAAATGAAGAAATACATGACGGTAGAGAAGATTATGAAGGTGAAAATGAGAGAGGATGGGCCAGTAGAAAGGACGCCAAAGAATGAGATTTCAGATTCAAAGAAATATTTTAGAAGTCAAGTGATTTTTATGCTGATTAGAATCAGTTGGAGCGAGAAGATTATCAGTTTGATTGAGAATGAATTGAGACAAAAGAATAAGAATTATGAGAAAATTTCAAAAGAAATTTCTGGACAATATTTCTATGGTGCCAATAAAGATTTCTTGAAAGATTTTGTGAAGACTCAAATCTTGTCATATTTCTTCCAAATCCTCTCTTCTAAATATCATTAATGAGTGATGAGTGAGATGAGAATAATATTTATAATTTATTTGTTGGTAATTTGATTTAATTCGAGCGGCTCGGAGCCGAGTCTCTTTTTTATACAGTTATATAAATTTTAAATTGTAAAATTTGTAATATCTATGAGAATATTGTGCCAGTGCCAGTCTATCCTGGCCTGGCCTTCCTTTCTTTGAATCCCCATAAATGGGTAAAAATATTTATAATTATTTTTATATTTATTTCATGCGACAAGAAGAAGCTTTTCTTTCGGAAAGTCATTTGTTTCGGCAATGTGTGAATAATAAGGGAATAAGGGTAATAAAAGAAAATAAAAATTAGAAGTGTGATTATATAATAAAAACAAAAGTTTCTTAACAGATTATTTTAATTCAGAGAAGGTTCTATATACGGTTTGACTAAGATTAGTGACGAGGAGTTCAGATAATCTTTGCATGTCATTTCTAACCTTATTAAGCTCCGATTGAATTTGTCTATTTTGTCTTTCAAGGTCATTTATTCTTTTATTCAAGGTGCTCTTTGTTTCTTCCCATCTTTCAGTATCATCAGAATGTTCTCTTTTTCCGATTTCAATCTGTTCCTGATAAGTCAATTCTCTTGCATTCAAAGTCTTTGTCAACTCTCTCAAATCAGATTCCAGCTTCAAAATCGTATTGTCCCTAAGCATGATATCGTTCTGTTGAGATTCTCCCTTCAACTTTTCCTTGTTGTAGTATTCAACATTAATTGTGACTTCACTCTTCAATCTTCTGATTTCTTCATTAGCTTGGCGAACTTTCTCATCAGCATGCTCCTTTCTTCTTTCAAATTCAGCTTCTATGTCTCCAACCTGTCTTCTAAGTCTATAGACGTCTTCTTCAGCAGTTCTAAGCTTAAGCTCAAGCTCATTGATCACAATGAGATTCTTTTGTCTTTCTTCTTCTCTTGCTCTGATGCTAGTTTCTCTGATTCTATCATCAACAGTAAATGTCAATTTTCTATTTTCTTCAGTGATTCTTTGAAGTTCTGAGTCCAAATCTCTTGTTCTTTCAACAAGATATTCATTTTCTCTAAGAACTTCTTTGAGGCGTAGATCCCATGTATTTTCTAATTCTATTGCTTTCAATCCATTCTCATTCACAATACGACCAAGATTTGTTTGGTAGTTATTTTCAGCTCCTCTTAAATCTTGCTCAAGAGCACGGATCTTTCTTTGACATTCTTCAATACTCTGCACATCCTTCAAATGCATAGAGTCAATATTGGCGATTTTATCTTGAAGCACACCGTTTTCTTTGGTCAGTCTGTTGTTATCGCTTTCAAAAGACTTGATAGTAGACTGAAGAGAGGCATTTTCTCGAAGAAGATGATCGATTTTATTCTGTAATTCTCTGTTGTTGAAGTCAAGATCTCTGTAGAACTTTTCTTTAAGCTCAGCATTTTTACGGGCTTCAATGTTTAAAGCTCTTTCAAGTTCAGAATTAGCATTCAAGGCCTTTTGAAGATCATCAAAAAGTTCTTGGCTTTCTCTATTTCCATCATACTTTTGAGTACGGAAATGATTCTTGGTTTCTGGTGCGGCAGCAGATCTATCAAATCCTCTAGTTTTACTAGCACCACCCCACTCAGCGCCTCCGCCTCTTCTTTGTCTATTCTGATCTAATTTTGAATTAATGCTTGACAAAACTTCTTCAGTAATATTATTTCCTCCGAGTTCAATGTATTGAATCTTGCTGTTATCTTCCAAAGCTTCAGAAATAGCCTTGGCTCCGTGATTTCCAAGCTCATTCCATCTCAAATCCAAGCTGGTCAACGTAACAGTATTTCTGATGATATTAGTAATGGCTTGAGCATTTGAAGTATTGAGCTTATTATTACGAATATCAAGGACTTCAAGGCTGTTGTTTTGAGCAACAAACTCAGCAAGAGTTTCAAGGCCTCTGGTGCCGGTTCCAAGGTTATTCCATTCAACGGAAATAGTTTTGATATTGTTGTTCCCAAAGAGGTTCTCAACGATCACAGCAAATCCTTCAGAAGTTATTCCATTTCCTCTCAATTCTATGGCTTCAACTTGCTTGTTTTTATCAAGGAATTCGCCCAATACTCTGGCTCCATCGTCACCAAAGGACATATCAGCTAATCTTAAACTCTTGTTTCTTGAATGGGAATCAAGATAGGCCTTGAGATCTAAGCTTCTATCAATTCCAGCTCTATCTCTTGGATATGGATCTCTGGAATCAGGGAATGATGACTTTGATAATCTGAAAGCGTAATTAGACATGGGAGCCTGTTTTGTTATTGTTAACGTTTAAAAAAGATTGATTATTGAAAATATGAACGAACGGCTTCTTTTAATAAGATTTGTCAGTTAATATTTTTCAGGTAGAGGGAAAATTTTTTAATGGGAAACTAGAAAAACATGTGAAGAGTAACATAATCATACAACAACAGAAGAAATTACACTTTTTAACTCTTACAAACAAGGAAAAACAACCACTATTTAAAGTGGCAATATTTAAACTAATCTTTACAAATATTTAACTTGCCAATTCCCAAGGTGTTCTGCCATTATTATTCAATAAGCTTTGTGAAGCGCCTGCTCTTATCAACAAATCTGTCACCTTATAATGCGAATATGCAAACGCCAAATGTAACGCCGTATTTTTGTCCCTCTAGGGTAAAAAGATTAAGAATGGTGATTTCCATCAAAGAAAAAGTACATTTTGGCCATTAAGATTGATTCCTTTAGCAACGAGAGAAGAAATCATATCAGCGAAGCCAGATTGCGCAGCAATAATTAGAGCATTATTGCCATCTTCATCATAACAATCTATCCACGCCAATGGATGATGCATAAAGAACTCTTCCAGCTTTGAAAGTTGTTAGGAAATTTATTGGTACCATTAGAAATACCTCAGAAACTCTATTTTCTTTCACCAAATTAAAGAATCGATGTAATGGGTCATAGCTATGCTTTCTATTGTTGAGATTTCCTGAAATTCTCATCACAGCTCTCTCCTTTTCGTGTTGTTTCAACTAAATTTTTGAGCTTGAAAGTAACAAAATAATTCTCTTACGATGCTGCTCTTGTTATCTTCTTCTTTCTTATTATTATTTTCCAAAGTTGGTTTTTTCATTTGGAAGATCATCCTTCGACTCTTTTCTCTATTGAAGGGATTCTTTTTGACCATCGACTGCTGCTGTATGGTTTCTTCACTAACTCTTGATTCTGCTTCTTTTGTCAGAGTGATTGAAGGAATTCTTTTATTTCCACCAGTTGAAGCCTTGGCAATTCTCATCGCTTCAATCAATGACTTGCCGCCATTTCCTTCCGATTTCATGGTATCGCTTTTGCCCATGATGCCTTGAGTCACTAAATTCTTGAATTTTCTCACAGTTGAACTTGGTTGCTCTGCTGATTCTTTGCTAATTGATAACCTCTATTGGGGGATGTGGTTAATTGGGGAAATTGAGAATGAAGATTACGTGGCCTTGACCATGGCCCTGACCCTGTCCTTGAGAATTTTGTTCATCTGAAATGAATGCTTTGAAATAAATTAGGATACTCCAAAAGAAGGCATTTACTTTTGCTTGGGATTTGCAAGAAATCACTTTGAGCAGTGGCAATTTTTTGGTAAGCTTCGTAGTTTCTAAAGCTTTGATTAGAAGGTCCTTCACCTTTATTATCATGAATAGTTTCGATTCTTTTCAGGTCAGCATAACCAGGGAATCTTGTAAGCCCTGTGAGACTATCAGGCTTGCTCTTGGAATCTTCGATAGTCTGTGTCCTTTCATCAGTATATTTGGTTGTCTTGAGCTCCTCAGTAGCATTGTGATTATTATTACTCTCGAAGTTTTTGGTAAGTGTTTTATTAATTCTGATGCTAATCAATGATGAAATCTCTTTATTTGGAAGAGTTGTCGAATCTTCATTAGGTAACGTTCCAGTAGGTTTCAGGATACTGGGACCAGGAGCTTTTCCTCTATATGATAAAGAGACAGGTTTATTTTTGAGGAAGCTAAGCTGAGTAGGACTGTCAGAATGCGTGACTGTTTTGGGAGTGACGAGATTCTGCTGGATAAGAGCGAGTTGGACCTCTCCGGTTGACTTGGAAGCTTTTAGAGTTTTACGCTGTCTGAATGTACGAATTCTATTCTTGATATCGTCTTTGATTCCCTAGTAGATGAAGCAATTAGAATATAAATGTTAAGGCAAAATTACTTGAGAAGCGATGGTGTTTCGGCCAAGTTCAAGGATGAAGTAATTATGTTCGAAATTTCCACGAAGGACTTGTCCATAAATTTTAAAGAGAATCTTTGAGGTGAAATCGAGGTTTGCTTGGCTTGTATTGTTCAAGATTTTCGTCATAATATAAGCGGAATTTCGAAGATTATCAACCTGGCCATGCATTCCATCAAATGCCAGATAATCTTCGAAAGTCATGTAATTTTGTCGGAAGACCGTATCAAAGACTTCTTGAGAGAAAATATTGATAATGGCTTGCTTTAGGAAAGTTCTGCCTTTGCCACCATTTAAGGACTGAGGCTGTCGGGGAAGAAGAGCAAGATTCACATTTACCAGATTACAATCTCCATAGTTTTCTGAATCATCTACGTAATTCGAGGTTGCTGAGCCCTGGCGTTCAAACTGAATAGCTTGAGAAGAAAGATTGGCGAAATAGTGGTTGAGAGCTTCATGGAAAATTCTTTCATGCTCGCCAAAGTCCTGGCGTCCAGTCATGTTGGGCTCGAATTTCTCAGGGACGAGGACTGGGTCGTCTCTTGCAACTAGCATACTTGCAGGAGTAGTGGGATTTGCGAGGATTTCGGCTTCATTTCTTTTGAGTTTATCATCATATAAGCTGATTAAAAATGGATGCTTTTTCAGGAACAACTGCTCGAAATATTTGAGGAAATTTAGCAAGACTTTATCAGAAGAGAAGTAACTGTTGAAATTCCACAAGAGACTGGGATTGCTTTCTGCCACATCTCCGAGATAAATCTCAATGTTAAAGTCCTTCCAGCCAAAATCTTCCAAATTTTCAAAGGGCGAAAAATCAGCTTCATAATCTACCAATCTTCTGCTATCCCTCTGAAGAACATATTCATAATGAGTCTTCTTTTCTGGCGATGCTGGAGGACTGTCCTCTTGCTGATTATTGGTTGGGGTAGTAGTATTTTCCATTTTGGTTTGTTCAGAAGGGAGTTCTGAAGGTTCTTCTGGGATCGTAGAAGGTGGAACAATATTAATTGTAAATCTTGTTTCTCTTTTTACTGGCGTATTACTTTTAGTTAAACGCCTAGAGGATGATTCTTTCTTGAGTATGTGGGCACTTGCGACAGGAGAAGTTTCATCATAGCGAGTAAGCAAGCTGGAGAAATCCATGATATCTTTCACATCAGTCAGCATAGATCTCCCAGCAAATAATGGAGAAGCATTTTGGGTCTGCTCTTCTTTGCTGTTTCCACCAGTACTGCCAATGGCGATAAAGTGAAGTTTTGATAAGAAACCTTCTTCAGTGGCTTTGGTCCCGAAAAGGTTGGCAGTTGATAAGAGGAGATCTGTGGATTTTTTGTATCTGGGAGCGTCATTCTTTTTTCTGTCAAAGGTAAATTTGGATTTGAATTCGGACTTCTCAGTGTTGGTGGTGTTGAAATTGATAGCTTTTTTGGGCTTTATTGATGAGAAAACATGGCGATAACTTTGAGACTTGAGCATAGCAGACTTGTATACTGAGACTTTTTGAATCATTTCTTCGCCTGAAGATAGTTGGGAGTTTGTTGGGCTTGATGCTAACGGATCGGCCTCTGGTAAATTGAGCATATTTCTTGAGTTTTTGAAATTTGCAAGAGAGAGTCTTTTTCCAACAAGTTCACCCCCTTGAACACTAGTAACACTTCCTTTTCTCAAAGAATTCATGCTCATTCTTTCTTGTGAATAACTATCACTTTGTCTTCTTTCAAAAGAGCTTGAATTATTCGAAAGTTCTTCTTCTTTAATCAAACTTCTGATAAGGCTCATTTTTCTTTTGGCATCCGCCATTGACAAATGTGGAGACTTTGAAAGAGAATGCATCTGCTCCAAAAGACTGAGATTTGCAATTGCCATAATTGAAGACCTGCGGCGATTTATTGTCTCAAGACTCATCGGAGACTGAAGTGATGGTCGGCTTTCAGTCGTATTAAGGTCTTGATCAGAAGTTTTCAACTGGGAGTTTCTATGGAAAAGAGAAGGTCTATTGGTAGTGACTGGCGCAGTTTTAACATCACTATTGGATTCAGCTGATTGATCTGGTGGAGTAAAATTAGGTGTTGGTTTCTTCTCCTTTTTGCGAACAATGACTGTGCCTGTGGCGGCTTCAGATTTATGCCTTTTTGATTTTCTTTTGGATTTTTTCGATGGTGAAACTGGTGAGACTGCTGATCCTTCTTCTTCAGTCCTCTGTGGACTGTTATCTGTATTGGCAGGTGTTGATTCGTCATAGGATGCTAAATCGATTCTATGCAATGTTCCGACAGGAATTTGGAGGATTTCATCCTGCTTTACTCCCTGGGGCTTTTGGCTTTTTGTTGATAATAATCCTTCTGCAAGCGAATTAATCTTTTCAAGGGATCCTGCTGCAATCTGCTTGAGAGTCAATTGCTTGATTGATCCTGGGTCGTTGATATTGCCGTGAGAACTGATATATCTCTCGCTGCCAGAAAGAGTTCCCATTGACAGCCCTTCATTTCTTTCAATGACAGGACTCAAATCGGCTTTAAGGTTTGTGTCAAAATGAATATTTATAGCTTTCTTTGCAGATGTAGGAGGAGGAATTTCAGGTGTTGTGTTTTGCATTATGGGAATGGGTGTAATAGTGGTCATGGTATAGGTATCAACCATTGGGAAGTTGACTTGGCTTGATGGGAATTCCCATTCTCTAAGGTTAGTATTTGATGCGATTGGCGAAACATTTATTGATGGGATTGGTGATATTTCTAATGTGCTTGGCCTTCTTGTTGTAAGATCAAGAGTTTTCATCACTATCGGTTTTAATTCATTATTCATATCATCTTGAGGTAGTTCTTGCTCTTGTTTATTATTCTCAGTGACAGGTGGTAAGAGATTAACAACTTCAGACTTGGGATTATTTCCCGGGAAAGTGATGGATTCAAGTTGTTTAGGAGTTTTACTGAGATGTTGTTGTTGCTGCATTTTTCGTTTATAGGGGGAGGCGAAGTCTTTAGGACTGGTTTTGAAGTTCGTCGGGTGATTTGGCTCGGTTTTAAGTGGAGAAGGCAAATCTTTGATCTCTGAATCAAGATCAGTTTTTATACTAAGGCTCGGTTTGAAACTAAGTTTCCCCGATGGTTTATTATTTTTGGTAGGAATTATTGGTGCCCTCTTTCTCTCGAGTTTCCCAGGAACCACAGCTTTTCTATACATATCTGCGACTTTTTCCATTTTTTTCCGACTGAGTGGAGCACTATTTATGGAACTCCCAGCAGTTGTAGAATCTTTGGGTAAATTAATTGACTTGAGAGTGATATTTTTCGACCTTGGGGAAGTCACGTTGGAGTCTCTGGGTGAGCTAAAAGGTTTATTTGGATCGAGCTGTGAGATTTCTTTGGGTTTATTCTTTATCCTTTCGAGTTCAGATGGGTCGATTTTTTCCAAGATAATTCTTTCAGGACTTCCAATTTTTTCCTCATTGAAGTTTTTACTGAGACTGACATTTCTGGAATGCATTTGTGAAGCAGAGACAACCGATCCTGCTTGCAAGGATTTGATGCCAGAAATTGACATACTCTTTTGATGAGGAGTTCTTGCACTATTGGAAAAAGTCATGGTTTTATTGAACTCAAATTCGGTCATGGATGCTTTAGCAGAATGCTTGAACGGGTGCATTCTTTCGCTGTAAAGGGTATCACTATTCTCAGTCAAAACAATCTGGGAGAAATTCTCCTGATATGCGGCTGTATATTGTGCCATGTTCGGTTCTGTCATGACAACTTGGCTAACTTGGCTGAGTGAGTTACTCTTTAGCACTGCATTGTGTTGCATTGAGCTCGCTGTAGCCAAAATAGCGCTGAGTTCATCAGTAGGAGATCGAACGTCGAGTCTTTTGGAAATAGATTGCTTTGAGAGTTCAGGGAGAGCAACTTTTGGTTTCTGAGAGAAGGCGTCAAGATTAGGGGATCTAGGACTTTCCTGGAAAGATGGTGATGAGAATGAATATCAAAATTTGGAGGTACTTTTAAAGAAGGGGTGCCGAGAACGTTTGCTAATTGGCTCTTCAGACCAAGAGTTGGCTTGTTATTCTTCATACAGTAGGTGAATTAGTTCATTAGATTTTTTCTTTGTGATTAAAAAAAAATTACAGCTTTAATCTCTTGATAAACTCTGTGAACAATCAGATTCAACCCTCAAAAAATTTGTTTTCTGTCTGTTATTTCTTTCTTTGATTTCGAGTGTTTTGGTTCGATGAGATGTTTTGAAGATGAGAAATCTAAAGGTTCCACTTTGAAATATCGGTCTGAATGGGAAATTTGGTTTTAAGGAAAAGCCTGTTTTATTGGCGGGCGCGTTACTTTACTATTTTTTTATTATTTCATTGTTTTAAAAAAATTAACATTGAAAGAAACAGTCCTATTTTTCATTATGGTAGCTCAACGCTTTTAAATATGATCTGAACCAAACTTTGAGAGAACTAGATACACAATGCGTTAGGAATGTGTTATGGTAAGAAACGGGCCGCCTCTTGCTTTAATTATCTTTAATTAGATTTGTCACCATCCAAAACGCAATGTTGAGATCATTAATGCAGGTGGGTAAATTATTCATTATAGGCCCCTTTTTCAGGGAACTTCTTGAAAGGAGAGAGGTTAAGAGCTTACTCAACAAGTCCAGGGCTTGAAATGCTTGAATATTCAGCCTTGAAAATGTGATTCAATGGAGAAATTATGAGAGGCTACAAGCGAGACTAATTTTAATCAAGAAAAGGGTTAATAAAAAGAAAAGACCAAATATTAGAAATCTTTTATTTTAGTAACAAGGCAAGCTTGGAAAGTTTAGATTGGAAACGAAAAGGATCCTGAAGATTAACCAGAGGATACAAAGCCTTAAAGGAAAACTAGATGTCCATTCTAATGCAAATTAACATTCCTATCTCTTTTCCTTAATAATGGTTTAAAATTGTTTGGACTCGCATTATGAGGTGAACCTGACAAGAAATCAGGCAAAGGCGATTTTTTGCGGTCAGTCTAAGCAGGAGTGGAAAGTCGAAGATTGAAAAAAGTCAATGATTTTTGAAAAGAAGAAGATTATTTTTAGTTCTTTAGAAACTAACTCAGACTCGACAGTTATTTTTTTCTTTATTAAATTATGCTATTTTGTGGGATTGGGATTGACTTTTTTTTGAGATTTAAACTCTCGAAAAATCTTGAAAGACTTTTTTCACACATTGAGTGAGATGGTTTGGAATTTTGCTGCGAAGAATTTTTTCTGTCTCAAGGGTCTCGTATCTTTGGAAACACTTGATTTTTTGTCATTGAAATTTATTTTTCTAAGAAATTTGAAGAAAATAGGGTAAGATGTCTTGCTGAAAATTTGAAAATTTCAAGCAAAACTTTTCGAGGTGGGACTCTTCTTCAAAGAAAAATTTTTTTTAATATTTTGTCTCATGAGTTTTTTCTTGGTAAAGGTCTTGGAATTTATTTTTGATCGTTTTTCCTCCTTTTAAATATCCCATCAGTTCGACTTCTTCCAAAAAGAATTTGCTCACTTATTTTCATCAAAATTTTTGAACCCATTGACAAAGATCTTCGAGTTTAAAGGCTCAAAAGAAACTTAAACTGAAGGAAAGAGCTCAGGTGAGGTGTTCATTAAGCCCTTTCAAATGAGCATTCTTTCTTCTCAAAGGATCAAGCGAGATCTCCTGAAACGGAAGAGAAATAGATACCAGTATAATTCCTATCAAAGGCTGAAAACCTCTTTGATATTTTCAGAGAGAATCTAAAATATCTTCGAGTGATCCCAAATCTCATGAAGTGTTCAGGAGGAAAATTAAAGGAGGTGTCATTCAAAGACAATATTAAAGGGAGATAAAATGAGAGGGATGCTGTGAATGAAGAAGAATTTTAAGGTCTGCAGATTTTTGAAAAGATGATACCCAAGCGAGAACAATTGAATGTTCTGCTTTGAGATGAAACGAAAAAAATGAGCTTTATTGTTTGGAAAGAGAAAAATGTTAACTGATTTGATTTGAAAAACTTAATAAAGAAAAGGACTTGTTTTTTTACCCTTCAAGAAAATAAGAAGAGGAAGCTTTGATTGAAGACTGAAAAATCTTTGCTTCCCTCATTCAGAACTATTTTGTTCAAAAAAAGCTTTAAATGAAAAAGGTTTTGGAAAGGTGAGAGATTTTATAAATTCAGGGATTTAATTTATGAATTTTAATAGATATGATGACGAGTTCTTTCTCGAAGAAAAGATTCAAGTCTGAATGAAGAACTTTTTACACAGCGTTTCCAGCTCCAGTGGCAGTGTTAGGAGAAGTTGGAAGTTGCTTAAACTTTTCAATCTTTGCTGTTGCTGCTGCAGCCTTCTTCTTAGCAGCAATCTTGAGGTACAGAAAGATGGTCACAGCAGCCAAGATAGCGACACAAGGGAGTGCAATAATAAGAGCCAATTTCCAAGCAGCTATCCCTGAACTTTTTTCAGCTGCTATTGTTGTTGGTTCTTTTACTTCAGTGCAAAAGGGTGCATCGTCAGCCTCATAAGCTTTGAGGGATTGATCAGTGGTATCAAAGACTTGTTTGGCCCCATTTCCATTGATTTCTATAAAATCAAATGGTATATCAACCATTCCATATGGTGACTGCACATTCACTGTAAGTTGGATTGTTTCTTTATCATCACAAGCAGCTGCAGAAACGTACTCAATAGGTGCTGGCCAGGGAACAGTCAAATCGACTGCCGTATTCAACAAAGCATAAGAAAATTTGCCAAAGGTTCCTGAAGCACTAGAAGTGTCAATTTGGCCAATAACTATGGCATCACCTACCAGTGGATTATTAAGCAAATCATCTCCATCACCTGTTGCTGAGTTATCATCTGTGAGGATGTCCTGATTTTCGTTGACAGATAAGATGACCCAAATATCTGAGGCAATAGCAAAGATATTTTGACCAACACAATCATCAGAGTTGGCAGCACCATCGGTGTAGTACCAAGAAACAGTGGAACCATCCTCAGTTCTGGTGACTCCACAATCATTGCCTTTATTTCCAATTGAATAGGTGACGTCTGAGACTGTGACAGACTGTTTAGCTACGAAAGCAGACAGAGCTGAATAGCAGAGGAGGGCAAGAAGGACAAAAGTATTTGAGGTTTTCATGATTTATCTTTTTGAAAATGATTATATAATTCTGAGATGTGTTCTCCTTTTATAGCAATTTGGCAGGGCGGAGGTTAAATTTTTTTTTGGGTGATCTATACTCAGAAAAAAAAAAAAAAGCGATAAAACATTTATCTAGATAGAGATTTTTTCAAGAGAGGGGAAAAGGAAAGAAAGCATTTATTTACTCTCTGAGACTTTGAAGGTTTTGTTGATAAAACGTCGTTGAAGTACATGCACAGAAGAATGATTGTAATTCACATCAAGAGGGAAAGGAGAAGCAGAAGGGGAAATGTATTTCGTTCAAAAAAATGAATTAACTCCCGAGAATTAAAAATATCTGATGTTCATTTTATCAATAGAGGTTGCCCTTTGTCATTGCCCCGACAGATTCTGAAGAACTCTGGCTTGAATTTTTTTCAGTGGTGTCAAAAAAAGGAGAGGTCCAAGTTAATTTTACTGCTTTGAACACAAAGAGCAAAGAAGGCAGAGTTTAAATAATGTTAATGTCAGAGTTTTTTTTTTGAGAAAGCAAAAGTCAGTTTTGAAGGGTGTTGAATGAATGAGATGTTGGACAACATAATTTATTTGGAGTCTTTGGTTTAATTTAGTGATTTGATATTACAAAGAGTTAGCTTAGATTTTGATCAGATTAAAAAATTTTTATCTTATCTCCAATTTATCAACAAAATTTAGGTGGTTTTCTGATTTAAAAAGTAGTTACCTTTGAAGAAGTTATGCAAGAATCGAAAGTACTTTGACTTTGAGCTTGAGATCAGCAATTTCCAGCCGAGAAACTTGAGTTGATGTGAGGATCAAGTCTGGTGGAGAGAAAGGAAGACAGGAGGTTGTGAGGAAAATTAATTATTTTACTCATCCAAGAAAGTATGAATACAAAGCATTTTCTCAAGAACTAAGTCTCAGAAGCCAGGTCCCTTCAGAAGCAGTTTTTCTCCCTTATCTTTACGAGGCATTTGAGAATTTTTGAAAGGTCAATAAGAGTAAGAAAACTGTTTAATTTATATTACCAACATTGAGTGAGTTAATTCTTCAGAAAAACTAAAACAAAATCGGGAGATAAGCGTTGAAGGTTGTGAAGTGCAGTTTTTCTGGAAATCAAGGGATGAGAGATCATATTGGATTGAGGACAAATAGATATGACTGGAAGCATCAGGACATAAAAACTGAGCATATCCTTTCTGAATTTAATTTTTTGAAAGCGAGACAAATTATTGAGAACTCTTTTTTCGATGAAAAAAACAATACAATGTGAGACTGATAGTATCATATTTGAGAAAGCAAAGAGATCGAAAATTTTCTTTTGGTGATAAAAACAAAATTTATATTCCACACAAATATTTTTGAATTTTTCCTCTTCCTCCTCCCCAATATGTCCTAATAATGGAAAATGGCGATCAACTGGCCAGCCAAGGACTCTGAAAGCTTGAAAATTGCAAATACACATCTTGTTATTGTGAAGGAAATGTTGTCCTATTTATGAGTTTGAAATGTGTTGAGATATTTAGAAGAATAAACTGTCGACTGTATGCAAATGTACGGACTGATGGACCTAAGGGTTTAAAAAACAAACAAAGAGATCAAATTAACTTTTTTGTATTTTAACATATAATTACTCAATCTGATAGATTTAGAATACTGAAATTTTACTTTGGACAATAAATTTTAATTTATGACCTATGATGACGAACGACAAAAGAATGAGAATAATTCAAGTCTTTCGAGAGTGATGAATGAGTGACTCTTTCTCCATTCTCTCCGACTTGAATGGCAGTGGTAGGAGAATTTGGAAGCTGTTTAAACTTTTCCACCTTGACTGATGCAGCTTTTTTAGCAGCAATCTTGACGTACAAAAAGGTAGCCAATGCAGTAAAGAGAACGAAACTTGGAAGTCCAATAATCAGAGCCAATTTCCAAGCTCTTCTGTTTGAATCTTCCCCTGCTGAACTTTTCTCAGGTGTTGTTGTTGGTTCTTCTATTTCTGTGCAAAATGGTGCGTCATCAGCCTTGTAAGCTGTCATGGAGTTATCATCTGAATTAAAGACTTGTTTGACTCCGTTCCCATTGATTTCAGCAAGAGCAGATGGAATATTCAGCATTCCGTATGGTGACTGCACATTCACTGTAAGTTGGATTGTTTTTTTATCATCACAATAAGCTGCAGAAACGTACTCAATAGGTGCTGCCTTGTTAGCATCTATATCGACTGCAACATCCGAGAGTCCCAAGGAGAATTTACCAAAGGTTCCAGAAGCGCTGGAAGTGTCAATGTAAGCCAGAACTATGGCTTTGCCCACCGGTGGAATAACCAAAAAATTAAGTGTTCCGCCCGTTGCTGAGTTAGCAGCTATGAGAATATTCTGATTTTCAGTGACAGATAAGAGAACCCCAATCTTTGAGCCAAAAACAAAGATATTTTGACCAACACAATCATCAGAGTTGGCAGCACCATCGGTGTAGTACCAAGAAACAGTGGCGCCACCTTCAGTTCTGGTGACTCCGCAATCATTGCCTTTGTTTCCAATCGAATAGGTGGCTCCTGAGAGCGTGACAGACTGTTTAGCGACGAAAGCAGACAGAGCTGAATAGCAGAGGAGGGCAAGAAGAATAAAGGTGAATGAGGTTTTCATGAGATAATTTTCTTTAATAATTATATAATTAGGAGGCGCGGTCACTCTTTATAGCAGATTAATAGTAATTCGGTTGAATTTTGTGAGGATGACGAATCCTGAGATAATAACTTTTGATTGATCGGCAGTTTTTCGTGAGAAAAAGGAAAGCCTTTATTCTTTGAGATTTGATAAGATGTTGTGAAAACTACTGAAAGCGAATGGCTCGTCTTCAAATCAAGGGAGAAAGAAGAAGTTGAAAAGTGGATTTCGTAAAATAAGTGTATCAATTTAATTTTCCTTTTTAAAAGTTAAAAACCTCTGTTGTTAATTTGATGAATAAATACACTTGCGCACGTGTTTTCCCTTGCCATTGCACAGAAGGACTGGAAAGGGCTTAAAGTAAACTTCTTTCTGCAGAGTCCAAAAAAGAGCGAAGTCGATTCTCCTGCTTTGTTAAAAATACGAGTGTCTGTTTCTTTTCAGGGAAAGTGCAACTCCTTTGAAGATTTTCAATGAGTGACCCTTCAATTCGTCACATAAACGTATTTTATATAAAAACCTTTGGCTTAATTTGTGATTTTGCATGATATAGTTTGCTTTAATTTTGATCAGACCTTTAAAAAATTAAATGTTGCTGCCGCCGCTTTTTCAACAAAATTTGATGGTCTCAAAAGTGATTCTCATTGAAGAAGTTGCTGAAGAACTGAGAGTGCTTTGGGTTTGAGCTTGAGCTTGAGCTTGAGATCAGCGATTTCCTGTTTGGTAATCATAAACCAATCGAGAATGAAATGTTCCATAAGCGCGCGAGAAAACGTGAGGGAGGGAGATTAATTAACTTTTTTTTTAATATCAAAAAGGGTGAACACGAATGATTGTTGGAACTTTTTGATTTTCTTGAGGACTGAGGAAACGTCTCCAGAGGCCTTGAAAAAGCAGTATCTCTACTCTTTTTTAGATTGAGTACCACCATTTTGTAAAGTGGAGGCATGTAAAAAAATTGAGAAAATTGGATCATCAGTACCAAAGGCGATAAATTTAATTAAATTTTTTGACCTCAATCAGCTGAATCCACTCTTTGAAGAGATAAAATTCTTAAATTTGATTTTGGAAAACTCTTGTTATTGTGGCAGTTTCCAGACTTTTGAGAGAGAAAATGCTTCTTAAAATGGAAGATGAATTAGAGACCAACAAGTATAAGTTTTACAAAAACTTTGGAGAGAATGAATAAGACGTTGCCTAACATATTTTATTTGAAGTTTTTAGTTTAATCTGGGATTTTATATGAAAGAGAGTAGTTGGCTTTGATATTGATTGATTTTATATAGATTTTACTTTGTCGCCGCCTAATCAATAGAACTTGAAAGTCCCCTTCTGGTTTCTAAGAGAAGTTATTGAGAAAGTTGCAGAAGAATCGAAAGTACTTTGGCTTTGAGGTTGAGGTTCTGGTGATTTCGAGTCCAGCCAGGTGAAGATGAAGATTGCTGAATTTTGGAGAAGGCCTGAAGTTCTGATTATGGAAAATTAATTATTTTTTTAATATTAAAAATGGTGATTATTTATTCTTGGAACTCACTTTCTAATGAGATTGATTCAACTTGTGAATTGTTGACCTGAAGAACTGAATCCCAGAATCCAGATTCATTCAAAAACCAGTTTCTCTCTTTTATTTTCATGAGACATTTTAGAATTTTAAAAAGCGGAACAGGAGGCAATAAGAGTGATCAAACTGATTAATTTTTTTATCTGATTAATTCTTCAGAAGGATTGAAAAATTTTCCGACATTTGGTTCTGGAGAAAAGTGTCGAAACTGTGTCATTTTCGAAAATAGATAGGAAAAGGCGATCTCAAAATCATGTGGAAAGAAAAGAATTTACTTATTTTTGGAGGAAAAAAGGGATTCAAGAGCATGTAGTTTGTGGGTTATTTGTGAAGCTTTTCTTTTCATTTTTCAAAGGTAAAGGTTATCTGTCGTACCAGGCGCATTGCTTGAAACAAAGAGGCTCAGATCTTTGCTAGAATCAGGCCAAAGTTGGCATGTTAGCAAGAGTCAAGAAATGAGTTTTCTGTGGAAAAGGAAACCGATTAACGAAATTTAAAGACCTTCGAGATTGAAGATTGTGACGCGCAGTTCTTCCTGCAAAATCAAGAAATACAATGTCTTCATATTGGATTGAGAAAGAATGATAATAAAACGCGACTGGAGTCATCAAGAACCATCTAGGCAGCTAAACCGAGCATATTCGAAATTAGTTTTTTGATAGGTCTGACAAAGCAAGATTTCGAATGTCCTTTCATCAATAAATTGAAACAAAAAAGTCAAGGGTGAGATCGAGATAAATCATCATATTTCAGAGCAAAAGAGCAAAAGAAAAAAAAAGTTTGGTTGGAAAAAACAGTGATTTTTCTTTGGGTGATAAAAATTAAATTTCTCTTGAGCACAAAAATTTTTTGATTTTTACCTTCTTTCTTCACCTCCCAATATCTTTGAAGAATGGAAAGTGTCCCTCAACTGACCAGCCAAGAACTCTGGAAGCTTGAAAATTGCAAATACACATCTTGTTATTGTGAAGAAAATGTCTACTTATTATGCAAAGATTTTGTCGAAAAGGAGAAAACTCACAGTTTTGCAGAAAACACAAAACATGAAGCTTTTGCTGTGTTCATCACCAACAAAGCAAAAAAGGCTGAACTTCGTAATCAAAAGGCAGGAAAAGGCCGCCTTCATAATACAGTGATATGGTAAGATCTTGGAGAAATGTTTTTTAATCATATGAGATAGGGATTATCATGTGATTTTTATTCACAAGATTGTGGCTGAAGAGAAGGTTTCTTCTTTTGTATATGATCTGGATACAACAATGAGATTTCCTGAAGATTTTGATAAATATTATAAAGCAGTATTTGATTTTCCAAGGGCTGCTGGAGAAGGTAATGAAGGAAAATTGAAAGTTTATTGAAAGAGAATTAGAGATATATTTCAGAGTGGTTGACGCAAAGAGTTTATTGGAGAATTTTTGTTCAGATCGATCTCACATGGTGATGGGAATGAAGAAAGTTCAAAAGAAATTTGTTAAAGTTTACCATGCAGAGCCTCCAAATTATCCTGAGATTGTGAATGGTAAGTATTTTACGACTGGATATGAGGAATAAGTTTGAATAGCAAAAGGAGAAAAGATGAATCTTCCAGAATATTTGGATTTAGATAATAAAGATGCTGCTTTTGGTGCGATTTTAAATCAACCTGAATTTATGAAGTATTTTGGTTCGTAAAATGTAAGAATATTTTTGTTAGTGTTGTTGTTGAGTAAGCAAATGAGTGAGTGAGAACATTGTATTTTATCCATGCGTGGAGAAATCTATTTCAAGGTGATTATTGAGAACCCCAAAGTTGTTTCAAAGGGGAAGACTGATTTCTTTAGTCGAAAAAATTTTGACAATTTTGTTTGCCTTGGTTGTTTTGTTTTAATAGAGAATTCTTCAACTTCCTGTGAAATTGATGAAGTTTTGAAAAAATTTTTTGGCAGAATTTTTTTTTTTAACAAAGCTTCTCCTTCCAAAACCAATATGAGGAGAATTTCTTCAATTCATTCATTGGAAGACCTCAAAATGATTTTTAGATGGGTGCTCAAAGGATCTAGACTAATTATTCTAGGAATCAAATATGAAGGTTTTTGGGAGTGAAACTGCTTTTTGGGTTGAAACTCAATTTTATGGTTCAAAACTTTCACCGAAGTTAGTAGTTTCGTTATTTTTCAGTCAAGGATAAATTCACTTTGGTTGATATTGTAATCATGTATGAGTTTTATTTTCGTTTGAATTTTTTATAATTCAGAAAGACAGTTCATTTCAACAAAATTTCAAAATCGTCCTCCTTGAGCCGGATGAAACTAGTTCGAGGTTTTTTCCATTTCTAGACAGCGACAGCGACATCGAGTGAGACTTGACTCGAGTTCAAGTTCAACTTGCTTTTGCACTATAAAAATAGTTTTAGGCAAGAAAAAATTCATATATCAATAGTTTTATTATCTTTAATCAAAGGAAAGTAGAATTAAAACTTGAAAAAACCTTTTGCTTTCTTCAAACCCTCTCCAAACTTTTCAAAAACCATTAAACCCTTCTCAAACTGGAGATCAATGCATTGAGGTTTGACAAAGAAATTCTCTTTAAAGATTATGAGAAATTGAGAGTCTTTCAGGGCTAATTATTTTTATTGAACTTTTCCTTGGATGATTTTTTAGTTTATTTAACCTGGAAAGAAGGCGTTTCTATTCATATGTTTCTAAAATTAGTTGATAAAGGAAATTTTGAATAGATAAATCAGGAAATGAATGAATCAAAAATGGAGAATAAATGAGCCACTAGATTATTAGGAATAAAGATCAAAAGATTTTTTTTCGTATGGGTCAAAGTTTTCTTATCTAAATAAACAGTTTGGTTGCATTAGCAAAAGATTATATGAGAGTTTCGTAGTAAAGGAATAAAATAAAAGCAGAATAAATAAGGGATACTTTTCATTTATTTTAAAACAGCTAATAACATCTCCTCAATGGAAGTTTGTCGCGACCTACAACGATTTACCAGAATTCCTCTTCCAAGTATCCAAAGCGCTTATAAAAACTGCAAGAGTGACCACCGGTTTCATTCTGTTGACACAAGAAACTGCGATTTGGGGCACGAGGATTTGAAAGCAAATAATAATGATAATGAGAGCTCCGGAAGCGAAGAACTGTGCTTGGAAAATACAAGCGACGTAGAGTATAAGAGTTATTCTCGCGGATCTATAAACGATGCTCCAACGACCTGTGATACATCAAAGAATTCTTTACAAAGAAAAAATGAGTAAGTTTTATTATAAAATAGAAAAGATCTGATATCAGACCTAGCAATTTAATCAAGAAATCCTCCATACAGAAGGAGAGCCACCGAGGAAGAAGGGCACAATCAAAGAAATTAAAGTCAGAAACTGGCTCAATAATACAAGATAATCCAAGTACAGGCAATTCTTCTCCTTTTGGAAAAACAGGGCCCGGATTCAACAAATACGTTCCAAAGGAGTTTAAGCCACCAAAAGTGTCATCAAAATGTTGGGCCGTTATGGACGCAAAGACAGGGGAGATAATCGGGTCAAAGAAAGGCAACAAAAAGAGAGAGATAGCCAGTCTGACAAAGATGATGACGTGCTTATGTGTATGCAAGCTCATAAAACAGTACAATATCGCACCAAAAAGTATATATATCCAAGTGTCAAAGTACGCAGCGAGTATGGGCGGAACTTCTGCTGAATTACAGCGAAAAGACGTGGTTTCTATCTGGGATCTGATGCATGCATTAATGTTGCCCAGTGGGAATGACGCTGCGATTTCTCTTGCGGAAAGTTTTGGGACATATATCTATTTAAAATCGGATAAATGCAAGGCGAGAACTAAAGTGGACCCTACACATCCCACTCAGAAGGTCAAGAACGCGATAAAATATTTCTTGAATTTAATGAATAAGACTGCAGTTGAGCTTGGATTAAAGAATACATATTATGCGAATCCTCACGGGCTGATAAACGCGGATAGTTATTCGACAGCCTTAGACCAGGCAAAGTTGACACTGTATATCTTGAAATGGGATTTGGCGAGAGAGATTGTGAATAAGAAAGAGTATATATGTGAAGTAGAGGAAGGAGATGGAACAATTCGGACAGTAAAGTGGGAGAACACGAATAAAATGTTGGGAAGAAAAGGATGGTACGGCGTGAAAACTGGAGTTACAACAGCAGCTGGGCCGTCCTTATCAGCATATTATGAACATGAAAAAGAGAGTTATATATTGATCTTGCTTGGGTCTGCCTCAATGGATATTCGTTGGATCGAATCTACGAGATTGGTCGAGTGGGCTTCGAAACATAAAGATGAACGGAATATCATTTTTTAAATGTTAAGAGTGAAAGTGTTTTTTGTTATGAGAGTTTCTATGAGTTGGTGAGAAATGTTTTTTTATTATTTTTATATATCGAGTGAATGCCAATACTCAACACACAATAAATTATTTTGAAAAGAATTTCATAGAGATCAGAATCAAGTGTTTTTATTTATAATCAAAGGCTGTCCTAGATTTGCCATTTGTCTTATAATGGTCAAAGCGCTCAAAAACTTTTTAGCCTTTCCTAAAATTTAGCTGAACTCAAAGGCTGATTACCCAGTCAGGAGGTATTTTGGGGTCAGAAAAACATCATCTATATTCGGAATATTCTGTGAATGAGAGGAGATGTATGGATTAAAATATTGAGTGAATTAGGAGAGATGGCAATTTTGTAGAGAAATAAATTTTAATCAAACATCAAGATATCCAAACAAACCAAACAAATAAATGAACACGAGCGATTTGTTACAAGCTCTCCAATACTCTATTGGAAAGGGTGGTGAGGAAATCAAACTTGCCGAAAAATTCCTTCAAGAAGTCCCTTCCTCCCTTTTTTATTCTCTTATCCCTTCTAGGCCAAGTCCCAAGATGGATATATGCCCAATCTATTGGTCATCGCTTGCAATAAAGAGGTAAAAGAAAACACAACTGCAGTCCTTTAATCACCCGATCTAGTTGAATATTCACCTTAGACAATCTGCTGTTGTCAATCTCGTGACCGCAGTCAAGAAATATTGGACTCAAAAGAAGAAGGATGTTGTCCATCAAGACAAAAACACCATTAAAGAAAACATCTTGGAAGCTATGATTAACTGCGCTGACCAACCCAAAATCTAGTAAAGAGAAACCCAATATCTGTTATTCATCGCCATTTTCATAGCAAGCAAATCATTGAAATTATCAAGCGTATTGCTATCATTGATTTCCCTGGCAATTGGGGAAATTTCCTTGAAAGCATCATCGCCAAGATCAGAGACTCTGGTGATTTCCAAGAAGTTTATGGAGCCCTTTTGGCTTTATACGCTTTGTTCAGCAACTTTAAGGAAGTTTTGGGCGTTGGACCTTTCTTGGAAGAACTTGTTCAAGCCACTTTCGGTTTCTTGGAAACCTTTGCCAGAAAATTATTGGACGATTATGGCCTCCAAGCTGCCTCTGCTCTTCAAGTGATCCTCAAGATCTTCTTTGCCTCTATCTACGTATGTTCTGAGGAGATTTTCTGTGAATAATTGTTTTTGTTTAGAGTTTTATCCCTAATTATCTTTTTGATGAGAAGAACCTTGAAACCTGGATGACATTTTTCAAGTTGATCTTGGATAATTCTTTGAGCAGTGATTTGGAAGCCAAGACCACTAACGAAAGAGTGATTGCCGAAAGAGAAAAGAACGTTTACTGGCGTAACAAGAAGCTCAGTGCCAAGATTGTCACTAAATTGCACAACAAATACAGAAATATCCAAGCTCCCAATGAAAAGACCAGACTTTTCTCTCAAATTTTCCTCAAGACCTACGCCGTTCCTTTCCTTGATACCAATTTGAAGATTTTACAAAAATCGAAAGAGCAATATGTTTTTGTGAAGGTTCAATTTTACGCCATGTCCTACATCAACAAGCTCATCAACGACAAGGAGCTCAGAAATCACTTGAAAGACCACATTGAATTCATTCTCTTTGAGATTATCATCCCTGCCATGTTCTTGACCCCCAAGGATGAGGAAGATTGGCAAGAAAATCCCGTTGAATTCCTTAGAGGAGAAGAAGACTTGATGGAAGTCCCCAATAACCTCAAGACCGTCGCTTCTCACATTGTTCAAAAGATTTGCGATAAGCAATTCACTCTTGGCGGAGAATCTGTTGGCCACGCTGTTCTTGTGAAATTCATGAAGCACACTGCTCAAATTTTGAGCACTGGTATCGATCCCAGAACCAACCAACAAGTTGACATGAGACATAAGGAAGCAATTTTGCGCATTATTGGTTTGATTCAAGACCAAATTTGGGATAACAAGGAAATTGAGAGCCAAATGGAAATTTTGTTGGCCAAGTTCGTCGTTCCTGAAATGAAGAACGAATCCAATCTCTTGAAATACAGAGCCTGCTGGTTGTTCGGAAGCTATGCTGCTGGTATCGAATTCAAGGATACTCAAGTTATTAGAGATGCCACTGAAAGCATCTGCAGATGTCTTTTAATCAAGCAACTCCCCCTTCAAGTCCAAGCTGGTTGCGCTTTGGAAAGAGTTTTGGAACATCCTGTCGCTCTTGAAATCATCAAGCCTGAACTCGCTGAAATCCTCAAGATCTACATCCAACTTATCGACAGAATCGACAACGAAGCCTTGGTTATGGCCCTTGAAGGCTTGATCAAGAAGTTCGGCGAAAACATCGGCCCTTATGCTGTCGAATTGATCCAAAGTCTCGGTCAAATCTTTGTCAAGTCCTCTGGTGACGATGAAGAAGATGATGCTGACGGAATGGACTTGGGCGAGAAAGAAATGGCTGCCACTGGCTGCTTGTCTGCCATTTCCAACATTTTCAGCTGCAAGCTCCCCAAGGACACTATCATCGCTTCTTTTGAGGTCGTTGTTCCTTTGTTGAAGTACGTTTTGGCTGACTCAAGAACCGATAACGTTGAAGAAGGTCTTGGAATTTTGAACTGCCTTGTATATTATCTCGATGAGATCCCCGAAGTTTTGTGGCAATTCTACTTGGAACTTTGCTACATGTTGTCTGGAAAGCCCGAATCTGTTGTCGCTCCCAACGGTGTTGACAACCTTAGTGGTGCCCAAAAGATCTTGGCCAAGCATATGATTGAAGGTTGGGGTACTGATTACTCCAGTTTGATCGCTCCTTCCCTTCAAAACTTCATCCAAAAGGGAAGAAACGTCCTTTTCACTGAAAGAGATCCTTATTTCAACTTGACTTACATTGAACTTTTGTTCAAGTCTATCGATAAATTGTTCCTCAAAGGTTTGGAATTCCCTTCGGATATCGACGCTGCTCCCGGACTTTTGCTCTACGTCACTCTTATTGAAAACTATCCCGGAGAAATCAATAACTTGATCAGCTATTTCTTGGATAAGGTCATTGATGGCATCGCCAGATCTAAAAATTCCTTGATTAAGAAGGCTTTGATCCAAGTCGTCGCTTTGTGCCTTTGGTACGATGTGAACTCCACTTTACAATACTTGGACTCCAAGGGTGCTATTGAACCCATCTTCAAGCTCTGGATTTCCATCTTGCCCACTCTTAAATACGATTATGAATGCGAAAGATGCATGATGGGTCTCGCTTCTATCTTCAGAGCCAACGTCTCTGAAATGCCCGAGATGGTGAGAATGTCCTTACCAGGACTTATCAAGGCCTTGATTCCTTTGAGTTCAAAGATTCTTGTCCTTAGAGTTGAGGATATCGATTCTAATGAAGGAGGTGATGATGAAGAAGATGATGAAGATTTCTTGGTAATTACATGATGATGATTTAAGCGAAACTAACCTTTATATAGGGAATTGACGATGATGACAGCAGAGAAATGGACAAGACTTTCAAGAAATTGGAGCAATTCCATCAAAAGAATGGCACTCCTTTTGTTGATAAAGAAACTTTCGATAAAGAAGGTTTCAATAATATCGACGATGATGATGCTGATGATCTCGATGCTGCCGGCAGATTCGCTGATTATAAAGGAGTTGAATGGCTCAGCGGTGACGGAAAATACAACTCCCCCTTTGATGGAAAGTGCGAAATCAAATATCTTCAAGAAAGTCTCGAAAGTAACAAATTTTTATGAGATAAAGGTGATTAATGTTCTCTTAACTAGCTATGCAAAGAAATCAACCTGAAGCCTATAATGAATTGGCTGGATGCCTTTCTGGTGAAGAACAAAAGACTCTTGAAGGAAACTTTGTTAAAGCTCATGAACAATGGGTTCAATGTAATTATTTTTTTGAGGAGAATTGTATCTAATCTTCCCTTGTAGATCATGAATTAGAAAAGCAAGGATTCTAAAATCCCTTATTTATTTCAAAAAGATACCTGCCTGTGATGTGATTGGTTTGTTTATTTTTATCTATTTATTGTCAGATTGTCATATTGTCGTATTGTCATATACATATTATGCATTTATATTAATATCTATCTCATATTTATCCTCAAAACTTTGAAAAATAAATCAGAAATCTCTTCTCTCTTACAATTTTCTGAACTTAGCTTGAAGCCAAACTCTATGCATTTTAAGGTCTTCTTTTCTATTTTCAACGACTCTGTAATGGAAATCATTTTCAATTTCCTCAAAGCCAAACTTTGTGAACAACTCTCTGATTTCTTCCTTTGTGAAATAATATACTCTAGTGCCATCAGCTTTCACATAGAAATTATCTTTAAGTTTAGCGACCTTTTGAGCGGCTAATTTTAATTGAGCCATATCATATCTTCCATAATCTCTAAACATCAAAACACTTCCTGGCTTCATGAAATTTCCAATCTTTTCAACAACTTTTTCGTGATTTTCTGGTGAGATTGCCGAAAGAACAAAAATCAATGTGGCGAAATCTGGCTTCACAAAGTATTCTGGGATAGGATCATGAACAAGATCAACGACTTCCGCAAAAATTCTTTCTTGATTTTGTTTATATAACTCACTTTCCTTTATCATTTGGATCGCTCTAGGTGAGAAATCAAAGCCATAGCACACAAGATTAGAGAATCTTTCAACAAGAGGGAAGAAGGCGTTTCCAACACCACATCCCATCTCACAAAAAGTGTAAGTTTTATCAGATTCCTTTAAGACAGAAAGCTCGCTGAATTCTCTGTCAATGTAATGTCTGTCTTTGAAGAAATTGGTCTTGTTGTTTTTGTAAAAGACGTCCCAGTTCTTTTTGGCGTCTTTCTCGTGTTTATTGTACCAGAAGTCAGAAACGCTTTTGGCATCTGCATTAATGATGCCTTCAGCCTGAGATTTCATGTCTTCAGTGAATTCAAAGTATTTAAGTTGAGAGTTTTCATTGTTGGCATCCTGGGGGTCAGGGTTTGGCTGGTTGGTTTGAGTGATGGATTCCATGTGATGGGGTGTGAAATAAATTTATTTTTACAATGTTTCTGGTGATTTTTTTCTAAAATGTTTTTTGATGAGGAGTGGTGGTTTGGTTTAGAGTAAAAATTCTGACAAACTCTAGAGGAGATTTTATGAGGAGAAAATCATTTTTTAGAAAAAAATAAAAAGAGAAGAAGGCTGTGGGAATGAATGGCTATTTGTGAACGAAAAATTCTTTCTGGAGA
>Ga0182738_1000862_pt1 | contig 40382 bp, 39 predicted proteins | sample eDN5th30CBELigMG_FD_128876 | JGI IMG/M metagenome (GOLD analysis project Ga0182738, IMG submission 128876) | Enriched Miracle-Growth compost microbial communities from Emeryville, California, USA - eDNA 5th pass 30_C BE-Lig MG (version 2)... ...
AGCAGGGGCGCCTCTTCAGCCTCTTGAGTACTTCCCCAAAATGGCTCCGCAGGTAGGACTCGAACCTACGACCGTTCGGTTAACAGCCGAATGCTCTACCACTGAGCTACTGCGGAATAATATTCATCGACTTGTCCAACTATCTAACGAGACAGTTGCCAGCAGTTGCATTAACAAGTTGCTCTCTTGTCGACTCTTTACATTATAAGGACATATAAATAATAAGTCAAGCACCTTTCAAAACTTTTTTCGAAAATAAAATTCCTCATTGAAAATCACTTATCAACACTAATTATTTCTTCTAATTTTAATCTTCCTCTACATTTTCCACAAACATACTTTCTTATGTCCATTCTTTTTTTCCTAGTATATTTTTGTTTACATGAAACACAAGAATAAATAAGAACTCTCTTCGATTGCCCTTTCTTCCTTTCAGCAGGTAGAGAAGAACAAAACCTAGGACCACCTACTCTTTTAAGAAGCGTCTTAAAATCAGCATCCTTATGTTGATATCCTCTGTTTAATAAATGAAGATGATAATGACATAATTCATGCTTAATAATACCTATTAACTCCTCTAATCCCAATACCTCATAATACGTTTTATTAATTTCAATATTATGAGTGTTTAATAAATACCTTCCCCCAGTAGTTCTTAATCTAAGATTAAAAGATGCTTCATGTTCAAACTTTCTTTCAAAATACTTCCAAGAAATATCCTCAACTAATCTTTGTAATTCTTCATTTGTCATTGATCCATTTATCCCTCCTCAACAAGACAAACTATTATAGCATACAATAAACTTATACCTTACTAAATCTTATCGAATGATATAACACCGTCCAAATCAAAACATTTTCTTATCCATTATATTATAGAGAGAAGTGCGCTATTGATGGATATTTCAAGAAAGTGGAAGGAACGATTTTTCGTTCTTAACCGAGTTTAATGATTACAACAAGGAGTGAATATAATGCCTAATTGGTTACAAAACCAAATTAAAAAAGCCTTCTTTGAAAAAAACAGCTATCAAGTAAAGCTATTAAATCAATGCTGGTATTACTATTGCCGTAAAAATACTCCAAGTTAGCTATCCTTTAGTGCTCGATTATGTGTAAAAATCCTTTACTCCTAAAAATTAGGATCACCTGCATTTCCACGCTTAAAAAACAGGCGATCCTTCTTTATTATTTCTCGTCTTTTGGACTTAACATAGTAAGCGCAACTCTTCCTTTATTTTGATCTACACTGTCTACCCAAACAGTAACTACATCCCCTACACTTACTATATCAAGTGGATGCTTAACAAACTTATTACTCAACTTAGAAATATGAACTAAACCATCTTGTTTAACTCCAATATCTACAAATGCACCAAAATCGACTACATTTCGAACCGTACCTTGTAATTCCATTCCCGTTTGTAAATCTTCTAGTTTTAATACATCTTTTCGCAATAATGGTGCAGGAAGGTCTTCCCGTGGATCTCGAGATGGACGAACCAATGCATCAATAATATCTTTTAATGTAAGTTCTCCAATATTAAGTTCTTGTGCAATATCCTTCATTTCAACTTTTGTTAGTACTTCCTTTAATTCAGGAGTGCCGATATCTTGTGACTTAAATCCTAATTTAGATAGAAGTTTCATTACTTCACCGTAATGTTCAGGATGGATGCCAGTTCGATCTAAAGGCTCTTCCCCATCTAATACGCGCAAAAAGCCGATAGCTTGCTCATATGTTTTAGCCCCTAAACGTGGTATCTTCTTTAATTGTTTGCGATTGCTGAATTTACCTTCTTCCTCTCGTTTTTTTACGATATTATTAGCAACAGCCTTGGAAAGGCCAGCAACATATTGTAGTAAAGAAGACGATGCAGTATTTACATTAACTCCAACTTGGTTAACTGCTGTTTCTACAACAAAATGTAATGATTCCGCTAATTTTTTTTGTGATACATCATGTTGATATTGACCAACACCTACAGATTTTGGATCGATTTTCACTAATTCTGCTAATGGATCTTGTAATCTCCTCGCAATAGACACTGCGCTTCTTTCTTCCACTTGAAAATCCGGGAATTCTTCTCTTGCAATTTCGGAAGCTGAATAAACACTAGCTCCAGCTTCATTTACGATTAAATAATAAATCTCTTTATTCTGCTTATTTAGCATCTCAGCAACAAATTGTTCTGTTTCTCTCGAAGCAGTACCATTCCCCACTGCAACCATTTCAATATGATAGCGATCAAGAATGCTTTGAAACTTTGCAGCTGCATCTGCTCTTTTGGACACTGGTGGATGGGGATAAATTACTCCTATTTCTAATACTTTCCCCGTTTCATCGACTACAGCTAATTTACAGCCTGTCCGATAAGCTGGGTCCACTCCGAGAACCATTTTCCCTTTAAGGGGTGGCTGTAATAATAGATTTCTAAGATTTTCCGAGAAAATATGTATTGCCTGCTCCTCAGCCTTTTCTGTTAACTCATTTCTTATTTCCCTCTCAATAGACGGCTGAATAAGACGTTTATAACCATCTTCTATTGCTTCTTTCATAATTACTGTTGCAGGAGAATACTCATTTTTTATCCACTTTTTCTCTAAGTATTCTATTATTACATCTGTTGGAGCACTGATAGCTACTTTTAAGATATCTTCCTTTTCTCCTCGATTTACAGCTAGTGTACGATGAGGAACAATTTTATTTACTGGCTCTTCATATTCATAATACATTTCATAAATATTTTTTTCGTCCTTCTCTAACTTTTTAGAGCTAGTTTGAACTTTCCCAGTAAGCATCGTCTTGTTTCTAATCCACTTTCTACTCTCTGCATCATCTGATATACGCTCTGCTAAAATATCTTTCGCACCATTGATCACATCTTCAATTGTTAATACTTCTTTTTCTTCGGATATATATTTACAGGCTTCCTCATCCAACGATTTTTCCTTTGTCAGACTTAATAACCAGTCCGCAAAAGGTTCTAATCCTTTTTCTTTCGCAATAGTAGCTTTCGTACGGCGTTTTTGTTTATATGGACGATATAAATCTTCTACTTCCTGGAGCTTGATTGCCTTCATAATATTATTTTGCAATTCTTCTGTCAGCTTGCCTTGCTCTTCGATTAAACGTATAACTTCTTCTTTTCTTTGAGCTAGGTTTTGAATATATGTATAGCGATCGATAATATCCTTAATCTGCACTTCATCTAGTGCTCCTGTTTGTTCTTTTCTGTATCGAGCAATAAAAGGAACTGTATTCCCATCTTCTATTAGCGCAATAACACTTTTCACCTGTTTAATCGATACATTCTGTTCTTTTGCAATAATAGCTAAATAATCCTGCCCTTTTTCCTGTTCCAAAACTTTCTCCACACAACTCACGATCCTTTCTAATCCATCGAGCAATCACTAAAAAAATATTATATCCATTCTCTTTCCACACTAAAAGTTAGTCCTTCAATTTTTACCTAATTCTATTTTATCAAAAGGTCCTATGAAAGCCTATTATCAATAGAAAGGAATTTGCCTTCTTCCTTTGGCAATTCTTAATAGCTATCTAGCAAGTATCTATTTCATAAATAAAGAGAGCTACTTTCATAAAACTTGTTGATATAAACGACAAAAAAATATAATAAAACAGCAAAAAAAAGCTTACTTTAAAGCAAGCTTCCCAATATAAAAGTAGAATCATCATCTGAATTATTATATTTTCCAACAATACTATCTGCTATGGAGCTAATAGGCAAATATCCTTTTAGCAAATTTTTTATTCCTTGAATATTAAATCCGTCGGAAAAAACAAGGAATTTCGCGTGATTTTCAAAGGTAAAACGTTGCGTATGATAATGTTGAGGTCTTCCTGATAAGTAACCCGTTACTGGGAGTGGATAAGTCAATTTGCCTGAAGGAGAATAAAGAAAGAATCGAATATTACCTACACAGCTATAAACAACTGTCTTGGTAGCATAGTTAATTTTGAAAACACAAACTGCCGCTCCTCTTTTCTTTATAAGAACATTGTTAGATAGTTCCATTAATTCCTCAACAGATTTCGCATGATTTTCTTTAATCATCTCGGTAACTGCAACGGATGCTTCATTTGCGTATTCGCCACTTCCAAGACCATCTGCTAATACACAAACAAAGTATTCATCCGTTGATGTATAAAAAAAACTATCTCCACAAAGGGTTTTCCCTTTCTTGCTAGTCTGATAGGCAAGTACATGGACATTATTATCTTTCAATTCATTCATAAGATAAACTCCGAATTATTGGACTCTGCCTGTATTGCTTCTTGGAGCTTTTTTATCGCTCTTCTTTGAAGCCTAGAAACATGCATTTGAGATATCCCGAGCTTTTCTCCAGCTTCCTTCTGACTAAGATTATCCAAATATGTATATTGAATAATACTTTTTTCTCTTTCCGTTAATACATGCAACACTTTTTCTAGCACTAATTTTTGATTTACTTTTTCAAAACCTTGATCTACATCTCCCACAATATCTAAGAGGGTAACGGTTCCCCCTTCTGAATCTGCCTCAATCGAATGGTCAACAGATAAAGCCTGATAGCTTCTGCCCATCTCCATCGCTTCTAGCACTTCTTCCTCGGATACCTCTAGATAATCAGCAATTTCATTTACCTTTGGAGAACGCTGTAAATCGGTAGTAAGCTGTTCGACCGTTTTCTTTATTTTAGGTCCAAGCTCTTTAATACGCCTTGGTACATGAACACTCCACGTTTTATCTCTTAAAAACCGTTTAATTTCGCCAATTATAGTTGGTACAGCAAAGGCCTCAAAACTCTTGCCGAAGCTTTCATCATAACGTTGAATGGCTCCTATTAATCCAATAATTCCTACTTGTGCGATATCTTCGTGAAACATTTTCCCTTTAGAATATTTCCTTGCCAGCATTTCTACTAAATCACGATAATTTAAGACAAGTGCTTCCTGGGCTTTCTCATTTTGCGTAAGTTGAAAGTCTTTAATTAATTTATTTACTTCTTCCTTTGATAAATGGCGATTAGGTTGAGATTGTTTCTGCATCCCTCTCCACCTGCTCTCCTTCGAGGTATTTAGTCATGAAAACAGTTACCCCGTTATTATGGTGAATCTTTACTTCATCCATTAATGTTTCGATTAAGTATAGGCCAAGTCCCCCTTCACGAAGAAATTCTACTGACTCATCCTGTTCATACGGACCTAAATCTTTGGTCGTAGAATGAAAGTCAAAACTCTTTCCATTATCGGCGACAATAACCTCTAGTCGATCATTATATAATCGAAACCCAATCAAAACATCTCCTGCGTCCTTATTCTTATACGCATGTTGCACAGCATTTGTACATGCTTCACTAGTAGCTATCTTTAAATCTTCAATTTCGTCATAGCTAAAGCCCATTCTGCTTGCAATCCCAGATAGTGTTAAGCGAATAATGCCAACATACTCTGGTTTAGAAGGGATTTTCATTTCGATGTACTCAAAATGACTCATTTGATTCCACCTTCTATCTTACTATTTATGTCTATAATATCTGCCAATCCAGTTATTTCAAATAGCCTGATTAAACGACTAGATAGACCAATCAACTTGAATTCACCATTGTTTGCTCGGACATTCTTAAATATCCCCACAAACACGCCTAAACCAGTACTGTCCATATAGTTAACATCTGATAAATCTATTACCATTTTTATTCCTTCTTTTTCAGAAAAGGAATAAATACGCTCTCTTAATTTCGGAGCTGTATACGCATCTATTTCACCAGAAACTTTAACTTCTACATCCAATTCTTTTTCCTTTACATCGATTATGATATTCATCCCGACCCACCTTTACATGATTACGATATTGTCTTTTACCCCATCGTTTACGGAGTTAAACTTTTCTTTTTAAAATAATTAAAGTAAAATCATCACGCAAATGAAATTCTTGAATTTTTTCTAATTCCATATAAACATTTTTGACAATATCTTGTGCATCTAAATGCATATGTTTTCTTATGTATCCAAGAAGAATTTCTTTATCAATAAAGCCTTCTTTCGTTCTGCTTTCTGTTACTCCATCTGACATTAAAACAATCATATCACCTGGATAAATTTCCTTTTCAAATTGTTGATATTTTGTCTTTTTATCTACACCTAGTAATAAGCCCTTTGTTTTAAGCTCACTAAACTGTTTTGTTTTCGCTTGATAATAAAGACCTGGTTCATGACCAGCCGATGCATAGTGAAATACATGCGACAATATATCATATGCTCCGTAAAACATCGTAATGAACATACTAGGATCTACATTCTGCTCTACTACCCTATTTAAATTTTCTAATACATTGCTTGGTTTATTCCTATTTTCTGGGAGACTGTCCATTGCATATTTAATCATCGACATGCACATAGCAGCAGGAATTCCTTTTCCAATTACATCCGCGATGGCAATATTAATGATTTGATCATCATCATGAACGAAGTGATAATAATCTCCATTCATCATTTTTGCCGGAACACTGATTGCGCCAATATCCAACCCTTCTGCTTTTGGAATATCTGTACTTAATAATGTTTGTTGGACATTTGCAGCGATTTCCATCTCACTTCTTAATTCTTGCTGAACATGGCGAAGACTTTGATGTTCTCTATAAGCAAATCCATAGCCTATCATAACCTCTAAAAGAATATCAAAAGATTTCGTTACATATTCAGGCATATCTGGATATAAATCCACTAAAATAGATTTATGTAAACTGATTATATCTTCTGGTGATATTTTTTGTTCAATCGATTTCCTACTAAACTTTTGCCCTTGATAAAGCGCTTGTTCAGATTCATCTTTAATATAGTTCACAAGAAGATCTCGATACTTAGATTCCATCATTTCTCGGAAATCCATTATCTCTCTCCCCCTTATCTTAGCCACTTCACTGCCTGAATTTCTGTCCCCTCGCCTATAGAGGTTTTGATATCAAACGCATCCATCAACCGTTTTACTCCTGGTAATCCAGCACCTAACCCACCAGAGGTAGAAAAACCATCTTGCATTACTTGTCTTATATCTTTTATTCCAGGACCACTGTCTTTAGCAATTAGCTTCAAGCCCGCTTTCCCATTATCAAAAAGCTTCTCTATACAAATTTGCCCTTGTCCAGCATACAAATAGATATTTCTTGCAAGTTCACTAATCGCAGTAGTAATACGAGCTTGATCTACAATACCGAAGCCAAGCTCTCTTGCAATATTTCTACCTAATTGCCGAGCTGCAACGATGTCCCATTCATTTACGATTTTTACACAGGATTGGTCTCCCATAGGTCAATCCTCCAATTCCTGTTGTAATTTCTCCAAACCTTTTTCTAGATCTAAGGCAGTTAAAACATCGTTCAAACTGATACCTAGCTCTACTAAGGTGATGGCAACAGCAGGCTGAATCCCTGTCAGTACCACCTTAGCCCCCATTAGCTTCGACATACCGATAACATCACCTAATACTTTGGCAATAAATGAGTCTATAAAATCAATGGATGTTAAGTCAATCACTACTCCACTTGCACTCGTTTCATGGATTTTATTTAATAAATCCTCTTGAAACTGAAGGGCTGTTTGGTCATCTAATTCCCACTGAATGGATACTAGCAAATAGTCATACAGTTTTAATATTGGTATTCTCACTCTATTCACCCAAAACCAACCAACTTTCATTTAATATATTTTTACGTACTTCCTTTTCTTTTTTAGTTCAACTAAATGGACGAAAACCAATCCAAAACAAGCATTTCTTTTATACAATTTTGCCAAACAAAATAAAACTATCTTTCATCGAAAGATAAATATCCTGTATGCTCATTTCCATTGATTTGATTGCTCGATGTTTTTAAAACAGCTTTCCTCCATTTTATCACATAAAGAGATACTTTCTATTTTCAAAAACTTATATATTGAAAAAACAAGCGGTATTTTTGGGCATTATTTTTCGCTTGATAATTAACTAATCCTATATGTATATAGGTTTTGACTTTTCTATATTCCCTATCTGATTATATTTAAACCCTTAATTAAGAAATATTTTATCCTTTTAGAGAATTACGCTTCCTTTCCAATAAAAAATAACCTCCTACAATACGAAGGGGGTTACATTCTTATACATAACAGAACAAAAAACGCTATAAAAAAAGCGCTCCAAACGAGCGCATTCTATCATTAAAATTCAATGAGACCTAAACTAATCTGTAGAGCTTCATCGACTTTTTCCATCATTTCCTCATCGAGATGAGTAATTTTGTCCGTTAGCCTCTGTTTATCTATCGTACGAATTTGTTCTAAAAGAATTACTGAATCTCTTTCAAAACCATATCGCTTCGCATCAATTTCCACATGAGTCGGCAATTTAGCCTTTTGAATTTGAGCTGTAATTGCTGCAATAATGACTGTGGGACTGAACCGATTCCCGATGTCGTTTTGAATGACAAGTACAGGACGGACGCCGCCTTGCTCTGAACCAACAACTGGGGATAGGTCTGCAAAATAAACGTCACCACGTTTGACAATCAAAGGATTACCCTCCGCTTACAAGACGTTCTACTGTATGCTCTGCCTCGTATTCTGCGAGAAAGCTTTCTGATGCAATGGATAAATTTAATTTAGCCATCTCCATATATCCTCGTCTCATCGATTCGCGGATATGTCTCTTTTTACGTTCGCGAAGATACATTTTCGTTGCTTGATAAATAAATTCACTACGATTTACATTTTCCTGCTTAACGAAGCCGTCCAATTCAGTTAACAAATGCTTTGGTAATTTTATCATGATCTCTGTCGTTGCGCTGGATTCAGACACAAACATACACCTCCACCATCACTACACACCATTTTTAGCTCTGCTTTTTTTAATCATACCACTAATAACTGTTTCTGCAAAGTCCATTCAGCAATTCTACTGTATTATCCACCAAAAATTATCCCTTTTATGCATCAAAGAATGGAAAAAGCGAAAAATATTCTCAAAACAAAGAGGGGATTTACCATATTTTTCATCTATTATTATTTCTAGCTGGTATATGTGACCATAATTAATGTATTCATTTCTTTGATCATCCATTACTTTTATTTTCAGCCCAATGTTGAATTATTCTTTTACAATTCTCGCCAAAAATAAATCCTGCTATACTTTTCAGTTATAATCCGTTACTCCATCTCGCTAATTAAGGGATTTACCGTTTCTTCAAAAACACCATTTTTTTTATATATACGGGGGACTCTTGCGGAAATCATACATGTGACCTCATAATTGATTGTGTCTAATTTAGTAGCAATTTCATTAACAGAGATTTCTTCATCCTTTTGCTTCCCAATTAGCGTTATTTGCGTACCTGGTTCTAAATAGTACGGAAGCCTTACCATACATTGATCCATGCAAATTCTCCCGACAATCGGCACTCTCTTTCCTTCTATGAGAACCTCTTGACCTTGCAATTTCCGCAACCACCCGTCAGCATAGCCAATCGGCAAAGTACCAATCCATTCCTCTTTTTCTGCCTCATATGTGGCACCATAGCTTACCCTATCGCCCTTGTTTAATTTTTTCACTTGGACCAATTTTGTGCGCAAGGAAAAAGCTTCTTTTAAGGAATAAGGCAAATCAGACTCAATCTCAAGAGATGGCGTCAATCCATACATGGAAATCCCCATACGAATAGCATTGTATTGTAAATCAGGATACAAAAGACTCGCGGCACTATTACTACAATGAACGATTGCTGGCAGCTTTGAAAATGCAGCAAGTAGTTCCTTAAAACGCTGGATTTGTTTCTCAAAGTAAATAGAATTTTTTTCATCTGCTGTTGCGAAATGAGTGAAAACTCCTTCCACCACAATATTCGGATGATTTGCCAGCAACTCTTCCACCTGCTGAATCTCTTGTTCCTTTCTCAACCCAATTCTGCCCATGCCTGTATCTAATTTTAAATGAATCGCCACGTGAGCATCTTTATTTAAAAATTGGATAGCATCTTCCAACCAATCAATATGATAAACCGTTAAAGTCACCTTATATTTTATAGCTATCGCTACATCACGCGGTCTGCTTGCTCCAAGAACAAGTATGGGTGCAGTAATACCATTTTTTCTTAAATGAATCGCTTCATCTAAAAAGGCAACAGCTAAACAGTCTGCACCTGACTGCAATGCTTCTTTAGCAATTTGCAGAGCTCCATGACCATATCCATTCGCTTTCACTACTGCTATTATTTTATTATCAGCATGTACTCTTTTTCTTAATTCCCTAACATTATATGCAATCGCATCAAGATCAATTTCCACCCATGTATCTCGATAAAAGGTATCTTCTTGAATCAAAATCCTCACACGTCCTTCATGAAATAACAAACTTGTATCCTAAATTATTCTACTGTTTTTATCGCTTGTCAATTCCAATCCTTATATGTTTGTATGTATTGTTTCATTTATACATCAAAAAAACAGCTTCTATTATAGAAGCTGCTCAAAATTGCTTATTTAATCGCTTCTCCTTGAACGGAGCGCGCAACGGTAACTAATTCATCACGAGTTAGGTCACTTGATGCAATTGTATAATCAACGCCTTCAAACGTCCATGATACTTTTGAATCCGTAACTTCCCCAATAGTAAAGCCTAAATCCACTGGATCTCCCTTACTAACAATTGGTCCTGCTGTAGCTGGTGCTACCTCTGCTTTTTCCTGAATAATCGTATAGGACTTTTCCCCATCGTAGGTTAAAATAACACGATTTCCGTTTTCCGTAGCCATTTTCTTTTCTTCTACCAAGCTAACTCCTTCTAACGGCTCTTCAGGATATTTCACAGCAAATTCTTTATCTTCTATTTCTCCCATTACCGGGATTACCATCTTAGCTGCTGTCATACTTTTTTGTAAATCAAAATCCTTTTTATCAAAGGAAACGTCAAACTTTACATTCGAGAACTTAACCGTAACAAGCGCTACTCCCTCTACATCCTTAACCTTCACACTCACAGGAGAAAGATCTTTTTTACTAAAAGCAATTTCCTGTGTTGGAAGCATTTTGTTATTCTGATAGCGTGTTTTCGTTTCAAATACATAATACTTATCTGTAGCAGAAAATTTCACATCTTTATCTTCTTCAATATCTTTTACTAAAGACTCATAGAGATATGCCTGACTACTATTTTCTGGCCACTCGCTTTGAAACTTAAAGCTTTTGTTTAAAGCCGGAGTTAAAACATACACACCTTCTTCATTTTTTAAGATCATTTGACTCTGATTCTTTGCCGAATTCTTTAGATTTACTCGATAAAAATCTGGGTCCTTATGCCAGACTTCCACTTCGTATGTTTGCGGCTCTGTCCCCATTTTGAGAGTCATTTCGGCGTCTGCTTTATACCCCTTTGTCTCGACCTTTTCTTTTAAATCAGTCAGAACATCTTCTTTCGATTTTGTTCCGCAGGCAGTTAACAAAAGCATGACCGTTAGCCCTACAAATAGCAACCAAATCTTCTTGTTCATTTTTTCAACTCCCCTATTTTCATTTCACGTAGAAAGAGAGAAAAATAAGCAAACAGCATTTCTATTAAAAAATTCCATACCCTTATCCTTGTGAATTTTCTATTAGAAACCGAAAGCCCATACTTGTCTCTCCTATTTCTCTATGAATATATGAGACAACCTTCGGGAATATGCTACTTGGAATAATATCTCTTTTCATTGTCATTTCGTTTATGGAAATGACAATCTAGTGGGAATCAATAAACTTTTCATAAAAAAAAAGGAAAAAGGCGAAACACCTCGTTTCCTTATTCTTCAATAATTACTTGTGCGAAAGCATATTGTTTACTATGGGTAATAGATAAATGAACACCTTGAGAAAATGGCTTTAAAATGCATGGCTTTCCATGGGAATCATAGCTAATCTCCACATCTAAAAAACTTAGGCTTCCTCCTATCCCTGTTCCTAATGCTTTTGAAAAAGCTTCTTTCGCTGCGAATCTCCCTGCTAGAAACTCACTTCTACGATGACCTGACAGCTGCTCATATCTTTCCATTTCCATATCGGTAAGTATCCGCTTTGCAAAATTCGGCTTTCTTTGCATCAAGGTTTCTATTCTTTCTATTTCCGTAATATCTATTCCTGTCCCTTTTATCATAAGACAACTCCTTCTATTCCATTATTTATACGCATAATATAATATATTGTATCTTTTCCTATTGTTTGGCTATTATTGTAGAAAGAAGCTTTATTAGGAGGTATCAAATACGGTTGTTTACCAGAAGAGAAAACTTTAGAGAGTATATTTCGTATTATCCAGTCGTATCTGCAATCCTGCTCATTCACCTAGTCCTATTTTTGTTAACAAAATTGCCCATCTTCCCAAACAAACATCTGTTAGATTTAATGATAGGTGTCAATCTATATATTGTAGAAGGGGAATGGTGGCGATTAATTACTCCTATATTTATTCATGGAGGATTTGCTCATCTTTTATTTAACAGTTTTAGTATTTTTTTATTTGGTCCTGCATTAGAAAGAATCCTTGGCAAATTTAAATTTCTCTTTATTTACTTAATTACCGGTATTGCAGCAAATATTATAACACTCCTGATTGAACCTCTTACTTATGTACATTTACGTTCTAGTGGGGCAATTTTCGGCTTATTTGGCTATTATATTAGTCTAGTCGTTTTTCGAAAAGATATCATTTCTCAAAGTAATGCACAAATTATTACTACCATCGCTGTTCTTAGTTTAATCATGACATTTTTACAGCCAAACATAAATATTGTTGCCCATATTTTTGGCTTTCTAACTGGTCTAATCATTGGAAGCTTGTCTGAATCAAAGGGAAAGAAAATTATTTCCAGCTATAAAGAGGAATGGTACTATTTAAAACAGCAGCTTCGGCACAAAAAAAAACCTGAAGGAAAATCCATTATTATTTGGATTATTATCTTCGGCCTTGCCATTATTGGCTTGCTTAGTCAATAAACGATAACATCACTAGCTTATTACAAAAGAAGGCTGCCTTTATAGCAACCTTCTTTTCTTATCTATAGGAATACCACTCATAAACCTTCTTCACATCACCTTTTGAAAGGTCTGTAACCACACCCGTTGCCCCCCCGGCACCAGAAAGAACTACTCCTTCAATCGAGGCAAGCTCTCCCTTTCTTTGCCACCATCCCTCTGTATAATAGAGAGCTTGAATACGATTACGCTTCATAATAAATGTCGTCTTGTGGAATTGACGGAAGGATAAGGTTAGTTGTTTACCTAAGATAGCATAGCCTGCTGAGCGATAATTCCAATATCCCCACATTGGTAAAATCAATAATAGCAATAACGATAGCATTCCCCATCCATGAAAAAAATAAATGAGTGTGCTAATAATAGGTAGTGCAATCCAGCTGTTTTTAACAATATATCGCCAAACAGATCGTTTTGGTGGTGGTATTAGCTGCTCACTCCATTCATATTCAGGAACCACTTCCTTTAGTAATTGCGGTAAATCCTTTTTCTTTAACAAGGGAACTGCCAATACATTTGCAGCTTCTATATCATTAAAAGATCCTCCTGCACTAATTAAGGATACGCCTACTAAATGAAATGGTTGGCGAAGCATAGCCTCCGTTACTTTAACTGCCTGAATGCGTTTTAGTGGAATCGTAATTTGCTTTTTCTCAATTAACCCCCGTGTAATAATCAAATCATCATTCGTCTTTGATAAAGTAAAATTCGCATATTTGAGCAATGTAATAAACAAAGATAAAATCCATAATAATACACATAAAATAAAAACAACGATAGAAATTAAGGCCAATCCACTTGTAATGAACTGATGAACTTGCTCATAAATTCTTTTGATTGGAATTAATTCTTCAAACTGGGAAACGAAGGCGAAAATCGCGGAAATAATCACTCCCACTCCACCAGATGTGGTGGCCAAAATAGCTAACTGTTTATTCGTGATACGATAGATTTCTTGTTGAACAGGTTCTATCTCTTCTATCTCTTCTTCCAATACTATTTCTTCGTTTTTCTTTTTTATGATATATCTTTTTAGCTCTTCGGCAAGCTTTTTTGATATAGCTGTAAGCTCACCTTCTGCTTCTACGCCCCCTGCTGTTTCTATCTTAACTTTCACCAGACGGAACGGACGATGAAAAATCCCTTCAGTAAAATCAATACTTTGAATTCGTTCAAAGGGTATATACCTCTTTTTCTTAACAAATACCCCATACTCGATACGCAATTCATTTCCCACAACGTAATAAGTAAAATAATTCCAGTGCAAAAAACCACTAATTAAAATCACAACAAGCAGAAGGATTGCTCCTAAAATCGTATATAATCCCCAGTCTGAAGGCTTTCCTCCAAGTACAATAATTCCTATAAAAGGAAAAATCAATTCTTTTAGACGCTTTAAAATTATATAAAGAACCGAAATAGGATGAAGTCTTCTTTTTTCAAACATCCTCTTCCGCCACCTTCGTTTTGCTAGAAATATAATGTCTTATTTCCTCTGCCTCCTCTACTTCAAGCACAGGAATTTCATGGATAGTAGCAGCAGTAGAAATAGAAACTGTCGCAAGCTCATACTTCCTTAACAATGGTCCCTGCTTCATGTCTACATGCTGAACCCTAATCATCGGAATTAGAGTTCGCTTAATTACAATGACACCTTGCTGAATTTCAATTTCATCTCCTCTGACTTCGTATCTCCACCTCTTCCATTTTAAAGGTGGTAGAATACCAATGGTCAGCACTGTATGAACAAGAAGATAAATAATTATCCCTATACTTATCAGAATATGCCAGTCAAAAAGAATAGCCAGTGTGATTACCCCACCGCCAATAGCCATCATGATAAGAGAGGATATTACTCCTGTTATTCGCCAAACAATTATTCCCTTTTTCGATAATCTATTTTGAGGTATCGCTATCAATTACTTTCCCCCTTTTTCTACATTTTGTCTGTTTATACTAACTATATACGAAAATAGGAGAAAGTAGTTTCAAATTTTTTCTATCAAATATAAGAAAAGCCTCAATGAAAAAATTTCTTCATTGAGGCTTTTCATGCTAAGCTTAACGGTAAGACTTAGATTTATTGTATCCACCACTTGATTGTCCTTGGCGTTTGTTACTGCTATAACCTTGTCGTTGACGGGAATTATAATTTTTACGAGCACCACGATCATTATTTTTATCATATGGTCTACGATCACGTTTAACCGGTAGTGGTTTCTCTTCTGTTAACTTAACAGGTGTTGTATCCGGTTCTTTTGTCAGCATTTTTAGAACTGCTGCAACGATTGTAGAAGCATCTTTTTGCTCTAATAATTCGTCTGCTACATTTCGGTATGAATCTAAATTGTTTTCATCAATCATTTGCGAAATTTTTTCAATCACAGCTTTTTGCTGACCTTCAATTGCTTGATCCACTGTTGGCGGAATCATTTTTTCCATTTTTCTCTTTGTTGTTTTTTCCACAACTTGAAGATAAGATCTTTCTCTATACGTAATGAATGTAATAGCGACACCTTCTTTGCCAGCACGGCCAGTTCGGCCAATACGGTGAACATAGCTTTCTGGATCTTGAGGAATATCGAAATTATATACATGCGTTACACCAGAAATATCCAGTCCGCGTGCTGCTACATCTGTTGCGACAAGTACATCAATGGTTCCTTCTTTAAATTTACGAAGTACAGACATACGTTTTGCCTGACTTAAATCTCCATGAATACCTTCTGCTGTATAACCACGCAGATTTAATGCCTCAGAAAGTTCATCAACACGACGTTTTGTGCGACCAAAAATAATTGCCAACTCAGGCGATTGAATATCCAAAAGTCTTGTTAGAATATCAAATTTCGTTTTCTCCTGTGTTTCAATATAATACTGTTCGATTAATGGTACTGTCATTTCCTTCGCTTTCACTTTTACTACTTCTGGATCTTTCATGAAGCGCTCCGCCATTTTTCTAATTGGTGCTGGCATAGTAGCTGAGAATAATAATGTTTGTCTTTCTGTTGGGATTTTTGAAAGGATTGATTCAATATCATCAATGAATCCCATATTCAGCATTTCATCTGCTTCATCCAATATAACCGTTTTGACACTATCCAAACGAAGTGTTTTACGATTAATATGATCTAATATACGTCCAGGTGTACCGACAATAATATGAGGATTTTTCTTTAAAGCACGGATTTGGCGATTTATATCCTGTCCGCCAAAAATAGATAAAACTCTTGTACGTTTTCCGTAGCCGATTTTATATAATTCTTCTGATACTTGAATAGCAAGCTCTCTTGTCGGTGCAATAATAATCCCTTGAATTACTTCCTTTGCAACATCAATCTTATCCACCAATGGCACTCCAAAAGCTGCTGTTTTCCCAGTTCCTGTTTGCGCTTGACCAATTAAGTCTTTATTTTGAAGACTTAATGGAATAGTTTCTGCCTGAATAGGTGTAGCTTCTTCAAAGCCCATTCTTTTTAATGCCTTCATTGTAGCAGGACTAATACCTAAATCTTGAAACTTTACCAATATATCCAATCTCCTTCTAGTCATTAAAAATATCCATAAACAGATGGATGTACTCCATCATGTCAACCATTCGTATGTACCTCACTTTCTAAATGAAAACATATTAAAATGGCATATCGTATTCATCACATTATGCCTTTCCCCATACAATTAAAAAGAAACGATAGTCGTTATTATATAAATGATGAAAGTTATTGTTGGTTTCAATAGCCTTACAACCTTTATCAGGAGAATGATGAGGTATATGCTACTATTTAAGTCTTATTAGTTATGAGATACTATTTAACCAAGTTCTAAATAGGAGGAAATTTCAAATGACTTCTATTTATTATTTTACTAATAGCTCTGTTACCAATTTGTGATAATGTCTATTCTCTTATAGAGAATCTTCAAAATTCACGTTCGAAAACAACATGATCTTTTCACGGAGCTTTAAACAAATTAGCTAATCTGAGAAAAGTTAGCCAAATACAAAGAAATAACACATACTTACCTTTAAAAAGAAAACAACTCATTCATAACAAAGCATTTCTTATCAAGGGAACCTTTCGTCAGTGGTGTTTACCCTTCTCTCCACCGATTGTCAGTTGAACCATGCAGACCTTTAAGGACAGTTGATTCCCAAGCTATCCCTCAAATTCCCATAAGCAGGAAGTGACAGTCATAATGAAGTTTATAAGTGGGACTTTAGATCATTTCTCTCTATTTGACTAATTTATCGTTTAAAATATTATACTTTACTAACATTATGCCCCAAATGTTACGTTTCTTCACGTTACTTTTTAAAATAATCTTATCACTAAGAAATACGCTTTGCAATAAATTGGGTATTCGAAAATCTACGTTTTATACATGTTTTCCCCATTTTCGCATTGTAAACGTTTTACACAAAAGAGAGTTTGCAGTGTTCGTTTATCATTTCCTATAGAAATAGTATCTTTTTCCTATTGTTCTCTCTAACAATGCTTAATTGGAGAGTATAGAAGGGCAAAGCTTGCCTATCCTACTCTTTCCATTCAAGCAAACTTCTATACATCAGAATTTTTATATTGTCACTTCTAATTTATGAGGGCTCCTTGAGGAATGTTATTATTTCTTGAAATAATGATTCTTTTCTCTCACAATGACAAATTAAATGCTTGGAATCTTCTACATAGATGATTTTCTTGTTTTCAGCGCGAATGGTATTGTATAAATAGTTTGCACTTTTCAATGGCACAATGCCATCTTTCTCTCCTTGGGCAATCAAAGTTGGTACGTGGATGTTAGACAACAATGGTCTCACATATTGGACAAGCTTTCGGAACTGGATAGTAGCAGCTAACGGGGTACTTTTTATTTTGTTTATATAGCGAGTAAATAACTCATTTTCTCTCATTCGCCCTCGAAAAAAATCCGCACAGATTATTCTTATGTCCTTTTGAAGCTGGACAAAATTCACATAATACGCTGCTGCACTCAATAGGATTAATTTCTTAATAGGATATTTTGTTGCTAAATAGCTTGCTATTAATCCTCCCATCGAAAATCCGACAACATATACGGTATCATGTCTTTTTAATAAATCTCTTAACGTATCTTCTGCATGCAAAAGCCATTCATTATACATAATGCCCTTTAATCTCAATTCATTTCCATGGCCAGGTAGTGTGGGGATGATACATTCCCAATTGGAATGTTGTTGAATATATGTAGCCAGTGGTTCCACTTCCATCGGGGAACCTGTAAATCCATGTATAAACATACAAGCTGTCATATTATAGCCACTCCTTTTAGGGTTATTTTACACTATAAAAGTAATTTTTCCAACATTTGAACTTTCCCTTTATAATGACGCCTGTTGTTGTCAAAAGACAAATTAGCTAAATTAAAAAAGCCAACCCTACAAGAAAACGATTTTTCGCTTATCTATCGGCTGGCCTCTTTCAACTATTGAATAGCCTTAACGATTTCCTCCAGCTTCATTCCTCTAGAGGCTTTAACTAAAACTACTGTTTCTTTATTTACATAATGGGTTAATGTTTGTATTAACGGTTCTTTGTCCTGGAAGGTAAATATACGATCTTCTGGGAGAGCCGTTTTCGCACCTCTTGCAATAAAACTTCCCAGATTTCCATATGTCAAAACATAATCAATTCCCTCTAGTTTTTCGCCTATTTCATAGTGAAATGCCTCTTCTTTATCCCCAAGCTCTAACATATCACCGAGAACAGCGATTTTCTGTTTATAGCCTGGCAGCTTTTTTAGAACATCAATTGCAGCAAGCATCGAAGTTGGACTGGCATTGTAAGCATCATTAATAATTTTAACACCTGATTTTCCTTCCACTAATTCCATACGCATATTAGTAAGCTTTAATGATTGTAGTCCTTTATTCATTACTTCAAAAGGAATGTTAAAATACTCTGCCACAAGCATTGCCGCTAATGCATTTAAAATATTGTGATTTCCGAGAACCGGTAGTTCAAATGGATCAGAAATCTTATTAATATGAAAAACACTGCCATTGTTTTGTGTCTGGATATGAAGAGGATATAAATCATTAGAAGGATTCATCCCGAAGGTTTTCTTATCAAGAGTACTATTTTTCATACGACTTGAAAGAAGTGGCTCATCACCAAAATAAATGAATCTGCCGTTGTCTTTTAATCCATTTAATATTTCTAACTTCGCCTCTGCGATTCCTTCTCTTGAGCCTAAATCCTGCATATGGGATTCGCCGATATTGGTAATAACAGCAATGTCGGGTTCAGCTAGTCTGCTCAAAAAGTCAATTTCCCCCCTGCCACTCATTCCCATTTCTAAGACAGCAATATCCGTATCCTCTTCTAAACCAAGAACAGTTAAAGGAAGACCAAGATGATTATTATAATTCCCTTCTGTTTTTTGCACCTTATATTTTAAAGAAAGGAGACTAGTTGTCATATCCTTTGTAGAAGTTTTCCCATTGCTTCCTGTAATTCCTACTACTTTAACACTCAACTGTTGAAGATAGCTTTTAGCAAGAGCTTGAATAGCTGTTAAAGAATCATCAACAAAGATAAGTGGCAGATTCTCTGGTGGATTCGGAACATCCTTTTGCCAAAAAGCTGCAGCTGCTCCTCGTTTTATCGCATCTTCGACGTATTGGTGCCCATCCGTTCTTTCTCCTTTAAACGGAATAAATAATTGCCCTACTTCAATTTTTCTAGAATCAATGGTTACCCCATTAATTTGAACATCCGCAAATTGCGTGAAATAATCCACACTGCCGGCCATTTTTGCTATTTCTGCATATGTACGTTTAATCACGAAAAAACCTCCTTTTTTCAATAGTTTATAAAAAAAACATTTATTATTTTCCGCTGAAACCTGATATTTGATGGAACAAAAGAAGAGGTATTATTCTCACCTCTCCTTTTGACCGTTGTTATACAAATATACATGTTCTAAAGTCTATTTACTATGGAGCAAGCTGAATCGGTTAACAAGCATCCAATTAACAAATGCCTTCCCATTTCTTCTCTATTAAATCGTATATTTGATATTTTGTTTTTCTGTATGTCTTTCCACTGCAAGATCTACTAATTTATTGATTAAAGCATCATATTCTAAACCTGTGTGCTTCCATAATAAAGGGAACATGCTGAACGGTGTAAATCCAGGCATTGTATTTACTTCATTAATATAAACTTCCCCCTCTTTTGTAAGGAAGAAATCTGCACGGACAAGGCCAGAACAATCAAGTGCTTTAAATGCTTTAATCGCATCTGTTTTAATAGCAGCATATTCAGATTCTGTAACTTCTGCTGGAATAATTAAAGCTGTATCTCCATCCTCATACTTTGCTTTATAATCGTAAAAATCTTTTTTCGGAACAATTTCTCCTGCTACAGAAACTTCTGGGTGATCATTTCCTAGTACCCCTACTTCAATTTCTCTAGCTATTAAGCCTTCTTCGACAATAATTTTGCGGTCAAATTGGAATGCTTCGATAAAGGCAGTTTCTAATTCTTCTCTAGTCGTACATTTACTAATTCCTACACTTGATCCAAGATTAGCAGGCTTGACAAAACAAGGAAAACCTAATTCCTTTTCCACACGATCATACGCTGCCTCTTTATTACTTTGCCAGTCACTGCGGATAAAAGAATTATATTTTACTTGGTTTAGTCCAGCTACTTCAAATATATTCTTCATAATTACTTTATCCATTCCCGCTGAGGATGCTAAAACACCATTTCCAACATAAGGAAGATTCAAAAGTTCCAGCAATCCTTGTACGGTTCCATCTTCGCCGTTTGGTCCATGAAGTAATGGAAAAATAACATCTAAGGAAGCCTCATCATTTGCTTGGAAGAGAGTAGTAGAAAGCGCATTTGATCCGATTTGCTCCTGTGAGTTAAACGCAAGCTCTTTTACATTTTCAACAGATCCCATTAATTGTGGTCCGCGCACCCATTCACCACTCTCCGATATGTAAATTGGATGAATATCATATTTATCTGTATCTAATGCTTTAATTACTGCCATTGCTGTTTGCATACTAACTTTATGTTCAGCAGATTTTCCGCCATATAATAATCCAAGTTTCTTTTTCATTATGAGTTACCTCCATTTAATCAATGCACTTGTTTATTCTACCACTAGAACCAGACCTTTAAAAAGAAAACATGTAAGTCAAATAACAATTTAATCAAAAACACATATTCTTGTAATAGATATAGGACAGACCCTATTAATCCTTTTCCATTTTAACTCTTATTACCATATGAAAAAAGGGCTAAATTGGAGCTTATTTATTTAAAATTTCTCCCTAAGAAAGAAAAATTATCCTTGCTCCTTTATCTTATCTCAAAGAAACAAGTACTTCATGAAAATAGCCACCTGCCAACCTTTTTATTTCTGATTCCATTTCTTTTTCATACTCGACAATAAAGCATGTAGCTGGACCAGAAGATTTTAAAAGATCAACAGAGCATGTCACTTCTTCTTCTTGAAAAAGCTTCCCCTTTAACTGTCCTAATTCATAAAGAATTCCCTTAGAGCCAACAGGCTGCAATCGACATTTTACTTCCTTTGCAAAATGAGAAAACAAAGATAAGGGAACAACTTTATCTTCCTGTAACATTACTTCTCCCCCAACAAGGGGACTTCCAATAACCGCAATTCTTCCATTTACAATGGATGTCTCCTTGAAATCAGCTTTTCTTTTTCCAAGAATCGTAAGCCCAACAGCTGATTGACAGAAGGAAAAATTGCTCTCTGTACTGCCTGTTATTCCAAGCTCACCATCTAACCCAAGCTCCTGCACTCCTTTATGTATACCTGTTACAAGGGGAATCCAAGCATCATTTCCACAAAAATTCTGCAAAATTACCGAAAACGGGATTCCTCCTGCTGCCAAACATTCCATAACTGCTACGCGAAAAGAAAAATAAGAAACTATATCATAGGGAACGGAAACTTGATCCTCTTCTTTCTGCCCAATCCCTCCACTATTATCTGCACTAATAACCATTACTTCTTCTTGATTCCAGGGAACAATTTGTACATCTCTCATTGCTTCGCCTCTCCCCACCCTTTAAGGAAAGATTCTAGCCTCGGCATTAACAGCTGAGCAATACTGCCGTTTAATACAGCACCGATCAACAATACTGGAACCATAGAAATATAAAAACCTTTTCCCATTAGGAATAAGAAAGGAAGGGGCAGTAGAATTCCATTTCCTAACACAAACCATAAATAGGAGATAATTCTAATTCCATTCTGATAGATTTTAGTAAAAATAAAAACAAGCAAACACATTTCTATCGCAATAAATAAATGAAAAATTCCGAGTGGGAGTCCTCCAATCAAAGCAGACACCAGATGACCGAAAGCAGCTACTATTCCTCCAGCAATCCCACCTAAAAATACACCCGCAATGAGACTCGGAAAACTATCGAGTGCAACACTTCCAATGAAGCTTGGAATTTTTATAAAAGCACCAATAACCGAAATTGCAATAAAAATAGCAAGTATATTAATCTTCTTTACGTTCATTTCTCTCTCCCTTTTTAGTTGTTCGAAATACCTTTGCACTACGTACATACTCGACATCAGCCACATCGCTTCTATAATTAATCACCCTTGCAAGCGCAAAAAAGTAATCAGAAAGTCTATTTAAATATTTTAATGGCAATTCCGGTATATCCTCATTCGTTTTCACCAATGTCACCACTAAGCGTTCCGCTCTTCTTGTCACTGTTCGTGCTAGATGCACAGTCGCTGCTGCTTCTGTCCCTCCCGGCAAAATAAATCGCTCTAAATCCGGCGTCTCTTCCATAAAAGCATCAATTCGTTCCTCTAAATAGGCAATAGCCTCTTCTTTTAACTTCCATTCTCTTCTTTTCGAGATACTCGCTAAATCTCCCCCACAATCAAATAATTCATGCTGAATTTTCTCTAAGTCTTCTTTAATATCAGCAAATTGTTCTCCCGCTAATTGCGCAACTGCCAATCCAACAAAAGAATTTAATTCATCTACTGTACCGTATGCTTCTACACGAATGTCATCCTTTGATACTCTTCCCCCAATTATACTAGTTTCCCCTTTATCACCTGTTTTTGTATAAATTCGCATATACTATCCCTCTTTCTGTTTATTTGTTTAGTGTTTTTGCGATTAGTGCTTTTTACGTTAAATGTAATTTTTTTCTTGTAGTTGCTTTGTTGCTTTAGAACTTGTCTTGCTTTGTGAAAACCACTTTTCCCTTGGCGGCTTTGGATTTTGGTGTTCATCTTGCTTGTGAAAACCACTTTTCTCTTGGCGACTTCGGATTTTGGTGTTCATCTTGCCTGTGAAAACCACTTTTCCCTTGGCGGCTTCGGATTTTGGTGTTCATCTTGCTTGTGAAAACCAGTTTTCCCTTGGCGGCTTCGGATTTTGGCGTTCATCTTGCTTGTGAAAACCACTTTTCCCTTGGCGGCTTCGGATTTTGGCGTTCATCTTGCTTGTGAAAACCACTTTTCTCTTGGCGGCTTCGGATTTCAGCGTTCATCTTGCTTTGTGAAAACCACTTTTCTCTTGCCCGCTTCGGATTTCAGCGTTCATCCCGCTTTTAAAAACCACTTTCACTAATCCCATAGCCTTCCTACCAGTCACCCACAAACCAAATTCACCAACTACTTCAATCGCTCATTCAACCCATACCAAATGACATCCACTCTATCTGCCTCTGCTGCAATTCGTTGAAAAATCAGTCCTGTAGCATCTCGCCAAAAGCGATCTTCCTTATCAATCGGTACGATGCCTTTCGTAATATCGCTACCAATAATAAACACACAGCGCTTTTTCTCTTCTCTTTCCCATTGAAGTAAAGTCTCTACTTGTTTTTCTAGATAATGGATCGTTTGCTCCAACGTTTCTTCTTTCAGACGATTTTTAATCATCCACTCCAACCCTTCTAACATATAAAAGGAATCCTTCTCATCCGTTGTAATCTTTATTTCCTTTTCATCAAACAAACGGAGGACCTTTCCTACTGTAAATCCTTGCTCCTTCGCAAAGGAGACTGCCCAGCTCTTTTTCCCGTGAAAGCTACCTCCTGTAATAAAGTGCATCTTTCCTTCCTCCTAAACCTTTCTTTATTGGACCATATTAGTTCGATGCCCTCTCCTGGCGAAATGCTGTAATCCCAAAACTCCTTTTCTGTTACACCATATTTACTAAGTAAATAACGAATAACCCCACCATGTGTGACAACCGCCATTCGATCGCTTTTCTTACTCTGCTCAATTAAAAGATCCCAGCCTGTATCTACTCGCATAACAAACTCTTTAAAGGATTCTCCATTTGTTGCTGAAACTGTAAACGGAGCATTTAGCCATTTGCAATAGTCAGGGAGCTCTTTTAATTGGTCATAGGTTTTTCCTTCCCACTCTCCAAAATTTATTTCTCGAAAACTAGAAGTACTGTGTATACTCTGTTCAGGAAACCAATAAGTTGCTGTCTCTTTCGCTCGCAATAAATCGCTTGTACTTATCCATTCATATTTAGACACAGGGCTTCCTTTTTCACAAAGGTCCGCTTTCCCGTTTTCACTTAAAGGAGCATCCAGCCAGCCAATGTATGCTTTTCGTTCATTTTCGGCAGTTAACCCATGACGAAATAATGCAATAACCATAGTGTCGCCCATAATGCCAGTTCCGTCCCTTCTACACTTGCCCCTAATAAATCACCTGTTAATCCCCCAAAAGCTCGCATCATAAATCGACTTAATAAAAAATAGCTGCAGATGCTAATAAAGAGAAACAGAAAGAACAGTGGCAGCCATTGTGTATTCAATAAGATGATAAATAGAAGAACAAGTGCAAAATAGCCACTATAAAAAAGTGTTCGCTGCCCTTCAACAGACCTTTTAAAGTATGCGCCAAGCCCGTCTTTCTTTGCCTCTTGAACAAATAGCAAGATCCATCCCATTACAGCTTTAGAAAATAACGGCAGGAGCATGACAAAAAGATAGGTAAAGTCTTGCATACGTGTCACGATTTCATAGATAAAAAGAAACTTCGCACTCAATAACAGAATGACGGATAAAAGACCAAAGGCGCCAACATGTGGATCCTTCATAATCTCTAATCTTTTCTTCCTATCCTGATAAGAAAAATAAGCATCACTTGCATCCATCCAGCCATCTAAATGAAGCCCTCCAGTTAACAAAATCGTACTGAGCCAGACAAAAAAAGCTACTGCAAGTGCTGTAAACGGCGTATATTCTTTTAGCAAAAAGAAGAAGCTCATATAAATAAAGCCTTGAAAAAGTCCTAGCAAAGGGAATGTCTTTATACTTTTCTGAAGAAATTCCCCTTCCATTGGAAGTTCCTTTCTCACTGGTATCGCCGTAAAGAACTGTATATTTAAGAGAAAACCAATAAACCATTTCTTCATTATCGATCACCAGCCTGAAGGATATTCCATAGTTTTTCCCAATCCAAATGTTTTTTCATTTCATGAGCAAGTGCATCAAAGCGTTTATCCTTCTGTTCTTGTATAAACAGCCTTTTCCTTTTCATCAGTCCTTTTTGCACTCGAATTTGATTTAACCACGTATGGCGAAATGCATCATTATAAAATAGATGATGCATATAAGTACCTATCAATCTTCCATCTTCTCGATAATAGCCTTCTTCCCTGCTGTTATGAAGCAATAAAAACGGGCATCTATCGTCTACAGAAGCATATTCTGTTTTTCCTAAATGAATCTCATAACCCTCTATTCTTTCTGATGCTAACTTCGTAGAAGGATGATAACTGCCTTCCACTCGAATCGTCTCTTTTTTCTTCTCAAAGGTCGTGCTTGCGGGGATAAGTCCTAGTCCCTCTATTTCTTCGCCTCTGCTTCCAGTATCTACACCCTGTGGATCCTTCAAAGTAGTACAAAGCATTTGATAGCCTCCACATAATCCGATTACTCTGCCACCTTGCTTATAATAGCTTTTAAGCTGGGATGCTAATCCGTTCCTCTTCATTTCTTTCCAATCATCTATTGTACTTTTCGTACCTGGTATAATAACCGCATCTGGATTCCCTAAATCTTCACCTTTATTAATCAGGCGGATACTAACGTCTTCTTCTAGAAAAAATGGTTCTATATCTGTGAAATTGGACATATAACGATTGTTTACTACTGCCAAATCAATCACAGCTTTAGTAGTTGTAAATCTTTTCTCTCGGATAGATAATGAGTCCTCTCCTTCAATCATATGGTTATGAATAAAAGGAAGGACTCCAAGGACAGGAATGCCTGTCTTTTCCTTCAGCCATTGAACCCCATCTTCAAAGAGAGTTGGATCGCCGCGAAACTTATTTATTATAATTCCCTTTACCCTGCTCCGTTCCTCTTCTGAAAATAGGGCAAGGGTTCCAATGATACTCGCAAACACGCCGCCGCGATCAATATCCGCAACGAGAATGACAGGAACATCAGCCATTTCTGCTACCTTCATGTTTACAAGCTCTCTGTCTTTCAAATTTATTTCAACTGGACTTCCCGCACCTTCCATAATAGTCATCTCATAATGGCTTTGCAGGTAATCCAGGCTTTTTTGAATAACACGAATTCCTTCCTCATAAAACTGTTCACGATACCCTCTTCCAGATAGAGTCGTACTAGCTTCCCCAAGCAGGACAACCTCTGACTGTAAATCAGATCTTGGCTTTAAGAGTATCGGGTTCATCCAAACAGTTGCCACCGTCCTTGCTGCTTCTGCCTGAATTCCTTGTGCTCTGCCAATCTCTTTTCCATCTACCGTGACATAAGAATTATTAGACATATTCTGTGACTTAAATGGAGCCACCTTTATCCCCTCATTTGCCACCATTCTGCATATAGCAGTAGCAATCAGACTTTTCCCAACATCAGATGAAGTTCCTTGTATCATTACCCCCTTCATTATTTTCCTCCCTTCTTGCTTTTCGCGATTCCGAATTCTACCAAATAAGCTTCCTTTGCATGCTGCACGAGGAAATAGTGGAGTTGATTTAAAAGCCTGCAGTAGTTTTGTACAAATGGATCTGATGACATCTCATATGTCACTTCATTACTCACAAGAATAAGATATCTGCAGCTTCGGCTTAACTCTATTAGATCCTTTTTCAGCTTTAGCTCTAGCATTTCTCGCCGTTGATTTTTATAAAAAAGTTCATTATTGACTAATACAGTTAAGCAATCGAGTAGTATAACATCCTTTTTTGAAAAAAATCCAGCCAATTCACCAATATTTACTGCTTGTTCATGGCTATTCCATTTTACCTTTTGTTTTTTTCTTCGTTGCTGATGCCTTGCAATTCTTTCTTGCATCTCTGTGTCTGAATGAACAGCTGTGGCTATATAATGTAAATCTGCTTTTTCATTCTCTGCATATTCTATTGCCAAGCTCTCAGCAAAAGAAGATTTTCCGCTTCTCACGCCTCCAGTTACAAAGATGATGGATGACTTTGTTTCCATTTAGCTAACACTCCTTGCAATTGCTGATTCTCTAACTTACTTTTAATCGCAAACCGTAGCCATCTTCCATCTAAACTCGGATAATTATATGTATGTCTTGCTATGATGCCATTGTTTAATAAGAAAATCAGGAGCTCTTTTTGGTCTGTAAAACTAGTATCTCTTAACAGGTAATAATTAGCAGCAGATGTGGAATAAGCGAATTGCTGTTTGTTAAAAAAGGAAAATAACCTTTTCTTTTCCTCTTCCATATAACTGTGCGTTTTATTTAAAAACATCTCTTGTCCCATTAATAATTCGCCAACCCTTAAAGCAATTCCATTAATACTCCATTGAGATTGAAACTGTTGTAATTTTGCAATCAGTTCCTCTGATGCGAATGCATAACCAAGGCGAATCCCTGGAATACTGTACATCTTTGTCAAGGAACGGAGAATAATAAGATTGGAGAATTTTTTTAAGAGAGGAAGCATATCCTCATATCCAATTACAAAATCATAGAAAGCTTCATCTAGGATGACATAGCAATCATTTTTTTTACAAATAACTAACAATTCTTCTACTACTTGTTTCGGATAAAATATCCCTGTTGGATTATTAGGATTACATAAAAATAGAGCATCTACTTGGCGGATATCCTTTTCCAAATTAGATGGATTTAGTTCCCACCCTGTTTCCGCTGATAAATAATGATGATAGATGTCACAATGATTAATTTTGCATACTTCTTCATATTCAGAAAAAGCTGGCTGGAGCAATAATACCTTTTTCCTCGCCAAAATTCTTCCCAACAAAGAAATAATTTCCGCAGCTCCATTACCAATTAAAAGCTGCTTTGGACAAAGCCCATACTGATCTGAAATTTTCTCTTTTAGACTGCTTGCATAAGGATCTGGATAAAGATGGACTGTCTGAAATAAGTCATCCCAGTTGTCCGATAGAATAGGCGGAGGTCCTAATGGGTTAATATTAGCACTAAAATCAATCGCATTTACCGGCATTTCTACATTTGTCTTTTCATAAATATACTGGGGATTAGCTCCATGCATTGGCCAATTCAAATACAATTCCTCCTATACATAAAAAGAGATAAAAGCAAACAACAGCTGTATCTGCAATTTTAGTAGACTCGATAATATGTCTAGTTCCTAAAGGCTGCAGTGCTCTTCCCATACGTGCACGATCTGACTTCTTTCCTTTGTAAAAGTTAATCCCACCAAGCTGTATACCAAGGATAATCGCAGTCACTGCTTCACCCCAGCCGCTGTTTGGAGAGGGATGCTTCTTTGCATCTTGAAATAACAACTTCCAGGCTTCCTTTTTACGATAGAAAGGACTACGACTAACTAACAGCACTAGAATTGCTGTTATTCGACTAGGCAAATAGTTGACGATATCATCACATTTCGCAGCACAATACCCAAAATCTCCATATTTATCATTCTTATAACCAACCATACTATCACATGTATTTATGGCCCTATAGACAAGACTTAACGGAGCTCCGCCAATAAATGCCCAAAACAACGGAGCAGTAATACCATCACTAGTATTTTCTGCAACTGTCTCTACCGTCGCGCGGACAATTTCTTCTCCCTCTAATTGCTCTGTATCTCTGCCTACAATATAAGACAGCTTTTTTCTTGCCATCTCTAAATCATTAGCCTGCAAAGGTTCATAAACCTCTATCGCAGCATCCTTTAGACTCTTTTGGGCAATCGTTGTGGCGATAAGAAGAGCTTCCACGATTACCCCGACCCACCAATGAAGCTGATAGCTAATATAAACGAGGACGTAGCTAATCAAAAAGGTAAATATTAATACCATGCTGAGCATCCATAACCCTTTTATTCTCCGACTCTTTCCGTTATTTAATCTTTGATCTAGAAAGGAAATCAATCTCCCCATCCCTTTTACCGGATGTGGCCAGCTTGGAGGATCACCAATAAGCTTATCTAAAACAATCGCAAGTGTAATGCTAATCAAATGGCCGATCATTTAGGTGCTATCCTCCTATTCCTTTTATCTAACGACTTTGCTAAACACTGATAGACTCCTTGTGCTACACATTTTCCAAGCGCTGTTATCGTACCTCCAAATTCGAGGTAGGCTCCTTCTTGGGTAGCAGCCACCAATATACTATCTGTTGACGTACCTGTTGCAATGGTTCCTGTTTCCAAATCTTTTATCTTCCGATCTCGCAAGACCGCTGCTTTTGCTTCTGTGGCCGTAATGACACTTTGCACGAAGGCTTGCTCTGATAATGTCCCGTTAACAAAAATCCAAATATTAATGGTTCCAGGATTTAAGAAGGAAGAATGCTCGTTAGTCTTTGCGGCATCAACAGCATTTCCTACTCCGCCTGTTACGACAATCATCACAGAAAAATCCGGCTGCTCCATAAGCTCATATGCTACATCCTCTGTGTAAACAGCTGTCATCATCCCTACAGTTTCTGATGGAATAAAGCCATTTCGACGCAAATAACTCTCCATTTCTTCCCGATAATCTTCGCATTGATATCTCTTATCCACATGTCTGTTCACAAAGCTTTTATACCATCCCATCCCTGCACCTATTACACCTGATGAAAGAGTATTTAGTGGAAAGGGAACCTTTACCTCTACACGATCTGAAGAAATGGTAATAGCTTCCGTATCTATTTTCCTATTATTTCTCTCTTTATTTCTTGGTACTAGAGCTATTTGCGGAGCTGGTCTACTTGGATGAAAAGTACTTTTCACATCTGTTTGATAGATTCTTTTCACCCTCTCTTCTTGCAATACATTAGAAGGGGTGGCATCTACTTCTACCATTCCATCATGTAATAAAAGCAGCCGATCACAATATAATCCTGCCAAGTTCAAATCATGGAAAATACAAACAATCGTTAAATCTCTTTCCATGCTCCATTCTCTTAAGTTATCCAATAACTCCTTCTGATAAGATAAATCCAAATGGTTTGTAGGTTCATCTAATAGGAGAATTTCTGGTTCTTGTGCGAGTGCCTGTGCCAAATAAACACGCTGCTTTTCGCCTCCAGATAATTCATGAATGGATTTCTCTTGAAATGAAAAGACTCCCGTTTGTTTCATCACGCTTGTAACTACTTCTTCATCTTGAGAACTCCAGGACTGAAACAGCCCGGATTGATGCGCATATCTCCCGAGGGATACGATTTCTCGAACGGTATAGGAAAAAGATTCATTCACATGCTGAGACAGGACTGCGACTACCTTTGCTAATTCTTTCGTTTTATACTGCTCGATTGGTTTGCCTTTTATCTCAACCTGTCCCTCCTGTGGAGTTAAAATGCCGCTAATAATTTTCATTAACGTCGTTTTCCCACTACCATTCGGCCCAAGGATACCAACCATTTCTCCTTTATTCACCGTAAAAGAAATATCCTGTAAAATTTGTTTTGTTTCATATTGAAAAAAGAGATTCTGTACATTAAGCATTAGTTTAAACTCCTCTTCCTTCTTCTCAGTAATAATCCCGCAAACACCGGAGCACCTACTAAAGCTGTAATAACCCCTATCGGAAGTTCTGTTGGAGAAATAATTGTTCTAGCTAATAAGTCAGCCAGAATCATAAAGCCACTGCCTGCAAAAAGGGATACTCCCATTAAATGACGGTGATCTGACCCTACAATGATTCGAACAAAATGTGGAATAACAAGACCAACAAATCCGATTGTCCCAGATACTGCAACCGCTGCACCCGTTAACATAGAGCCAGCCAGCAAAATAATCATTTTTCTTCTTTGTACATGAATACCTAAATGCTGTGCTCTTTCTTCGCCAAACGCTAAAGCATTTAATTCCTTTCCTTGCGAAAGAAGAAGACCAGAACCAACTACAAAGAAAGGAAGAATAATTTTTATATATTCCCACCCTCTCATGGAGACACTTCCAAGTAACCAGCCAATAATTTGGCGAAGTTCATTGCCTGTTAATGCGATCATAAGCGAAATAAATGCACTTAAAAAAGAACCAATAATGATTCCTGTTAAAATAATCGTTTCCACTCGCATCGCAGGATCCATTTTTTTCGCAAAAAAGACAACAAATAAAATCGTAAAGAAGGAGAATAGTACACTCATAAATGGCAAAGTCAGTGCGCCAAGAAATGGGATACTAAATTGGAAGAACAATGTAATAACAGCTCCAACAGAAGCACCAGATGAAACCCCAAGTGTATAAGGATCTGCCAATGGATTTCTCAATAACCCTTGGAAAGCAGCTCCCGAAATGGATAGGCTCGCACCGACAAGTCCCGCCAACAGCACTCTAGGGAGTCGAATATTTTGGACTATATTGATATGCATTGGCTCGACATTAGTTAATAAGCTTTCTGGCCCAACATAGCTTGCTAAAATTTTTACCACAGACAAAATAGGAACAGATATAGTTCCAACAGATATTCCCATTACAATCGCAAAAAGGAGAAAAAAAGCGGCATAAACATAAGCCGCTTTTCTTTTATTTAAAAACATCTGGGTACACCGCTTCGGCAACGGCCTCTACTCCTTCAACTAAACGAGGACCAGAACGAGTTACCATGTCAGAATCAACATCTACTATTTGCTTTTCTTTTACTGCTTTTATCTCTTCCCAACCTTTTCTCGAGCTAATTTGATCGATTGGGCTTGTTTCTGAGTAAGCACCATAAGTAGTAATGATAGCATCTGGATTTGCTGCAATCACTGCCTCTTGGTCTACTTGAATCCAGCCTTCTTCCGAAATAATATTTTTCGCATTAATGGTATCTAACATCTCTTGCATAAATGTATTTGTACCAGTCGTAAATATACTTGGTTCTCCGCTTACTTCTATATAAACAGATTTTTGGTCACTATCAGAAATCGCTGCTGCTTTATCCTTGATAGCAGCTAACTTCTCTTTCATATCAGCAACAAGCTTATCTGCTTCCGTTTCTGCTCCCGTAGCCTGTCCAATCATTTCCATACCTTTATAGACGTCCTCAAAAGAAGTTGCATCATTCACAACAACAACATCAATTCCGGCATCGCGGATTTGCTGCAAGCCTTCTGTCGAATTATGGGCACTAGATGCATGTGCTAAAACTACATCTGGATTCAGTGAGATTATTTTCTCCACATTAAATTCCATGCCGCCTACTTTTTCTTTTTCCGCTGCTTCTTTTGGATAGTTGTCATAATCACTAACTCCAACTAACTCATCTCCTAACCCAAGCGCAAACACAATTTCCGTATTACTAGGCATTAAAGAAACTATTTTTTCTGGCTTTTCCTCAATTACTACTTCTTGATCTACTGCATCTTTAATCGTTACAGGAAAAGCAGCCTCTTGTGCAGTTGACTGCTCGTTGTTATCATTATTATTTTCTGTCTTTCCTTCACCACATCCAGCAAGCGCCCCAACTACGAGCAGTATTGCTAAAAATAAAGAATAAAACTTTTTCATCATCCTTCACCTTCCTGAAATAAATATATGAAAAATAAAAAACATCCCTATTATCGTCCATAGAGATGTTGGGATGACTTTAAAAATAGTTTCAAAGCGCGCTCCACACCTCCCTATCCTCGTAGGTATATTTAGGTGTATAGAAAATGGCAGGTCTCCTGACTCATGATTGTCGCAACAATAGAACCTTCCCATACAGGTAAGTACAGTGGCACTTCTCCATGTGCAATCATTTACAGTGGCGGGACCGTGTTGGATTTTCACCAACTTCCCTTTTAAGAGTCTTTCTGAAAAAAGAGAAAGTCTTTCGACATTCCTCATCAATCTTTTACAAAAAGTCTCACCATCATCTATCTATTTCATTTTTCGTCCTTTTTGATTATACATCAAAGGAAGCAAAAATAAATGTCCTTTTATTTAATTTTTAAAAATGGATCTACTGGTATAGCATTGCCCCACCCGATTCCTTGCTCTGTTAAAACACAAGTGTAGCTTAGTAATTGCACCCCTGCTTTTGCAGCTTCCTCTAAGTTTTTCGCAAAGACTGGGTCAATTTCTGCTGCACCTGTCACTATTTCAACATCTCCTCTTTGCACAACAAATAAAATAGCTGTTTTAAATGTTCCTTCCTTAGCAATAGCCGTTAATTCTTGCACATGCCTAGAGCCTCTTTTCGTGATAGCATCTGGAAACATCCCTATTCCATCTTTGGCTAATGTAACGCTTTTCACTTCAAGAAGGAGCTGATTTTTTTCCTCATCCTCTAATAAAAAATCCCATCTAGAGCTTCCATATGTATATTCCGATTTCACCCATCGATAGACAGAAAGCTCCTCAATGATTGCTTTTTTCAACATAGATTCAACAAGCTTATTAGGATATGTTGTATTGATAGACACTAGAATACCATTTGATTCGACATAAACTGCCGTCCATTTCGTTTTTCGATTAGGATTCATACTTGGGAGAACATAAATAGTTACCCCTTCTATTAAAAGCTCCATTAGTCTTCCAGGATCGGCCAAATGCACCCTTTCGAGTTGATTTGTCTCTTCATTCAAGCAATGCAATATAAACCGGTTAGGCCGCTCCATAAAAGTCATTTTCTTTAATTCCGCTGGAAAGCCTACAACTATTCTTTCACTCATATTATTCACCAATTAAGCCTTCGTTAAATGCCATTCTCTTAATTTCTTGTCAAAAATAAGCAAGGCATCCGTTTTTTGTTTGCTATTCTTCTCATATTCCTCGTACATATCATCCATATTATCAAAATCGCCTAAAATCCATATTGGAATTTCCATTTTCAATCGCGTCTGAGAGGCTTTTTCAATGGATAACACCATTCCTTCATTCATATAATGTTTTAGCTCCATGACGATTTCACTAGGAGGGGAAGGATATATCCTCTTCTTTTTGAGTCCAAGCAACCCCTTCTCTAATTTAAGGTCTGTCACTTTCTTTGCAATGACATCCCCAAATAATTGATAAAAAGAATCCATGTTCTTATAATAGATTTTATTAAACCAGCCATCATCATGGGCCAAATAAGCATATTGATTATTCAATTGCTGAAAAAATGGTTTTCTTAGCGGCTCCAGCTTATGTCCCAAATAAAGAAGCTCGGCAATTGTTTGACCTTCTAAGATATCTAAAATCTCTGTCTCATCAAAATCGACCCATACAAAATCCCCGTATCCGTAAACATCTTCCTTTGATAACTTTGCTAATTTAGTGTTTGGAACATATTCGAACTGTGTATGAATATTAAATTCTCCATCTTCAAACTGATGCTTTAACAACAAAACAGAGGAAAGAGTCTCAGCCAAAACTCTATAAAACTCTCTAAACTCTATACCGTAAGAAAGAACAAAGCGCTCTTTCTCATTTAAATGGATATAAACCACATCTCGAATATCATTACTGCCTTTTTTCATCAAGTAAACCTCCAAACATTATTAGCTTGTAAACGGATAGCTTTAGCTTACTTTCTAATTGCTGAAATTGCTTTTATTCCATTTTATTTATCTGATTACAAGAAAATTTTTCCCTTTTTCTTCTATTTAAGTCCGTATGGAACAGACCCCTTATCCATACTTTCCATCATACATCTAGTTGTGCTTATTGTAACCATTTTAGTTTAACAAAATTTAGGCAAAATAGCTTACAAAATTTTCAATTTAGAAAAAAAGAACACCATTTTCCTACTATCAGTCATTCTTCCCTTTTATCCTATAGAGACCACAAAAAAACACCGTGCTTTAGAAAAATGGTTATGACCACTCCCTGAAGCACGGTATATTGCTAGCACTAACTTATATTTGTTTTGCTCAACAGCCTTTTAATACTTTTATCTGCTTCATTTAGTACAATAGGTTTATCCACCGTTTTGATTATTTTATTTTCCATCACTATTTTACCATCCACTATGGTCGTTTCAACATCAGCTCTTGTTGCGGAATAGACTATTCTCGAAATCGGGTCCACATCATAGGAAGGAAAGGTATGAAAATTATGCAGATTTAAAATAGCCAGATCTGCTCTCTTGCCAATTTCAAGACTGCCAATTTCTTTTTCCATGCCAACTGCTTTTGCTCCCCCTATAGTCGCCATTCTAAAGACTGTTTTTGCATCCATGGCAGTTGGACCATGAATAGGCTTTTGAATAAGTGCGGCCAATCTCATTTCATTAAACATATCTAAATTATTATTACACGGAGCACCGTCTGCTCCTAAGCTAACCGAAGCATGATTACAAAGGAGATGGTGTGTATCTGCTATCCCTGAGGCGAGCTTTAGATTAGAACCCGGACAATGGCTCACATGCACTCCTTTATCTTGAATAATTCGTTTCTCTTCTTCATCTAGCCAAATACAATGCGCCAAAATCAGACGCTCATTTGCTAATCCAAGATGATCTAGATACACAACATTTCTCATCCCCGTCTCTTCTTGCACAATCTGAATCTCTCCCTTGTTTTCTGAAGCATGGGTGTGTACCTTGACCCTATATTTATCCGAAAGCGTCTTTACCTCTTTCAATAACTCCTCTGTACATGAGACCACAAAGCGGGGCGAAAACGCATAGTGAATTCTTCCATCATCAAAGCCATTCCACTTCTCCAACAAGTCGACACTTTGCTGAATAGACTCTGCTGTTTTTTCCTGTAACGCCAAAGGAACCTCATCCCCTTTATCCATCATCACTTTCCCAGAAACAGCTCGGATTCCACTCTCAGCTATGGCACGGAAAGCATATTCCGTATGATGGACGGTTTCCATATCCACAATCGTAGTTGTTCCACTTTCCAGCAGTTCTCCTATGCCAAGCATCGCTGAATAATAAATAGACTCTTCGTCATGTGCGGCTTCAAGTGGCCAAATTCTTTTTCTAAGCCAATCCATCAGTTCTAAATCATCCCCTTTGCCGCGAAACAATGTTTGGCATAAATGAATATGTGTTTGAATAAAACCAGGGATTACCGTTCTGTTTGTCGCATCGATAATTTTGTCTACATGATTTATTTGAAGATCTCTTCCAATAGCTTTTATGATATTCTCTTCTATATAAATATCTCCTAAAATAATATCTTCTGCTTGATTCATCGTAACTATTTGTGCATTTCTAATTAAAATATTTCCCATTCCAATCCCCCTGTGCTTGTTTATATTTCGGAATAAACACAAAAAAAACTACGAAAAATATGCTAGTTAAGCATATTTTTCGTAGCAAGAAATTTACGGTTTCTAGTAGAGACCCTTAACCCAATTATTAAGGATATACGAAAAAAAGTCGCAATAGCGGCAGCTGCCTGCGGTCATTCATGTTATATCCCTATTTTAATTTAGAATCTAATCTTTTCAAGTTTATTGTCAGAATATTTAACAAGGTTTTTTTATGTGTTTTATCAAAAATTTTCTCAAGATCTCCTTTTTTGCAAAGAATTATCCATTTCATTCTTTCGTTAATTTACATATAATAAGACAGGGTATATGTCGAATAACTGCCTTAAACCTCGGAAGGGAGAGTGAGAAGTATGATACACCAAATGACAGAAAATCAAATCACACTTCACATCATTCAGACGCTAAAAGACAATAATAAATCTGAATTTGAATCCATCGTTGATGAGCTACAACCATATGATATAGCTCAAATTTATGAGAGCCTCCCCGAAAAGCATAGGGCTCGTTTTTTGCTTTTTCTGAAAGTCGACTTATTAGCCCATCTCTTAGAAGAATTAGATAAAGAAGAACAACTTGAGGTTCTAAACACATTAGGAATGGACAAGACCGGGAAAGTCCTAGATTTAATGGATAATGATGATCTAGCTTCCCTTTTAAATGAACTAGCACCAGATAGAATTAAAGAGCTTCTTTCTGAAATGAAAAAAGAAGAGTCTATAATTGTACAAAACTTAATGAACTATCCTGACGAAACTGCTGGACGTCTCATGACAAACCGTTTTGTTTGGATTCGCGATTATTACACTACTCGTGAAGCTGTTGATAAGCTAAAATCATTTGCTGATTTCGCAGAAACATTAAGCTATCTATACGTGATTGATCAAAATAGAAAATTGGTTGGTGTTGTTTCCTATCGTGACCTTTTGATTGCTGAACCACAGGATAAAATTCGTGACATTATGTATGAACGGGTCATTAGTGTTACAGTGGACCAAGACCAAGAAGAAGTGGCACAAACCATACAAAAATACGATTTCTTAGCCATTCCAGTTGTGAATGATGATAATATTCTGATGGGAATTGTAACCGTCGATGATATGATTGACGTCGTTTTCCAAGAAGCAAATGAAGATATCGAAAAACTATCTGCCTCAGGGAAATCGATTGATTTTGATACAAAAGCATCGGTTGCAGCCTATCGTAGACTCCCCTGGTTAATCTTACTTTTATTTATTGGCGTCGTATCTGGAAGCATTATAAGCAATTATGAAGATGTTCTGACTAAAGTAGTGGCTCTATCCTTTTTCATGCCTATGATTTCAGGAATGACTGGTAATACAGGAACACAATCATTAGCAGTTGTTGTACGTGGACTTATTTCTAATACGATAAATAAAACAGTTGTAACAAAGTTGATATTTAGAGAATTATTGGTTGGCTTGATTATCGGGATTACTTGTGGCGTTATTATTACCATTATTGCCTATGTTTGGCAAAGCGATCTGATGCTTGGCTTAGTTGTTGGCCTTTCATTAATTTGTACACTTATAATCGGAACATTATCAGGTACTATTATTCCTATTATTCTTTATAAATTAAATATTGACCCTGCCGTTGCATCAGGTCCGTTAATTACGACGCTTAATGATATCTTTTCGTTATTTATTTACTTCGGAATCGCCCAAATTTTTCTAGCTCATTTAATGTGAAAGAAAGGCTGTCTAACTTGGACAGTCTTTTTTTGCGTTTGGTAATTTATTTTACACTTTGTGCATATATTTGGTTTGGATTATAAATGGGTTTTTTTAGATCATACTGATTCTGCCTCTGACCATATACTTGTAATAATTACCTCAGCTTTAGATACAAACCAATATTTTCACTGGATTATGAAAAATAAGGAAACAAATTCACCTTCTCTTCCGTCTATATAAATATAAGAAATTTGAACTAGGGGTTTGCTAGAATGAGAACGAAAAAAGGATTTTCTGAACGTTTCGATTGGACATTATGTCTTTTGCTTATGTTATTTTGTTTAGTTAGCTGTATTGCTATATACAGCGCAAACGCTTCCTACTTACAATCACAAATTATGTGGTATGCAATTGGTTCTATTGTCATTGCTATTATTATGTATTTTGATAATGAACAGATTCAACAAATAACGTGGATTCTTTATGGGATAGGAGCATTATTACTAATCGGTCTTTTATTTGCCCCAGTAACAGATTTTACTCCTAAAAGGGGTGGAGCCCAAAGCTGGTATGTCATTCCTCACATTGGTAGTATTCAACCATCTGAATATATGAAGATTTTTTATATTTTAGCAATCGCAAAAGTTATAACGAATCATCATAAGAAAACTATTTATAAGTCGCTCTTAACTGACTTTATTTTAATGTGTAAGCTTGGAATTGTGGCTGGAATTCCGATTGGCTTAGTCATTGTACAGGACTTCGGTACAACCCTCGTGCTAATGGCAATCTTAATTGGCATGATGCTAGTATCAGGAATTTCATGGAAAATTCTTATTCCGTTATATGGATCAGCTGCCGCCTTTGGTTCTATCGTTTTCTACTTAGCTATCTTTGGGCGAGAACTGTTAGAAAAATATTTGGGAGTCGATCCCTATCAATTCGATCGTATTAGCTCTTGGCTTGATCCCCATAATGCGGGGGATGCAGGATTGCAGTTAGTTAAATCCCTAATGGCAATAGGTTCTGGCCTAATTAGCGGAAAAGGATTAGGAAATGAGGAAGTATATATCCCCGAAAGACATACAGATTTTATTTTCACCATTATCGGAGAAGAATACGGTTTTATTGGTGGCAGTATTGTTATCATTCTTTATTTTTTCTTAATTTATCACCTTGTGAGAACAGCATTAAAAACAGATGATCCTTACAGTATTTATATTACTGTTGGAGTGATTAGCATGATAACCTTCCATGTATTCGAAAACATCGGGATGACGATACAGTTGTTACCAATAACAGGCATCCCCCTTCCGTTTATTAGTTATGGAGGTAGCTCATTAATGACGAATATGATGGCAATGGGACTCATTTTTAGCATTCGCTATCATTATAAGTCCTATATGTTTTCTAGCAATTCTCTATCTTTTTAAATGAGAATCATGTTTTGCCGTTAAGAGGCTGGGACATAAGTATTTAAACCAACAACAAACACGAACTATAATGCAAAATAATTATATTATAGTTCGTGTTTGTTTTTTGAAAAATGTTTAAAAACGAAGTGAAATGGAGCGGAGGACGCTCGACTCCTGCGGGAAATAGAGGAAAGGCTGAGACCCCGCAGCGCAGCGAGGAGGCTCAGCTTCCTCCCCGCGGAAAGCGAGCGTCTGTAGCGCAATGGAACGACTTAGTTTTTACACTTAACTATATTTTTAAAAAATAAAGTAGCTTTATTTAAGAGCTGGATTAAAGATTGTTCGTCTTTAAAGATTAGTTATTTAGTTTTGTCCCATCCTCTTTTAAATATGTCCATTTAATGAATTCTTTCTTCCTTTTGTTTCCTTTCTGGTCTAATTGGGGTATAAATTTTTATAAGACAACAAAAAATAAAAAGTAAAAATCTACCCCTCCTTCACCTATTGAGATGACAAGCGTTTTTCATTTGTTTAAAAAAACAAATTGTAATAATTATAAATAAATATTGATTTTAAATTAATATTTGTTATAATTAATATAT
>Ga0182738_1000864_pt1 | contig 40353 bp, 34 predicted proteins | sample eDN5th30CBELigMG_FD_128876 | JGI IMG/M metagenome (GOLD analysis project Ga0182738, IMG submission 128876) | Enriched Miracle-Growth compost microbial communities from Emeryville, California, USA - eDNA 5th pass 30_C BE-Lig MG (version 2)... ...
GACGTGGTCAGCCCCGCCCTCTGTGCAGATTTAGCGCCACACACCGAGTGACCCGCGGTCGTGCGCCGATTTACGGTGCGCCATGACTACGGAGAATCACCTCATGAAACGGATGTTGTTCAACGCAACGCACCAAGAAGAACTACGCGTTGCTATCGTCGACGGTCAAAAACTCATTGACCTCGACATCGAAACTGCCGGCCGCGAACAGCGCAAAGGCAATATTTACAAAGGCGTCATCACCCGCATCGAACCCGGCCTGGAAGCCTGCTTCGTCAGCTATGGCGAAGAGCGACACGGCTTTCTGCCTTTCAAGGAAGTCGCCCGCAGCTATTTCAAGGAAGGCGTCGATGTGCGCACTGCGCGCATCCAGGATGCCCTGACCGAAGGCCAGGAGCTTATCATCCAGGTCGAAAAGGAAGAGCGCGGCAACAAGGGCGCCGCCCTGACCACCTTCATCTCGCTGGCCGGCCGCTATCTGGTGCTGATGCCCAACAATCCGCGCGGCGGCGGCGTTTCGCGCCGGGTCGAAGGCGAGGATCGCCAGGAGCTGCGCGAAACGATGGACCAGCTCGACCTGCCCCAGGGCATGAGCATCATCGCCCGCACGGCCGGTATCGGCCGCAGCGTGGAAGAGCTGCAATGGGATCTTTCCTACCTGCTTCAGCTCTGGAGCGCGATCGATGGGGCGGCCAAGGAAAACAAGGCGCCCATCCTCATTTACCTCGAGTCCAGCCTGGTCATCCGGGCCATCCGCGACTATTACTCGCCTGAAATCGGCGAAATCCTGATCGATACGGACGACATCTACGAGCAGGCCACTGCCTTCATGAGCGTGGTGATGCCGGACAACGTCCAGCGTGTCAAGATGTACCGCGACGACATTCCCCTGTTCTCGCGCTTCCAGATTGAACACCAGATTGAAACCGCCTATTCGCGCACGGTACAGCTGCCCTCGGGCGGCTCGGTGGTCATCGACCACACCGAAGCGCTGGTTGCCGTGGACGTCAACTCCGCCCGCTCGACGCGCGGCGCCGATATCGAGGAAACGGCCATGCGCACCAATCTGGAGGCCGCCGACGAGGTCGCCCGCCAATTGCGCCTGCGTGACCTGGGCGGCCTGATCGTGATCGACTTCATCGACATGGAGGACAACAAGAACCAGCGCGCCGTCGAACAGCGCCTGCGTGATGCCCTGCATTTCGATCGCGCGCGCGTCCAGATGGGCAAGATTTCCCGCTTCGGCCTCATGGAGCTTTCGCGCCAGCGCCTGCGACCCGCGCTGAACGAAGGCTCGCACATCACCTGCCCGCGCTGCAATGGCACGGGCGTGATCCGCGATGCCGAATCCAGCGCCCTGCATGTCCTGCGCCTGCTTCAGGAAGAAGCCATGAAGGAAGGCACCGCCGCCCTGCACGCACAGGTGCCGGTTGAGGTTGCCACCTTCCTGCTGAACGAAAAGCGCCATGACATCAGCAAGATCGAATCGCGCCTGAAGGTCAATCTCGTCCTGATTCCGAACAAGAATCTCGAAACGCCGCATCATCATATCGAGCGTTTGCGCCATGATGACCCCCGCCTCGAGGACAACAAGACCAGCTTCGAGCTTGTCAGCCAGCCCGAGACGCCCACGACCTGGACGCCCAACCGCGCCCAGGAAACCAAGCCCAGGCCTGAGGCGCTGGTCAAGAGCATTGCCCATTCGCAGCCTGCCCCCCGCCACGTCGAACCGGCGCCCGCTGCCGCGCCCGCGGCGGCATCTGAAGGCGTCGGCCTGTTCAAGCGCCTGATCAGCTGGTTCACCGGCACGGCGCCGGCGCCCACGGCGGCCAAGTCTCCCGCCGAACCTGCCGCGCAAGCCAAGCCTGCCCAAGGCACGCGCCCGCGCAACGGCCGCCAGGGCGATCGCCGCGATCGCAACGCTTCCGGTGACCGGGAGCGCGGCAACAGGCAACGGCGCAATCGCCCCGAGTCCGAACGTCAGGAGCTTTCCGCCACGGCCAAGAGCCGGCGTCATCAGCAGGATGCCGGCCGCAACGACGCTCCCGAGGCAGCCGTTCCTGAAATGGCGGGCGCAGGCGATACCGGCGGCGCCAATGGCCGCAGCCGCAACCGCCGCGGACGGGGACGCAACCGCCGCGAGGAAACCCAGAACGCTACGCCGGAACTGGATACATCGACTGCCACCGCAGCCATGGCGGTAGCAGGGGAAGTCGCTGTCCAGGAAGCCAGCCAGCCCCAGCAGCCTTCGGCTTCTCCAGCGCCCGAAGCGGTTCAGGCAGCCGACGCAGAGGCCACCCAGGAACTCCGTGCCGAAAATGCCGACACAGAGCAGGCCGATCCAGAGCGCAAGCGCCGTCGCCGTCGCAGCCGTCGGGGCCGTCGCGGCAACGATGGTGAAAACAGCGTACAGGCAGCGGATGAGTCCAGCGTTGAGGCTGGCCAGGATGCCGGCGAGCAAAGCGAGCCTGCTCCGACCGCTCCGACCGCTCCGGTCGTGGCGCAAGACAGCGCCCAGCCAGCCGAGGCGGTCCAGGAGGCAGTCGCCGAAGCAGTTGAGCCGGTAACGGAAGCCGTACAGCAACAGGCCTCGGCCATCGAGTCGGCGCCCGAAGCACAGGCTGCGGCAACGCTGCCTGCTGTGGCGGAACCCCTTCCTGCGCAAGCCATCCCCGCCACGCAAGCACCGGCCGTCGAGGACCAGGCCGAGCCTGCCGCACAGGCAGCAGCTCCTGCGGCCACACCGGCAAGCCAGCCCGAGCCGGCGGAGCTTGAAGAGATCGCCGGCACAGCCGACGAGACCGCTGCCCATATCGATGCCGAAACGCTGGACACGCTCGATGCGGATGCAGGGCAGGCCCAGGTCGTCCCTGACGCAGACCAGACTGCGCCAGCCCAGCCGCCTGTCGTCGAGGCCACCGAGGTTCAAGCCGAGGAAACCACGGCGCGGGAAGATATGCCTGCCGCAGTCAAGGATGAGGCGCCGCGCGCCAAGGAATCCAACGGCACGGCCCTGGACGCCATACTGGCCGATGCGGGCATGCAGTTGATCGAGACCCGCTTCCCAGCGCCCGCCGCGCCTGCCCAGGAGGCTCCCGTGCGCCTGGGGCGTGCCCGCAAGCCGGCGCCTGTCGTGGCCAATGAGCCGCTGCAGCAGGTCGAGACCCACTGACCTGGCTGAGGGGCGCTGCCTGGCGGCGCCCGTAAAAAAACCAGCACCGCATGCAACGGTGCTGGTTTTTTTTTGCTCGCGCCAAGCCGGCGCGGGAGGGTCAGGCGCCGGCGGCGACCGACTCGATGGGTTGACGACCCAGCAGCGCCATCAGGTGAGCCAGTTCGGCACGCATCTCGCGGCGATCAACCACCATATCTATGGCGCCCTTCTCAAGCAGGAATTCGGCCCGCTGAAAGCCTTCCGGCAGCTTTTCGCGCACGGTCTGCTCGATCACGCGCGGGCCGGCGAAGCCAATGAGCGCCTTGGGCTCCGCGATGACCACATCGCCCATGAAGGCAAAGCTGGCCGACACGCCCCCCATGGTCGGATCGGTAAGAATGCTGATGAAAGGCAGCCCTTCGGCGGCGAGCCGGGTGAGCATGGCATTGGTCTTGGCCATCTGCATGAGCGAAAACAGGCTTTCCTGCATGCGGGCGCCGCCCGAAGCCGCGACACAGATGAAGGGGGTGCGGTTCTTGATGGCTTCCCGGACACCGCGCACAAAACGTTCGCCCACCACCGAGCCCATGGAGCCGCCCATGAAAGAGAACTCAAAGCAGGCGAGCACTACCGGAACGGCGAGGATGGCGCCGCTCATGACCACCATGGCCTCGCCCTCGCCGGTCTGCTTTGTCGCCTCGGCAACGCGCTCAGGATATTTGCGGCTGTCCTTGAATTTGAGGGGGTCCATGGGCCGCGTGTTTTCACCGATTTCGACCCGCCCGTCGGCGTCCAGCAGCGCATCGATGCGGTCGCGCGCGCCCAACCGCATGTGATGGCTGCACTTGGGACAAACATTGAGTGTTGCCTTGAGGTCTTCCTTGTACAGCACAGATTCGCAGGATGGGCATTTCACCCAGAGGCCTTCGGGCACCCTGCGCGCGCCATCACTGCTGCGGTTGATGCGCGGAGGCAGAATTTTGTCGATCCAGCTCATGGTTTATTCCTGTAGGTGTCCGGCGCGGCGCCGGCAATGTGTTCTGTTTTAACGTCGGGCCCCGGCATGCCGCAACCCTGTGTCGCCCCAGCCGGCCTATGGCAACGCCTGGCGTATTTCCCCCAGCCAGGCCGCAGCCGCCTCGATGGCCTTGCCAGCGGCGCCCTCTTCGTCTGCGCCTGACTGTTGCGCCTGAGCAACAGCAGCTTCCATGGTTTCGATCAGTTTGCTGCCGATGACGACCGCGTCGGCGCAACTGGCTACCCTGCTTGCGCTCTGGGCGTCCCGGATGCCGAAGCCCACCCCGACCGGGATGGTTACATGCTTGCGGATACGGGCCAATTGCCGCGCCACGTCATCAACATCGAGATGGCCCGCCCCGGTGACGCCCTTGAGCGACACATAATAGACATAGCCGCGCGCAACCTCGGCGATCTTGCGGATGCGATCTTCCGTGGAGGTAGGCGCCAGCAGGAAAATGGGATCGACGCGGACCTGGGCCAACTCGGCGGCAAACTCTACCGTTTCTTCCGGCGGGTAATCCACCACCAGCACGCCGTCGACCCCCGCTTGCGCAGCCTCCAACGCAAAGGCGGCCTGCCCCATATGCTCGATGGGGTTGGCGTATCCCATCAGGACAACTGGCGTCTGCGTATCTTTCTGGCGGAAGGCGCGCACCATGTCGAAAACTTGCCGCAGCCCGGCGCCCCGGGCAATTGCGCGCTCGGCGGCGCGCTGGATGACCGGGCCGTCGGCCATGGGATCCGAGAACGGCACGCCCAGCTCAATGACATCGGCTCCCGCGCCAACCAGCGCATGCATCAGCGCAGGCGTGGAAGCAAGCGAGGGGTCTCCCGCGGCGATATAGGGGATGAGCGCTGTGCGCCCGGTGGAAGCAAGGCGCTCGAAAACCGCCGCCAGCCGTTGATTGGAAGAAGTCATTGTTGGATTGCCCACCTTACAGGGTGATGCCGCTGTATTCGGCTACGGTATGCATGTCTTTGTCGCCACGGCCCGACAGGCAGACGAGAATGATCTTGTCTTTGGGCAGGGTGGGGGCCAGCTTGACGGCCTGGGCGATGGCGTGCGAGGACTCCAGCGCGGGCATGATGCCTTCGCACCGGCAGCATTCATGGAAAGCTGCCAGCGCCTCGCTGTCGTCGATGCCGACGTAGCTGGCTCGCCCGCTGTCCTTCAGCCAGGCATGCTCAGGCCCCACGCCGGGGTAGTCGAGGCCGGCGGAGATGGAATGGGTCTCCATGATCTGGCCGTTTTCGTCCTGCATGATGTACGTCCGGTTGCCGTGCAGCACGCCCACCGACCCCGCGTTGAGCGACGCCGCGTGCCGTGGCGTGTCCAGGCCATCTCCGGCCGCCTCGACGCCAATGAGGTGGACGCTCTCGTCCTCGATGTAGGGATGGAAGATCCCCATGGCGTTGGAGCCGCCGCCAACCGATGCGATGACGTAATCGGGCTTGCCCCCGGCGTCGGCTGGCATTTGCTCAAGGCATTCCTTGCCGATCACAGACTGGAAGTCGCGCACCATCCTGGGATAGGGATGCGGGCCCGCCACCGTTCCAATGATGTAGAACGTGTTTTCCACGTTGGTGACCCAGTCGCGCATGGCCTCGTTGAGCGCATCCTTGAGCGTGCGCGAACCGGAGTCGACAGGCACCACGGTGGCACCCAGCAGTTTCATGCGATATACGTTCGAGGCCTGGCGGCGCACGTCTTCGCTGCCCATGTAGACCACGCATTCGAGGCCATAGCGGGCCGCCACCGTGGCGGTGGCCACGCCGTGCTGGCCCGCGCCGGTCTCGGCAATGATGCGCGGCTTGCCCATGCGGCGGGCCAGCAGTATCTGGCCCATGCAATTGTTGATCTTGTGCGCGCCCGTGTGGTTGAGATCTTCGCGCTTGAACCAGATCTGCGCCCCGCCGAGTTTTTCCGACCAGCGGCGGGCATGATAGACGGGACTTGGGCGCCCGACAAAATGCTTGAGCTCATAGGCGAACTCGGCCAGGAACTCCGGATCGTCGCGGTATCTGTCGTACGCCTCTCGCAGCTGTTCGATGGCGTGTACCAGTGTTTCCGCGACGAATGAGCCGCCATACTGGCCAAAGTGGCCAGTTTCATCAGGCAGGGAATAGGATGTCAAGGCTTAACTCTCTCACGCAAATGGGCTGCGAAGGCCAGTGAGCCATCGCACGGTAAACGGGCATTTTACCAGTCGCAGGCGCCTACTGGCGCCCCGCGCTCACGCCGGACAGCTCATTGAGCGCCAGCAGCGCCTGCTTGATCTGTTCGCCGTTGCGCACTTCGATGGTAAAGACCATATGGGCGAGGGAGCGCCGGCTGTGCGTGTTCACCCCGACGACTTTCAGGCGCAGGCGGGCAAAGATTTCCGACAGGTCGCGCAGCAGATTGGCCCTGTCAGGGGCATGGATGGCGATATCGACCGGGTACAGGGCATCGCCCGTATTGCCCCAGTCGACCTCGATCAGCCGCTCGGGGTGGCGCGCGGCAAGGGCCGCATACGATGCGCAATCTCGCCTGTGTATGGATACGCCCCGCCCCCGGGTAATGAAGCCGGCGATTTCATCCGGCGGCGCAGGCCGGCAGCAGCGTGCCAGCTGAGTCAGCAGGGAATCCACCCCCACGACGAGCACCCCACTCTTACCCGTGCGCAGCACATTCTCGTGTCCGCTTGCATAGACCCTGGCTTCGGAACCCGCTTCGTCGCCCGCGCCCTCGGGCGCCCGGCTTCTGCCGGACAGCAGATAATCGATCTGGCGCAGGCTGAACTCTTCCTTCGCCACCGCGACATAGAGGTCATCGGCGCGGGCGAAATCGAGCTGCTGGGCAAGCTGTTCCATGTTGACAGCCGTCTTGCCCAGGCGCTGCAGCTCTTTTTCAACCATGGCCTGGCCCTGGGAAATGCGCTGCTGCAATTCGATGGCATTGAACCAGGCCCGCACCTTGGCGCGCGAGCGCGCGCTTGCCAGAAAGCCGAGCTGGGGGTTGAGCCAGTCGCGCGACGGCCCGCCCGACTTGGCCGCCACAATTTCCACAGTCTGCCCGGTGGACAGGCGTGTCTGCAGCGGCACCATCTGGCCATCCACCTTGGCGCCACGGCAGCGATGGCCGAGATCCGTGTGCAGGTGGTAGGCAAAGTCAACCGGCGTCGCCCCTTCAGGCAGCTCAATCACACGCGCCTGGGGGGTGAGCACATAAATGCGCGCCTCGTGCCCACGCGCCGCCTTGCCTCTTGCGCCTGCCGCCTCCCGACCATCATTGCCGGCTCCTGGCTGCGCCCCGGCCAGCGGTGCGCCCTGCCCTTCCGCGCCGCCTTCCCCGTCGTCGGGCGCAGGCTGCGCCGTGCCCGCGGCGTCTCTTTCCCAGGCAAGCAGCTGGCGCATCCAGGCGATTTTCTGGTCGTAGGCCCCCGCAGCAGCCACCTGCCCGCCCCGTGCGCCGGCCTCTTTATAGCGCCAGTGAGCCGCCATACCGTATTCGGCGAACTCATGCATCTCGCGCGTGCGTATCTGGATCTCGAAGGTTCGGCCCCGCGTGTCGGTGACGACGGTATGCAGCGACCGATAGCCATTGGGCTTGGGACGGGATATGTAATCGTCAAATTCGTCTGAAACAGGCGTCCAGAGTGAATGGACAAGGGCCAGCACGCCATAGCAGTCGCGCTCTTCCTCCACAATGACGCGCAGCGCCCGCAGATCATAAAGCTGGCTGAACGCCAGATGCTTGTTGCGCATCTTGTTCCAGATGCTATAGATATGCTTGGGGCGTCCGTGTACTTCCCCCTCGATGCGCGCGTCGCGCAGCGCTGTCTTGAGGTGTTCGACGGCGGCGGCAATGAGCGCTTCCCGTTCGACGCGCTTTTCTTCGAGTTGCCGGGCAATGGTCTTGTACGTGTCCGGTTCCAGGAACCGAAAGGCCAGGTCTTCCATTTCCCACTTGATCTGCCAGATGCCAAGACGGTTGGCCAGCGGGGTGTACAGCTCCATGGTTTCGCGGGCAAATTCACGCGGACAGGGAACCCGTGCGGCCGCGTACCACCGCAAGGATTGCAGCCGGGAGGCCAGCCGTATCAGCACAATGCGAAGGTCGGCTGCCATGGCGAGCAGCATCTTGCGCTGCATTTCCTTCTGTTCTGTGCCACCGGCCGCAACATCGCTGGCATTGCCGGTCAGCAGCCCCAGCCTCAGCAGCGCGCGGGTGCCTTGCACCAGGGTCATGACATCCGCCCCAAAGGCCTTGCGCAGCGGGTCGTTGCGCGAGCCCGCGGGCCCTCCGGATTCCGGCATCACAGACAGCAGGCTGCTGGCCCGGGTCTGGGCATCAGCCCCCATGCCCGCCAATATGCGCGAGACGCCCGCGCTATGGTCCGCCAGCAGTTCGCCCGTGCTGCCTTTGCTGTCTCGCAGGGGCTCACGCACCCAGTTTGCCGCCCGGACCAGCAGATCCAGGCCCTCTTCATCCAGGCCCGCGCCCGCCACAGCCAGCCAGGCACGATCAAAGGGCGGCGTATCAGCATCGGACAACAGCGTCGGAGACATAGGAAAGCAACTAGGGGATTTGGCAGGCGCAGACGCGCGACACCTCTATACTACCTTGTCCGGGAATGGATACAGTGAATATGAGCAATGGTGAAACCAGGACGCTGCTGATCGTGTGGCATTCACGCACAGGCGCCGCGCGCCAATTGGCGCAGGCTGGGCTAGAAGGCGCCCAGGACGTGGCGCGCGAGCTTGGGGCGCACGAGCGCCTGCGCGCCATCATGATGCCCGCCGCGGATGCGCAGCCGGCCGATCTGCTGTCGGCCCATGCTTACCTGTTTTGCGCGCCGGAGAATCTGGCTGCGCTCAGCGGCGCCATGAAAGAGTTCTTTGACCGCAACTATTACCCCGTGCTGGATCAGTTGAATGGCCGGCCATATGCGCTTGCCATCAGCGCCGGTTCCGACGGCAGCGGCGCCGTCCGGCAGGCGGAGCGCATCTGCACCGGGTGGCGCCTTGAAAAAATCGCTCCCGCGCTGATTGTGAATACCGATGCGCAGACTGCGGAAAAAATTCTGGCGCCCAAAACGCTCGGGGTTCAAGACCTGGAGGCCGCCCGCACACTGGGAGGCACGCTCGCCGCCTTGCTGTTGTGAGCAGCGCTGCAAAGAGGGAGGGCCGTCGCGGCGATGCCGGGCCGGGGCGAGCCACGATATGCCGCTTTATGGAGCCATGCGGGCGGGAAGCCGAGGCAGCCCGCCCGCATGAGGCTGTTACGGCAAAGCGGCCGTCACGACAATCTCGACTTTGTAGTCGGCATTGGCCAGCCGGGCCTCGACCGTGGCACGGGGAGGCGCATTGCCCGCCGCCACCCAGGCATCCCACGCCTTGTTCATGCCATCGAATTCCTTCATGTTGGCCAGGAAGATCTGTGCCATGAGAATACGCGACTTGTCTGTGCCCGCTGTGGCCAGAAGGCGGTCAATCGTATGCAGCACCTGGGTCGTCTGGCCCTGGATGTCCAGTGAGCTGTCATCGGGCACCTGTCCTGCCAGATAGGCGACACCATTGAAGATCGCCATGTCGGACAGGCGCTTCTCGACGTTCACGCGTTCTACTTCTTTCATCACTTCACTCCATGCGGATGGGAAAAAGAGGGATGGGAGCGCCATAGGGGCCGGCCGGCGCCACGCGCCCGCCATATGCCTGGAACGCTATGCGCCCCGCTGCTTGCCGGTTTGTCCGGCAAACATCAGGCCGGCCGGATCTGGAAGACCTGGCGCAGATAGGCAAGGTAAGCCGGGTCGTCGCACATCGTCTTTTCAGGCGCGTCGGACACCTTGGCCACCGGCTGGCCATTGCAGCGAACCATTTTCATGACGATCTGCAGCGGCTCATGGCCCAGGTCATTGGTCAGATTGGTGCCGATGCCGAAAGACACACGGCAGCGCCCCGAGAAGCGCTTGGCCAGCTCGATGGCGCGCGGAATCGTCAGCGCGTCGGAGAACACCAGCGTCTTGGTACGCGGATCGGTGCGGTTGGCAACATAATGTGCCAGCAGGCGCTCCCCCCAGACAAAGGGGTCGCCCGAATCATGGCGGGCGCCGTCGAACAGCTTGCAGAAATACATGTCGAAATCGCGCAGGAAGGCATCCATGCCATAGACATCCGACAATGCAATGCCCAGGTCGCCCCGGTATTCCTTGGCCCAGACCTCAAGCGCGTAAACCTGGGAATCGCGCAGGCGCGGCCCCAGCGCCTGGCAGGCCTGCAGATACTCATGAGCCATGGTGCCAAGGGGGGTGACGCCATGCTTCATGGCCAGCATGACATTGCTGGTGCCGGCGAAATGCACCCCCATGTTGGCTTTCATGGTCATGACGACCTCTTCATGCCAGACTTTCGAGAAGCGCCGCCGCGTGCCGTATTCCGCCACCCTGAAATCAGCCAGTTCGGGATCGTCGGTCACCAGCCGCATTTTGTTGCGCAGGCGCTCGCGCCCCTCCTCCCAGGCCGGATCGCGGCATACGTTGCGGAAATACACCTCGTTGATAATGGCCAGGACGGGAATCTCGAACAGTATGGTGTGCAGCCAGGGTCCCTTGACCGTAATGTCGATCTCGCCCGGAACCTCGCTGGCCTGGACGCGGATACATTTTTCCGGCAGATGGAACAGCCCCAGGAAATCGACAAAATCGCTCTTGATAAAACGCAGGCCCCGCAAGTAATGCAATTCTTCTTCCGAGAAGCGCAGCTTGCAAAGCGAGGAGATCTCATCGCGGATTTCATCGAGATAGCGGGCAAGGTCCACGCCAGGCGTGCGGCACTTGTAGCGATACTCGACGTTGGCGGCGGGAAAATGGTGCAGCACCACCTGCATCATGGTGAACTTGTACAGATCGGTGTCGAGCAGCGAGGTAATAATCATCTTGCAGGCAACAGAAAAGGCTTACGGATACTGCGTGTCTGAACAACAGCAACAGTGTATGCGAAGCCACGCCTGCGTGCTGCCTTGTTGTTTCCGCGGCCTGCGCGCGGGCCGCGGTCAGGGGCCGCGGCGCTTGTCCATGCCTGTCCCGCAGGTATATTGGGGATTGCCCTTGCATATTGGGTAAAATTGCAAGTATCTGTAGTTGGAGCCCCGAATATGACTCACGTAGTCACCGAAAACTGTATCAAATGCAAGTTCACCGATTGTGTGGACGTCTGTCCCGTCGACTGTTTCCGCGAGGGCGAAAATTTCCTGGTCATTGATCCGGACGAATGCATCGATTGCGCGGTATGCGTTCCCGAATGCCCTGCCAACGCCATTTTTGCCGAGGAAGATGTTCCCGAGGACCAGGTTCAGTTCATTGCCCTGAACGCCGAGCTTTCGCCAGAGTTCGGCACCATCAACCGCTCCAAGAAGCCCTTGCCCGAGGCGGACGACTGGAATGGGGTGCCAGACAAGCTCAAGTATCTGGAACGCTGAGCCAGCCCTCAGCGATTTTGTTGCGCATCAGCAACAGAGCGGCATACTTGTTGATCGTTCAATATTCAACAATTGTAAAGACGGATAGCCTTTTCCCCCTGGATTGCTTAGGGGAATGGCCCGTATTGCCGGCCGGTGCGCGGGTTTATCCGGACATTTTCAACGCGCGGCAATTAGCTTATAAATTAAATAACAACAATATCCGCAAGAAGGGGGGCTTCCTCCATGCTGTACGATTTACACGAGCTTCAACGCGCATTTCCCACACCGCTGGCAGCCTTTACTGAAACCGGTTCCCAGATGTTCTCCCATCCGTATAGCCCGCTGGCCTATACGCCGATGTCCCGCCCCCTGGCGGCAGCATACGAGTTGGCCCATCGCCTGGGCAAGGATTACGAGAAACCCGCCTGGGGTCTGCCCAGCACGACGGTGCGCGGCAAACAGGTGCAAATTACCGAAACCACCGTCCTGCACAAGCCGTTCTGCAATCTGGTGCATTTCGAGCGCGAGGGTGTCGAAACAGGCAGAGACCCCGTGGTCCTGCTGGTCGCCCCGCTTTCCGGGCACCACGCCACCCTGCTGCGCGACACGGTGCGCGCGCTGCTGCCTGAACATGATGTCTATGTGACCGACTGGCTGGACGCCCGCATGGTGCCGCTTGCCGAAGGCAGCTTCCATCTGGACGACTATGTCAGGTATGTGCAGGGCTTCCTGCGTCATCTTGGCCCGCAAACACATGTCATCTCTGTCTGCCAGCCCACAGTGCCGGTTCTCGCCGCCATTTCCCTGATGGCATCGCAACAGGATCCCTGTCTGCCGCGCAGCATGGTGATGATGGGCGGTCCCATCGACGCCCGGAAGTCGCCGACACAAGTCAACCGCCTGGCCACCACCAAGCCATACTCGTGGTTCGAGGACAATGTCATCCATCGCGTCCCGCCACGCTACCCCGGCGCCGGCCGGCGTGTCTATCCGGGCTTCCTGCAGCACATGGGCTTTGTGGCAATGAATACGGACCGCCATCTTCGTTCTCACTATGAGTTCTACCTGGACTTGCTCAAGGGCGACGATGACGACGCCCAGGCCCATCGCCGCTTCTACGACGAATACAACGCCGTGCTGGACATGACGGCTGAGTTCTATCTCGACACCATCAAGACGGTATTCCAGGAATACAGCCTGCCGCGAGGCAAATGGAAGATAGACGGCCAGAAGGTGGATCCCGGCGCAATCACCAATGCAGCCCTGCTCACCATCGAAGGCGAGCTGGACGACATTTCCGGGCAGGGCCAGACCCGCGCAGCCCAGCATCTGTGCAGCGGCATTCCCTCCAGCCGCAAGCAGCACTACACCGCTCCGGACTGCGGCCACTACGGCATTTTCTCTGGCCGCCGCTGGCGCCAGATAATTTGTCCTAAAATAGCCGAATTCATACGTCAGGCCGCCTGAGGCCGTCGTTTCCGTTCGGTCCGCCCCCCGCCCCGCAGCCGCCGGGCGGGCAAGGCCTGTATTGCCATGTCTATGACCCAACTCGCGGACCGCATTGACGCGGTCCTGCCGCAAACCCAATGCACCAAGTGCGGGTATGACGGCTGCCGCCCCTATGCCGAAGCAATTGCCGCTGGCGCGCCAATCAACCGCTGCCCGCCGGGCGGCGAGGCCGGCATCCACCTGCTTGCCCAACTGCTCGGCAGGCCGCCCCTGCCGCTGGACGCTGCCTGCGGCATGCACCAGCCGCCCAGGCTGGCTGTCATTGATGAAGCGCACTGCATAGGCTGCACGCTGTGCATCCAGGCCTGTCCGGTCGATGCCATCGTCGGCGCCAACAAGCTGATGCATACGGTGCTGGCCGACCAGTGTACGGGCTGCGAACTCTGCGTGGCCCCCTGCCCTGTAGACTGCATCGTCATGGAGCCCGACCCTAACGAATGGGGTCCGGCGCGCGCAGACGCCGCCCGCGACCGCTACCGGCAGCGTCAGCGCCGGCTTGAGAGCCGGCACCATGAGGCCAGCGCGCTGGCGGCCAGGACACTGGCAAACAAGGCTCCCGTGGCCTCGGCCGCGACGAGCGACGCCGATGTCCGCCAGCAAGCTATTGCCCGCGCGCTCGCACGCGCCAGGGAAAGGCGTCAGCGCCAATGAATACCGCCAAGCGCATCGAGATTTTCACACGCCTGCGCGCCGCCAACCCGCACCCCACGACAGAACTCGAATACCAGACACCGTTCCAGTTGCTGATTGCCGTTATTCTGTCGGCACAGGCCACGGACAAATCGGTGAATCTGGCCACCCGCAAATTCTTCCCCGAACACGGTACGCCGCAAGGGCTGCTCGCGCTGGGGGAGGAAAGGCTTGCCGATTACATCAAGACCATAGGCCTTTACCGGACCAAGGCGGCAAATGTCATCAAGACCTGTCGCATGCTGGTGGAGCTGCACCATGGCGAGGTGCCCGAAGACCGCGAAGCGCTCGAAGCGCTGCCTGGCGTGGGCCGCAAGACCGCCAATGTCGTCCTGAACACAGCGTTCGGCCACCCTACGATTGCCGTCGACACCCATATTTTTCGCGTTGCCAACCGCACTGGGCTGGCGCGGGGCAAGAATGTTGTGGAAGTCGAGCGCAAGCTGGAAAAGACCACGCCGCGCGAGTTCCGGCAGGATGCGCATCACTGGCTGATTCTGCATGGCCGCTATGTCTGTGTCGCGCGCAAGCCCAAATGTCCGCAATGCGGCCTGGAAGATCTCTGCGAATTCCGCGACAAGACGGTGTGAGGCCGGGCCGCCCATGTCCCGGACCGGATTTAGGGGAAGCCCTCCTATGACAAACCCGCATGGAGTTTTGTCCGACAGGCTCGCATACTGACGACAATCTTTCCAATAAATAACGATAACCGGCCCGCATGAGCACATACATTCTGGAGACAAAGAACCTCACCAAGGAATTCCGTGGTTTCGTTGCTGTAGACAATGTCAGCCTGCAAGTCACCCGAGGCACAATACATGCGCTCATCGGACCGAATGGCGCGGGTAAGACAACCTGCTTCAACCTGCTGACGAAATTCCTGACGCCCACCAAGGGGCAGATCTATTTCAACGGCGAGGAGATTACTGGCGAGGCGCCGGCGCAGATTGCGCGGCGCGGCATTATCCGCTCATTCCAGATTTCCGCCGTGTTCCCGCAACTGACAGTGCTTGAGAATGTCCGCATCGGCCTGCAGCGCGGCACAGGGCTTTCCTATAGCTTCTGGCGCTCGGACAAAGTGCTCAACGCGCTCAATGACCGCGCCATGGCGCTGCTGGAAGAGGTGGACCTGACCAGCTTCGCCAGCGAAACGACCCTGAACCTGCCTTACGGGCGCAAGCGGGCCCTGGAAATCGCCACCACGCTTGCCATGGAACCGGAACTCATGCTGCTGGACGAACCCACGCAGGGCATGGGCCACGAGGATGTCGACCGCGTCACACAGTTGATCAAGAAGGTCAGCGCCGGACGCACCATCCTGATGGTGGAACACAATATGAAAGTGATCTCGAGCATTGCCGACAAAATCACCGTGCTGGCCCGCGGTTGCGTGCTGGCTGAAGGCAATTACCAGGAGGTCTCGAACAATGCCCAGGTAATGGAAGCCTATATGGGCACGACGACCGGCGAACTCCAGGGAGCACACTGATGACCGCCTCCGCACTCGAAATTTCCGATCTGCATGCATGGTATGGGGAATCGCATGTCCTGCATGGCATCAATCTGCATGTCGACAAAGGCGAGGTCGTCACGCTGCTTGGCCGCAATGGCGCGGGCCGCACCACGACGCTGCGCGCCATCCTGGGCCTGACCGGCTCGCGCAAGGGTTCCATCCGCATCCAGGGCACGGAATCCATCGACATGCCCACATACCGCATCGCGCATCTGGGCATAGGCTATTGCCCGGAAGAGCGCGGGATCTTTGCGGGGCTTTCATGCGAAGAAAACCTGCTGCTCCCGCCCATCGTGGGCGACTCGCTCGGAGGCGGGATGTCTCTGGCCGAGATTTATGACATGTTTCCCAATCTCGAGGAGCGCAAGCACTCGCCGGGAACACGGCTATCGGGGGGCGAGCAGCAAATGCTGGCCGTGGCCCGCATCCTGCGGACGGGAGCGAACCTGCTGCTGCTGGATGAAATCTCAGAAGGCCTGGCCCCCGTCATTGTCCAGGCCCTGGCGCGGATGATCTCCGCTTTGAAACAAAAGGGCTACACCATCGTGATGGTTGAGCAGAATTTCCATTTCGCCGCTCCGCTGGCGGATCGCTTCTATGTTATCGAACATGGCCAGGTCGTCGAGGAATTTGCCGCGGCGGAATTGGTCTCCAAGCAAGACACCCTGAATACCCTGCTGGGTGTGTGATCGATAAATCAACTGCCGGCACAACCGGTGCAACAAGAAGGAGACTCCCAACATGAAATTGCGCACACTGAGCACGGCGCTGGCCTTTGCCGGCCTGACCGCTGCCGGCCCCGGATTTGCCGCCGGCATTTCCAATGATGTGATCCGGATCGGCTTCATCACCGACATGAGCAGCGTTTACTCTGATATCGATGGGCCGGCGGGCGTAGATGCCATCAAGATGGCCATCGAGGATGCGGGCGGCGAGATCAACGGCAAAAAAATCGAACTCATATCCGCCGACCACCAGAACAAGGCCGACATCGCCTCCTCCCGTGCGCGCGAATGGATAGACGAACAGCATATCGACTTGCTGCTGGGCGGGACCAACTCTGCCACCAACCTTGCCATGGCCGGCGTGGCCAAGGAAAAAAAGGTTCCTTTCATTGCCGTTGGCCCTGGCTCGTCCAACCTGACCAATTCCCAGTGCTCCCCCTACACCATCCACTATGCCTATGACACAGTCGCGCTGGCGCGCGGCACCGGCGGCGCAGTTGTCGAACACGGGGGCAAATCCTGGTTCTTCCTGACAGCCGACTATGCCTTTGGCCATTCCCTGGAGCGCGATACCAGCAAGGTCGTCAAGGATGCGGGCGGCACAGTGGTAGGCTCGGTCAATGTTCCTCTGGCCACCACCGACTTTTCCTCCTTCATGCTGCAAGCGCAGTCATCAGGCGCCAAGATCCTGGGCCTGGCCAATGCCGGCGGCGACTTTGTGAATTCGGTGAAGGCCGCCAAGGAGTTCGGCATTACCAGCACCATGAACCTGGCTGGCCTGCTGGTGTTCATCAATGACGTCCACGCGCTTGGACTGGAAGCCACCCAGGGCATGTACCTGACCTCGGCATGGTACTGGGACCTGGACGACGAGTCGCGCAAATGGGCGCAACGCTTCTTCGAGCGCAACAAGCGCATGCCTTCCTTCCTGCAGGCTGGCGACTATTCCGCGGTTTCCTATTTCCTGCGGGGCGTCAAGGAAACAGGCACCGACGATGCCGATACGCTCATGAAGTGGATGAAGTCCAACAAGGTCAACGACTTCTTTACGCATGACACCACAGTGCGCGCCGACGGCCGCGTGCTCAACCAGATGTATCTCATGCAGGTCAAGAAGCCGGACGAGTCCAAGAAGGCTTGGGATTACTACAATATAGTGGCCAAAATGAAGGGCGAGGATGTCTATACCTCCCCTGAAGAATCCACTTGCCCTCTTCTCAAAAAATAAGAAACCGGACGTCGGGGCTGCCGCGCATGGCGAGGCGGCCCCGATACATGTTCAGGGATCGTTGCGGGATCTCAACTCGGACTCCAAACATTTATGACTGCAATATTTGGCGTACCCATCCAGGGGTTGCTGGGGCAACTGCTACTGGGCCTGGTCAATGGCTCGTTCTATGCCGTACTGTCGCTCGGGCTGGCAGTGATTTTCGGCCTGCTGAACATCATCAATTTCGCCCACGGGGCGCTCTACATGCTCGGCGCCTTCGTCGCATGGATGGGGCTGCAATACCTGGGACTCAACTACTGGCTGATGCTGATCCTCGCGCCTCTGGTCGTCGGCGCGGTGGGTATCATCCTTGAACGCACACTCATACGCCACCTGTACAAGCTGGATCACCTCTATGGCTTGCTGCTCACCTTTGGCCTCACACTGCTGATCGAAGGTCTTTTCCGCAGCATGTACGGGGTGTCGGGGCAGCCTTATGCCACCCCCAAGCTGCTGCAGGGCGGTGTGAACCTGGGCTTTATGTACCTGCCCATCTATCGCGGCTGGGTGGTGGTGGCATCCATCATCGTCTGCCTGCTTACATGGTTCGTGATCGAGCGCACACGGCTGGGCGCCCTGCTCAGGGCCGGCACGGAAAACCCCAAGCTGGTGGAAGCCTTCGGCGTCAACGTCCCCCTGCTCGTCACGCTGACCTATGGTTTCGGCGTTGCGCTGGCCGGCTTTGCGGGCGTGCTGGCAGCGCCCATCATGCAGGTCTCGCCGCTGATGGGATCGAATCTCATCATTGTGGTATTCGCGGTGGTCGTGATTGGCGGCATGGGTTCCATCCTGGGTTCCATCCTGACGGGCCTGGGGCTGGGCGTGATTGAGGGCCTGACCAAGGTCTTCTGGCCCGAGGCATCCAATACCGTCGTATTCATCATCATGGTCATTGTCTTGCTGCTGCGCCCCGCCGGCCTGTTTGGAAAAGAAAAATGAATCGACAACTCATCGGCTACATCATCGCCGTCCTCGTTCTTGCCAGCCTGCCGTTCGTGGGCGCCTACCCCATCTTTGTCATGAAGGTGATGTGCTATGCATTGTTTGCATGCGCCTTCAACCTGCTGCTGGGCTATACCGGCCTGCTTTCCTTCGGTCATGCGGCTTTCCTGGGCGGAGCCGCGTACGCGACAGGCCACTCGCTTGTGGTGTGGGGCCTGCCGACACTGGGAGGCCTGGCATTCGGGACGGCTGTCGCCGCAGTGATGGGGCTGGTCATGGGCGTGCTTGCCATTCGCCGCAGCGGCATCTATTTCGCAATGATCACGCTGGCCATGGCGCAAATGGTGTTCTTCTTCTTCCTCCAGGCACCGTTTACCCATGGCGAAGACGGGCTGCAGGGCATACCGCGCGGCTCCATATTCGGACTGAATCTCTCCCACGACCTGACGCTCTACTACGTGGTGATGGCTATCTTCATCATCGGCTATTTCATCTGCTGGCGCACCATCAATTCCCCCTTCGGCCAGGTGCTCAAGGCCATCAGGGAAAACGAGCCGAGGGCCATTTCCCTGGGCTATAACGTGGATCGCTTCAAGCTGCTGGCGTTTGTGCTGTCGGCAGCGCTGGCCGGCCTCGCGGGCGCGACCAAGTCGCTGGTTTTCGTGTCGGCAACGCTTTCGGATGCCACCTGGCAAATGTCGGGGATGGTCATCCTCATGACCCTCATTGGCGGGCTGGGCACATTTACCGGCCCGGTGCTGGGCGCGCTGATCGTTGTCGTGCTGGAAAACAAGGTGGGCGAATTCGGACGCTTTCTTGCCCAGACGACAGGCCTGGACTGGTTCCGTACGCTGGGCGAGTCGGTCACCATTGTCATCGGCCTGATCTTCATCATCTCTGTGCTGGCCTTCCGCAAGGGGATCATTGGCGAGATCGTGCATGCGCGCAAGCTGCGCGCGGCGCGGGCCTCGGCCAGCTGAAGAGGCCGCGCCTGAGGGGGCGTATGTAAAGCGCCAGCTGAACTGGCCGCGCCTGACAGGGCGCACTGTAAGAAAAAGGGGCGATCAGCATCGCCCCTTTTTCTTGCTCCTGAATCAAGCCTGCCGATAATAACGGCCACACATGGTCAAGCCAGCGCTTCCTTGCGTGCATTGCCCAGGCCCAGGTAGCTTTCTATCACCCTTGGGTTGCCGGCCAGCTCGCCCGCGGGCCCTTCCAGCACAATTTCCCCCGTTTCCAGCACATAGCCATAGTCGGCCACCTGCAAGGCGGCGCGCGCATTCTGCTCTACCAGCAGAATGGCCACGCCGGTACTGCGCAGGCGCGCAATGATCTGAAAAATCTCGCGCACGATGCGCGGCGCCAGGCCCAGGCTGGGCTCATCCAGCATCAGCAGTTGCGGCTGCGCCATTAATGCGCGGCCTACCGCCAGCATCTGCCGCTCCCCTCCCGACAGGGTGCCGGCCTGCTGCTGCCTGCGTTCGCGCAGGCGCGGAAAAAGCGCGTAAACCTCTTCGATGGTGTCCTTCCAGCCAGCCTTGCCGGAGCGATAAAGACGAAAGCCGCCCAACAGCAGGTTGTCCTGCACCGACATACTGCCGAACAGTTCGCGCCGCTCGGGCACCAGCGACATGCCACCCCCGACGCGGCGCTCCACCTCCCAGGAAAGCACTTCGTTTCCCAGATACTGCACCGAGCCGGAACAGTTCCCCGTCGAAGGCAGCGCCCCCATGATGGCATTGAGCATGGTCGATTTCCCGGCGCCATTGCCGCCAATAACCGTGACAATGCTGCCCTGTGGCACCACGATGCTTGCGCCGCTGACCGCATTGACTTTGCCGTAGCGCGCATTCAGATCGCTCACACGCAAGATGGCGCTGTCCTGCGAAGTATTCACGCTCATGCCATCCCTCCGTTCGCCAAAGGCTGCCCCGGAGCGCCTTCCGTGCCCGCAGACTCCACATCAAGATCATCGTCTATGCCGCCCAGATAAGCCTCGAGCACTGCCGGATTGCCCTGCACTTCTTCTGGCGTGCCTTCGGCCAGTTTGGTGCCAAAATCCATGACGACGATATGATCAGTAAGATTCATCACGAAATCCATGTCGTGCTCCACCAGCAGGATGCTCATGCCTTCCTCGCGCAACTGGTCCAGGACGCCGGCAAGCGCCTGCTTTTCCTTGTAGCGCAGACCCGCGGCGGGCTCATCCAGAAGCAGCAGCACAGGATCGGCTGCCAGCGCGCGGGCGATCTCGACGATGCGCTGCTGCCCCAGGGCGAGATTGCCGGCCTGCTCATACAGGTAGTCGCCCAGCCCTACTCTCTGAAGCTGTACGGCAGCCTCGTGCAGCAGTTCATCTTCCTGCCGCCGGTCTGTGCGCAGCATGGCCGAAAGCACGCCGACCTTGCGGCGCAAATGCGCGCCCAGCGCGACGTTTTCCAGAACCGTCATGGTAGGCAGCAATTGCACATGCTGGAATGTCCGGCCCACGCCCAGGCTTGCAATGGCTCTTGCCGTCATGGCGTCCAGCCGCTGCCCAAGAAAATTCACCCTGCCGCGCGTTGCAGGCAAAACACCGCTGATCAGGTTGAACGTCGTACTCTTGCCTGCGCCGTTCGGGCCGATCAGCCCCATGATCTCGCCCGCCTTGAGCGAGAAGCTGATGTCGTTGACCGCCACCAGGCCACCGAATTCCTTGCGTATCGCCTCGACCTCAAGCACCTGCGAACCCTTTTCAGGCCGCTTACGCTGCGCCAGGGGCTGCGCCTGGGCCGGCGCGGCGCGGCCACGGGCTGCACGGGTCCCGACGATTGCCGACCACCATGAAGCTAGGATGGGCCAGACGCCATGGCGGGCATACTGCAGCACCAGTACCATCAGCACGCCAAAGACAATCAGCTCGAAATTCGCGCTGGTGTCCAGTATCTTGGGCAGGACATTCTGCAGCTGATCCTTGAGCGTCAGAATCAGGCCCGATCCCAGCACGGCGCCCCACACGCTGCCCGATCCGCCGACCACAGCCATGAAAAGATATTCGATGCCGTAGTTCAAGCCGAAAGGGCTGGGGCTGACGGCGCGCTGCATGTGCGCGTACAGCCAGCCCGACAGGCTGGCCAGCAGCGCCGCGTAGACAAAGATGATGACCTTGTAGCTCGCCATGTTCACGCCAAACGACTCCGCCATGCCGCCGCTGCCACGCAGCGCGCGTATGGCCCGCCCAGGGCGCGAATCGAGCAGGTTGCGGGTGCCCCACATGGCCAGCAGCACGCAAATCCAGATCAGGTAATAGATACGCCGGCCCTGTCCCAGCGAAAAGCCGAAGATCTCGATGGGGGCAATGCCCGCAATGCCGTCATACTGGCCCAGGAAGCCAAGATTGCCAAACAGATAATATAGCGACAGGCACCAGGCAATGGTGCCCAGCGGCAGATAATGGCCGGACAGCCGCAGCGTGATCGCGCCTAGGATATACGACACGACAAAGGTCAGCGCCAGGCCAAGCAACAGGCCCAGCCAGGGCGATGCCCCCGCCGCGGTCGTCAGCCAGGCCGAAGCATAAGCGCCCAACCCCACGAAGGCGGCCTGGCCAAACGACGTGAGCCCGCCGACGCCGGTCAGCACGATGAGCCCCAGAACGACAAGGCTGGCGAGCCCGATGTAATTAAGCTGGGTAATCCAGAACGCGGGGGTGCCGGGCAGCAGCGGGAGCGCGGCCAGCGCAACCAGGACAACAGCGAGCAGGATGCGGTTCATCGCTTATTCCTCCTCGTCGTCCGTATGATGCGCGCCGAACGAGCGCCACAGCAATACGGGAATGATCAGTGTGAACACGATGACTTCCTTGTAGGCACTGGCCCAGAACGAGGAGAATGCTTCCAGTATCCCCACGAACAACGCCCCGCCCGCCGCGATGGGGTAGCTGACCAGCCCGCCGAAAATGGCGGCGACAAAGCCTTTCAGGCCAATCAGAAAGCCGGTGTCGTAATAGACCGTCGTCACAGGCGCGATCAGCATGCCGGAAAGCGCGCCGATCGCGGCGGCCAGGGTAAAGGTCAGGCTGCCTGACATATTGGTGCTGATGCCCACCAGGCGGGCGCCGCGCCGGTTGACGGCCGTGGCGCGCAAGGCTCGGCCATACAAGGTGCGGCCAAAGAACACCCACAGGGCAAGAATCAGCGCCGCGCATGTTCCCAGGACGAAGAAGGTCTGCATCGACCAGTTCACCGGCCCCAGCTGCAGGTTGCCCTCCATGAAGGGAGGCGTGCGCCATCCCTCGGCCCCGAAGAACACCAGCGCAATGCCCGTCAGCGCGAAATGAACGGCTACGGAAATAATCAACAGCACCAGGACGCTGGCTTCAGCAACAGGCTGATACACCAGGCGATAGATCATGGGCCCCATGGGGATGACCAGCGCCAGGGAAAACAGCACATTGGCCCACAGCGGGGTATTCTGGGACACCACATAGGGCGCCGCCACATACAGGACGACGGGCAGCGCCAGCGTCCATCCCGCCGTGCGAGCCAGCCCGGAAAAATTGCGCCTGCGCGCACTGGCAATCGCCTCGACGATAAAAGCCAGCACCCCCATGATGAGCAACAGGTGGACGGTTCCCGGCATTCGGCCGTTGACCATGAACGCCAGCGTCAGTGCGCCAAAGGCCACGAACTCGCCCTGGGGAATGAAGATAACGCGGGTTACCACGAACACCAATACCAGGGCCAGCCCCAGCAAGGCATAGATGGCGCCATTCATCACGCCATCCTGCAGCAATATCAATATGATTGTTGTATTCATCAATGGGAAGCCATGCCTTCAGAACAGAAAAACACGCTCCGCACGGCTCCGCGGCGAGGCCCGCGCAGGGCGCCGGCCAGGCCGGCGCCAGCGGTGCTCCCCGCCTCATGGGCAGGGAGCATGAGCATACGCGAAACTGCTGCGGGATTACAGATCTGGCTGATAAGTCCACTTGCCGTCAACGACCTTGACCATGACGCGCGCGCGCTTGTCAAAGCCGGCATGTTCCGTGGGGCTCATGCTGAATACGCCCTGCGAAGCAGGCAGATCCTTGATGTTTTCAATGGCATCACGCAGCGCCTTGCGGAACTCGGCCGTGCCCGGCTTGGCGCCGGTCTTGAGCGCAGAGGGAATGGCATGCGAAATCAGCAGGCCGGCATCCCACATATGGCCACCGAAGGTATTGATGGTGCCCGCGCCATACTTGGCCTCATATTTGGCTTTGTAGTCCAGGGCGCTCTTCTTGACCGGGTTGCTGTCAGGCAGCTGGTCGGCCACGAGCAGCGGGCCGGCGGGAAGGAGCATGCCTTCGCAGTCTTTGCCGCAGACGCGCAGCACATCATTATTGGCGGCGCCATGTGTCTGATAGAGGATGCCCTTGTAGCCGCGATTCTTGAGTTCGCTCTGGGGAAGAGCGACCGGCGTGCCGGAGCCCGCAATGAGAATGCCGTCGGGGTTGGCCGCGATCAGCTTGAGCGCCTGACCCGTCACACTGGTGTCCGTGCGCCCATAGCGCTCCACCGCGACCATCTTGATACCCTTGGCCTCGGCCGCCTTGGTCATCTCGCTGAGCCAGCCTTCGCCATAGGCATCGCTGTAGCCGATAAAGCCCAGCGTCTTGATACCCTGCTTGGCCATGGCGTCCGCCAGCGCAGCCGCCATCAGCTGATCGTTCTGCGGCGTCTTGAACACCCAGGTGCGCGGCCCTTCAACCGGTTCCACAATCTTCGCGTTGGCGGCCACGCTGATCATCGGCGTCTTTGTCTCGCCCGCCACATCGACCATGGCCAGCGAGCCAGGGGAAACCGAAGTGCCGACGATAATATCGACGTTATCGTCGCTGATCAGTTTGCGCATGTTCTTGACGGCCACAGTCGTGTCGGTGCCATCGTCAAGCACGATATATTCGATCTTCTGGCCGGCAACCTCCGTCGGCAGCAGCGATACCGTGTTACGCTCGGGAATGCCCAGCGAGGCCGCCGGCCCCGTGCTGGCGACCGTGATGCCGACCTTGATCTGGGCCGAAGCCATCATGGGCAATGCCAGTGCGACCGCGCCTGCGAGCGCCGACAGCCGGACCGTCTTGTTCAGATTCATTGTTGTCTCCAATCGTAGATACCGGAACCGCCGCCCTGCTGAGGCGGCGGCGGTTGAAGGCGGTTTGTTAACGTTATACAGATAATGTGTGTTTATGCATTTAAGCGTATCACTTTATGGTTCAAGCAGGCATTAGTATTTACCAGATGCTTCAATCTTGGAGCATTAGCATACCCCCAACAGCGAAAAAAATGGCGTTTTCCGGGGAACCTGTTGACCTGTTCCAAAGTCGATTAACATGGCAGTTGTTGCTGATCTACTGATTACAGGCTATCAATGCAAAAAATCGTCAAGAGCGACGCGCAGTGGCGCGCCGAACTGACCCCTGAAGAATTCGCGGTCGCACGGGGAAAAGGGACCGAAAGGCCTTTTACCGGCCGATACTGGAACACCACCCAACATGGCATCTACCGCTGTGTTGGTTGCGGCACGCCTTTGTTTGCGTCCGACACCAAGTTCGACGCCGGCTGCGGCTGGCCCAGTTACTTCGAGCCGCTTGAGCCGGATAATATCCGCGAGGAAACCGACACCAGCCACGGCATGGTCCGCACAGAGGTGCTCTGCAACATCTGCGACTCGCATCTGGGCCATGTATTTCCCGACGGCCCGCCGCCCACCGGGCTGCGCTATTGCATCAACTCGGTCTCGCTGAAGTTCGAGCCGGATCCGGAACCGGGCGCATGAAAAAGTTTCTGTTCGACCTGTTTCCCCTGCTGCTTTTCTTTGTCGCCTTCAAGTTTGCCGACATTTTCGTGGCCACCGGCGTGGCCATGGCCGCCGCGATCGCCCAATTCATCTGGCTCAAGGCGCGCGGCAAGGCAATCGAGGCCACACACTGGATCAACCTGACTGTCATCGTCGTGTTCGGTGGCGCCACACTGCTGTTTCACAACGATGTCTTCATCAAGTGGAAGCCCACTGTGCTTTACTGGCTGTTTGGCGGCATCCTGCTGGGTTCGCGGCTGTTCTTTGGCCGCAACCTCATGCGCAAGCTCATGGATGGCAAGGTACACATGCCAGCGTCCGCGTGGGACAAGCTCAACCTGAGCTGGGCGGGCTTCTTCCTGGTATCGGGGGCGCTGAACCTGTATGTGGCCTTTTCCGGCCACTACACCGAAGCACAGTGGGTGAACTTCAAGGTCTTCGGCCTCATGATCCTGCTGGTGTTGTTCGTGATCGTGCAGTCGGTCTGGCTTGGCCGCCACATGCAGGAAGGCGCGGATACGCCGCAGGCCCGTCCGGAGGATGCGCCCTGATGGCAACCGATCACAAGGCACTCCTGCAAGAACGTCTGCAGGCGCTGTCCCCGTCACTGCTCGAAATCGTGGACGAATCCCACCTGCATGCCGGCCATGCGGGCAGTCGCGGCGGAGCCAGCCACTTCAGGGTGCATATCTGGTGCGACGCCTTTTCCGGCCTCGGCACACTGGCGCGTCATCGGCTCGTATACGACCGCGTCAATGACCTGATGCCCTTCCCTATTCACGCCCTGGCCATTGTCGCCAGGGAACCCTCCTGAATTCTCACAGTACTCCAAAGGAAACACATGAAACGACTCGCAGTATTTGCCGCCAGCTGCGCCATTGCGCTGCCTGCGTTCGCGCAGACCGTGGCTTCTGTCAACGGACAAGACATCAGCCAGAAACAGCTCGACCAGTTCGTCGCGCTGCTCGTCTCGCAAGGCGCGCAAGACACGCCTGACCTACGCACCCAGGTAAAACAGGAAATGGTCAACCGCCTGGTTGCCGTCCAGGCAGCCGAAAAGGCCGGCATCGACAAGAAACCGGAAGTTCAGCAGGAAGTCGAGCTGGCCCGCCAGGGCATCCTGGTGCGCGCCCTGATGGCCGATCATCTGAAACAGAACCCCATCACCGACGCCAAGCTGAAATCCGAATATGAGGAAATCAAGAAAACGCAGGCGGGCAAACACGAATACAAGCTGCGTCACATCCTGGTCGAAGACGAACAGGCTGCGAAAGACCTGACCTCGCAGATCAAGTCCAAGAAGGTCAGCTTTGAAGACGCGGCCAAGAAAAACTCCAAGGACCCAGGCAGCGGCCAGAATGGCGGCGAACTGGGCTGGGGCCCGGCAAGCAACTACGTGCCGGAATTCGCCGAAGCGGTCGAAAAGCTGAAAAAGGGCCAGATGACCGATGCGCCTGTCAAGACGCAATTCGGCTGGCACATCATCCAGGTCGAAGACGTGCGTGACGTGAAATTCCCCACGCTTGAAGAGGTCAAACCCCAACTGGAAGAAATGCTGCGCCAGCAAGAACTGGCCAAATTCCAGCAAGACCTGGTGAAAAAAGCGACCATCAAGTAACACTGTTCGCGGGGGGAGCGGCCAGCACCTCCGCGCCTATGCGAGGCTCGCCTGGCCATGCTTTGGGCCTGGCTTGCGATCTCTGGTTTCTTTAGACGGCGCTCCCAGCCATGCTTGGGCCCGACTCACGATCGCGCGGCCCCTGCGGGGCTGCCCTCGCCAAAGCTCCAAACGGTGGGCGTGCGCGAACTCGCCCTTTGATCGTCCTGCGGACGATCACGGTGCTCAGACAGGCGCGCACGCATTTTCCACCGTTTGGAGTTTTGACTCGGCACGCTCAAGTTCGTCGGGCCCAAGCATGGCCGGAAGCGCCTCGGGGCGACTTCTCGCGCTCTTGTGCCACGAGTCGCCTCCTATAGCCCCAGCAAACCCTTCAACCCATCCTCATCCAAGACAGGCACCCCCAGATCCTGCGCCTTCGCCAGCTTACTGCCAGCCTCTTCGCCCGCAACCACATAAGCCGTCTTCTTCGACACCGAACCACTCACCTTCCCGCCCGCCGCCAGGATATGGCGCGTCGCCTCATCCCGCGTCCAGCCAGGCATCGTGCCAGTCAACACAAACGTCTTGCCCGCCAGACGCTGAGCCCCCGCCTCCGGACGCTGCTCCGCATGCGCATGCACCCCCGCCTCGGCAAGCTCCGCGATAATCTCGCGATTGTGAGGCTCGGCGAAAAAACGGGCAATAGAACCCGCAACAACCGGCCCCACATCATGCACCTGCAGCAAAGCCTCCTCGCTCGCCTCCATCACAGCATCAATCGACCCAAAATGCAGGGCAAGATCGCGTGCGGTGCTTTCGCCAACGTGCCGTATCCCCAGCGCATACAGCAATCTGCCCAGATCCGGATTACGGGCCTTCTCCAAGGCTTCGACCAGGTTATCCGCCGATTTTCGGCCCATGCGATCCAGCAATAGAAGGTCTTCGGAACGAAGCGTAAACAAATCGGCCAAAGACCGAACTCGCCCGCTATCCACAAGCTGATCCACCAGCTTCTCACCCAGCCCCTCAATATCCAGCGCCTTGCGGCCCGCCGCATGACGCAGACTCTGCTTGCGCTGGGCAGCGCAAAACAGCCCCCCCGTACACCGGGCAATCGCCTCATCCTCAGGACGCTCGATCGCCGAGCCGCAGACAGGACAATGCACAGGCATCACAAACTCGCGGGCATCCGCCGGCCGCAGTTCCAGCACCGGCCCAACCACCTCGGGAATCACATCCCCCGCGCGGCGCACCACAACAGTGTCCCCGATACGGACATCCTTGCGGCGTATCTCATCCTCATTATGCAGCGTCGCGTTGGTCACCGTGACACCGCCAACAAACACAGGCTGCAGACGGGCAACCGGCGTAATCGCCCCAGTGCGCCCGACCTGCACTTCAATATCCATGAGACGCGTCGTTTCTTCCTGCGCGGGAAACTTGTGCGCAATCGCAAAGCGCGGCGCCCGCGCAACAAACCCCAATACCTCCTGCGCGCGCAGCGAATTGACCTTGTAGACCACACCATCAATATCGAAAGGCAACTGCGGACGCGACTTGCCCGTGCTGTCGTAATAGGCCAGCAGCCCCTCGACGCCTCGCACAATACCGCGATGCGGGCTGACAGGCAGGCCCAGCTCCGCCATCCAGTCCAGCATGCCCGAATGAGTGTCGCGCGGCAGCGCCGCATCCGGCGAGCCGAACAGATCCCCATCGCCGCTGCGCAACTCGCCCCATCCATAGGCATAGAAACGCAGCGGACGGGTTGCCGTAATACGCGGATCAAGCTGCCGCAGACTGCCAGCCGCGGCATTGCGCGGGTTCACAAACACCTTGTCGCCGCGCTTCTGCTGCGCTTCATTCAGCTTGTCGAAATCGCGGCGGTTCATCAACACCTCGCCGCGCACCTCCAGCACCCGCGGAAAGCCGCTGCGCAAAGACAAAGGCACAGAACGCAAGGTGCGAATATTGCTGGTGATATCCTCACCCGTGCGGCCATCCCCTCGCGTGGCGGCTCGCACCAGCTTTCCGTCCTCATAGCGAAGACTGACAGCCAGGCCATCGAACTTGAGCTCCGTTTCATATTCGATCAGGCCATCCTCGCCCGCCAGCCCCGCCCCCCGCAGCGTATCTGCCACCCGCTTGTTGAAAGCCTCTATGTCCTCCGACTCGAAAGCATTGCCCAATGAAAGCATGGGCACGGCATGCCGCACACTGGAAAAAGCAGACAGGGGCTGCCCGCCTACTCGCTGCGTAGGCGATTCAGGGGTGATCAGATCAGGGTGGGCCTCCTCCAGGGCTTGCAGCTCGACCATGAGACGGTCGTATTCCGCATCGGACACGATAGGCGCATCCAGGACATGATAGCGATGGTTATGCTCGGAAATCTGTGTGCGCAACGCATCAACACGCTGCGCGGCGGAAACATCACCTTCGGGTCCCGTCACGAGAAAACCCTTACCGTGCGCTCATGGCCAGCCTGGAACCCCGCTTCAGCCAGGCGGGTATACATATCAAGCAACTGGCCATCTATGGCCTGATCGGCGCCCCCTGAAACAGGCCGCCCCTGGTCATCGAGCAATTCCGCATCAAGTCGCCGGGCCAGATCACGCCCCACACTGGCCATGCGGCTGAACGCCTGTTCATCCGCCGGGCTGTTGGGCAAGTCGAGCAGCAGATCCACGCGCTCCACGCCGTCAGTCTGCACATCCTGCAGATGATGCCCATCAAAAAGCACCGTGAAGCGCGGCAGGCCCTGATCCGACATCCAGGCCAACTGGCCGCCGTGCGGCAGAAAACCTACCTCCTTGAGGGCGCGCGAAACATCAGACAGCGCCCGCGTCTGGGACAGCTGCAAGGCCAGCCCAACCTGGGCGTCAAGCCCCGCACACAGCGCATCCAGCTCGCGCGCGCGCGCCAGCACAGGCTCCTGCTCCGGACCTTCAACCGCTCCGTCAAAACGTTCGGCCAGGCTTTGCGCCGCCGTCCAGAGCTGCGACCATTCGATATCCGTCAGAGGCCCGCTGCGGTTCGCCAGCAGCACCGCCAGCTGCGCCGAAACATATTTTTCCTGAGGGCGCAGGCGGGCCCGATGGCCGCCGCCGTCGCGCTCGACAAATACCCGCACAGGCTTGCCCCCAACCTTGTGCAGCCCCTGCAGCCCCTGATAGAGCTGTTCGGATGGCACCGGCTGCGCAAAAGCAATATCAATGACCGCTTCAGTGGCGGGATCGACCTCGCTGGCATCATCGCCCTGCGCGTCGCCGTCCGCGCGCATGTGCAGGCCGGGTTCGCGGCGCATGCCCGCGTGTTGAACATGGCTCTGCTCAGGGCTACTGGCCATCAGCGGATCCTGCTCGCGCTCGGGAAAGTGCTCCTGCATCCGCCGCCGCACGCGCCTGTCCTGCCACCAGTTGAAGAGGAGCACGACAAGAATCAATACAACGCCAAGAAGAATCAAACCAATCTGCAAGTCACTCATGTCGGGGCCCGCCTTTACGCCACACGATTACGCACGCCTGTCATCAGGCCTCTGCCAGTTGCAGGGCAGATTCGATGTCCACGGCAACGATGCGCGACACGCCCTGCTCCTGCATGGTAACGCCAACCAGTTGCCTGGCCATCTGCATGGCAATTTTATTATGGGAAATGAACAAAAACTGCGTCTGGTCGCTCATGGCGTTCACCAGATTGGCATAGCGCTCGGTATTCGCGTCGTCGAGCGGCGCATCCACCTCGTCAAGCAGGCAGAACGGCGCGGGATTGAGCTTGAACAGCGCGAATACGAGCGCCGTGGCCGTGAGCGCCTTTTCTCCGCCCGAAAGCAGGTGAATGGTGCTGTTGCGCTTGCCGGGCGGTTGCGCCATGACCTGCACCCCGGCATCGAGAATTTCGTCTCCGGTAATGATGAGCTTGGCCTCCCCGCCGCCGAACAGCTTGGGAAACAGCTCGCCAAAGTGCCCATTGACCGTGTCGAAGGTTGTTTGCAGCAGCTCGCGGGTTTCCCGGTCGATCTTGCGGATGGCATCTTCCAGCGTCTCGATGGCCTCGGTGAGATCCTGGTGCTGGGAATCCAGAAAACCCTTGCGCTCACGGGCTGTCTTGAGCTCGTCCAGGGCTGCCAGATTGACGGCCCCCAGGCCTTCGATCTGGCGGGAAATGCGCTGCACCTCAGACTGCAACCAATTGGCGCGACGCCATTCATCAGGCATTTCCTTGAGCCGCTCGCTCAGCTGGGCGCGATCCACCTCGTGGGCGTCCAGCTGTTCGGCAAACTGCTCCACGGCCAGCCGCGCCGCCTGCTCCTGCAGCTGCAGCTCCATGATGCGAGCGCGGCGCGGCTCCAGCGTACGCTCCAGCGCGATGCGCTCCTCATCCGCGCTGCGCAGCGAGGCAGCCAGGTTATCCAGCTCAATACGCGCAAGGTTCAGCGCCTCCTCCCGCTCGGCACGCAGCTCGAGCGCCTCCTGCAGGCCAGCCTCCGACGCGGAGGCATCCAGCTCGAACAGCTCGCCCTGCAGGCCTTCCAGCTCGGCATTGGCGCGCTGCGTCTGCTCGGCGGCAAGCTGCAGATTGCGCTTCAGATCATTGATCCTGGACTGCAGCGAACGCTCCGCATATTCGGCTTCCTGGGCTGCGCGCTCCAGATCCCGGAGGTGCTGGCGGGCGCGTTCAGCCTCGGCCTGCAGATCTTCCCCGGAAATTTCGGCATCGGCAAAGCGAGACTGATGCTCGCCCAGCAAGATATCGAGTTCCTCGAACCGGGCCTCGGCGTCTTCCTTGCTGGCCAGCAGTTCTTCCATTTGCGCCTTGATCTCGGCCTGTTCTTCCCGGATACGGCTGGCGCGCTCGCCTGACTGCTCCGCGCGCTGGCGCAGGCGGGAATGCTCAAGCTGTATGTCATGCAGGCGCCGTGTGATCTCGGCCACCCGCTGGCGCGCCGGCCCCTGGGACTGCGACATCTGCTGCCACGCAGTATCCGCGCGCGCTGCCGCGCCTACAGCCTGATCGGCAATCAGCTGGCGCGCTTTCAGGTCGCGGCGCAGATTCTCGATCTCCTGCTGCCTGGCCAGCATGCCGGCCTGCTCCGAGTCGGGCGCATAAAAACGGATGCTGTGGGCGTCGACCAGATGGCCTTCCTTGACAACATATACGCCGCCCGGCGGCAACTGTTCCCTGCCCGCAAGCGCCTCGCCAACGCTGTCACACAGATAGACATCGCGCAGCCAGTCATTGAGCAAGGTGCGCAGCTCGGCATCGCTGATGCGCAACAAGCTGGACAAAGGGGTGAGCCCCCCGGCGGCCGGGGCAGCCGGCGCAGGCACGGGCAACTGGTAGAACGCCAGGCGGGCCGGAGGCGCGTCGGCGCCGAAAGCCCGCGCATGCTCAAGCTGGCGCAGCTCCATGCCAGACATGCGTTCGCGCAGCACAGCCTCCAGCGCATTTTCCCAGCCAGCCTCGATATGAAGTTTCTGCCACAGCCGGCCCAGGCTGGTGAGTTCATGGCGGGCAAGCCAGGGTTCCAGCGCGCCTTGCTTCTGGACGTCATCCTGCAGCTTGGCCAATGCGGCAAGGCGTGCGTCGAGCCGCCCGACTGCCTGCGCCTCCTCCTGAGCCGCGCCTTGCGCCTCGCGGCGCTGAACGTCAAGCTCGGGCAAACGCTCCTCCAGCTCGGCAAGCTGGCCCTGGGCCTCTTCGAGCTGCTCCTGCATGGCGGCCATGTCGCCGGCCAGCTGTTCGATGTCGGCGGGATCGGGCGCATCCATGCCCCGCAGCTCTTGATCCAGGCGCTCCTGCCTCAGCTCCAGAGACTGTACCTGGCGGTCGGCGTCCCGCTGCGCCTGCGCCACCAGGGCAAGCTCCTGCTCGACCTTGGCCAGCCCCACCCGCATCTCGTCGCGCGATGCGGCGGCGGCGCGCACCCTGCCCTCGATATCGGGCAGGCTGGCCTGCGCCTCATCCACAGCGGCATGCGCCTCCTCGATGCGCGCGGAAGCGGCTTCAAGCTCGGATTCGGTCTGGGCGATCTGCTCGGTACAGTGAGCTTGCTGATCCGCCCATTCCTGCATCTGGGCCTGCAACTGGCCGCGCCTGGCCTGCACACGGTTGCGGGAGTCGACCACATGGCGGATTTCGGCCTCAAGCCTGCTGACCTGCGCACCGGCCTCGAACAGCAGCCCCTGGGCGGCATGCACCGCGTCACTGGCCGCATAATGGGCCTGGCGGCGCGATTCCAGCGCAGACTCGCCCGCGCGCAAGCCCGCCATGGCCTGCTCAAGCTCCGTCTGTGCCTGCTCGATGGCCAGGAACTTGGCCTGCCGGTCTTCCTTGGCCTTGTTTTCCTTGAGCAGCCACAGGGCATGCTGTTTCTGCTCGCCCTCTTCCTGCAGGCCACGATATTTTTGTGCCACCTCGGCCTGGGATTCGAGCTTTTCCAGCTGGCTGCCCAGCTCCCGCAGGATGTCTTCGACACGGGTCAGGTTCTCGCGCGTGTCCGTCAGGCGGTTTTCGGTTTCCCGACGCCTTTCCTTGTAGCGGGAAACCCCGGCGGCCTCCTCAAGAAAGACGCGCAGCTCCTCGGGGCGGGCCTCGATAAGCCGGTTGATCATGCCCTGGCCAATAATGGCATATCCGCGCGCCCCCAGGCCCGTCCCCAGGAAAATGTCGTGGATGTCGCGTCGGCGTACCTGCTGGTTATTGACCAGATAACTGCTTGTGCCATCGCGGGTCAGCACCCGGCGAACGGCAATTTCGGAATAAGTGCTCCATTGCCCTGCCGCGCGCCCTTCCGAGTTGTCGAACACAAGTTCCACCGACGCGCGGGCTGCGGGCTTGCGGTTGCCCGAGCCGTTGAAAATGACGTCCTGCATGGATTCGCCACGCAGCTCAGAGGCACGGGTTTCGCCCAGCACCCAGCGCACAGCATCAATGATGTTGGATTTGCCGCAGCCATTCGGCCCCACCACACCGACCAACTGGCTGGGCGTGGGAATGACTGTCGGTTCGACAAAAGACTTGAAGCCGGCAAGTTTTATCTGGGTAAGACGCACGATAGACAGACAATGTAAAAAGGGTCGGCGGACCCGCAGACAAGGCCAGCGAGAGAAACCACTGGCGCCGGAGGGCATGCGGGCAGGTCGATGCAACCGCATCGTATGATAACGCACCTGCGCGACGCCGACCGCACCCGCGCCCGGCCCCCCGGCAACCCGCGCAAGCACTGCCAGGGCGTAATCCAGGGCTTAAAACACGTTATCATTTTTAGTTTGAGGTTGCCGGGCGGCTATACTCCGTTAACAATTTTTTGCCGTTTGCATGCATCCGGCACCGTTTCCATCCAGCAGGACTCTTCCATTGAAAAAAGGCTTTTTTCTGGTTATGGCAGCCCAGGCGCTCTCGTCCGTGGCCGACAACGCCCTGCTGATTGCTGCCATTGCACTGATAGCCGACCTGCATGGCCCCCACTGGATGGCCCCCATGATGAAATGGTGGTTCGCCCTGGCCTACGTGGTGCTTGCCGCGTTCGTCGGCGCGTTCTCCGACGCCTACCCCAAGGGCAGGGTGATGTTCATCACAAACGCGGTCAAGGTCGCCGGCTGTCTGGTCATGTTCCACCACCAGGGGTTTGGCCTGGGCGTCAATCATCAATTGGTGCTGGTCTTCTGTGCCTATACGCTGGTCGGCATTGGCGCGGCCGCGTACTCTCCCGCCAAGTACGGCATCGTCACCGAAATGCTGCCGCCCGAGCTGCTGGTCAAGGGCAACAGCTGGATCGAAGGCCTCACCGTGCTTTCCATCATCCTGGGCACCGTGCTGGGCGGCCTGCTCATCAGCCCGCGTGTTTCCACGGCCATGCTGGAGCACGAGTGGCTGGGCCAGTACCTGCATACGCGCAGCGAAGCGGCCATTTCAGTCATTGCCATCGTCTATTTGCTGGCCGCCGCCACGAACCTGCTGATCCCGCGCACCAATGTGCGCTACCCCCGGCAACAGACCAACCCCATCGCGCTGATCCGCACCTTCAGCGGCTATGTCCGCATATTGTGGCAAGACAAGTTGGGGCAGATCTCGCTGGCTGTCACGACGCTGTTCTGGGGCGCAGGCGCCACATTGCAGTTCATCGTCATCGAATGGGGCGCCCAGCATCTGGGATATCGCCTGGACCAGGCATCCCTGCTGATGGGCGTGGCTGCCCTCGGCACTGTCGTGGGGTCCATTTTCGCGGGCAAAGTGCCGCTCAGGCGCGCCCTCAAGGTGTTGCCGGTAGGTGTGCTGATGGGCTTCGCCGTCATGCTGATGCCCATCGTCCACGAACCCTGGTCGGTCTATTGCGTGCTGCTGCTGATCGGCGGGCTATCGGGTTTTTTTGTCGTTCCCATGAATGCGCTGCTGCAGCATCGAGGCCACGTATTGCTTTCAGCCGGCCACTCCATCGCTGTGCAGAACTTCAATGAGCAGCTCAACATCCTGCTCATGCTGGCGTTCTACAGCTTCCTGCTGTGGCTCAACCTGCCCATCAATGCCATCATCATTCTGTTCGGCCTGCTGGTCGCCGTACTGATGCTGGTCTTCATCCACTGGAATCAGATCAACCACCGGGAGAATCCCGGCCTGGAAAACGTCATTGGCCAGCATGGGCATGGCCAGGCGTTGAGGCGACACTGAACCCGCGGAACGGCCTGGCTGGAAGCCGCGGCGGCGCGGCGCCGGCCACTGAACCCGCCCCGCCCTGAACCTTACTGCGCCCGCATCAGGCTGCGCGCAAGATTGAGATCGCGCCATGCGTCGATCTTGTGCTGCGGGCGCAGCAACAGTGCGGCGGGATGATAGGTCGCCACCACGGGGATGTCCCGCCCCGACAGGTCGCGCAAGCCATGCACAGCGCCTCTCAGCTCGTCGAGCCCCTCCTGGCGACCCAGCAGTGTCTGAGCCGCCAGCGTGCCCAGGGCCAGGATGCGCACTGGCCGGACCTGGGCAATCTGGTGATCCAGGTAAGGCTTGCAGGCGGCAATCTCCTCGGGGGTGGGTGGCCGGTTCCCCAACGGGCGGCACTTGACGATATTGGTGAAAAAGACCTGCGCCTCGCTGTCTATGCCTATCGAGGACAGCATGGAACGCAGCAACACCCCAGCCTTGCCCTGGAAGGGCAGCCCCTCGCGGTCGTCCCGGTTGCCGGGCGCCTCGCCCACAACCATCCAGGCCGGCTCATGCGTCTGCCCGCTGCCCGGTACGACACTGCTGCGCGCCGCCTGCAGGCCACAGTCCACACATTCAGCCATATGCTGCCGCAAGCCCTCCCAGTCTGCGGGAATCGGCTGACGGACACGCGGCGCTTGCGGCGCAACAGCCGGCGGCGCCGTGTCCTGATTCTTTTTACCGCCGGGCGAAGCGGCGCCGCCGCGCAGCGCAGCCATCACCTGGGCCGCAGGCGCTGGCTGCAGCCCCTGTCCAGTGGCGGCGGGGGCCGCCAGCGTGTCATGCGCTTGCGTGGGCGCCTGCGCGGATTCCGCCACGCTTTGCTGCGGTGCCGGTCCGTCAGGCCGCCGCGGGCCGCGTTCCTGCGCCGCCGGCTCGGCAAACGGCGATTCAGCCACGGCAAAATGCGCAAGCATGCTTCTGTCCAGCCCGATTTCCTCAAGCCAGGCAAGCTGCATGGAATTGAGCGCGGGCCTGCTCACCGCAGACCTCTCGCGCCCGCGCCCTGAGCCTCGTCCGCTTCATCCATGCGCTTTTCCATGAGGTAGGCGTCTTCACGGCGCCCATGGCCAGCGGGGTAATAGTCCTTGCGCGTGGCAATCACCCGGTAGCCGCGCTCCCGATAAAAGCGCAGGGCGTTGCCATTGGAGGGCCTGACCTCCAGCATTACCGCTGGCAGGCCCCTGGCCGCGGCTTCCTGTTCACACCGGCGCAGCAGCCTTGCGCCGACGCCGCGCCCCTGTTCGGTGCGATGTACCGCTATGACCAGCAAATGCGCCACATCGGGCGCAAGCATGAGCATGGCAAAACCCACGACCTGTCCCTGCCTGCGGGCCACCCAACCGCTGTACCCCGCCTTCAGGCCATCGGCGAAATTTCCCCTTGTCCAGGGATGCGACTGGACCGAGCCCTCGATTTCAGCGACAGCATCCAGATGCTCATCCCGCATGGCATCGAGCACCACCTCAGGCGCGCCCTCTTCCCTGGCCCGCTCCTGACAGGAAGCGGCTGCCGGCGCCGCGACGGACGCCGCCGCGCTGGCGCGAGGGTTGCCTCCCGCGCCACGCTCCCGTTCAGCGGTCGTGAAGGCGACCTTGTCGCGCACATACAGCGGCGCGGCATGATCGGGACGGATCACGCCGCCCTCGCACCACTTTTGCAGAGCCAGTGCCGCCACCGTGGCGGCATCCGCCCGCAACCCTGGCCCAATCTCAAGCCAGGGGCGCGCCTGAGCCAATTGGGCCAGCGGCGGATATGCCTCAAGCGCGTCGCCCACCAGCCTGCACGCCTGTCCACGCGGCGCGATCTCTCTGTCCAGCCAGACCTCGACATCATCCATGCCCAGCAGCAATGGCTCCTGGACAGTGACCCACCGGTCATCCGCCGAACCGGATTCGGCCCGCAGATACGCGGCCAGGTAAACCTCCCCCATGCGGGCGTCCTGGACCACGACCTTCAGGCCGACCGCGTCACGGTCACGCGCGGCCACGGCCAGCAGCGATGAAACCTCTATCACCGGGATGCCCAGCGCAAAGCCTATTCCCTGTGCCACGCCGCACGCCACACGCAGCCCGGTAAAGCCGCCCGGCCCCTGTCCAAAGGCAACCGCCCCCAATTGCGCACGATCGATGCCGGCCTCTCGAAGCAGGCTGTCGACCATGGGCAGGAGGCGTTCGGCATGCTCGGCGGTTGCGTCATGTTCCCTGATCCACAGCACAGGCTGTGCATCGCCGCTGGAAAGCAGGGCGACGCCGCAGAGGCTGGACGATGTTTCCAGGGCGAGTATATGTATGGTCATGGAGAGGGATTTTAATCGCTCGGGAACATTTTTCCCGAAGGCGCGCGCTTTTTGCCTGTGAGGGCGGCTTGCCTGGGGCCAGGCGCAAAAAAATACCGTTTTCAGGCGGTAATCGCTAAAATAGGTTGATAAGGCGCTTGCATCACCACTGCGGTTCGCGTATACCAGTTGCATCTTGTCTGCCGCTGTTTCCCTGTGTGCGCCATTCTCGTCGGCGCTATTTGTAACTGCAGTTCGTACTGAACGAATAAGATGTAATTTGTTGCTACGCCCCACTATGCGGGTTAACTTGTCCCTGTTACATTTTCCCCATGAACACTCAGAACCAAACCTTATCTCGCAAAATTCTCATCGTCGATGACGATCCCCGTCTGCGCGATCTGCTGCGCCGCTATCTGTCGGAACAGGGCTTCAATGTTTTCGTCGCCGAAGATGCCAAGGAAATGGGCAAGCTCTGGCAGCGCGAGCACTTCGACCTGCTCGTCCTCGACCTGATGCTGCCCGGCGAGGATGGCCTGTCGATCTGTCGCCGGCTGCGTGGCGGACACGACAACACGCCCATCATCATTCTTACGGCCAAGGCGGAAGAAATAGACCGTATCGTCGGCCTCGAAATGGGTGCGGACGACTATCTCTCCAAGCCTTTCAACCCGCGCGAACTGCTGGCACGGGTCAACGCCATCCTGCGCCGCCGGGGCACGGAAGAGCATCCGGGCGCGCCCAGCCAGGAGAACGAGTCCATCGAGTTCGGACCCTATGTCCTGAACCTGTCCACGCGCACGCTCATGCGCAATAACGAGCCGGTGCCGATCACAACCGGCGAGTTCTCCGTGCTCAAGGTCTTCGCCCGGCATCCCAAGATCCCCCTCTCGCGCGACAAGCTGATGGAACTGGCCCGCGGGCGCGAATATGAAGCCTTCGACCGCAGCCTGGATGTCCAGATTTCCCGCCTGCGCAAGCTGGTGGAGCCCAACCCGTCCAAACCGGTCTTCATCCAGACAGTATGGGGCCTTGGCTACGTTTTCGTGCCTGATGGGGGGCAGTAACACCCTGCCCGCAGCCTGAGCAGGCTTTTTCATGTCTCTACCCGGTCAGCATACCCGCAGCAAACGCTCTCCCTTCAGACTGGGGCTGTTCAGCCGATCATTCCTGCTTCTGGCAGGACTGATGCTGGTCAGTCTCGGCGCATGGCTGCAGGTATTTTTCAGCATGGAGGAAGGTCCGCGCGCCACGCAGATGGCTCAGCGCGTGGTGACTGCCGTCAGTATCACCCGCTCCGCGCTTGTCTATGCGCCGCCCAGTGTGCGCCCCGCCCTGCTGCTCGACCTGGCCACCAAGGAAAGCCTGCGGGTCCAGCCGCGCGAAGGGACGGATACCCTTGAACCCCTGCCCAACTCCAACTACTGGAACCACGTGGCGGCGGAAATCAAGGAACGCCTGGGCATAGACACCAGTGTCATGTGGTCAGTCAACCAGGTGGCGGGCATCTGGGTCAGCTTTGAAATCAACAATGACGAATACTGGCTGGTATTCGACCGGGAACAGCTGGGCCTGACCGCCGGCGCGGAATGGCTGGGCTGGGGCATGACGGCACTGCTGCTGGCGCTGATAGGGGCGGCAATCAGCGTGCGCTTTGTGAACCGTCCGCTGGCACAACTGGCCAAAGTGGCGCGTCAGCTCGCACGGGGGGAAACGCCCTCTCCCCTGCCCGAAAAAGGCCCGGCCGAGATCCGCGACATGAATATCGCTTTCAACCGCATGGCGCGCGACATTCGCCAGACCGAAGCTGACCGCGAAATCATGCTGGCCGGCATCTCGCATGATTTGCGCACACCGCTGGCACGCATGCGGCTTGAAATCGAGATGAGCAACGTGACCGAGGAAGCCCGGCAAGCCATCGACGAAGACCTGGCGCAGATCGATCACAGTATCGGCCAGCTGATGGAATATGCCAGGCCCGCGGGCCTGGTTCCTGAACAAGGCATCGATGTTTCCTCCGTGCTGCACGACCTGTATGAGCGTGAGCGCAGCCACACCGAATCGCTAGGAGACTCATTGGTCGGCTCCATCGAGCCCAACCTGTATGCCAAGATCAACGCGCATGACCTCAAGCGCATCGTCAGCAACCTGATTGAAAACGCCCGGCGCTATGGCCGCTCGCCCGCCGACGACAAGGCTCACATCGAGCTGTCGGCCCGCCAGGACGGCAACATCCTGGCCATTGAGATCAGAGACCAGGGACAGGGGATCGCCCCCACCGACATCCAGCGCCTGCTGCGTCCCTTTTCCCGCGGCGAAACCGCCCGCACCGGGGTCAGTGGCGCGGGGCTGGGCCTGGCAATCGTCGAGCGCCTGCTCGGACAGGTGGGCGGCCAGCTGCAACTGCTGCCGCGCCCCACTGGCGGCCTGGTGGCGCGCATAGAAATCCCGAAATCGCGCACACGCGGGCTGTCTGACACACAGGCCGCCTGACATCCCCAGGGCTTGCTCGGAGGCGCTGACGGCGCCGCATTTTATCGCGTAGAATCAAGCTAGGGGGGCCTTCACGCCTCCTGCCAAACAGCCCACAGGAAGCATGATGAAAACCATAGGCGACAAGCTCGAACCCTTCAAAGTTGTCGGCGTCAAGCCCGGCTTCACGCAATACGAAGAAAACGGTGTATCGGCCTTCGAA
>Ga0182738_1000865_pt1 | contig 40330 bp, 37 predicted proteins | sample eDN5th30CBELigMG_FD_128876 | JGI IMG/M metagenome (GOLD analysis project Ga0182738, IMG submission 128876) | Enriched Miracle-Growth compost microbial communities from Emeryville, California, USA - eDNA 5th pass 30_C BE-Lig MG (version 2)... ...
AAAAAAAACATCTCTGCACAAAAAGAGAAAAAAAAAAAAAAAAAAAAAAAAAAGGTTTACTATCATTTATTATACGCTATAAGAACAGCTTTTGCAAACACAGCAATATGAATAGCTTTTTAAAATCTCAGCAAACTACTCAAATATTTGCAGCTCTTTTTCTTCAATAGCCATACACTGCTTTTTTTGCGCAAATCTTCTATCAGTATTCATAACCAGCGCCGTCTCAATTGTTCCATTCTGCACTGCGCCAATTTGCCTTTTATATTTCTAAATAGTCATTACCGCCATATCTATTCCCTCTTCAGCAAAATAATCCATTAACGACAGCTGCCAAAATCCCACTATCTTCTCCTCATCAAGAGCTGCCTTATATCTTATTCTTCCTTATTAGCAGATTGTCAAAAAGAAATCTGCAAAGGCATTCTATCCAGACTTCCTTTTGTCTGCTTTATTCGTCCGTCTTTATTTTAGCTAAACCAAATGCAAAATGCTCCCAAAGAATTCTTTCTACTTGTTTTGCCTCCTCTTCACCGCACTCGATAATCAAAACTACTTCTGCCTTTTTTCCGCTTATTCGCTTTTTATTTTTAATTTTTTTTATACGAAGCAAAACATCAATTAAAACACCAAGACAAAAGCCAAACGCTGCACCAATTAACCCCCAGTAAATAGGACCCCATTCTAATATAAACCCTCGACTTGCCGCAGGAACCGAAAAGATAACCGCTAGAAACATCCCTTTATTTATTAAAGAGTCACCATCCGACCGATGAATGGAATCAAAAAGCTGCAATTCCTCTGGAGGATTATCTAAAGGGACCGCAAATATATCTCTTATGCCTAATTTTTCTACTTTTGCGATAACAAGTTCCAATTGTATTGAATGGTCAAATGTGGCATATATTTGCATTTATTTCACCTTGACACCTTTCTGGACTTTAAAACTGCTAGATTGATAATTTTTAATCAAAAAACGCCGTTGTTCTGCATCAAACAACTTATTATTTTCAACGGTATTGACATACGTTTCATAAATGCTGAAAAAATAAAGGGACGGCAAATACATAAGCCACTGCATATCTAATACCCTTGTAGATTTCTGAATATCTCCTAATAGTAGATAATAAAGACTTTCAACAAAATGAGAATAATAATTAAAAACGACAATTGTAATTAATGTAAAAATGGCAGAAAAAACTTGATGTAAATATAATTGCCCTAAACTCGGAAACAGCATTGACCACCATATAGCAGCAACCGGTTTTCGTTTATCCAAATAATTTACTTCAAAAGGCTTAACCGTTAATGCTTTTATTGTTTGATCCTCTGTTTCAGCTAATACATGCAGATCATTCAACCCAACTGCAGAACGATGGCTATCCCATATAGCAAAAAGATATAATGGTATATACATGAACACAAAGTTAACGCCCAAAACTTGTTTAGCCTTATCTATTTCCCCTATAAACGAATACACCATCGCTTCATTTAAATGGGATACTTGATTAATAAACACTTCCCATATTATCAACGCAAATCCCCTTGTATATTTATGCAGCAGGATATGTCCGTAACCGGGAAAAGTCAGAGACCAGCAAGCGATAATAAGAGGATCCCTCTTATGAAGATATGTCGTACCCCATATACTTAAATTAGCCACTGGCCGTCGAACTGTATTCTTTTGAACCATAAAATCTTCCTTTAAATATTATATTTATCCGGCATTAACGGGCTTTTGCCCCCCACCTCAAGATGATGAGAAGAAACGGGCAATCTAGGTGCCCGCAAAGGCCCGATTGGTTCAACTAACAATCAGCAGGGGATGGAAAAAACCCCCACTGATTGAAGTTTCACTTTACTGGTATTGTTAGCAAATTTCTAAATAATATACCAAAAATTTCTGCAAGATAGATAAATTGCCCCAAAAATATCCTGGATTTATTCGAAACCAGAAGCTAAAGAAACATAAGGCTTCAAAATTGCAAATAGCGGAATAGCTTTTTCCCTTATTCACAAAAATGGATGTTAGAGAAGAAAATGCACACCCCATTTTCAAATACCTTTCAAAGATCATCTGAGGGCTTTAATAAATTCCATCTTGCTGCCAAAATTTTATTGCCGCTTATCAATGAAAAGCATCCTGAATATTTGAAAGACGATTATTCTATTAAATAGAATTTCGCCAAATTTCTAATAGATAAAAAAACACTCAAGTGATTAAACAGTTCAAATGCCCAACAGATCCCATTGATATGGAGCAAGATATTAAAAAGCTACTAATCTAGCATTCATAATAAACACCCTCTAAGAAAGTAGTTTAAAAAACTTTCTTAGAGGGTTTTGTTTTAATGTAATATGATTATAATCTTTTTGCTCCATAATATTTCGATTTCCAATATGTATTAGACAGCTGATCTATTTTTACACCTTTAGAAGAAGAACTATGTATAAATTTATTATCCCCAACATATATTCCAACATGGGAAGCACCTTTTTTATAAGTGGAAAAGAAAATCAAATCTCCTTTTTTCAGATTTTTCTTTTTAACCTTTTTCCCTTTTTTGTACATATCTTCTGCAGTTCGCGGCAATGCTTTTCCTGCCTTTTTATAGCTGTATCCAACAAGACCTGAACAATCAAACCCTTTTGGAGACATGCCTCCATATTTATATGGTGTACCTATATATTTTTTAGCAACAATAACAGCAGATGTTGAAGCAGCAGCACTGGCTTCATGCCCTCCAAAAACTCCCATAAGCAACAATCCAATTGACAAACATGTCATAACAAATACTTTCCTCATCTAGTAACAACCTCCGTGCGTTTCCTATCATCATTAGTACGTGTCCGTGGCTTTACTTCTATCAACTGCTTAAATTTTCTCATAGTTTTCAGATAATTCGGTTACAAACTTATGCTTTTTTTATTACAAAAGCATTACATTATTATTTAAGGATACTTTATCCAACTCCTATAAAACACCTGTTTTCATAACCCGCTTATTCTAATCCAACAAATAGCAGAGTTCTCGCGCACTAGGTATTCTCCTTCAAAAAAACGAATATAATAGACTATAATGATAGAGACAATTGCCTATATTTTTAGAAAGGAGTAAAGCACGTGGATTTTATCGCCATTGATTTTGAAATCGCCAATGAAAACATGTCTAGTGCGTGTTCCATTGGTCTTGCATATGTAGACAATAATGAAATAGTGAAAGAGCAATACTTTCTTATTAAGCCACCTAACTTACAATTTGATCCTAGCTTTACAGCAATTCATGGTATAACCAAAAAGGATGTTATAGGACAAAAAAACTTTGACGAAGTTTGGGAACTAATAAAAGGTGACATTACATCTAATATAATCGTTGCCCATAATGCCCAGTTTGATATGAGCGTCTTATTTAGCTGCTTGCAGCATTATTCCATCCCCATTCCTTCTTTCTCTTATATGTGCAGCATCCCTATCAGCACCAAAGCATGTCAAGATCGCAAAGTGGGACAATCTTTAAAGGAAAGATGCAGCTATTTTGGCATTGAACTCGCCGACCACCACCATGCTGGAGCAGATGCACGAGCATGCGCGGAGCTTGTAATCTCCTCTGTAAAAAGCAAGGAAAAAAGCTCTTTACAGTCCTACTGCCAAGCTTATCGCACTATTTTCGCAAAAGAATTTACAGAACTAAAAGCACAAACGACCTTCCAAAAGAGGCGGCGGCTGCAAAAACCGAAATTTAATGCTGTTTCTATTTCTGAAGTGACTGCAAAAACCGAAGACTTTAACAAAGATCATATCCTTTATAAAAAGAATATTGTCTTTACAGGAGATCTTCTTTCAATGGATAGGAAAGAAGCAATGCAAAAAACGGTAGATGTTGGCGGAATTATCAAAAGCGGCGTTAGCAGCAAAACAAACTATGTCGTCGTCGGCACACAAGACCCTAAACTTGTTGGAGCATCAGGCATCAGTACAAAGGAGAAAAAGGCTAAGGAATTAAAAACCAAGGGAGTAAATATAGAAATAATTCAAGAAGACTCTTTCATTAAATTATTAAATAATGAGTGTTGACTTCAACATTAAGAAGCAGCAAAAAAAGAATGGAGGTAACCATTCCTTTTTTGCTGCTTCCTTTATTACCCTAAAAAACTGCTAGAGCGAAATCTTTGTAAAAAATCTTGTGTTCTCTTATGCTTTGGATGATGAAAAATTTGTTCAGGCGTTCCTTGTTCCACTACTACTCCATCTGCCATAAATACTACTCGATCCGCAATTTGACGAGCAAATTCCATTTCATGTGTAATTAACAGCATCGCCATCTCACCAGCACTTGCAATATCGCGGATAACCTGAAGAACCTCTCCTACTAATTCTGGATCAAGCGCTGCTGTCACTTCATCAAACAACATAATTTTCGGGTGCATAACAAGCGCTCTAGCAATTGCTACTCTTTGCTGCTGTCCTCCTGAAAGATTAGCAGGATAGGAATCTAGTTTATTAGCAAGACCTACTTTCGAAAGCATTTCAACAGCCTTTTCCTTTGCTTCACTTTTGGATAGCCCTAATACACTGACTTGTGCTTCCATGACATTTTTCAAAATCGTCATATGCGGAAAAAGATTATATTGTTGGAAAACCATGCCGATATTTTTCCGCATTTTACGAAAATGCTTTTCAGACGCGGACACTAATTTCCCATTTACCTCTTCTTTCCAAAGATGCTCTCCCTCTATTAATATATCTCCTTCTGTCGGCTTCTCAAGAGTCATTAACATGCGCGCCAATGTTGTTTTTCCGGATCCGCTCGGTCCAATGATCGCTACTTTTTCCCCAGGATGAATCTGCAAATCTACTCCTTTTAAAATTTGCACATCCCCAAAGTTTTTTCTAATATTTTTATATTCAACAAATACCTTTTTTGGGCTTTTTTCTGGATTCTCTATCATATAATCGGATTTTACACTTAACGCTTGTGTCATCATGATACCTCCTTTGAATTTTAAGCAGCGATTTTGCCAAACCTTTCATTTACCTTCTTCTCCGCATAACGAACAGCCAAAGAAGCCGGGTAGCTTAATAGCAAGAAGATAATTCCCACTAATGTAAATGCTTCTAAATAGCGGAAGGAAGAAGAACCGATTAATTTTGCTGTTTGCATCATCTCTACTAATGTAATGGCTGATAAAAGAGGAGTTTCCTTAAACATAACGATAAAATAATTACCCAGCATCGGTACAACCGGCGCTATCGCTTGCGGCATAATGACTTTTTTCCACATTTCATATTTCGTTAAATTTAGCGCAATACTCGCTTCCCACTGTCCTTTCGCAACAGATTCAATACCAGATCGGTATACCTCAGCTAAATAAGTGCTGTAATGCAAGCCCAACCCAATTACCCCACAAACAAACGGCGATAAGGAAATGCCAATTTCAGGCATAACGTAAAAAATAAAAAACAGCTGAACAAGCAGCGGTGTACTTCGGATAAATTCAACAACGCATGTAACAACTATCGCTAGAGGTTTAAACGGAGATCTGCGGCAAAATACCCATACTAAACCAAGAACTGCAGCAATCAGAAATGCTGTAATCGTCGCTGCTATTGTAATCCACATTGCATCTATGATTTTGGGCATGATAGAAAAAGTAAATTCCCAATTCCACATTTGTCTACACCCTTCCTACTGTGTATTTTCTTTCTAGCCACTTCACCATTAGCGTCAGAGGATAAGCGATGATAAAGTAAAAGATTAATAGCAAGGTAAATATTTTGGTTGTTTCCATTGTTGCTGTCTGCAAGCTCATTGCCTGGAATGTTAAATCGGAAAGTGTCACAAGAGATACTAACGCGGTCCCTTTTAAAAGTTCAATCAGCAGGTTTCCAAAAGTGGGTATCATTAATCTGATTGCTTGAGGAAGAATTACTTTTTGGTATTTCTGTCTTACTGTCATATTAAGAGCAATTGTTGCTTCTATCTGCTGCTTCGGTATGGATTGAATAGCACTTCGCACTACCTCCGCCCCGTACGCCCCATAATTAAGACCTATCGCCAAAACACCTGCGACCATTGCACTTAATTGAATTCCCAGAAGGGGCAAAGCAAAATACAGCCAAAATAATTGGACCAGCAGCGAAGTTCCTCTAAATACTTCAATATAAATATTAGCGATCAAACGCAAGAGTTTTATGGAAGACAGTTTCATAAAGCCAAACAAAAAAGATAAAACAGCCGCAACAATAGTCGAATAAACCATTACTTCTACGGTAACTGCAGCACCACTTAACATTGGTTTTATTAATTCCATCATAGAAACTGTTCCTCCCTTCTATTAAAATGAGTTTTTCTCTATGGCAGGCTGGCCAAAACAGCAGTCAGTCAGCCTGCCTATTTTCTAATAATTGCTTAATCCTATTTGCTTAACTCCTCCGCTGTGGCATCTCCAGGAAGCTCCTGTTCCGTAAACCCAAATTCGCTGATAATTTTTAAAAGCTCGCCTGATTCTTTCATTTTTTCCAGCTCTTTATTAAACGCCTCCCGGAAATCATCATCATCTTGTCTAAATACAGTCGCACCATAACCTCTTACACTCACACCATCAATCATCGGCTGTTTGAAGTCCATTACTCTTTCAATGCTAGAATCATTGGCTGTTTCCAAAACCGCCTGCAAGGAAGGACCTGTCATGCCAATTACATCTACCCGCCCAGATTTCAGAGCCGAGATGGCACTTGGATTATCAGGAACTACCACAATTTGATCTTCACTCACACCATATTTCGTTAAATATTCCATTTGAATGGCGCCGCTCATAACTGCAATTTTCACTTTTTTATTTGTTTTTATATCTTCATAGCTTTTTATATGAAGAGGATTCCCTTTTTTTACAGCAATTGCTTCCCCGATGCTATATTCAGGATTTGCAAAATCTACTTCTTTTGCACGTTCTGGCGTAATATACATGCCGGCTGTAATCATATCGAAACGATTTGCCTTTAATCCCGGAATCAAAGACCCGAATTCCGTTAATACCCCATCCATTTCCTCAATCCCTAAATTCTTCAGCACCACTTTCGCTACTTCAACCGCTTCTCCGGTTAACTTCCCATCTTTTGTCTTATAAGCATATGGCACTTCATTCGCAAAACCAATTGTTACCTTTTTTGCCTCCTTGGCTTTTTCAAATGTAGTTTTACTGCTGCTGCCGGAAGTACTGGTTGAAGAGCATGCTGCAAGTCCCATTGTAAGCATTAGAACGAATAGAACAATCAAACTTTTTTTCATCGGGATCCTCCATTTTTTAAATTTTTAGATTTTTCAAGCGAAAAAAACAGTCATTTATATGCTTTAGTAATTAAATAGTTCCTTGCAGTCTTCCATCTTTTTTAAAAAAAGTCTGTTTGCCAGTTAATAAGGTATAAACAGTTTGAGAAATGATGGCAACTCCAATCGGCAAACAACTTTCATCTATATCAAAGATAGGTGTGTGCAATTCACGTTTTACATGATCGGCCAATGCACACCCTAGAAAAAACATAGCACCAGGCACTTTTGACGTCATATGAGAAAAATCCTCTCCCCCTAATCCAAATGGCTCATCAATTATGTTCATCCCTGGGTATAATGTTTTTACACTTTGTTTTAGTATTTGATTAATCGTTTTATCGTTATAAAGAGCCGGTTCTCCTTTTGTTGCTTGAAACGTATATTCGCCGCCGAGGGTCTCTGCAATCGAAATGGCTTTATGCAGTTTTTCGATTAAGGCTTCACGCACCTTTGGATCATAGCTTCTAAGCGTGCCTTGCAAATATACTTCTGATGGAATAATATTGCTTGCAGAGCCCGCTCTAATTTCCCCAATGCTGATAACAGCTGGCTCTAACGGGGAAATTTGCCTTGCTACAACCCCATGAATCGCCTGCATCACAGGACCCAGCATCCAAACAGGATCTGTCCCTAAATGGGGATAGGCTCCATGCCCTCCTGTTCCTGAAATCGTCGCTTCAAATACATCTACATTTGCCATGCTATAGCCATCATGTATAAGAATATTGCCAACTTCTTGTTCTGGACACATATGCAAAGCAACAACAGCATCTACATCTGCTACTATGCCTTCTTCCACAAGATAAGCAGCACCTGTTTTCCCTGTGCTGTCCGCCGCTTCCTCTGCTGGTTGAAAAATAAATTTCACTGTGCCGCATATCAAACCTGCGCACATCTGTTTACCAATTAACTTCGCAACGCCTAAACCAATTGCAGTATGGGCATCATGACCACAAGCATGCATGACTCCATTAACCCTGGAGCTATAATCATGATCGGCTTCTTCCAAAATCGGCAATGCATCCATATCTGCTCTAACTGCAATACAAGGGCCCTCTCCATTAGAAATCGTAGCAATTACTGCTGTTTCTAGATTTTCAGATTGCCCTATTTGCATTCCAGGTATTTTTTTTAATTCGTTCATCACTAATTCTTTTGTTTGAAACTCTTGAAAGCTGAGCTCCGGATTGCGATGAATCGTACGGCGTATGTCAACCAATTCGTTTTTGAGCATTTCTGCTTCTTGTACGATTAAATCATCCACTATACTCCCCCTCTTTTGTTGAAGCATTTTCTAATTAGCCAAACAGCTCCAGCAGCAGGAATGCATCCCCGATTGCCAGAGCTTTCTGTTTATAGACTAGGAGTTGCTTGAGTTTCCTTCAGAATAGCAAAGGCATTTTCTAGATCAGCTAATAAATCCTCTATATCTTCTATCCCCGCAGAGATGCGCACAAGTCCATCAGGAATTCCCATTGCCTTTCTTTCTTCTGCTGTACACTCTACATGGCTTGTTGTCCTCGCTGGTCCATAAGTCGTTTCGACCGCTCCAAGATTTGCTGCTCTATTAGCATATTGCAGGTTTGGCAACAATACTTTTACTGCTTCCATGCCTCCTTTTAAAGAGAAGCTTAACATTCCACCGTAACCTTTCATTTGCTCTTTAGCAATTTCATGATGGACATGTGTTTCAAGTCCCGGATAAAATACTTGGTCAACAAGTTCTTGTGTCTGCAAAAATTCAGCAATTGCTTGAGCATTTTTCGTTTGCTGATTAACGCGCAATTTTAACGTCTTCATTCCTCGCAATAATAAATACGCTGCCCAAGGATCTAATGTCGCCCCATTGATTTCACGATAATGATAGATTTGGTGAATCAACTCTTTCGGTCCACAAACCACCCCTCCTAACGCATCTGCATGTCCGCCAAGGAATTTTGTTGCACTATGGAGCACGAGATCCACCCCTAGCTCCAGCGGGTTTTGATTAATTGGCGTAGCAAACGTATTATCAACTACAACAATTGCCCCTTCTTCTTTCCCTGCTTTTGCCATTCTTTTAATATCGGTAATTTTTACGGTTGGATTTGTTGGTGTTTCTAAATAAAGAATTTTACAGCCTTTTGCAATCTCTGCTTCAATCGCCTCATGGTCGCCAGTTGAGCATAGCGCTACTTCTATATTCATATTAGGCAAAAACTCAGTGAAAATTTTATTTGTGCCGCCGTACGTATCTTTAATGGAAACAATTCTATCTCCAGGTCTCAGGAATGTATAAAGTGTATTGCTGATTGCTGCCATGCCTGTCGAAAAGCTCGTTGCCGCTTCTGCCCCTTCTAAAATCTTTACTTTATCTTCAAATGCTTGTACGGTTGGATTTGTATTGCGTCCATAAATATGCCCTTGTTTTTTGCCGATTGCCACATCATACCATTCATCCATATCATCATAGTTATAAGCAACACTTACAACAACAGGCACCTGTGTAGCTCCATGTACCAATACTTCTTTCTCCCCAGCCCATACTGTTTTTGTTCCAATGCTCGCTTCTCTATTTTTCGCCATCATTAATAGCCTCCTTAAAAGTTTCTGCTTGTTCTAGCGAATGCTGATTTCCGCTTGTTTTAAAAGGTCAAACGCATAACGAGCACAAATAGTATCTTGAACGCCTGTGCCTGTTAAATCACATATGGTAATTTGCTGATCATTTATTCTGCCAAGCTTTCTTTTTGAAGTGATTTCCCCCAACTCCAGAATTCTTTCATCCTCTTTCAGAATTGTTCCATCACGAACAGTGTGATGCAATTCCCCTAATCGGAATGCTTGCTTTTTGACATCACAACAAATAACATCTGCTTTTTGGAAGCAATTGGATGCCAATTCCCTTTTATGCTCAGCATCCGATCCCATTGCTGTAATATGCAAACCACGATGCAGCCACTCTCCTTTGATAAGAGCTTCGGTTGAAGGAGTTGTTGTTACGACAATCTCACTTTCCTTTACAACCTCCTCTGCCGAAGCAGCCTGAACCACTTTAACACCTATCGACTTCTCCATATCTCGCACATACTTTTCTGTTCGTTCTTGAGTGCGTCCATATACCGTAATTCGCTGAAATGGTCTCACTTTGTACAATGCTTCCATCTGCACTCTCGCCTGCATCCCTGTTCCAATAACACCAACACAGTCTACAGAGGATTTTGCTAAATAATTTGCCGCAACAGCTCCTGCAGCTGCTGTTCTTACATCTGTCAAATAGCCATTATCTAAAAGGATCGCTTCGGGAAATCCCGTTTTGCTGCTGAACAGCATCATCAATCCGCCTAAACTCGGCAGTCCTAATAAATGATTATCAAAAAAACCAGAGGATATTTTGATTGCAAAGGAATCTTTTCCTTTTATATAAGCTGATTTCACATCGACTTCTCCATTATATTCAGGAATATCAATTCTCATAATGGGTGGAAGTGCCACTTCATTATTTGCCAGTTTCGTGAATCCCTCTTCCATTAACTGAATAAACTCTTGATTGATAGAAACATATTTTTTTATTTCTTTCTCTTCAAATAAATACATTTCAGGGCCCCTTTAATAGATTTTCACTTCTGGTTTTACAAATAATTGTCTTGGAAAGTTTGCAAATACTTCACAGCCACTTTCCGTTACTCGGAACGACTCACTGAGTTCCACCCCATACTGATCAAGCCAAATGCCTGGTATTAAATGGAATGTCATATTTGGCTGCAAAATGGTTTTATCTCCTTGACGCAAACTTGCCGTATGCTCACCCCAATCAGGCGGGTAATTGAGACCCATAGAGTAGCCAATGCGCGAGTCTTTTACAAAGCCGCTTTTTTCGATCGTTTTTCTCCATACACTTTCCACTTCCTCACAAGTAATGCCTGGTTTAACAGCGTCTAAAGTAGCATTTAATCCTTCTACTACAACATCCGAAAGAAATTTAATTTTTGGATCCGGCTCCCCGATAAATACTGTTCTTGCAAGCGGAGAATGGTAGCGCCGATAGCAGCCTGCCAGTTCTAGAATAACTGGATCACCTGCTTTATACGGCTGATCTGTCCATGTCAAATGAGGAGTAGAAGTTCTTTCTCCTGAAGGCAATAACGGAACAATGGATGGATAATCCCCTCCAAATTGATCTGTTCCGGAGATTTGCGCATGATAAATATCTGCTACTACATCGCATTCTCTAACGCCTTCTTCAATCGAATCAATTCCTTTTCTCATTGCTTTCTCAACAATTTTGGCCGCATTTCTCATATAGGAAATTTCTGTATCTGATTTAACAATCCTTACATAATTCACTAAATTGGTTGCATCTTTAAAGGAAGCAAGAGGCAAGCCATTTTGAAGAGAACCAAAAGCTTTTGCTGTAAAGTAGTATGTATCCATCTCTACCCCAACCGTTCTATTGCCTTGGCCAATTTCCTTTAATATACTGCTTACAAAATCCATTGGATGTTTGACAGTTGATTGTACATAGTCATCTGTATATGGAATAATATGACTTTCATCTAACCAGCTTGTGACTTTTGCTCCATTAGCATCCTGCCCTCTTCCAATCCAAAAAGGCTGTTCTTCATCTATAATGACAATCAGCATCTGATGCACATAAAAGGACCAGCCGTCATAACCGGACAAATAATTAATATTTGCCGGATCTGTCAGAAGGAGCACATCAATTCCAGCTTCACTCATTTTTTCTTTTGTTTTTTTGAGACGCTCTTTAAATTCATCTACTGTAAAATGCAACATTTCTTTTCCTCCATCGATCAGATATTTTCTAACTTGACGCGTTAACTTTATTGACACAATACTACTATTTTTCTTTCTTAAAAAACCATTGCGCAAATTGTAAGAAATATCAAAATACTTTTCATACACTTTTTACACTAGATATTTCACTGAAAAAGGATTAAAGTTTCTAATAAAAGAAAAATTCTAAAAAATATGTTAAGTTATCTAACAGATGCTTTCGGCAGCTGCTATCTTAATTTACAGGGAGGAAAACATATTGCTAAAAAAGAAGGATACACAAACAACGGAATTCCTATCATTGCAAAATGTATGGAAGGCAAAACATACTATCAAACAAATTGTTACAAAAACCCCCTTAGTATATTCACCTATTCTCTCCTCGATTGCCGGCAAAAACATTTACTTAAAATATGAACATATGCATGAAAGTGGAGCGTTTAAGATGCGCGGCGCTGCAAATGCCCTTCTTCGATTGAGCGAAAAAGAAAAAAGTATGGGTGTCACTACTTTTTCTACTGGAAATCATGGCTTAGCTGTTGCTCTAGTAGCCAAAAAATTGGGGATTCGCGCTGTTATATGTGTATCGGCAAGGGTTCCATCCTCTAAATTAGATCGGATCAGGGAACTCGGAGCGGAACTCGAAATTTACGGAGAAGGACAAGATGATGCTGAGCAAAGATGCTATGAGCTTAAAAAGGAACAAGGCCTTACAGTAATTCCTCCCTTCGACCACCTGGATGTTATCGCAGGACAAGGCACCATCGCTTTGGAACTTTTAGAGGACCTTCCATCAATTGATTGTGTAATTGGCGGCCTTTCTGGAGGTGGACTTCTTTCTGGCATTGGACTAGTCATGAAAACAACCAATCCAGAGATTGCAGTACTCGGCCTTTCAATGGAAAAGGGCGCTGTAATGCACGAAAGCTTAAAGGCAGGAAATCCAGTTGCCTTAAACGAATATAATACATTGGCAGACAGTTTATTAGGGGGATTAGGAAAGCACAATACCTATACTTTTCCTCTTATAAAGGAGTATATCGATCAGTCCGTGCTTGTTTCAGAAGAGACTATTGCAAAAGGAATGGCGCTTCTTTATAAACACCATCATATTGTTGTAGAAGGTGCAGCTGCCATCGGGGCTGGCCTGGTAGCAGAGGGCATACTGAATATTCCGGGACAAACTATTGCCATTGTTATCAGCGGATGCAATGTTGATTTAGAGAGCCACTATAAAGCAATTCTCCCATACATATCTAATAACAATAGTCTATTGTTTTAGATTTTGATACTGTTGGACAGCTAATCCTAGCAAGAAGCATCCTCTTCTTCCTAAGGTTGTTGCCCTCTTTTCTTAACCATCTAGAGAGGTGAAAACATATGCAATATACAGTAAAAGATATATTAAGTGAGCCAGAATTAAAAGACGCTATTCTCTTAACAGAAGAAAACTCCATTGCATCACTTTCCATTGAGTCGGTATCCGTCATTGAATTGCCTGTCGAAAATTTTGTCAGAGAAAAGGAATTTGTATTAACGACAGCTATGGGGTGTGGGAGCAGCACCTCTTTCTTTTTATCCTTTGTGAAAGATATCTATAAATCAGGAGCCTCTGCACTTGCGATTGCAATCGGCCGGCATGTTCAATCCATCCCTGAGGAAATCATTCGTTTTTCCAATGATCATCATTTTCCGCTCATTGAGTTGCCTTGGGAAATTCGCTTTTCCGACATTATCAAAAAAATTTATAGACAAATCAACTTTTGGCAAGAAGAGGCGCTCAAAAAAAATGATCACCTTCAAAAAGAGCTCCTGCAATTATTTTTAACCAACCATTCCTTATCAAGCGCTCTGCAAGTATTAGCCGAATATTTCCATGCAAATATCGTGCTGTCATACGGAGCGGAAATATTTCAGTCTACCAGCTGCCAAACTAATCATCAACTCAATTCAATCTTATATGAAATTAAAAATAGCCGTACGGAAAAACCAACCATTCTTCACTTAGAAGATCATACAAAGCTGCAAATCTACCCAATTCCTACCCTTCAACAAGACAACAGCTATTTAGTTTTTGAATGGAATTATTCTGATTCACTGCAGCCTTGGTCTGTTATTCAACAATTTGCGACCACTCTGCAGCTTTGGTTTCAAAAGCAGCAAACGATACAGTCCACTAAACATAAGGAAAAAGAGCAATTTATTCAATATCTTATAAATGGGAATTGGGACAATAAAGAATTTCTTTTAGATAGAGGAGCCTCACTAGGCTACGAAGTAAATCGGCCATATGTCTGCGTATTAGGGCAACCAGAATATCATCATAGCGACTCGACCACATCTTATACTTCAGCTAATACCAGCCAGCTGGCAGCCAAATTAGCTGAAATTTCCCGATTTGCCAGCAAAACGCTCCATCGCAAAATAATCGATTCCTTTATTCGCGGCAAGCTAGTACTCTTTATCGAAATTCAAAATGATGCTTGCACCATCACCAATCAAGTATTGGATATTTTTGATTCATCCATAGAAAAAGGGGAGATTCCGCTATTTTCTTGGGGAATCGGGGAAAATCACGGAGGTTTGTATACATTTCATGAAGGCTATAAAGATTGTATGACCGCATTAGAAATCGGCCGGAACTTCAAAGGAATTGGCCAAAGAAGCACATACGCCAATACCGGCATGTTTCGTATTCTTTCGGTTTTAGTAAAAGACTCTGCTTCTATGGAGATGATGCATACTATTATCGGCAAGGTAGCTTCCTATGATCAAGAAAAGGGTCTTGATTTATTGCATACTTTGGCTGTGTATGTAAAGAATCACTGCAATGTCAGCCAAACTTCTAGAGAATTGTCCTTACATCGCCAATCTTTACTTTATCGTTTAAAAAAAATTGAACTGCTCACAGAACGTTCATTAAATGACTCAGATGATCTATTTTTGCTGCAATTATGCCTGCAGCTGTGGACCATTCGATTCAGCGACTCAAAACAGGCAGTTAAAAGCTAAAAAAGCCGCGGTTTTATTTTCTATCTTTATTAAAATCTATCGCAGAGTTCTCTTTGAAAAAACAAGGATCCGCCATCCTTACGTTTCTATACAAGGGGGCTCTTTTTTCGGTCAAACAGCTTAGAATCCCTCTGATTAAAAAATAACTTTAAAATATCTCCAAAAAAATTTTGAAATTTTGGAATAAGAGAGTACTAGTTTGGGAATAATGTAGACTAAAGGGAGGAGAAACTATATGAAAATATCAACAAATGTAAATATCGAGGATTTTATTCAAGAGGATCAATTTGAGCTGCAATCTTACATTAATACATTATTATCTACAATAAAAGAACCTACTCTAAACTGGCAGAATAGAAAAAAAATTAAATGATATCATTAAAAAAGAGCTGTACATTTGTTTGCTTGGCAAATATCACTTTTTAAATATACTACAAAATTAGTATATTTAAAAAGTGATATGGATGGCCATTATACCTGTCATCCATTCTATTTAACTTAAGAAACTCTTAGCCCTGCCTCTTTAAAAGGTTGCGATGCATGCACTTTTTATACCTTAAGCACGTTATTGCCCTTAACCTTCAGAAAATTTCTGCTATCAGCATTTGGCTATTTACCATAATTTCCATGTAAATTCATTTGTAAAAACACTTAATATTTCCAAATGTTTTTGTTAAAATAATACCAAATAACATTATTTTTTAACCGCTACTTATTAGGAAGAGGGAGCTGATCATGAACATAACACTTCTTCAAAAAATTGAACATTTAAAAGCAATGCTAATTAAATCTGGCATGGACAAAGGATTATGCCACCCTAGTACACTGCAGCTAAGCGAACAACTAGATATATATATTGTTCAATATCAGCAATCAATGACCAAAAAAATGTAAAAGGAGTCCATTCATTTGACATGAATTACTCTATGTTTAAAATAAAAATGGACCTTCCCCTCTCTTATGCAACATAACTTTCTAACGATACAGATTAATCATATCCTTTAATGCGGCAGCAGCAGCACCTTTCGGGTGAGAAGCTCCACCTGTACAGCAAATCGTCCCCATCTCTTCTGTATAAAAAAGAACCCCTTTATTTGTTCCCTTTACATGTATTAAAGAACTATCCGAAGATACAATTTCCGGCTTTACTTCTACCTTTATCTCTCCATTTATAAAACGGGCGCTTGCAATAAGCTTGATATCATCGCCATTAATTTTTGCATGCTGTATATCCCGTTTGCTTACATTTTTTATCCCTTGAATATCAATGTCTTCTAAAGTCAATTTTGCGCCTAAAAGTCCATTTGCCAAAAGCAGAATTTTGCAGCCACTATCCACCCCTTCTATATCAAGAGCGGGATTGGCTTCTGCAATCCCCTTTTCTTGTGCTATTTGCAATGCTTCTGCAAAGGATCTATTTTCTTCAGACATCTTTGTTAAAATGAAATTGGAAGTGCCATTTAGAATGCCTTCTATTTTTGTAATATGGCAGCCCGCCAGACTAAATTCCCCAATATCTAATGTTGGCAATGCCGCTGCTGTGGCCCCGCTATATTTTATTTCGCACTCTTTTTCTGCTGCAATGCTTAATAGTTCCGGCATTGCACAAACAAGCGCTCCCTTGCTTACAGATACAATATGCATTTTCGCATAAAGAGCTTTTTTAATGTAATAAAGAGCTGCTCCACCTGTTTCCACATCTGTTGGGGAACTTTCAACTAGTATGTCTCCGCAAAATACTGGTTCCCCAAGAGGGATTCCTTTCGCTTCTGCATATTGAATTAGAGCCTGTGAGCCTGTTCCATATGCAAGCAATGCAGGAAGATCGATCCCCCCTTCTTCATGTATCATTCCTTTCGAACCAACAATAGCAGTCACTATATAATGTTTTTTATATGTATCTAGCAATAAATTTCTCTTCTCGCTTAAAAGCTTCAGCAACTCTTGTGCTACCGTACCGTATCCTGTAACCATGATCTTTTTTTCGGCATATTCTCTTTTCATCCCATTTTCCCCTTCATCTGTAAAATCTCTGATATGACGTTATTTTAGCTTAATAAAAGCAATTGCCAAAATAATTTGTCAAATAATATGACATATTTTTTATTTTCCACAGCCAAAACAAAAAAACCAAAGAAACCTTCCCTTTTTGATATTATCCCCTTTAAGTAGATAGTGTAAAAAAACCACCATATCATTTGTGGATGATACACTTAACTTGGAGGGGATTTTATTATGGCTAAAAAAGGACAAGAGTTTCAGCATTATACAGATGAATTTAAGCTAAAAGCAGTAAGGAAGTACATAAATGGAAATAAAAGTTATGCAGTCTTATCAGAAGAACTTGGAATTAAGCATTGTACGCAGCTTAAAGTTTGGGTTAAAAAGTGGAAAGCTGGAGAACCCTTTGATACTAGATCAATAGGTAATAGCACTAATCCATTAAAAGGTAGGCCACGAACCAAGTTTAAATCTGTTGAAGAAGAAAGAGATTATTTGAAAGCGCAGGTAGAGTATTTAAAAAAGCAGTATCCAAATCTAATAAAGGAGGAGCCGATATCCACAGAAGATTAAAGTATAAAATAATCGAAGAACTGAGTGGGATGTATCCAACAAGGTGGTTATTAGAAATCACTAGTATTAAGCCTGCAAGTTACTACAAGTGGAGAACTACTAAATCAAGGAGACAGGACAAACAAAATAAGGATCAAGATATAAAAAATCATATACTGGGGGTTCATTTAGAATATCCAGAGTTTGGATATCCTCGGATGACTGCCTGGTTAAAAGAGAAGGATTTTGACATTAACCACAAGAAAGTATATCGCCTTATGAAAGAAATAAATATTCAATCTAAGATCCGTAAAAAAAGGAAATATCATGGACATACCCCTTCTGTAATCCATCCAAATCGTCTGAAAAGACAATTTAGGGCAACAGCCCCTAATCAAAAAATGGTTACCGATATTACTTATGTATCGGATGGAAAGCAATTTTACTATTTATCCGTCATTCAAGACCTGTTCAACAATGAAATAGTATCTTGGCAGTTATCCAAAAGAAATGATCTAGAGCTTGTGTTAAATACAGTGACTCAGTGGACAAGTAAAAAAGACGTAGCTGAAGCTGTTCTCCATTCGGATCAAGGCTTTCAGTATACGTCTAAGTTATACAACAAACGATTAGAGGAATATGGCATTAAAGGCAGCCACTCTCGCAAAGGAAACTGCCTGGATAACGCCTGTATTGAATCCTTCTTTTCGCATCTCAAAACAGAGAAGTTGTATAGGATAGAGTGTAAATCAGAAGAAGAAATTAAACAAGCAATTGAGGAATATATTTATCATTATAATTATAAACGTTTTCAAAAAAGACTAAAACAACGCGCGCCAGTTGAGTATCGACACGCGTTAATTGCATAGCTTTTTTGTGCTGTCTACTTGACAGGGGTAAGACCATTTCTTTGGCTTTTTGCTTAAGCAGGTGATTGTTATAGATACTTTCGATGAAGCGCCTTTCCATCATACGTATACATCATTTTTTTCTCCTCTACTATTGTTTCCATATGAACATTTCTTCCCCATAATTGATATATATACGGCAATACCTTTTCTAAATATTTCAAATCAAGTTCAATGCCCTCATATCCATGCTTTAAATAGAGCTCCCCATTCTTCATATAATCTCCATCATTAACCGTGATATATGGGAATCCTCCATTCACTCTCATGCTTACAAGCTGATCTCTTACACTTTCCCAGCCTTTATCGACAATTTTATAATCTCTTCCTTGTTTTTGGAAAAGATACATATCTTCACGCGTTACCAAGTCCTTTGTTAAATAATTGCGTAAAAAAGAAATATCTGATTCAATTTCACGAACTTCAAACATTTTCTCTCGGCCAGAGTTTTCCTTAACGCCTCTTCGCTTCATCTCTTCTGTCGGATTATTATAACGCTCCTCAATATCCTCAAAAATTTTCAGCCCAAGATAATAAGGGTTAATTCCTGTTTTAGAAGGCTGCACTACTCCAGCATTCAATTTAGCAAATTCTATCGCCTCACCGCTTGTCAAATCAAGCTCTCGAATGATTCGCTGATGCCAATAAGACGCCCATCCCTCATTCATGATCTTTGTTTCTAGCTGCGGCCAAAAATAAAGCATTTCCTCTCTCATCATTGTTAGAATGTCTCTTTGCCATTCTTCTAGTTCTCTGCTGTAATTCTCGATAAATAGCAATAAATCCTTTTCAGGGCGCGGCGGAAATTTTTTGATGACTTTTTTTGTCCGCTTCGGCTTATTGCGATTATCCAATTGCCATAAATCATCATATGGAGAAATTGCCTTTTCCTCTTCCTCTTCAAATTCCACATCTTCCATACTCCATGAAAGCTTTGGTCTCATTAAAGATGGATCTATATGCTCTTCAATGGCCAATACTGCATCTAAAAAAGTTTCTACTTCATGTTTTCCATATTTAATTTCATACTGCCTAATTCGGTCGGCAGTTGCCGCCATGCTTTCTACCATCTCTCTTTTTGTATTAGCAAAACGGACATTATTTTTGAAAAAATCGCAATGTGCTAAAACATGGGCAACAATCAGTTTATTGTTAATAAGCGAATTGCTGTCCAGTAAAAAGGCATAACAAGGATTTGAATTAATGACAAGTTCATATATTTTTGACAATCCTAGATCATAATGCAGCTTCATTTTATGAAACTGTTTTCCAAAGCTCCAATGGGAGTAGCGAGTCGGCATCCCATATGCACCGAATGTATAAATAATATCGGCAGGACAAATTTCATATCTCATTGGATAAAAATCCAACCCAAAGCCTGTGGCAATTTCCGTAATTTCCTCGATGGCTCGTTGAAGTTCTTTTTGTTCTACATCATTCATTCCTTTCTCTCCCTTCACCGTCTTAAACTAATATATGAAGGATAAGCATCATTCATGAATTAAAAATACATAAAAACATAAAGCGAAACTTCAATCGGCAAGAGGTTTTCTACGTCCTTCACTGCTTGTTCCTTCAGGCCTGTAGGATTACAGGCTTCACAGACGCTGCCGGCGTATATAAGTCTGTTTTCTTTTATATGAGGCTTTCCTGCCGGCTTCTTTCCATCTGCATTTCTCGTTTTCTCACATCATCTTGAAGCAAAGTTGGTACCTCCCGTTACATAACGATAAAAGGATGGACCTAATAGAAACAGGTCCATCCTTTTATCACGCATTAACGGGCTTTTAATCCCCACCTAAGGGAGTCTAAGAGAAAACGAAAAATCTAGGTGGAGAATGCCCCCACTACTGATTGAAGCTTCATTTTATGCTAATTTATTCAATTATTTTTTTCACTTTTTTCACCACATGGCTAGAACCGCCTTTGTCTTGCACCCCTTCTATCATCATCGCAATTAAAAGATCCTTATTTTTTTTGTCGTAAGCTACATACCAGCCATTCTCCGTTCCCTTTTCCCCTTGCTTCGCTTTAAGCTCAGCTGTTCCCGTTTTTCCTGCAAGTGTTTTCCCCGCTATTTCGCCTGCATGAGCGGTGCCATTTGGACTTTCAATAACTTGCTGCAAATCATCGGAAATGATTTTTGCTGTGGAGCTGCTTATAATATTTTTCCTCCATACTTGTCCCTTTTCTTCAGTGGAAAGAAGAATTGGCTTTATTAGATTCCCTTCATTCAAAAATGGAGAATAAGCTGCAGCTAAATGAAGCACGCTCATTTCTACTTGTCCCTGGCCATATCCTGAATCTGCTAACTGTATATCTGTATCTAATTTTCCAATAGAAGATTTTTCAATTGGATATGGATAGCTTAATTCTTCTTCAAAACCAAATTTTTTCATTTCATTCGTATATTTATCTTTTCCCAAATCAAGGGCAGTTTGCGCAAAATAAATATTATCGCTGTAAAGTAGAGCCGTCGCTAAGTTAACAGGCTGAGCACTTGAATGCACCCTTGTTACATAATAGCTTCCCCACGATTTATCCTTTTGCCAGCTTTTCGCTGTAATGCTTCGCGTTTCTTCTGGAGTGATGACTTTTTCTGTCAGCGCTCCAGCTGCCACAATTGGCTTTAATACAGAACCTGGAGCATAGGTTAATTTAAAACGGTTTGTAAAGGTCTCCAATTTATTGTCATTATAATTTTGTCGTTCTTTGGTGGTTAAACCAACCACCATTTTATTTGGATCATACGCCGGACTTGAAACCAATGCCAATGTTTCCCCTGTCATTGGATCGATGGCGGCGGCAGTTCCTGCTTCTCCATCCATTTTCTCATATATCTCTTTTTGCAAATCGGCATCAACCGTCAACTTTATATCTTGGCCGTTTTCTACTGGTTTTTCTGCAAGAACAACATTTGAACCATCAGCTTTTGCAATCGTTATTTCGACACCATTTTTTCCTTTTAACTGTTCCTCATAAACTTGCTCTAACCCTCTTTTGCCAATAACATCTGTGCTAGAATAGCCTTTCCCCTTTTGTTCCTCTAGCTCTTCTGCTGTTATATTGCCAACATAGCCAATTAAATGGGCACCCGCTTCTCCAAATGGATAAATTCTGCCTGTTGTATCTTGTTTTTGCACCCCTGGTATGGCAAACAACTTATCCAATAATTTTTGATCATCTTTAGCCACTTTTTTGATGGGCACAAAATAGCTCGGCTGCACCCAATCTGCCTGAAGCGCTTTTTCCACTGTCTCCTGCTTGATATCCAGAAGCTTTGCTACTTGCTCGATTGCTGCATTTTTACCATCGCCCATCTGCTCTGGCACCAGTCCTACTTCATAAATAGTCCCATTTGTCGCTAATGGCTTTTCCTTTTTATCTACAATGTCTCCTCGCTCTGCTTTTATTGTTTTGATGGAGACTTTATCATCCTTTTCTAAGTCTGAAAATATATACGTAGTATCCCAATTAAGATACCAATTTTCCTTTTTATCTTTTTCTTCTTTCACTAATGCAGCATCCTTATCAAATGCTATTTCTCCTGCAGCACTATTCATGCTAGCTGAAAATGAAATCGATGCTTTATCTTTTTTCTTGAAATCTTCCTTATCAGATGGTTTTTTATACGATACTTTTATATCATTTATTTCTAAATCACTATATAATTTTTCATAACGAGACACAAAATCCTTTTTTGTAATAGACTGTTTCGCTTCTTTCGATAAATAAGCATACATTTCTGAAAATTTTTGATCCTGCCATAAATTTATAAACTTGCTTAAGCGTTCATCCGGTGTTGGCACATTCTTATTGCACCCTACTGCTGTTATCATTAATATTAGCATCAGAAGCATAAACATTAACTTTTTTTTCATTGCCATTCCCTCCCTCTAATAGGTTAACATGTTTTCGGCCATGGTTAAAACAATACTTTATTATCTGTCCTTTTACTTGTACGATTCTAGCAATATCACTATTGATAAGCAGAATATGCCGCCATTTTACATAAGCCGATTTATTTGCTACGCTTAGTTTGGTGATGTTAATGAAGGCCATTATCCTATTTGACGGTGTTTGCAATTTATGCAGCCACTCTGTTCAATTTATTATAAAAAGAGATCCAAAAGGTTATTTCACATTTACCTCTATCCAAGGAGAAACAGGGCAAAGGCTGCTGGATAAATATCAAATATGCAAAACTTTAGATAGCCTTATTTTAATTGAACACAACCAATATTACACAAAATCAACTGCCGCTCTAAAAATTTGCAAACACTTAAATGGTTTTTGGAAATATTTAATGTTCTTTAACATAGTACCTTCTTTTATTCGGAATAAATTGTATGATATCATCGCAAAAAACCGCTATAAATGGTTTGGCAAACAGGAAAGCTGCATGCTTCCAACATCAGAAAATAAAAACCGATTTATTTAATAACAGGCATCTATTAATATGGATGGAGGGGCAAAAATCCATTCATGCATAAAGTGAAACTTCAATCAGTGGGGGGTTACGGGCAAGTTTCTCCCCATCTCTTCTCATCATCTTGAGATGGGGAGAAACTTGCCCGTTAATGCCGGATAAATAAAATAATCAAAAAAGCAAACGAGCCACTTTAGGACCGCTTGCTTTTTTGATTATTTTTGCTTTTTTAAGCTTTCAGGGATCTTAGGCATATGAATTAAAGGACTTGATGCTTGAACAAACAGTTTTGATAAGGACATAGTCATATTAGAAATTGTTTTAGCAGCTTCTTTCTTCATTTAGATCACCTCCTTTAAATAAAAGGTTTATTTTGTGTATACTTCCCACCATCAGAGGATACAAAGTAACCGCCTGAAGGAAGGAACCTATTAAAAAATAATTTATATGAAAAATTATAGAACATAAAAAACTTAGAAATAGAAAAAGCAAAGCAATTGTCTTCTTTTTTTGCTCCCATTCTTTCGCATGAACAACCTGACCTTTTTCATAATATGGCGAATAGCGAATATAAAGGAAAACGGAAGACAGCGCATAAATAAATATAGCTGTGTTTCCAGTTGGCAGATATGATCCTGCTAATATTAGCAACGTACTGCAAATAGAACATGCTAAAGGGTGATTAAGATGAGGACCGCCTGTTAACATTCGCATAATCATAAAGGAAAAGGCTATGATAAAAATTTCTAATACTTTCCCAAACAAAAAACTAAAAACCAATAATACAATTAGAGTGATTAGTAGATTAATAATAATAGTAAAACCAAAAATCAAAACATCCTTTGGAGCTGTTTCTTCTGGATTCATCTGTTTTATTTTATTCGCTAAAATATTTGCATATCTTTCTACCACATGCTTCTCTCCTTATAAAATAGGAATTTTCACGAGTATATTGACAGGATCCAGCTCTATATCTACCGTCGCCTTATCCTGCCTTAATTTAATTAAAGCATCAAATAAGCCTAGCTCCATCTTATTTGGATCAATAGTAAGATTTGCTTCTATTTTGTACACCAATTTTTTATCCGATATATCAAGCTCTATCGAGATGATTTTTTTTTCATTTCTCTTCACACCATAGAGTGTCAGCAGCAAATCATCAATAATTAAGCTGAGGTTGCGTATTTGTCCTAAACTGGCAAATCCCTCTGAACTAATGCAGCTATTCACATTAAGTTCCACACCAAGCAAATCCGCTAATTTTCTTTTATTCACTAAAAAAGAATATAATAATGGATCCAGTCCTTCTATTCCCTTCCGCAAATTTTTGCTTTTCCAAAGCACATTCATTTTCTGCAGCTCATGTATCTTTATATACTCCTTGATAATCTCAGAAGAACCTGCATTATTTAGCTTGTCTATTGTACGAAAATGCATGGCATAATCTTGTTTTAATTTTTCTACAAAGGCTGCTACTTGCTGCTCTTGATCCAAATAATACTTTTTGGCAAGAAGCAGCTGCTCTTTCTGCAGCTGGGAATGAAAAATTAAATAGCATAGCATCATCGCAAACAGTACAACAATGCTTAACAAAACAAAGGAATATTTCACTTGCTGATCTGCCATTAGAACAGTAGCGCCAAGAACAATAAAAATATAAGTCATCCCAAATAAAACTTGGATGATTCTTTTGGTTTTTTTCTCTATATGATCTGATCTTAATTGATACCTTAACTCTGATATTTGCAATTTATTTTTATATAAGACAAAACAAGAAATCAGCAAGATAGAAATAGTTATCATTGGAACAAACACAGCGAAATTGCTCATTTGATACAGTCTTAGATAACTTCCTTGCAAAAAGCTTGTCAATAATTCGATAACCAATAATTGCAAAAACAAATAAAAGCCATAACCTATGCTCGTTAAAGCAATTGCTTCTAAATTTTTTGTTTTTAATCCTACTTTAAAAAGAAAAATTAAAATAATAATCTGCAAGCCTACTATAACGGGAACCGGCATGGAAGTCAGATGCAGCAGTATGGAAATTAAACTCATACACGCTGATTGAATTATTATATTTTTTATGTAGTAGTTGTATTTATAACCTAGAAGAATAAGCGGAAAGGAGATTAAACCAGCCCATTCTATTAGCGAAACTAAAAAAGTTATAATATAGCTCATTAAAAATCGATCTCCCAACTCTCTAAAAACCATTACTGTTACACGTCAATAGAAGTATGCTTACTTTCTGGAATGGTTATTTTTATCTGCAGGCCCTCATTTGGCTCACTCCATATTTCCAAATTGCCATTCATTGTTTCAACAATTGATTTACATATCGGCAAACCTAAGCCAGTTCCGTCATCCTTTGTTGTGTAGAAAGGATGAAAAATACTTTCCAGCTGTTCCTGTGGAATGCCAGGTCCACTGTCTTTAATATATATAGCAATATTTTTATGAGGTTCTTTTACTGCTTTTACAGAGATGTTTCCATCCGTTTGAATAGCCTCGCCAGCATTTTTTATTAAATTTATTATTAGTCGTTCAAATTGATTGGAATTCCCCGAAATGTAGAGGCTTCCCTCTAAGTTAGTAGTAAATGTTATATTTTTTTTCTCAAACTGCAAAGAATAGATAGTAATTATTTTTTTAATGCTATGCTTCACATCAATGATGGTCAAATTATCATTATGCAGATGCATTTTAGATAATGTGAGCAATTCTTGAATAAGGTATTCTATTCTATTTGCTTCTTCTCTAATGATAGAAGAATACTGGGCAATATTTGTTTCTGATTTCTCCATTGCTTCCTTTTCAAGATATTGAGTAAATCCAATAATAGTAGTGAGTGGATTTCTAATTTCATGTGCAAAGAAAGCCGCCATTTTTCCTATTTCCGAATCAAACTCATCCCCTGCAAGCTTAGATGTTTTTGGGGTATATGCTGACTCTGGTTTTTCTTTTAAATTCTTTTTTCTTTTTAGCCATTTTTTGCTAAATACACGTATCATAATGAAATCTTGCACTCCTATTGAATTCTCTATCTTCTTATCTATACCATCTATAAAAAGAAAGCTGCTTTTTTATTAGCATCCGCCTTTTAGAAGAAAAGCAATAATTATTCTTTATTTATATTCTAGATGTTGAATTATTCGATATTTTGACCTCATATCCCTTTTTTTCAGAGAAAATAATTATGCTAGTACAAAAAAAGACCGCTTCCTCTTTAGAAAACGGCAGAAAATTGGAGATAAAGGACTACTCATAAAACTGATAAAATGGTTTTTAATAGAATGACCTATTAAATTGCTCAATTAATCCTATTCTGCTTTTGTTGAAAAGAGAAATAAGTAGGTGAGCTCTCCTTCCAATAATAAAATAGCTTTAATATATTGCATCACCTATTATTAAACCATATTATATATAATGATGAAGCATTCATTTCATCTGTTTTTTTAGTGACTCTCCGCTATTTTCTCTCTTTTTTTCTTCATTTTATACAAAAATATAACTTTAGGAATATTTTTAGGAAGTGATATATTGGATTTTTCAGCAGTCGGTGAAAAAATAAAAGAACTGCGCAAACAAATGAAATTATCGCAAAAAGAGCTAGCACATAATATTTGTACACAAGCGCAAATCAGCAAAATTGAAAAGGGGGAAGTTTTGCCCCTCTCTTCTACACTATATTTAATTTCTCAGCGTTTGGGTATTGACGTTAATTATTTTTTTGATATTGGGACTACGCCAAGATTAGATTATGTTGTAGAAACGACCAGACAATTAAAAGCGGCTCGCCGAAATACTGATTACAATACAATTAAACAAATTGTAGAAGCAGAACAGCATAACCCTCTATTTACCCGCAATAAAAAGCATTTTCAGATTATTCTTTGGCATAAGGCAATCTATGAATATGAAATAAATCGAAAGTTTCAAAAAGCCGTTTCATTAATTGATGAAGCAATAGAGCTGACTTTTGATAAAATATACACAGAAAAAGAAATAGAGATTTATACAAGCAAAGGGATTTTTTACTATGAAGAGGGCTACATTAAAGAATCTTTAAAAATTTACTATGACGCTTTTAATTGGCTAAACGAGATTCCCCATTTACAAGACGATACAATTAAAAGCAGGCTTTATTTAAATATTGCTATATCCCTGACAGACCTTAAAAAGTTCGATCAATCCATCTCTTACTGCCAAGAGGCCATCAATTGGGCAATTAAAAAAGATAATCTCTATTTGCTTGCACATTTTCATTATCATATTGGCTTTAATCATGAACTCCAAAATCAGCTTCAGCAAGCGACAAGTTATATGAAAGAAGCGCTGATGATTTTTCGTCTAGTAAGGGATCATCGCTACACAGCAGAAATTGAAGAAAAAATCAATCAATGGAATTCATGACAAATCCTCTTTAAAAATTATAGTACTATTATATTCTATCTTCCTCATGCTAAAACTAGCTTATATGTTTAAAAGCTAGTTTTTTATATTTTTAGGATTTATTTTCCAAAAAAACTTACTAACTTATTATAAAGTTAATGAGATGATAGTCCTATTTTTGACAAAATTCTTCATTTTAGACCAATATACCCACACAATTCGCCATATCTCTATGATAATATAGTTTCATAGATTACTATTTATTAGGAGTGAGTGTTTTAAAATGAAGAAAAAAGTCGCAGCTTTGGCTACTTTGGCGATATTTTCATCTGCCTTCACCGCACATGCATCTGCAAGTACATATGTGGTGAAAAAAGGAGATACGTTAAGTAGGATTGCTAAAGAATATAGTACTACAGTCACAAATTTAAAATCTGCCAATAAATTAACTTCTGATACTATTTATATTAATCAGAAGTTAGCATTGCCAAAAAGTTCCGTCCAAAAACAAACATCCGCTGTGGAGAGTAGCACAGAAACTAAAAAAGCTACAGCAGCAAAAACCTATAAAATTGTTTCTGGCGATACCCTTTCCAAAATAGCCAATAAATTTTCTATCACATTAACAGACTTAAAAGAATGGAATAATATCACATCTGATCTTATTTTTCCTGGCACAGTATTAGTAGTTTCCAAATCATCCACTACTTCCAATGCAAATACAAACTCTGCAGCGGCATCAACCAACACAACTGCTAATTCAGCTACTTATACCATCAAAAGCGGCGACACACTTAGCAAAATTGCAGCACAGTTTGATTCGTCTGTTTCGCAGTTAAAAAAGTTAAATAATTTAACATCTGATCTTATTTTTGTTGGGCAAAAAATAAAAGTTACTGGAACTGTTTCAAACAATACAGCATCAGAAAGCAGCAAAGCAGAGTCAAATACTTCTAGCAATATTATTAACGTATCCAATCAAAATACAGCTTCTTTCTCTTCGGAAAAATTAGTGTCTGTAGCAAAAAGTTTAATCGGTACTCCATATAGCTGGGGAGGCACTTCCACAGCCGGTTTTGACTGCAGCGGCTTTATTTACTATGTATTTAATCAATCAGGCAAATCGATTAGCCGCTATTCTGCCCAAGGTTATTATGACAGAAGCTATTATGTAGATACTCCTAAGGCTGGAGATCTTGTTTTCTTTGAAGGTACATATAAATCTGGAATTTCACATTTAGGCATTTATATAGGAGGCAACCAATTTATACATGCTGATTCAAGTGGTGTCCGCATCACAAGTTTAGACAATTCCTACTATAAACAGCATTTTACAAGCATCAAACGACTGTACTAAATAATAGCAAAGAGACTTAGAAATGAAATGAACTGCACTCCAATTGTTAGATACCATCAACAATTGGGGTGCAGTTTTTTGTAACAGTCCCTTGTTCCCTTTGTCCCAATTCCCTACCATCTATAAAAAAAAAACGTTATAATAAAAGAATGGTTTTTTTTCGCAAATCATCGTTTCATAAAGTAAAACTTCAATTAGTGGAGGTATTTACTGCCCATTAATATATCGATAAAGCAGCATGGCAATCTTAGAAGTCTTATCTTCTCACGTTGATTCCATCCAAAATATGGAATAATAATTCTGATATTAATTAAAAAACAGCGTTAATTCATTTATATACGCTTTTATCGGCAAGTTCTGCCTGCTTCAATGTTTTATACTATCCTTGCTTAGCTTGCTGCCTAATAAAACTAATTAAACTATTGCATAACTATCTATTGTATATAATTCACCATCAGCATTTTGCGAATGCATTAGGATTAATTGTACATGTTAATGGTTCTGATAAATTTTGGAGGGATAACCATGTTTCTAGACAAATATAGAGAGCCGTTGAATAATTGCGCGGAGAGCTTCCTGAGAATACTTGACCCAAACAATCCAAACACACGAAAAACAGTGGACAAAGGGCTGCTGCTTTATCGTCAAGGATTTGTTTCACAAGTGAAAATTGACAATGAAACAGTAACAGGGGCTGTTCAAGATGTAACCCCCGTCAAAGTCATCCTTGATTTAAACTTTATTCAGACCAGTTCTTGCACTTGTTCTACAGAAGGAATCTGTCGTCATCAATTAGCTTTATTTTTTTATTCTCTTGGACTTGTCGGAAAAATATCTACCTGGATGGCAAATTGGCGTAAACCGAATAAAAGGCCAGTAAGACTGGAAAATCTCCCCTTAATGCGGGCAAGCGATTTGCTGCAAGACAACAATAAAGATGAACCTGACTACACAGAATGGATCACTTTATTTAACGAAAGCTTTGATTCACTTATCGCGGCTAAAGGCCAAAAGGCCTACACAATTACAGAAATGTACTATATCTATACTCGCAAATTAAAAAGCAATGCTCCTTTTCAAAATGAATGGAAACTGCTTTATTTATTAGTAGGAAATGTCTATACATTTAAAAAATTTCTATTATTAAGCAAAACGCTAAATCATTCTGCTGAAACCATAAATCGCTATTATCGTCATATCTATCATGATTTATTAACAGGCATAGAAGAAATAATTTATAAATTGGCCAACTTTACTCTTCCCTTTTCTTTTGATCAGTTTTTAGAAAAACTAAAAGAGGAGTGCAGCGATATTCTTATACTAAATCCAATCATTAAATTTGAATCAATTCAAATTTATCGAATGCTTTGGACAAATCTTTTCACAAAAAAACAATGGCAATTAAATGAAATAGCCAGTTTAACTACTGCCAGCTCAGAGCTTTTTGCCGAAAAAGTTGCGATTATTCACTTAAGAATCCTTTTAAAAGAAGATCAACAAGCAATTAGCATCATTCGTTCCTTGCAAACAGATATTGTTCCATACATGATTTATTGGATTGATTATTTCAATAGCCGCAAAGCCTGGAATCGACTAGAGCCATACATTCTAGCTTATATACAGCCGTTAAAAGAGTATCTTGCTATGGAATATGAGGATAAAGATTATTGCCAAGAGTTCAGCATCATAGCCATTAAATCGATCACTTCTTTTTGTGAAGCAAAAAATCGTCCTGATTTATTAGAAAGAGCCTATATGCAAACACTTCCTTTTAGCTTCCGCCATTATGAAAACTTTTTATATGAAAATCAATTATTTGATAAGTGGATTGATTTATTTACCTATATGGGAATGGGCATAGATGAGCTAGACAAACATCAAGTCAAAAAGCTGCAGGAATATGATCAAAGTCTGCTATTGTCCCTTTATCACCGCTCCATTCAAGAGCATATCAATTTAAAAACAAGAGACCATTACCGCATTGCAGTTCGTCAAATAAAAAAATTGCGGACATTGTATAAAAAGCTAAAAAAACCACATGAATTCGAACGCTTCTTAATTCTTACTCTTGAGCGGACAAAACGATTAAGAGCCTTTCAGGAAGAATGCAAGAAAGGTAAGTTGATACATGCATAAAACTAATTATTTAAAAATAAATGTTCATTATTATGATGAAAAGGGATTTTTTTTAACAGGAACTACAGAAGATGGCTACGTTTCTCCCGACCATTGGAAAAACTTATTTTTTCAGTATCATCAGGAAAGCTACTTTGGAACCATCTTGCAAAAGGAAGCCATCCATGGCATAGAGGGCATTCTCCTAAATGCTTGGCAGCTTTCCACCCTATTTGCCAATGAACGGTTTAACCGTTATATCGAATGGGATTGGAATGAGACAGCAGAAGTTTGCTTAGCTGCAGCACCGAGTCTTCATGAAGCAATTGAACAGAAGGAATGGATACCCGACTTTAATGAATGGAAAAATGATCAATTTCGCTGGAGTTTGCCCTACAGAGTAATTGAAGAATTTAATGAATCCTTTTGGGAAGAAAAACTGCCGGATGAATTAGAAGGAAAAACCAATCGCGACTTTATCGACAGCTGGTTTAATCAATCATTAGATACTTATTTAAATCAGAATGAGGAAACCAAACAGCAATTTAAAGGCAAAATAGCTGCATTGCAGAACGCCGATATTCCGCCTTCTAAGTTAGCTGCCTATTTTACAGAAATAACTTGGAAAAAGTGGATGGGACTTTCTGAAAATCCCTCTCCTTTTACGCTTGGAATTAAACTTGAAGAACCTGCTGAATTAGATACGACTTGGAATTTGGAGCTTTTCCTTAAAGATAATCAGAACTCTGACATGGTCATCGATATTCATGATACAGCTAATATGCCAAAAGAATGGCTCGCTTATGAAGAGGATATAGAAGAGCAGCAGCAGCGCCTCATTCATTTGTTTCCATGGCTAAAGGGAAATAACGGGGTTACCAATCAGCTGACAGAAGAGGAAGCATGGATGTTTCTTACAGATGCCAGTGAAACATTACTTGCCTTAGGCATCGATATTCTCCTCCCATCTTGGTGGCAAGCAATGAAAAACGCCAGCATGAAGGTAAAAGCAAAAGTATCCAATGCAAGCCATCGCCCATCTTTTGTTGGTTTAGATGCCATGCTTGATTATGATTGGCGCTTTTCTATGAATGGAGTAAATTTATCTGAAGAGGAATTCAACAAACTAGTAGATGAAAAAAGACGCCTTGTGTTTATAAGAGGAAAATGGATCAAACTTGACCCTTCCTTTATCCGTCAAATACAAGACTTAATGAAAAAGGCGGAAAAAGAAGGGCTGCATGTTCGTGATTTGATCGAACAAGAACTGCTGCAGGCAGAACAACAGGAAGATGATGACTTAGACAATCCTAAGTCATTTGCCAAAATCCAAATAGAATTAAATAAACAATGGCGCACGATGATTCAGCAATTAAAAGAAGTTAAAAATCTCCCATTGGAAAAAGTGCCTGAAAGCTTTTTGGGAGAATTGAGGCCCTATCAGGTTCTTGGGATGAGCTGGTTGCTTTTCCTAAGAAAATACGGTTTTGGAGCTATTCTTGCTGATGATATGGGACTCGGAAAAACCGTTCAGCTTATTTCTTATTTATTAAAAGTGAAAGAACAAGACAAAAAAATTGCTGCACCTGCCCTTATTGTTTGCCCTACATCCGTGCTCGGCAATTGGCAAAAGGAAATTGAACGGTTTGCTCCAAATCTAAAAATACATCTGCACTATGGCTCTAACCGTTTAAAGGATGAATCCTTTATCAAGCAAACAAAAAATTGCGATGTCGTCTTGACTTCTTATGGTCTAACACATATTGATTATGAACAATTTAATCAAATCACATGGAGCTCCATCTCCATTGATGAAGCACAAAATATAAAAAATTCACAGACTAAACAGTCACGGGCCGTCCGCAATCTAAGCGCCCGTCATTATATTGCGCTTTCCGGAACTCCTATGGAAAATCGTTTAAATGAGCTATGGTCTATTTTTGATTTTGCCAATCATGGATATTTAGGAAGCCTTTCGCAGTTTCAGAAACGTTTTGTTATCCCGATTGAAAAGGATGATAACAAGGAGCAGGTGGAACGTCTCCAAACGATGATTCGTCCATTTCTTTTAAGACGAACAAAAAGAGATGAAGAAGTTGCACTGAATTTGCCAGATAAACAAGAACAAAAGGAATATTGCCCATTAACAGCTGAACAGGCAGCTCTTTACGAACAACTGACCCATGATACGCTGGCAAAAATCAGCCAATTATCCGGATTGGAGCGCAAGGGAATAGTGCTGCAGCTTTTAAGCAGGCTAAAACAATTATGCAACCACCCAAGCCTTTATCTCAAAGAAGAGCATCCAACAAATCTGCTTACAAGATCTGTGAAAATGGAAAAACTAGCCGAATTAATAGAAGCCATTATCGAACAAAAAGAAAGCTGTTTAATTTTTACTCAGTATATTGATATGGGTGCCATGATTCAGCAAATGATTAAAAAGAAATTTAATATTGATGTTCCTTTTTTAAATGGAAGTGTACCAAAAAACACAAGAGATAAACTAATACAGCAATTTCAGAAAAATGAATTCCCAATTTTTCTGCTGTCATTAAAAGCAGGTGGCACCGGATTAAACCTGACAGCTGCCAACCATGTTATCCATTATGATAGATGGTGGAATCCTGCGGTGGAAAACCAAGCTACAGACCGCGCCTATCGTATCGGTCAAACTAAATTTGTTCATGTCCATAAAATGATTTGTACTGGAACATTAGAAGAAAAGATTGATGCAATGCTTGAAAAGAAACAGACATTAAATGATCAGATCATTCAAAATGAAAATTGGATAACCGAATTATCAACAGATGAACTAAAAGATCTTGTTTTATTATCCTAATCCATATTGGATAATCCCCCTGCCTTGCAATATGGCAGGGATTTTTGCTTTTTGTTTAGCTGGTTTCTGAAGGCTTATCCGGCATTAACGGGCTTTTGACTCCCACCTCAAGATGATGAGAAGAGACGAGAGAGCTAGGTGGGTAGAAACTTGCTGAGTAAATTCAACTAGCAATCAGCGGGGGATGGAGCCTCCTCCTACTTGACTGAAGCTTCACTTTATTGTTTTGACCTGCAAAATGGAAGAAGAAAGACAGGATCCCTATTCTAAAGAAGCATATGAAGTGAGGAGGCTTAACGATTACCCATAGAAAGCGAAAGAAAAGGATTGCTGTGGTGGCTAAAAATAAGCAGCATCCTATATGATAGGACTATTTAACAGGCTTTTGCTCTTGCCTAAAGGAAGTTAAGAAAAATGAAAAATCTAGGTAAGCAGAAAATTGCTGAGCAACAGCCTAATTGTGAGTTTCATTTTATTCCAGCATACTCAAGAAATGTCCTAACTTCTCTATTAGAATCTTTGTTAAACCTCCCATGTACCGTATAATATTAATATAGGCAAAGTTACTATATCCGTAGGAGGGCCTTTTTTGAAAACATTTAAATTAATCTCAGTTCAAGTTTTGCTTGAAGATAAAATCACGCCAATTAATCTAGTGGATGGTCTTATTATTAATAAAGAAGACGAAAACAATAAGTGGCTGCTCGAAATTTATACTACGCATGAATATATCGAGTTGTTTAGCACGAGGAAACAACAAAAAGAAAAACTTCTGGTGCAAGCTGTCATTACAAAAAAAGAAAATGATCCAGCTCCCTTTGAAGTGGAAATTCTCTCTATTCAAGTATTCAATCGTACAGCGAGCATTTTACTAGAGGGGCATTTAAAGCGGGATCGCATGGATTATGCAGAATTGCTTCTTGATTATTTGCTGAAGGAAGGCCTTTCTGGAGAACCATTATCGGCTAAATTTAAAGAGTTAATGCAAAGTAAACCACAAACATTTCTAGAAAAAAATAAATAGACATAAAAATCAATAAGGATGTCCAATAGCTAAAAAAACTCATCTATCGGACATCCTTATCCGCATCCATCAAAAGGATTGTCAAAAAATTGATCTTCTAAACTGTTTATTCGTCTAAATCGTCTGCGTCTTTCACATCATTTTTATCTTCAATCATATCTTCACCAGGATCATTATCGTCGGTTGTAGCATCTCCATCATTGTCTGTATTTTGATCTGACGTATCCGGAACATTATCGTCATCTAAGTCCGTATCTACATCATTATCATCAATATCCGTATCTTCAATAGTTGTATCATCTTCCGGAGCCGGATTTTGATCATCATCTCCACATCCAGCAAGGAACATCGCAGACAAAAACGTACAGCCTAAGATTTTTAACCATTTGCTTGTCATGATAAAACCTCTCTTCTTGGTGATATTTTTGCTGACCTTACTATTTGGTCAATTATTATCATGTCCAAGAAAAGATGATTATTACCTGTACAAAACAAATGCCATAAATTAACTAAAAAAAGCATCTAACATTATTTTCACAGCAGCTATTCCCATTGGTCAATTGTATAATTATTCTTCTTTTTTATCCCCTAAAGCAAACATAATTTCTGCTTCGCAAGCGATTTCTCCATCTACTGTCGCTACACATTTTCCTTTGCCAATCTTTCCTCTGACCCTCGTCATCTCCACTTCTAACCGAAGCTGATCGCCAGGATATACTTGTTTTTTAAAACGACAGTTATCTACTCCTGCAAAAAAAGCAAGTCTTCCCTTATTTTCTTCTTTTATTAACATCGCTACCGCTCCTACCTGCGCCAATGCCTCTACAATCAAAACACCTGGCATTACAGGAAAATCAGGGAAATGTCCATTAAAGTACTCTTCATTTGCGGATACATTTTTAATTCCTACAGCTCTTTTTCCTTCCTCCACCTCTAGAATTCTATCTACTAATAAAAATGGATATCGATGAGGAATAATTTCTTTTATTTGATTGATATCAAGCATTTTATGACCTCCTCTTAATATGTAGTTCTACACTATTGTACTAAAAAAGAATATAAAAAAGGAAGGGCTTTTCTCTTCTTCCCTTCTCACAGTATCTTCTTGCTATTTTTTATTTACTAAATCAAATATATGCGTCCATGTTTCATTATTAAAAGTATCAACTGCTTTCCCATTTCCCAGCACGCTATACCCTATTACAGCTCCTATTATAATGCTTAGCGCCAATAAAACAGCAACAACAATTAAACGAAGCCATATAGGAATCAAACGAACTCTAATTTTTGGATGCGAATCGGCATGTTCATTTATCTTCCCCAGCTGATTCCCTTTATCTGCAATAAGTTCTTCTTTTGTTTTAGCAAGTTGACTTCCAGCCATACCCAATTCTCCTTTGCCCCATTTTAATGGCCATTTAACACTTATTTTCCATTTCCATTAAAATCTATTTGCCTCTAAACAGCCCACATTAAAATACTGCTTGCCGTTAACCTTTTAGTTAACGTATCCCATTTACAAGCCCCATCATTTGATCTGCCATTGTAATTGATCTGGACTGAAATTGATAAGCACGCTGCGTCGCCATAAGATTTACCATTTCATTGCTCATATCGACATTTGATTTCTCTAATGCGTTTTGCTGTATAGCAATTTGTCCCCGCAAATTCCCATCTAAATTGGTTAATATTTCATTTTCATTCCCAGCATTTGCTGCTATCCCATATAAATTATCTCCTTTTTTTTCAAGGAGTTGTGGAAAGTTTACATATGAAACCCCTAAATTAACGCTTTGTGTTTCCCCATTTGCTAAATTAGCCGTCAATGTCCCAGTAGAAGAAATAGTATAATCCTTTACATTATTGGCAAGAGTAATCGGGTTATTGTTCTCATCTAAAACAGGATAGCCTTCTTTTGTAACAAGCATATTCTCATTATCTGATACTGGCGACAGATAAAACGCTCCATCTCTCGTATATTGAACTTCTGTGATGTCTCCATTACTTGTTTGTATACGGTAAAGCTGACCTTCCTTTGTAAATGCTGTATCTAGTGATCGATCAGAATTTGAGATGGAGCCTTGGGTCATGACTGTTTGAGTTTGCGCTAATTTTGCCCCTACACCCATCCTAATGCCATTAGCAGTTAAACGATTTACTTCTTTTTCAGCATCTTTTTGATTATTAAATTGTTGTGTAAGCAAATCAGTAAATGTAGTATTTTGCTTTTTATATCCATTAGTATCCACATTGGCAATATTATTGCTTATACTATCCATTTGCTTTTGAAGCTGTGTTAGCGTATTGGTTGCCGTAAGCATGATTCTGCTCATCGTATCCCTCCTTTACCTGTATAGTCGTACACTATTAAATTTTGCCTATTTCATTCGCGGCCTTTTCCATGCTTTGATCATATGCTTGCAGTATTTTCTGATTTGCTTCAAAGGATCGATATGCCGTCATCATTTCTGTCATAGATTTCGATACATCAACATTAGAGGTTTCCAAATAGCCTTGCTTTATTTGAAAATCAACTCCTTCCGCTCCATAAGCACTCTCCAGTTCTTCTCCTTCTGGCTGCCGATATAATCCATTGCCCTCTTTTATTAAAGCTTGTGGGTTCTCTGTGTAGCTTACACCTAAACGAAATACTTCTCCATTGCTGTCCGTTACTACACCATTATCCGAAACAGTAAAATTTTCATTAGACAATTGGATTGCATTATTATTGTCGTCTAGCACATTATAGCCCTCAGAAGTTATCAAAAAGCCTTGATCATTCAATGTGAAATTTCCATTTCTCGTATAATGCATCTCTCCATCTGCACTTTGCACATTAAAAAAAATCGAACCATTTTTATTATTCTCATCGCCAGGAACATTTCCATCTATTAACGCCATATCTGTTTTTAATTCTGTTTCCTTCATATCCCCCTGAACAAAATTAGGGATTGCCTCTTGCATATACACACCTGTTGCCAATGAACCAACATCCGTTCTTTTGGTTGTGCCTGAAAAAGATTTGCTGACACTTGTCTGCAATAATTCAGGAAATGTACGAATGCTGGAACGGTCCTCCTTAAAACCAGGGGTAGTGCTGTTTGCTACATTATTTGTCAGCATTTCTGTTTTTCTTTGCTGTGTAAGCATTCCAGAAGCTGCTGTATAAAAACCTTTAAACATAGTTTATCTCCCATTTCTTCGTAAACTGTCATCATTTTTCTAAACAGGATATTTTCATGTATTTTTGGTTATATCTCTTCCAATTGGCTACTTGCCCAAGACAACTGCCTTTGCAAAAAAGCTTAAAAAATATGTCGAATTGTTACATATACCTATTATAAAAAAAATAAATGGATAAAACAGTATTATTTTGTGGAAAAAATCTAAAAAGCACTATAAATTATTTCCAGCGTACATTTTGGAAGCATTCAAATACCCAATTTCCCCTTATTATAAAGCACTAACGATTATCTGTTTAAGGTTATTCTGCAAAAACATACAATGCAATAAAAAAAGGACAATTCTCTCAGGAGTTTCCCTTGATCCTTGACCTTTTTTATGTTTATTGCTTATAAGATTGGGTATAACATAAATATCAATCGACTATTTCTTAACCAAGCTTTCTTTTTGGCAATTTATCGATATTATCCAGCATAATGCCTGTTCCAATTGCTACACAGTCCATTGGGTTTTCTGCAACCAATACTGGAACCTTTAATTCTTCAGCTAAAAGTTGGTCAATGCCATGAAGCAATGCCCCACCGCCAGTTAAAATAACGCCTCTATCGATGATATCAGCAGATAGTTCTGGCGGTGTTCTTTCTAGAACACTTTTTGCAGCCTGAACAATAACTGTAACGGACTCTCTTAATGCTTGTTCAATTTCCTCTGATTTTACTGTAATAGTTCTCGGCAGACCTGATACCATGTCACGTCCACGGATTTCCATTTCTTCTTTTCTTCCTCCTGGGAAAACAGTCCCAATGCCAATTTTAATATTCTCAGCTGTACGTTCACCAATTAGCAGCTTATATTGTTTTTTAATATAATGAAGAATTTCATTATCAAAGTTGTCTCCGGCCATTTTAATACTAGAAGAGGTAACGATGTCCCCCATTGATAATACCGCAACATCTGTTGTGCCTCCGCCAATATCCACTACCATATTTCCGCTCGGCTGAAAAATATCCATCCCTGCCCCAATTGCCGCAACCTTTGGTTCTTCTTCCAAATAAATCTTTTTCCCGCCGCTTTTTTCTGCTGCTTCTTTAATCGCTTTCTGTTCTACACTTGTAATATTTGTAGGACAGCAGATCAAAATTGTAGGCTTAGATAAAAAGCCTTTCACATTTAATTTATTAATAAAATGTTTAAGCATTGCTTCTGTTACATCAAAGTCAGCAATTACTCCATCTTTTAACGGACGGATTGCCACAATATTTCCTGGTGTACGCCCCACCATCTTACGTGCCTCTTCTCCAACTGCTAACACTCGCCCTGTATTTCTGTCAAGAGCTACTACAGATGGTTCATTTAAAACAATGCCCCGACCTTTCACATGTATTAATACATTTGCTGTTCCTAAATCTATCCCAATATCTCTAGAAAACATCCCTTTTTTCCTCCTGCCACTTTTCCCTATTATTTTTATACATTTTACCGTTGCTTTTCCATGTCTTTTATAAGCTAATTATGCTTTTAATATATTCTTTGATAAAAACAAACAACTTATTTTAAGATTGGTTATTTTTAGGATTAGATAAAGTCTTTTAGTCTATATTCAAAAGTACATTTGCATGCAATATGCTAACCACAGATTTCTATACCAATTTATCACACGAAAAAACATTCTTTTTCATAACAATGCTTATATCGATTACACAACATTGTTTTATGGATTTACTGTCTCATTCTAGAAAATGATTTGCATAATTTTTATATTTATGCATAGTATTCATTTGACCTGCTCTAATTTTTTATTTTATCACAACCATGCTAAAAGCAGTAACTTTTTGTCAATAATTAGAGCAATTTTCTTGATTTTCTCTTATAGTCTTATAAATTCCCTGTAATTCCAAAAATAGTTCATACTTTTGGATTATAAAAATTTCTCATGCAAAAAAAATCGAGCTGTCTAGCGCGATTTGAAAATTTGAATAATTATGTATTCTATACTCTATCGATAGACTACATATTCTACCGATAGAGTTTTTAGGACGATTCTTTTTGTTGTTTTTTATCCTCTTTTTTCGACTTTATTACACAGTCTCCCCTTCTAATTCTTCCTTCTTATATTTCATTTTTGTTGCTTCCCCACCTCGAAGGTGCCGGATAGATTTATGGTAATCGAGTATTTCCTTTACTTCATTCGCTAAATCCGGATTAATTTCAGGAAGCCTTTCTGTTAAATCTTTATGGACTGTACTTTTGGATACGCCAAACTCCTTCGCAATCACGCGAACTGTTTTTCTCGTCTCCACGATATACTTTCCAATCTTGATAGTTCTCTCTTTGATGTAATCGTGCACACCACTCGCCCTCCCTAAATTGGATGTGAGAAGTGTGAAATGAGACTCGCTTTTCGCT
>Ga0182738_1000866_pt1 | contig 40329 bp, 39 predicted proteins | sample eDN5th30CBELigMG_FD_128876 | JGI IMG/M metagenome (GOLD analysis project Ga0182738, IMG submission 128876) | Enriched Miracle-Growth compost microbial communities from Emeryville, California, USA - eDNA 5th pass 30_C BE-Lig MG (version 2)... ...
AAAAAAAAAAAAGTATGATGACGGAGGGATTCGAACCCTCGCCCGTGAAGACTAGTGCCTTAAACTAGCGCCTTAGACCACTCGGCCACGTCATCTTGTTACCTAGAAGGTTTCCACACTTGTTCTTTTAGTCAAATAATCCTACTTCAACGGTTATATCTGTTTCACCTAAATTTTTCTTCCCCTTCATAAGAAGGGGGGAAAAAATCAGAAGGAATGATCTCACAAATCTGATCCTTTGCATTCTCAAGCCTTTCAAAATAAAGAAAAGGTGTTTCTGACTATGTCAGTTGGAATGAATAAAAAAAGGTATGATGACGGAGGGATTCGAACCCTCGCCCGTGAAGACTAGTGCCTTAAACTAGCGCCTTAGACCACTCGGCCACGTCATCTTGTTGCCAAAAACGTTTTCAACCATACTGTTTTTGCTCAGATTTTATCATGAGATTTCTCTTCATTTTGAATACCAGAGTAGATTTTACTCCTTTTCTCTATCTTCACTTGGGAGGCTCCTTTCTATTTCAATTTATTCGCCATCATTTTCTCAACAGAAGACAGGCATTTTTGAATGTCGTTTCTTGATGGGGATTATGTCTTGTACTCTCTCTTCTTCAACAGCCAAAATCTGCAAAAGAAAGCATAATAAACTATTCTGTCTCACTCTTCTCTCCTCATCTCTTTCAGAGGATCACTTTAGACTTTGAAGTCAATCAATCAATACTTCAGTTCATATTTCTCCTTCTTCTTCCAAGCCAATTTTCCAAAAAATATTTTCCTGACCAAAGAAAGGTAAGCACTCTTTGATCTCTTTCTTATTTGGTCTTGACTTTGTGAAGGTTTCTCCTTGAAAATAATTTTCCACATATTCCATCTTATTTTCTCACAAAAAAAAAAAGTATGATGACGGAGGGATTCGAACCCTCGCCCGTGAAGACTAGTGCCTTAAACTAGCGCCTTAGACCACTCGGCCACGTCATCTTGTTATAAGAAATTTCCAATGAGCCAAAGATTAGTTTAACTTCCACTTTTCAATCTCCTTCCTTATTTTCCAATTGTTTGGACATAAATCTTGTTCAAAATTTTCATCAAATAAAACGTTTATGGATTTTTATGGTCTTATCTTTGATTTATGAATTTACAGACGATACATGATTTTTCAACATCACTATGACAATTTCTCATACAAACACAAGTTGTGTTAATTTTATAAAATTTCCATGTCCTTTTTCAAAAAGTTTTTCAACAACAGCAAGCAATAACAACAAAATTATAATAAAAATGAGAAAGTTGGAATTATATAATAGAATTACAAAGATAGCAACAAGACATAAAATAAAGAAAACTGACTTTGTAAAAAAAAAATGGAGAATTTTTGATCGAACCAATCAATCCTAATACTCGTTTTACTTTGTATAATACATAATAAACAGGAAAATTTCGTTGTGATTATCAGAGTTCCATGCGTTGAAGTTCATAGTGAAGTCGAACAACAGCATCTTCAAAAGTGCTTTGTTGCATAGTCAATTCATTTGTCTGACCCATCCAACTATCATTGAATGATTCCTAATCGGGAAGTTAGAATTATTTTACTCAGCCTTTATTACTCTTTGTCTTGGGGGAGGAGCTTGAGGAGATAAGTCTCGTCCTCTCTCCATAAATAATACTCTCTTGCTTATCTTTTCTTCCAGAGTCTCACCAACATTATTCCCATATATATTTTCCCTGACATAATTGCCGTATGGCTCTTCTCTCTTATGGAATAAAAATTCTTTTGGCACTGTTATTTGACTCTTCCAATTTTTGCCTATTTTTGTCGGAATCAAAAAAACGAATTCTCAAAAAAAAAAATACCTGTGAACCTTTCCTGTCGAGCTTCCAGTTCTTTTTTCATACGATTTGCTTTGTCAATTTTTTCGAAATGTTGGTCAATTCCTCTGATGCTCAAATTTGAAATGTCGTTCAAATTATGAGATCCTGAAAATGAAGAGTTTCTAAATTTGTTTGGGTTCTCATTCTATAAGAAAAGGGCTTGTTAATCTCACATATTCCATACGAATTTAATACCACTTCGGGCTGGAAAGTGCAATTTTCCATTTCTTTATCGAATCTATACTCTCGCTCTTTATCAAGTTTTCTTTCTTTATTATGTTTCCAGTTTTTGGCACGCTCTGCAAACTCAGTTGAATTATCTCTATACATTCGATAGGAATTTGAGCTGATTTGGGGATGGAAAGTGCATTCCTTGTTGTTAGCTTCCTCTTCTTCTTTTTGACGGATTCTGGCTTCTCGGTCCATATTGTATTTCTCTTTCATCAAATATAACTGATCCCATCGATGCAACTCATCACCATTAAATAAGTTTGCTTTGAAACGCTCGTCTAAAGCCTTTGATAACTTATTAATCTTTGGCTGGAAGGTATGCTCATTATCAATCTTCTTGATAAGTTTCTTCTTATTCTCTTTACTTTTCGTTATACTTGTATCCACGAGTCTTTGAAATGAATTTTCCTTTTGAGAAATTAAGATAAACCACTTAATATTTGTTTTATACTAATCTGGATGCAATTTCGAGAGATTTTTTGCTGAGTTGAGGCCTGAATAATGGCTTGGAATTTTCTTCACCTTCTGCATGTGCAACAGGAGATTTGCTTGCATCTCTTGTTGGATTCATATATCTGGGCTCAACATGCTTATATTTTGTCAAAGTGCCATAAGAAACTTTGGTCTCATAAGCCACTTTTGTCTGACTTTTAGACTTGGTTAACCCTCCTCCACTATTTGGAGATTGATCTCTTTGAATTTTATCCTTCATATTATTGATGATATTCTGCAGCTCGCCTTTTGTAGTTGCGTTCTCGGCAATCTCACTAACTTCAGGGATGGCTCCATAGCCTTCCTTATAAAGCTCATAAAACACATCCTCCCTGTCAACCTGTGTAATGGATTTGCCTTTTATTTCTGAATGTGAGCCAACACCTGCTTGGTCAATTTGTTGCGTTATCATCTCGGCTGAGTTTCTTTTCAAACTTGCGTTAAAGTTTGTCACTGATTGACCATGCTCTTCTTCAAATGCATGCTCAAGAATTTGATTGCTTCCCAAAGGTGTTGTAAACACACTTCCATCTTTATCACTCTCTGGCCCCATATAAGATCTGCTCAATTTCGGTTTGGCACTTTTATTAGCGTTATAAGAAACTCTTCTTGGAAGATCGCCTCCATTTCTAATAACTTTCAATCTTTCTTCCTTTTGTTTTTCATACTGCATCAAGCGCTCTACAACCTATGAATGAAATGGAATGAGATTGTTTGAATAAATATCTTCATTACTGAATTTGAGGGGACACTTGAAGCTGAAGGGGATCTTTCAAGTTGATTTCCACTCTTTCTGCGGAGATTATTTTGATGGCCAAAAAATTGTTCTGGTCTCGATTGTCCATGAATCTTTTCCTTTGGGATATCTAAATTTGAAAGCTTATGATATTCCATCAGATTATGCAGAGAATTTCTGCTTTGGCTTGTGTTCAAAATACTATTTTCCTTATGAGCAGCTTGTGAATTATAAGTGCTTTCTCGAGTATTAGCTTCTGATCTGCAAAGTTGTTTTCTTGGTGGACTTGACTTTTGGACGATACCCAAACTCCTATCATATTGTTGTTACAATCTATTGAATCAAAAAGATATTATTACTTTTGCTTTTTTGGATCGTTATTTTGAGATCTAAAGTCGAAAGGTTGTGATAACACGATCCTTTGGTTAAAATCTTGTTCTTGTTGGAATGGATAATCCTGATTGGAAAAATACGTTAGACAGTTATATTATTCTGGTCTTACCTTGGGGTCTGTCATTAACTGATGATCTGGAGAACCATATCCCAGTTCCTTTAAGGGATCGTCCCTGGGTATCAGGTCTCCTGGAGAAAGTTGCAACTGTCCACTTTTGGTATTTTTTTGATTATTACGGATATCGCGATAATCAAGCGAATCAGTAAATGAAGTATTTGGAGAAGCCTTGGCATTCAATGAAAATGACTGGTTTGGGGAAACAAATCTTGTATTTGAGATCTTTTTTTGAATCATCCTCGCCTGATGCATAGTCTGGCTATTTAGTGAATTCAGTTCTAAAAAACAGTGTCAGAAACACAAAAAGCTTTGTTTGATATACCTCGAATCGTTTTTTCAATCTCTTCATCCAGTTGGTTCAAACAATTCCTTTGCTCGTAAATATTAACACTCTCTAATGACTGTGTATTCATATCTCCTCAGTATTATGCCTTGCTAACTATCGAGCTGATTTTATAACAATAATTTTAATTTAATTTTAAAGAGATATCAAACGAATACTTGTCTGATTTTTACCATTTTCTCTCTGTTATTTTCATTATTTACCAGGAAATCTCTTTTACTATATCTATCTTCCAATCAGTTTCAATTTGTGAGAATCAGTCCTAGAAAGAATTATTTTTAAGGAATAAGACTCCTCCTTCTCCTTCTCCTCAAATTTTTTTTCAAAAATATAAAAAGCTTAAATTGCCCTCCCTTCTGATTTGCTTGTCCTTCATCATTTTTATCTCGATTCGTTTTTGAGAAATGTTTCGCTTTCAAACATAAGCAGTGACTGAATAAGGAGAGGAAAAATCGCCAAAATTTTTCAAAACCCTTTTGTTTCGCAGTAGATAATCCAGAAAGCGAAGTAGCACAGTGGAAGCGCGCTAGGCTCATAACCTAGAGGTCGATGGATCGAAACCATCCTTCGCTAATTTTTTTAAAATTTTGATCAGTCTCAAGAAAGCTCTTCGAGGAAAAGAAATTAAAAAAAAAAAAAGACTAGTGAACTCATTCAGATTTTTCGCGAGTCTTCAGAATCTGATTCAGAAAAATTTTTGAATGCATACAAGTTTTAAAGATGATAAAATATCAACAAAATTAGTTTCAATAATTTGTCCCAAAAAATTTAGCGAAGGGTGGTTTCGATCCACCGACCTCTAGGTTATGAGCCTAGCGCGCTTCCCCTGTGCTACTTCGCTTTCTGGATTATCTACTGCGAAAAAAAAGGGTTTTGAAAAATTTTGACTTTTGAAGATAAAGACTTTCTTAAGACTTCTCGATCTGGACTAACTTTGGATTGTTGAAACTTGGGCAAACTCATCCGACCGTTTTCCTGAGTCAAAAATCAAAAAGAAAAGTAGAAAAAAAATCTTTTTTGCTCCTCTCATGTTTCAAATTTTTTGCAAAAAAAGTTCTGACGAAAATCTTGCTTCATTTTGGGTTTGTTCCAGATTTCTGGCTTTTTGTAATTTTTTCCAAAAATTTTCCCTCTCTTTTCTAAATATTTTTCACAAAAAAACTTTGAAAAATTTCAACATAAGTCTAGAAAATTTTTCATCAAAGTCCTGCTTTGACAGATTTCAATAAAATTTTTATCATAATCTATGATGAATAAAATATATTTTGCAAAGATAAATATTCAATGAAGTGATTATTTTTTAGAGAATTCTTCAAATATGAAATTTTATAAGAGATTTTTTAGAGATATTCTTTTTGATAAATTTTTTTGGCAACAAAATATCATACATACCTTTAGACCTTAATAGTAGCTTCTCTTTCAGGCCCGACACCAATCCAACTAACTGGGATGCCCAAATGCTCTTCAATTCTGCGGATATAGGCTTGGGCTTCCTTGGGAAGGTTATTGAAGTCGGTAATGTGTGAAATATCTTTCTTCCAGCTTTTTAATTTTAAGACTCAAAAACGCCCAAAATATTTATTACCCTTTCATGGTTTCATAAATGACTTCGACCTTGGAGAGTTCGTCAATAGTGCCAGGCATGTAGTTGATGGCTTTGCCATTCATTCTGTATTCAACACCAATCTTAATTTCATCAAGTTCAGACAAAATATCCAATTTGGTTAAATTGATGGAGGAGTAGTCATTGATCAAGTGTGAGTATCTCAACACAGGAATATCGAGCCAACCGCATCTTCTAGGACGACCAGTTGTTGCTCCGAATTCATGACCTCTCTTTCTCATTCCTTCACCAATCTCATCATTCAATTCAGTTGGGAATGGACCCTCTCCGACTCTCGTAGTATATGCCTAAATTCATTTTTTTTTAAAAACGTCTTGAAAAAAAAAAAATACCTTCACAATACCAATCACGGTTTCAATCTTGCTTGGAGGAATGCCCATACCAGTTGAGACACCACCTAGCCAATTTTAATTCATTTTTTCATTAGATCTCATACCAACTGAGGTGTTTGAGGAGGTGACATAAGGATATGTACCATGATCAATATCAAGCATAATAGCGTTGGCACCTGATAAAGGATAAAGTGAGGTTATAAAATTAATTTACCTTCAGCCAAAACTCTCTTTCCTTGATTAATTGCTGTATTTAAGTAAGTGGCAGAGTCAATAATCATATTTCTGCCAACGAGCCACTCTCTTTCTTCCTTGAGAGTCTTGAGCTCTCTTTCAGTGTCAATGTTAATGCCGTAGTGCTCTTTAATTGTATGGTTGAAACTGTTGTATCTATTGACAAACAGATCCCAGTTTTTAAGTTCACCAACACGAAGGCCTGATCTAAAGGCTTTCATGGCATAAGTTGGGCCAATACCCTTCTTGGTTGTTCCCAAAAATGATCCTTTTGCATAAATCAATCAATTTTCTCAAGATAAATCAAATACCCTTTCCCTTTGATTCGCTTTTTGCGTCAAGCTCTAATTCAGCATTCACGACCAAGTGAGCTCTGTCGGAAATCAGGAGTCTTCCTTTATAGTCAATGTTGTCTCGGTCAAGTTGCTTAAGCTCATCAAACATTGTTGATAGGTTGACAACCACACCGTTACCAAGCACGTTGGTACATGTTGGGTAAAGGATACCGCATGGCAAAAGATGGAAAGCATACTTTTTCTTGTTCACAACGATAGTGTGGCCTTCACAGCTTTAGAACAATCGATAAGAGTCAAGTTTCTACCTGCATTTGCACCACCATTAAATCTTCCGCAAATGTCATACTTTTCAGCCAATATATCGACCAATTTTCCTTTACCTATAATTTCTTAAGAATCCATGGTCTCTCCCTTCAATTTACCTTCATCGCCCCATTGGCTCCCCAAAATCACACATGTTTTGGCCTTCAACCCATTCAAGCATTTTTTAACTGCTCCAAGTTGGCTCATTCTTTTAGAAAATCGCTTTTAATAATATTTTATTATACACGCATCACACCCAGATCTGATTAATCCTTTTATAGTGTCACTCCTCCATAAATATGATTTTAACGCTCCGAACATTTCTTTTCCCATCTAATCATTCTCATTGATATGTTTTCTTTTTTTTAATTTACCAGATTCCAAGAAAATTTTTAGTCAGAGCGTATTCTCAAATAAATTTTATTGAGGTAAAGTTTTTAAAATACTGGATAATAGATCAAGTCAATTTAAAATACACTGAGATAAAGACAAATTAGTTATAGCCTCCTTAAATATTTAATTCTGTATCGGAGAAGAAAGTCTTTGAGTTTTCTTCGCCATATTATAATATTTTCTTTTGAAAATAATTTTTTGTCTCAGTTTTTTCCCAACTAGAGAGAGGCATTCAATAATTCACAGGAGCGTATTACGGATAATTATTGCTATGGCTATTTCATCACAGAACAAACATTTGTTCTCAATAACTCCAGTTTGTTGGCCCGCGACAATCAAAATTTTTGAAACCCGCTCGATCTAATTGACGAGTTGAAAGCAACATAATAAATCTGACGGTTAGACTGTCTGTGATCTCCCCCAAAACTTTTTTTCTTTGAAACAAGTTTTTTCTCTTGTACCTTTCCAAAGAAGAATCCCGAATAGCTCAGATTAGAGTAATTTCCCTTCCTTATAAATATCTGATTTTATGATTAAACCGAATAAATAATCAATTAACTAAATTGATTTACTGTTATATTTCTTGCTGAATCGGGATGATGAACAATATTAAACCAAGAACTAGAGAAGAGAGAGTACTAAACTCCAAATTCATTTTGTAATCTGGCATTAGGAAGCCCTCGCTAACAAAGAGCTTATTGAGAAATCCAGAATCAACCAAAGAGGTTTGCATATCCCACATAATAATGTATTAATCTGAATAGTTGGCCTTGAGGCTAGAAACGTCAATATGCAGGATATTCTTCACAATGCTCATCCCAAATCCACCTTATTCATCAATGGTTTCATACCCAATTTTAAGCCCTTATAAACTCTTTCCAGAAAATGAAAGATTCGATAAAGATTTTGCCGTTCACGACAGAAATCAAAGACAAAAGGAAAGAATGTTTAAGGATATGGCTCTTGAAAAGCATAGACTCGCAGGTCTTGAAAGAGATGCCCAAAGATGGGAAAAGATGGAACATGAAGCCAACAGAGCTGACCAAGTCCAAGAATTCAAGAGACAAGTTTTCCTTCACGGTAAACACAACATGAGCGGGTAAACATTTCTTTCAATGCAGTCATACTCAATCTCAATTTTTCTAGAATGCCTTTCAACCCCATCACTCTTGAATATGAAAAGTCTCAACAAGGACAAGATTTGTTTGAGAAGGATGAATCTGCTAAAGTTAGAGCTTATCTTAGAGCTACTAATCTTGATGCAAGATCAAATTGTGGTTATAATGTCCTCACAGGCGAAGGAAGAAAAGAAGTCACCATCCCACAAAATCTTCAAGAAAAATATAAGGAAAAAATCGAAACTGCTTATCAAATGAACAGCATAAAGAGCTATGCCAATGCCAGCAACAGAAACTATGGTAATCAAGGAAATTACGGAAATTTCTATTAACACAAAGAAATTCACCAATTTTTTTTTTAATTCAGATTATTGGTATGAATGCATAAATGGATAGGTCTATTTTGTATGAACACATTATTTCAAACTAGTATCTGAATAATGTCATACTTGTTTATTTCATTTCATAAAACTCACTTTTTATTTGGGTTTGGAAATACAAATCAAGATTTTCAAATCAAGAAAAGAAAAGAAAAAGTGGATATTTGAAAAACGTTATTTTTCTGATGACTCTGGCTGAGCGATTATGCCATCATTATTTGACACCTCATTTGCAATCTTTTCAATTGCTTTATTTATCACTTCAACTTTTTTCTGTGTATTCATCTTTGCTGTTTTCTTTATATTAAAATGCTGCAAAACCTAAGTCATTTATTCCAAATTTTGCCTCAATCGTCTTACTTGATGAAGATCCGGTCTTGGGGTTAATTGTTCAAAACCAATTGCAGCTCTGATGAAGAGTTTGCTATTTTCTTGTTCTAAAAATGAAATTCTCTGCCTCATTGCTTCATTTTCATCTTTTACAGCTTGAAGTTTTATCACTGAACCTTTTTGTAAAGTTGTATATTTCTGAATAGAAAGTTTCAACTCTTTAATCATCATTTCTTTAGCTTTAACTTCCTCTTTGAGGTTGTCTTTTTCGTTAACTACGTCATTAATTTGGTTTTCATAATAATCCTTCATCTCATATTGAATTTTTTCGGCCATCAAATTAACTTGCTCTTTTGTTTGTAATATTTCTTTCGACAAGTCTCCCTTCATTATTTGTAATTCTTCGACCTTTGGAACCAATTCCTTTAACTGTTCAATTAGCATATCCTCGCGAGAATCAGGTCTATTCTCAATGATATATTGCAGCTCTTCAATAACTTTATCTTTTTCTCCCAATTGTTCTGATAAATTTGCGATTTCGATATCTTTTTCTTCGTATTTCAACAGCGCACTTTTCTTATATGCCTCCAAATACTTGATCAATTTTTTCACAAGCTCAAAATATGGCTGAGGAAATAATGCACTCTGTGCGCTCACTCCGGGAAAGTTATTTTCAAGCTTCTCGAGGATCGCTTGGGAATGACAATAGACAGAGCTTTCAAAGTCTTGGTACAAAAGCGCCATCTCAGCTTGATATTGACTATTTTCCCTACATCATATGGTTGGTTTCTAATTAGGACGAAATAAATACGCACAAGCTCAGAGTTTCGAGTATCTTCCGGCCCAATCGACACTTTTTTGAAGAAGGCTCCTCTTTGCCTATCTTTTCAATCAGTTGCCTATACTCAGAGATACATTGTTTCAACTTTAGCTTTAGAAATTTTAGAACTCAAAGAACCTCGTTCCTTTTACTGTTCTCTCGTTTGTTTCTCGCCGTTCTTGTTTATTTTCTCGTTTTAGCACAAATGAAGGATGCATCACATCCCTCCCAGAAACATTAGTTAAAGAAGACCCATGCTCTTCTTTATAACCATAAAAAGTCGCAGAAGTTAATGAATTTGCAAATTCTTTCTTGGAAACTTGATTGATTCGGCTTCGCCTTGAAGACGCTGCGATTGGAGATTCCAAGCGCTCAGTGCTATTTTCATCTTAGATAGGTATATTTGCATGTTTACAAGAGACTTGCAGAGTTTGAGTGCCCTCCAAATATACTATTAAGAATCAATCACAAAAGTTTCTCCGATTATTCTATTACTCTCTCAGTTTTGAAGATTCATTTCTCGTTGAAGATTTAGCGTTTGTTTGAATCAGGATCTCTCGAGTATTATTTATTGTCTGTTTTGATATTCTTAGATTTCTATTAATTGGTCTGATCTGACTGCTCCTCTGAGATTTCAAGCCTCCCATACTGACACTTTGCAACATAGCAGGAAGCTACAAATTACTTTATGAACCCAAACACCTTACTGAAAATGGAGAATTGGGACTTGACATCGATCGAGAATATAGATTTTCTTGTTTTAATTATTCGAACCAATTTGATAAAGAGAGAATAACTCCTGTTAAAGTTGGAAAAACATTTTATCGTGAAACTATCAATGCGAGATGAATGTTTCATTCAATATTTCATTCCTGATTACTCAGCAAATAAATAACCTTTTCATTCATTCGTTCATTCATTCATCAATCCATTTTTCTTAAAGTAGAATTACGTTAAGTAACGTTATTATCCTTTGTATATTCCCTTTGAAATTAAGACCGATATATTTAAAAATTCAATCTTAATTGTTCAGCCTTTTTTTTAATAGGAGAGTATGAATAAGATTAGACAATTCAGCTTCCAAGATTATATTGTTTCACGCCAAAGTGAAGGAGGACTAGACTCACTCAGTTCGCACATGTCTTCATGTATTTCTTTTCTCCTTTTTAAATTGACAATTTTGAAAGGTGATACTCAAAACTCTAATCGGCGGTATCAAGGTTTCCCTCCACCATCATCTCGCAATGACCCTGAATATGAAAAGAATCCCATCTATAGCTATCCCGTCATATCAAATCCTCTTTCAAATTATGAAAACAAATTTGAATCGCAAAATCACCATGAGGCGAATATTCAAAATATCAACTCCCAAGCCCAGCTCGAAGGAACTGATTCGCTTCCTCTGAACGGTCCACATTCAAACTTTGATCACGAGAATATGAAAATCAACAATTTGCAAAGCGAGCAAATTCTGGCTAATCAACAAAATAGTGAAATCCAACAGAAAAATCAAGAAAACTGGGAAAGAATGGATAAGATCAACAAAATGCTTGAAGAACATCGCAGAAAAAAGACGGCTAGTGTCGCTCGTAGTTCTCTTGGGAGATTTGATGAAAATTCAGGTCTCCAAGAAGAAGAAAAACCTTATGAAAATGTCATAAAACTCTATCCTGTTCAAATCATGGCGCATCCTCATCATGGTAACCCCATATTTCCATTGTGACACTCAATCCAACTCTTTTTAGAATCTGAGAAGCATAGTAGTAGTGATGATGGAATATCAGCACCCAAACAATCTCAACAAACAGAGGATGAGTATCTCGTGAGTCATGATGAACCACAAGAACACACTTTCTCTCCCCCACCTATGAATGAACCCTACATCCCAACTGTGCCTGTCAGTGTCTTCCCAAGCCAACTTTACCAAGGACCACCGCCACCGCTCCTCGAAAAACACCATAACGACGTTGGTGAAATGCGAAGCTTAGCTGTCCAAAAAAGCAAAAGTGTCAAGTCACTCGCTGACTATAGCAGACAAATGGAAGCTTCTGTCTCAAAAAAGAGCCTGAGACCTTCCATCAACAAGGAATCCAAAAGAACCACTGAAAAAAATCTCCCTATTGAAGAAAGACTCAGAATTAAACATGTCGAAAAAGAAGTATAATTATATCATTTCCAGGAGAAATTAATCTTTTCAAGAATAAAATGGCACAGATGAGGGCTGATAGAACCAAGGAGAATATGAAAGAGGTCCAATCAAAACCACAAATTTCTGAAAATTCTAAATTAATTGCCAAACACAGCAAAAGAGCAAAAGAAAACGCCCAAGTCATAGAAAGACTTCTCAGCCCAGATGCAAAAAGAGGAAAATTCTTTGCAACCTCTCCAAATGATCACATGTCCATTCCAGTATCCCAAATTATCTCCTCTTTCCTTAAACTTATTTCTTCCTTTCTAGTCGCGAAGTAGAGCTTCTCAAAATTTAGAATCTTCCCATCTTGAACAGCAAAATCAAGGTTTGTATCGAAAAAGAGAGAAAGAGCCATCGATTTCAATCACAAAACACGACACTAGAGCTTTTGAAACTTTTAACCCCCCCGAACACGATGATCACCTTCACGAAATCCATGAATTACATCATCAGTATCACCAGCAATCTAAAATAGAGTAATTCGAATTTTCTTGACTTGGTTGAATAATAATAAAATCTAGTGAGGAAGAGATGATTGACTCCCTTCATCCAAGCAGCAGCACCAAAAGCTTGCAGAAAGAAGTCTCAGACCGACTCGCTCTTGCACTTGCCAAGAAAAAGCGCTCCAAGGTTAATCTCCTGGATACTCAAGATGTTCCAAATCTAGAGAATCATTTTCTTTCTCCTCACGGAGCCGGGCAGAAGGGTCGAACTCTCAGTAATCAAAGTAAAGGCGGTTTCAGGCCAGCTCCAGAATTATCTGATACACCCATTCCTGGCTCAGGACATGATTTCTCTTCAATTAGAACTCCCAAGCATATTTATCTCAAAGTTGCTCATAAATTTGGAAACGAAAAGCCTAGCACCAACTCTTTATTTAGTCAATCCAAAACAGAAGTCACTTCAGAGTCTTTAAGAAACCAGTTTGGGCACATCACTAGTGTTCAAAATGCTGAATCAACTCTTGAGGAGTATGAAAAAGATCCCACTCCAGAACTCCACCACCTCAGTGAGAGTGAGCATAACCTCACAAATGAAAGCATTCAAACCGAAAACAGAAAAAGAAGTGTTCGCCAACCTACTTTTGGAGTTTCCAACAGTCACATGTTCACAAACATGTCTTCCAAAAAGAGTTCATTCGGCAACTCCCCTCACAAACCAGATGTCAGAGTCCTGGAACCCCGAAAAGAAAATAGAAACTCGGAAAACTTGGAGGATTATCACTCCATCTCCAAAGCCTCCAAGATGATGGGCTCACCAACTCATGAAAGCCTTTTAAACTCTTGGAAACTCAGACAACAAGTTTTCTCCAATACGAGGGAGCATAAATTGAGCATCGCCACAAGCTCAAGTGGACAGACACTCAGACTTCGAGACGAGAACTTCCAAACTCCAAAAACTAACATGATGATGATGGATAAAGAAAACTCTGCTTCCCCTGAAACAAATGTATACATGAGAAACGCAATGTGGCTCTCTGCAAAAAATAATAAAGTGGCTGTCCAGCAAGTCAACAAAGAAAGGCAAGAAATGCAAGAGTGTACATTCCACCCTCAACTCGATGAAAAAACATATATGATGGGCCTTGTCTCACCAAAAAGAGATTGCAAAACTAGGTTAGCAGCCCCAAGTAGAAAAGATAGCAATAGAGGACTGGGGAATAAAAATAATGTCGTCTCCTACCGAGATCTCAGAGTCCACCATAAAGGAAAAACCCCCGAATCCCATAACCAAACAGCTACCATTAGAACCTCCTCTAAAGCTGAAGCTCTCTTAAACGCCCAAGATAACTCCTAAGTTTTCCAGCAACTTCAACCTCAACCTCAATTCTGTAAAAAATAACTTTTCTTGTCGGATCTCACTTGTATAAAAATATAATCTTTTTATTGTCAGTCCGTAGATTCATTATGAGTTCAAAAAATATCACATCAAAATTTCTGAAATGAATTCCTATTTGAAATTCTTGAGTCACACTCTACTCTTTTTGAATTTAAAATCCGATTTTTTTTCTCCCCATTCCTACTGCTCATTTCAATTATGAGCCAACAACAAGTTCCATTGTCGGTAGAGATTATTCACATTCAAATTGAGGAATTTATGAAACATAGCATGATTTTGTTTAAAGTATATATTCAGCATATGCAAAAATGGAAAATAATACAAGAAAAATTAAAATGCTTTCAATTGTAATTTAAAAGGATGTACTAAAACTTGAAATGCACTTTTTTGATTGGGTTTTTGATTTGTCTTTGAGTTTTCATACTATTATCCTTATAATCCTTTCCTTTCTTGAATAATTCTGCGTTGGTTATTGTGTTTTGAAGAACTTGAATCATCTCTTGTTTCTCTTCATTTGACAACTGCGGCAACAACTCATAGTTGGCAAACTGGAATTTTCTGAGCATTCTTGTCTTGAGATCAGGGATTTTCTTGCTTTTCTTATTAAACAGATAAAAAGCGTTCATTATCAACAACACGACCACAATGATTTTGAACAAAGTGAGTCCCAAATCAACAAAGGGGTTTGACATTACTGAGGAATTTCCTTGCATTTCGAAAAAGGGGTTGTGGAATTTGAGCAACTTAAAAAGAAATTATTTAAAGTAATGCACTTTCAATTTATGAATATTTCTGCTAAATAAAACTTTAAATCTATCAGCAAGTTTAAAATTACCCCTCAACTGAATTCAGAAGTTTCTTTATACTGATTCTGGTTTTTCTGATATTGAATTGCAATACCTTTTTGTTAAATGTTTTTTTTCTTCTTCTAAATTTTGAATGATGCTATTTTGGAAATTTTATTTAAAGAATAAAAATGTATTTCAAGGAAAATTATTTATCAATGTTTTCCCAACGAAGAGAGAGAGTTCCCTCAAATTCTAGGATTTAATTATTTATAATAATCATGATGAACAAGTATAAAAAACACTGCATTTATATAAGTCTGACCTTTTGATTTTTAATATTAATAAAGACAAATTTTTTTGAATAAAACTTATCGGGAAAAGAAAACATGGAGCATGCCAACAAAGGCAGAATTATGAAAGAATTCCAAGACTTCCAGAAAAATGTACACTCTTCACTCTTCAAGACGACAAACTAAACCGAATAAATAGGCTGAAAGTTCAAACATTACTGTCACCTTAGTTGGTGATGACATCAGTCATTGGAAAGGAATCATTCCAGGCCCCGTACATCACACTTTTCTGCATAGTTCTAACGTTACTTCTCTATAGAAGGACACCTGCTATTCTGAAGGCACTTTCCAAGTCGATATACAACTTCCTTCTGATTATCCATATAAGCCACCAAAGGTACCCCTCTTCCTTGCCAAAAACCGCTCAACCCTTGCCAACAGATGAAGTTTGACACCAGAATCTGGCATCCTAATATTTCCAGTCAAACTGGCGCCATCTGCCTTGATATCTTGAAGAACGAATGGAGCCCAGCCCTCTCTATTAGAACCGCCTTACTTTCCCTTCAAGCTTTAATGTGCGAACCCGTCCCAGGTATTATAGAATAGCTGTTTACCATCTCAATCACAAATTTAGATGACCCACAAGATGCCGTTGTCGCTCAAGAATATAAAACTGATAAAGCCAAGTTCACTGCCACAGCAAAGTAATAGTTTTATACAAATTGACAAGTGTTTTAATCTCTATTATCAAGGGCATGGACTGAAAAATATGCCAGTTGGAAAGCTAACGAAGAAAAAATAAAGAAATTGGCTGAAATGGGATTCCCTGAAAACAAGGTTAAAGTAATAAACTCTTGCCCTCACAAACAGAATATTCTAAACTCTCTCTTAGGAAGCTTTAATCCGAGCCAACTGGGACGAAGAACAAGCTCTCAACTATCTCTTCTAACTCAAATAAAGTTGTTAGTTATATCTAATAGTAACAAAAAGAGAAAAAATATATTTCTTATTGGAGTATTTTGTTTATAATGAGAATATTCAATCTGGTTTCAAACAATAAGAAAACTACACTATCCTATATTTTTATTCTCTCTCTCATTTTCATATTGTTTCTTATTTGACCATTTCTCTTTTTTCAAAAAAGAATGTTCACCTTGGATATTTGACCGAGACATATCATCCCTGACAAAAGTTTTGTGTTTACTTATTTTCATATTGCTCGAAGATCAACGCGAAATTTTAGATAAGACTGCGTAAGTTTTATATTTATTTAAACTTAAAACTTCCTTCGAAATACAACCCTTTACCAATAGATGTCTAACTCCTTCCACACTAACGAAGAAGCACATGATCTCGGCGACTGCTCTGTCCACAATAGACCCTTCGAATGTTTCTCGTTAGACTCCCTCAAGTAAACCTTTGCATGTGACGTATAACTCAATTTTTAGGCTCATCTGCCCTTCATGCCTCATGTTTGGCCCTCACAAAGGCGAAAATGTTTGTACCATCGAAGAAGCGGGCAAAATTGCTAGAGAGAGATTGAATGAAGCTGCGAGACAGGGTAAGATATCCCAGCAAAATATCGTTCTTAATGAGAAATAGGATTGTTGAAGGTTGACAAAACAGAGTCTGTCTTGTTGGATATTAGACAAACGAAATTAACATGTGAAGAGTCCAAGGCAAGAGTCACAAAGGAAGTTGAAGAAACCTTTGCAAGATTAATTAAAAAACTCAAAGAAAGAAAAAACATTGTCCTTCAACAAGTTGAAGATCATTTCAATGAACAATTGGATGAAATTCAAGTTCAAGAACAAAGATGGTAATTTAAATTTATGCTTCTTTGCTATATTATTTCCCCAGGATCGAAAAGCAAGAACTCAGCGTTGAATTGCTCAAATTCGCCAAGTCTAACAACGAAGCTAATTTGGTTAAAAACGGAAGACATATTATTCAAGCAATTGAATGCATAAGTGAACCACTCAACTTCCATGTTGCCAAAATCTTAAACACTGTCGACCTCAACTTGAAAACTATCGAAAAGAAAAAGGATCTCAACCCCGACGAGTTTAATAGAATCTTGGAAACCTACGGACAGAAAGGTGATATTGTCAATGTTAATTATCGTTGCTAATTAGTGTGTTTTTTTTTGTATCGTCTCCATTTGAGTTATAATTTCTTGCAAGGGGTTTTCATCCATCTCTCTCGTCTATCTATACTTTTTTAAAACCATGGTGAAGTTTATACATATTCACATCATATCAGATTACAAATTTTATTTTGTTTGTAAAGTCAAAATTAATAAATCCAAAACTTCGGCAAATCCCTATGAATAGCGAAAATCCTCAAACAGGAGAATCTTCTCCAAAGGGAGGCTTTCTGGATGGATTGAAAAATGTCAAATTTACAAGCACAGAAGAGTCTGCAGACTCGAGCCCTCAAGACAAAGTTGATTGATCTTCATTTACTAATCCAAACTAAAATATTTCAAGAGGGAACCAGCTAAAGGAAGAAGAACTTTCTCTTGGCAGCAAAAGGAAGAATGTTGGAATAGAGTATATTTGAATTCATGAAAATTTAGACAATTGAGTGAAAAAGGCATCCGTTATGATTGGAAGACACCCTGATAGATGGAGATTAGATGCAGTCGGAAACCCTGTTTTCAAGTATCTGAAAGGATGCAACGGGCCTTTATGTCACGAATATGATCATATTGTTCCATTCTCCAAAGGTGGAAAAACAGTCCCAGAAAATTGTCAAATCTTGCAAAGTTCAGTCAATTTGTATAAGAGCAATAAATTGGATGTTACCCATGAAGAATTAATGAAATCTTCCCCAACCTATAGATTTTCAAGTACACCATTCGAGACGGTTCTTAAATTCCTTCTTTAGAAACCGAGTTAGATGGAGTAGAGCTTGCAGCGTATGGAAATATAAAACCCTCTACATTGGATGATATGGTCAGTCATCGAAAAAATTTATACAGCACCAGTAATGAGAATAATCCCCCATCTCCTCGAAGATCCAGAGGTCAACCAAAAACTGATACTCCAGCTGCGACTGAACAAACTCCTGAAAATAAATAATGAAGAAAATTTTCTATTATTTGTAATTCACCTCTCCTCCTCACAAATCATCTTTATATCAAAGTAAACAACCTAGTTGTTCTCAAAAAATTCTCTATTTCTATAAAAACAATATTTTGACTTTTTACTAAAAATAAAAATTATTTTTCACACAGAAAACACGCTCCCCGACTCCAGATGACAACCAACCTGGGAATAAAGGATTTTCAAGATGAAAAGTTTAATTCATCGGATTTTGTAAACAATTTTATTGAAAAAACACTCACTCATACTGTCGATTTTTCTTCTTTGGAAAAATGCAATCTTGCAGATCTCAATAAAGTTCTCGAGTCAACTCTGAAAAATCTCAAAAAAATCAAAGATGAAATCAATCATGAAATGGAAGGCATGAAACTTGATAGGGAACTCAACCACGCATCTCTTGAAAGAAACCAAGATCGTTTGGCGGATGACATGAGTATCATGAAAGTGGAATTTGAAAACTTGGAGAAGAAAATCGTCAAATTTGCTGATAAATCCATCAATATCGGCACCCACCTGAGCCAACTTGATCGAGAAAAGGAAGCTGCAATTTTGACTTCAGAATTAATTGATTACTTTATTGCCTTCAACACTCCAGATCTCTCAAAATTCCCTGATCTCTTTAAGGACAACAAAAACTACGAAATCTCTGCGAGATATGTCTTTTATCTCAATGAAGTCTCTCAAAATCTCACAACAAGCGAATTCAGTGTTGCGCAAAAAAATATCGCAGAAAAATTCGAACAAATGAAAAAAATTCTCTATATTGAGTTCAATGATAAATTTGCGAAAAAGGATCTGACCAAGCTCCACAATCTTTTACCTTACATTGTGGACTTTGATCTCCTCCAAGACGTTGCAATGCACTACATTGTTACAACTCTCAAAACAATCTCCAATGATATGATTTTTGAACTCAGAACAATCGAAGAAAATAAAAAGTCAGTCGATACCACCTTTATCAACCTGATGAGAATCCTTAAAAATGAACTCATTAGCGAGGAAAACTTCTTTATGACCATTATTGAAGACAGAAGCATTGAAGTTATAAAACAATTTATCTCCTATGTCTTCGAAAACTATATCGCCAAGGCTCTCGAGAGAATAAAGCAGTCTTTTGGAAAGAACGAAGAACTTTACCTCAGATACTACGAAATCATCTATCTCAAAACCCAAGACATGATTCAGGATATCTACAAAATGGACTTTGAACAGTCTTCCATGCTCCACGAAACTTCCCGAGCCTACTTCCATAATGTCTTTGATGAATACCAGGCTCATTATTTGCAACACGAGGCTCACTTCCTCACCAGCCTCTTCGAGAAAAACGTCGAAAGAATCCAAAAACAACTCGAAAAACAAAAAGAAAAGGAACTTCACGGCGTTGGTAATATCAATAAAATTGAGAAGTTCAAACTCTCCAGAGATGAGGCTGCCACTCGTATTGAGCTTTTGAGAGATATCCTCATGCATGAAAGCACAGAACTCATGTTTAGTAGTCTTGACCAAAGCGTCCAAAGATGTCTCAAAATCTGCAGATTCGATGAGAAAAACAACAACGCAATCTACCTCGCCAACAAATTCCTTGAATATTTTGGAACTGCCCTTCTTGGGATGCTTGTTGATTTTGGCGCACAAATCGTCCCAGATCTCAGCAGAAAAACAGAACTCAATGAAAACTTCTTTGAAATCATTTTCAAGCTCAACTCCTTGGTTCAGAGAGTCGAAATCGCTATTTATAAATCAGCTAGGGATCTCATCAAAGATAGCAAATATGAGCAGCTCATTCAAAATAAGGAAAAAATCCTTCACAACTTGGAGGGTAAAATCGAGAGAACCATCCAAAAAGCAATCACTTCTCTCACTATCTTTGTCAATAAGCTCTTGGTTGCAAGCAGGGATAAAAATGAATACTATATCAAAGGAAGTGCCACAGCTCAAGGCCCCACTCCTGGCTCCAGAAATCTTGTCAACTTTCTTACTCCTTATATAAATCAAATCAAAAGCTCCTATTCTGAAAATATCAAAAGAAGAATCTTATCAAGACTCGGTAGTGGGCTGCTCACTGTTTTAATAGATCATTTCGGGGATGCCAAAGTCAATGCTAAAGGAGCAGTGCTCATCCAAAGTGACCTTGATGAGTATGAAAAGATGTTTGATGAGTTTGATGATCAGAATGTCATGGATGAGTTTGAAACTCTCAGAGCTCTCACACACATCTACTCTCTCGAAAATAAAGAGGTTGATAATTACCTCAAAACTGAGCTTAAACTTAAAAATGCCGATCAAAGCACCATCGAAAGATATAAATATAATCGAAGCTAGTTCTTTTGTATTATTTACATACATTATTATTTCACAATTTATATAAGTTAATAATTAATTTTGATGGAATGTCGAAGTTCAATACCAACATAAGAATCTCTTAAAGGAGTCTTTTTAGGACTGCTTTCAAAAACGATCTCATCGTTGAGAATATTCTGAATTTGTACAGAAACACTTAATTTTGACTTCTCATTTGATTTCAAAACAAGTGGGTGTTTATACATATCTTGCCATTTTCTGATAAACTCTTGAGGCACTTCTGATACATTTGATTCTTTTTGCAGATTTATCAAATCAAAAAATGGTCTCTTGAGGTACAAGTATAGTCCGATCAATGCTGATATGTTGATTGCCATCACAAATATTCCAATGTAACTTCCAACATCAATCACAACTCCAAAGAAACAAATTTGGAACAATATGCCACAAAGTACTAATGCCATCAACATCAGCTTTATCTAGAGAAAAATGAGTGGGCCTGATTCGTGATAACCATTTATTACCAAGGATCCGAGACTATCCAATTCTTTCTTGTGGAGGATCAAAAGATTCATTGCATCTATCACATGTCTAAATACAAAATATATCAATCCCATCACAATCAATAGTGGAATTGTCGTGCTAGAAATTTTGGGGTAAAGAATAAGAAATTCGTAAATCTATACCTGAAGACTGAAGCGAGGAAGAAGACAGTCATGGATTGAGCAAGGAGATATCCATATGGGAAAACATCCAATGATCTTTTGCTCCAATTTTGGATATGGTTGATAAACTCTTGTTTATAATAGACCATCCAAGGGCTGAAATAGCTTCCAGTTAAATATGAAAGACGCACAAGGTAACTGATTGCAGTCCATATAATTGCTTGGGCTAGTATAGAAGCAAAGAAACTCCCTACAGATAATTTATGAAGCGACTCTCAAGAGACATACCAGAATTATAAGCATAGAAATTGCGCAATACGGCTTTTGGATTGCTTACAGCATTTCGAAACACCCCAAAAACAGATACTTGATAAAAATTGTTAGTTAGTTTCCAACAAATCAATTTCTTACTGTGTTCTGTAATTGCAAAACCAGGAACGATTGCCATTGAAAACATCACATAAATAGCAAGTTGTTTAAAATTTGATTTCTGAAATTCAGAATGATAAAAGTTCCTTTCCCATGCAGATGCCATGGTAATCACGTCAAGCAAGAAAAAGTTGAGGAAGAGAGTCACAAAGGGAGGGATGAATCCATGCATAAATCTCCCCAAATTATTTGATATTTTGTATGCCCATCCATATTCCTCCAAATCTACCACATGCTCACTGAAAAAATGCAAAACCACCTTGGTATTTCTGATTTAACAATAATCTAAAAAGTTCTCTTACATAGGGAGTGGAGAAGAAGATCAAGAAAAACACTGTAATTGCATTGACAAAGATTTTTCGATAAAATACTATTCCTCGAAAGCCTGATAAATTCTGCCAAATAATGTCCAATGGCTCTGTTGCATGACGTACAAATAATGTCACCCTTTGTTGACTTTGAAAAAATATTCGCAAAAATCCTTACTCTTGATATTTTTCCTTTAATTCTTGTCTTTCATCGTGAAATTTATGAAAGTTTGATTTGCGCACATCAATTTCTTCATTAGTAAGCCTTCTCATCCTGTTCTGAATCGTCTCAAAAGTGTAATCAAACACTTTGTGGAGACCCAAACTTTTTTGAATTAGTTGAATTGACTGGAAAAATTTTACTCGAAAAACTTTTTGACACTTTCGGCTGTCTCAGCTGAATCAAAACAAATAAAAGCATGGCCTGAAGATAAAAATCTCTTTTCAGTCTCTTGTTGAATCTAGAATTTCCTTTTCACAATCGATACTCTTCAAATGCAAATACCTTTTCATCTATTTCACGTAGTTCTGCATCATACAAATCCTTTTCACAATATTTTTTTGGGACCCACATCCTTGAAAATTTTATTCCACGATATCAACAATATAATTTATACCCTTTGTCTTCTCCATTAGGATAATGAGCATCCAGGATTTTTTGGGTGATAATGAGGTCTCTTCTTTGAGTTTCAAGATCAAATAGCTTTGAATAATTTGGTAGAATCTTGATTGCAATCATTTTGCCTCCTGTGCGAAGCAAGTATTTGTCAATTTGAGTTCTCAAGACATCAGCCTCGATATCTTCGGGTAGCATCCCCTGGATATGCAACGTGCGTAGCTGGAGATACTTTAAATTCAATTTATTCTCTTTTTCATAGTATTCTGTCAAAACTTTTGAAAAGTGCTTCACCATTCTCACAATTATAATGATCAGTCCTATCGTGTAGCATGAAATCATAAACAGATGCTCCAGCAAAACGGTGTGTTTCTCGAAGTTAATACCCGTCACGTCCATTTGAAACAAACTAAACTCTTGTACTTCCAGATATCTGTCAATATAGAGCTTCACAGAGAAATACAAAATCAAAAGGAATGATATAAACAGCAGGATCTGTCGTTGGCAGTAAAGGTATAAATATGTGTCGGGGCCACAGATTGGAATCCAATAGTCTGCCTCAAATAAACCCAGAATCTTTCCAAATTTGGCCCAAAAGTCAACAAATGAATTTGTTCGATACATTCCATTTTCTAGCAGGCTCTCAAATGCATACTTTCCGATTGGAAAAGTACAATAACCAGGTTTGACCCAGAGCTGATTCCACAGTGCAACTATACCGACGATAATAGTCATATTTAAAAGCACAACATAGCTATGAAAGTGGCTTTCTTCAGGAGGAGGGTTATTCATCAACTTCGAGGAAAATAATTTACAAATTTAGATCAGTTGAATTTTCAAATGACTTTTTTTTAAATATCTTCAAATGGATGATTTTATAAATACTGGAGAAACAGAAATTAGAGATAAAATATCTATTATAAAAGAGCTCAAGGAAAATTGAAACTTTTCCAAAATTATCATTTAATTCTGAGGACTCTTCAAAAATGCAATGGTGTTTTCTCAATTCTCGTCACAGTTTAATCAGAATCTTTGAAGAAAAAAATCGACCTCATGATAGCTTATTCAAGTCGAAATTTGGTCCTCCCTCTCTTCAAAAATCTCAAGAAAATCATCATCATCATCATCAATCCAACTCTCAAGAAGAGCTCAAATTAAAAATCTCTTTTCTTTTGATCTCAAAATTTTAAATATTAAACATACTTAAACATATTTCATTATAATACAAGTAACAGTTGCCGACTGACTGACATTTACAAGCAAAGGAAACTTAAAAACATGCGATATGAATTGATAACACCTTCTAATTTAAATTTTTAAGGAAATCTTCCAACATAGCAATTTCATCTTTTACTTCTTTATAGCGTTTATACTCTTCTTCGACTGGGATGATGTCTTTATGATACTTGATTTTTCGATTATTATTTTTGGTAAATTCCACCTGGTATGCATGAAGCTTTTCTCTCATTTGAGATTTGACTGCATCCAAAATATCTAATCTACGTTGAGCTTCCTCTCTTGTCATCTTTTTCTTGAATGGCTCTTGATTAGGAACAACAGCATTCTTATTGTTGCCAGCAGCCTCTCGATCCACACTCAGATTTTTTTGCGTGCCATAGAGGGTCTCTGTTGAATCCATCATTGATTTATTCTCTTTCTCTTTGAGAGTATAGCTTCCAATTCGATTCACAGAAGTTACAGTCGCTGTTGCCCTCTGGTTTTTCTCAGAGTCAACCGAGATATTGTTTAAACTATTCAATTTCGATCCTTCAGCAGGCAAATTGGATTTCTCTTCTTCATTATCAGCAAGCGAGATGTACTGTTTTAACCTTTTATAGTAAATGTATAATGGTTTCATGGGCTCTTTCTCCTCACGATTCGGCATACGCCTAAATAACTCCACAAAGGCCGCGTCATATCGCTTCAATTCGTGCTTGACATTCTTCTTTTCATTTTCTAGCTGCTTCTTGGATAATCCTGACAAACTCAATTTATTCATATTACTTATGTTCAGATTGAGACGACCGAGCGATTCGTTGAGCTTCTGAGGGCCAAACTTGCCAAGCCATTGATCTAATGTCGGAGGTACCTTACTGCTTGTTGAGCCTTGTTGAGTGTTTTCTTGAGAAGAATGAACAGTGGTATGCTCCGTGCTCCCAGAGTCTAAAGAATCTCGACTTCTTCTGTGAGAAGACTCGTGTTCAGTACTAAGTAATGGGCTTTTAAGGGTCGCAGAATTTGGATTCTCAAGACTTCTATCAGAAGTTCTACTGAGCGATTCAACACTTTTGCGCCTTGATTCATCTTCGTTCCTAAATGGCTCCAGTGATATTCTCTTAATTAGTGGCGCTGGCGCTGATGGATTTTCAGTCTTTGAGTAACTTGGAGGTGCGGGATTTGTGGATAAAAGCTTCGGCTGCTGCTGAGGAAAATTTGGCAAAGTCAGCGTGGGCTGTTGAGAAGAGGATGAAGGATTGAATAAATCGAAAACCGAGATTGTAATGATTTCGTTGAGAATGTCAATCTCCATTGAAATTTTTGAATGGATTTTTATAGCAATAGTAATAAATATAATCTTGGACAAGTCTCATTAAATTTCAAAAAATAGAAACATAAAACTTCAAAATCAAATTATTTTCAAAGGGTTTTAAAGTGCGAATAAAAAGTTGACATATATATTTACTTATATAATTTGTTAAGCTCTTTTATTGAATTTTTCCAGATTTATTCATCAATCAATACATTATTCAAAGATTACATGTTGAGAATAAAACCAACGGCTTGATAGAACAAAGGTAAAATTGAATCATAAGGAGCAGAGTATGACATTTGTAAATTTCCTGCAGCCTCATCCAAAATAGCGTCAAAAGTCACTGTCATGCCATTCACAATCTTTGCAGAGAAACTCATCATTTCTATCACACTTTACTACGACAATCATAAAGAAATTTCTTACCAACTCCAGCATTGTTTGTTCTGCTAGCAACGTACATGATGTTATTATCGTTAAACTTGGTTTTAATTTGATCCTTGCTCAAAGTAGTCTTCAAACTGTTTTGAGTCTTGGGGTACCCCTTAGTTGAGAGTTCTTGGTACTCACCAGTGGAGACGGCTGCTTCCTTCAACTAGAGAGGAGAAAGGTTAATTTTCTTCAATTCCTTCTGATTGCTTACCAATAAAACGGACAAAGAGCATGGGACAAAGAAGATGAGAATGTCCACATTGGTCTTGAGAGCGATTTGAATCTTGAATGGGAAACCTGGAGGGGTATTATTAGTTGCTCCCTCAAAGTTGAGAGGAACTCTTCCTTCTCTTGTTTGGCCAGGATCAACCTTGTTGATAGGGAGTTCTGGAGTAGCAGGTTGGATTTTGAAAGTATTGGAGTTGAATTTCACAGCAAAGTCACTAAGAGGTCCTTGAGTTTGATTGGTGATGCGCAAGTCCAAAAAGACGTCGTTATCTTCTCTTTGAATAGCAGCCTCAATCTTGATTCCTGTGACTTTCTTTTCGGGACTTGGGGTGCTGGGAGCAAGGGATTCCTTGGTCATTTTCAATATTTCAACTCAAAAAAAGATTCTTACGGAATAAGGAATCTTGATGTTTCTAGCATTTGATGAGGGGATTGTTTTAGTTGGGCTTGAAGTAGAAGTAGTAGTGGTGGTGGAAGTTTGAGTGGTTGAAGGAACATCATCACTCATACCAAGCAAATCGATATCTTGACTAGCAGCTTCGTACCCTTGGTTAATAGCTTGACTTTGATAAGATCCAATCTTTTGTCCTGAAGAATCTTCAGCGGTTTCATATGCATCATCATCATTATCTTGATCTTCGAGTTCCTTAAGATTTTGACTCTCTCTCAACTTCTTGACGAATTGCTCAGGTGGCTTGCCATAAACTGAAGCTAATGTTCCAATATTCTCAACCAATCTATTTTTTTATTAGAAAAATTTGATTTCACCATGATCGATTACTTATCTAAGAGGGCAGAGTCAAGAGTGTATGAAGTATCAGAAATAGGGGGCTTTTCAGCCATGATGACGGCCTTGGCAACATTCATATCCTTTGCCATCAATCTCCAGTAAATATATGCTCTATTTTAATAATTCAATTTAACCTCCTCAAAATCACAAAGAAATACCTATCCCTTAAATCGGGATTTTCACATTCATTAGTTGCCATTTTCAAGACCTCCATCACCATTTCTTGACCATCTGAAGGACGAGTCAAGTATAATTTGACGCAAGATGTCAAAACTTGCAGTTGAACAATTGCAGCTTCATCCTTGAATCCTTTAATAAACTCATAAAGAATTTGGTCAGCGTTTTCGATAATTTCAACATATTGGCCGACGATCCAGACCATGGAGGCTTTGGCTTCAGGCTCTTCCAAAATCTTTAAATTATCACACAAATCCTTCAATATGGCCTCGAACTTTCCTGGGTATTTTCTGAAAAGATCCTTGATCACAACAACACATTCTTGAACAACATAACTAACTCTGGATTTCAAGAGTTCCCAAAGGGCTTGAGCGCATCTTTCAGAAGCACCATCAAGTTTGATTGCAAGTCTTCCGATGGTTCTGATAGACTTTCTCACAAACTCAACGTCGACTTCGTTACCATATTCCTTCAATTCGTGGAGAATCAAATCAATGTTCTTCATATCTCCCAGCTTCACCAAAATATCGAGCTTTTCGAGCTTAATGTAAATGGGATCAGAGTATTGACAGAAAAACATTTTTAATTCCTTTTCCAAGACATTTGGTCTCTTTTGGAGAATAATATTGATGCTCTTCAAAGCAACATAGACAACTTCGCTTTCTGAAGACAAGAGGGAGACCAAGGGAGCTCCCAGCTTTTTTGTGTATTTTCTGATTGAGTCAGGATTGGTCAAATAATCAAGGTATCTAATGCTCAGTCTGACGGTTGCGATGACCACACCTGGGTTAGAGTGGGACAGTCTTGAGGAAACTCTGTCCAAAATACTAGATTGAAAAACGTTAATTCAGGATTATACTATAAACTCTACTCTTCAGTTTCCTTGGGATCAGCAGGAATGTAGTTTGACAAACTATCGATGATTACGGTTTGGCCCCATTCATTGCATTCGTTGATGGCTGTCAAAAGCTTTTGAACGGTATAGGGCTTCAAATCAATTGCGTAGGTTCCTCTACCTTCAGCAATTTGTTGAAGAGCAGCCACAGCGTTTGAAACAACCATAGCATTACCATCAGTCAAAAGATTCTCGATAACTTTCAAGAATCCTTGCTGCTCGATCACTGCAGGGTTGATTTCGTACATTTTTGCAGCGCACAAAACAGCAGTCTTTCTAACGTAGGAATCTTCATCCTAAAACAAATTGTTATTTCATTGCCTCCCCAAAAAGAAATACTCTCAAAGCTTCCTTCAAGGGATCAATCAAGTATTCGACGATTTGCTCAATCTTGATGCAGCCCATAGTTCTGATGGCAAGGGCTCTCAAAAGGGGGTTTGATCTTTCTCTGGAATCCTAACGAGAAATTTTTATCGTACTAATTTAGGAAATCTTACTTTTCTAAAAGTATTTATACCCATGATGGCTTTATCTGGATGTGATCTGGCATAGTTCATCACGTACAAGTAGACTAACTTTTTCAATTCCATGTTTTGAGTTTCCATATTCTTGAGAACCGCCATAAATAACATCGACACATCTTTACCCAAGGTCATAGCAAAGATAATCTATTTCTGTCAACAAACGTTTAACCAGACTTAACCATACATTACGAAGAGCAGTCAACTTCACATCCACATTAAAGTCAGCCAAGTTTCTCTCAAGTTCCTTGACCTCGCCTCTTTTATTGCCAAAATATGTCATCTTATTATTTTCTAATTAGGTTTTAAATTTATAAAAAAAACAAATCATCTCTTGGCTTATCTCATGGAAAATTATATATTTAGAAATGGAGAAATCTTTTTCTATTGAGAAAAATCTCCCCTTCATTTTTTCAAGATATTCGACAAGCCATTATCTTTTCTTTTGTGAAATTCATCAGTTCTCAATGAATCGAACAAAACCTTTAAAATGAAAAAAAAAAATTATTTTCCCGCCAATCAGATTTCTCTATCTCTATCTTTATTGTTTTAAAATATTATTATGTGAGTTTCTTTATTGAAATAAATTATTCTTGTTTTACAATATGAAATAAAATAGACAGCACAATTACAAGGTGATATTTTTACTTTTTAAAAAATATATATTATTATTTTCTGGAAAAAATTGATATAAATAACATACAACTTGTTCCAACATTTTTCACTCCAAAACTCCAAAACTCTCAAGTTGTCCGAGGAAAAATACAAATACAAATGCAAATTCTGCCAGTTGTTGAAGTAATAAAAAACATGATCTTCTCATTGTCAATAAATTTTTATTCACTTTTAAAACAGCCGAGAAAACTCAAGAAACTTTTTCGATTTTCTTTGGATCTGCTGCAATGTTTTAGTAAAACTCTCATTGAATCATTTTTTGTCATATTAAAGCATTTTTGAGTAGTTATTGAGCTAAACATGCAGTTTTTCAATAGATACTCAGCCACCTGGATATGACCCCAACGAACGGCAACTTCTAAAGCTGTTTCTTCCGTTTTCGATGAATCACTCAGCTTTTTTATATGTTAGTTTAAGAATCATCAAAAATTTAAACTTTAGAAGTCAAGAGATGGTTGACTTTATTCTCAATCAAAAGTTTTACAACCTCAAAGTTGCCATGCTTGGCTGCTATATATAATGGCCTATGACCACTATTATTCGCTCGATTCAATAAATGGTTTGGATCATCTTGATCAAACATAAATCTATTTTGAAAATTAGATAAATGATTTTGTCCCATAAGAAGGTCAACTTTCGAGGATCGGTTTTTATCATATGATTCATTAACTGAATATGCTTCTGTCCGCCTGCCGCCGCACATTCACAAAAAATTCTAATCGTTCTCATCATGTCAAAAGCCTCGCGTGTCATATCATCTTTCTATTTTTTTCAATAAATTTTGAAATCGGTCTCTTATTTTTACTGTGATATTCATTTTGCCACGCTGTCCTCCTTTTCTTATGGTAGTGATTTTTCTGAGACGAAATTCATTAATCTCATCAGAAATCAGCTCCTTAAAATATAAAATTGAGAATATTCCTCAGAAAAAGATTTACTGCATCTTTAACTTCTTTTGCTTCCTCGTGCTGGAGAAATACGACTGATTGGAAAACATGACTCAATTTATTCCAATTCTTTTTTGTTCTACAGAAATAATTTTCATCAAATTGCTAAGGAATCCCTACGCAAGAGATTTTTGAGTATCCGAACGCTGGAATGGAACGACCTTTCGAAGATTAATTGCTGACAGGTTTTTCATCTCATTTAATTGCTCGTTCAACGTAGGCTCACCAGCGGGGGTAGGTTTTTTTACATTGCTCACGGCAAACTGAGAAAGATTCCGATTTGAAGCAACCGATTCGTCACGCCTACTATTATTTTTGTCCCCATCCTGTTCCGGCTTCTTTGGATCGTCATCTTCAAGGTGAAATAATGAAAAATTCGTATCTTTTTCCCCTCTCCTCATTAAAACCTTCAACTCAGGAGAGGCTACGCCATCATCAGATAATTTTCGTTTCATTTTCAGATTGGGAGGGAGGCGTCTATGATTTTCTTTGGGACTTCCAACGGATTCTGTCACGTCTTTTTCAACATCACTTGGAAGACAAGTGCCCTTTAATTGATTCCCAGGACTCAATACATTTTCAAGGTCTGACCATAATTCCCCCTTATCAGGCAATCGCAGGAAGTGCTGGACTGCGCTATTCATCAGGTCTTGGCTTTCCTCGGCAAAAAAGTTTTGATGCTTGGCGTTAGCAATCGCAATTGGCTCAGAAGTCTTGGTTCTGTCTTTCAATAGCTCGGGTGTGAGAGAAGATGCCTTTCGACTTTTGAGTGGAGCTTCTGATGATCCTCTCGCAACAGGAAGCGACTTTTTCTGAATTTCGATTTTTTTCACAGCAATAGCAGATGAAGGTTGTTCAATGCTTGTCATAAAATGTGAAAATAACTTAAATATTATTTGTAATAAGAAGGAGTTTTTTCATGTAAAAAAATCATTAATTAAATTACCCTTCTTCCTGTTTAATGGAAATAAACTTTCTTTCTCAACTAGATACAATCCTTTCTCTTATGCTTTTTCAAAAATCCTAGAGGATTCTTCATTTTGGGAAATTTTCACCATTTATTTGAGTTTCCAATTTTTTTTAACCTGAGATAATGGTTAATTTCTCGATTAATTATTTCGTAAATTATTAATTACTTGTCATCAATTGAATACCTATTTATTGAGTTTTTATGATTTCACGCTTTCCACGATTTTCACCTCAAAAGCTCAACATAAAATTCCTCAATGTTATGACTTGAAAATGACAAGAGAGCCATTCAAAATTTAGATTTTTTATCTTTTTACAAATTCAAAACAAAACTTTTTTTCACTTCAAAGACAATCCAGAAACTTTGAGAGAAAAGTGAAAAAAATGTCTCAGAAATTTCCAAACAAAAAACCCCCCTCGCTTTCAGAATTGTTCAACACCATTCCCAAAACGGATCTTTTTCCATATACTTTTTACTTTTTCGAAAAAGCAAGAATTCCCCAAAAAAGTCTCGAAACTTTTGACCGAAAAAAAAATTCTGTCCTCAGAAATGGGATTTTCCTAAGGATTAATTTCCCAATTTTTTTTCTTTTAGCATTCTCTTTCAAAAGATAATCAGGTAATCTTAGATCAAGAGCTTATTATTATGTAATTGATTGATTTAAACTTTCAATTTTGGAAGAATGAAATATAATTGAAAAAAAGAAAAGTGATAGATATTCTTTTTTCTATTTCAAAAGAAGTTTTTTAAGCATGGATTTGGAGCGAGAATGAAATTGGTCAAAATTGAGGCTGCTTTACCCACAACGAATTCAGAAATTGAGAGAGGATCCAATTGTATAAAGAGAATCAAGACTGACTTAAGGAATAAATTGAGTATTGAGAGAATCCAAAATCGAATGATGGTGAAGCCAGATGCAAGTTAGAACCATTGGAACGGAATGAATGACTTATGAAACTCGAAAAAAAATTGATTTTCAACCTTTAAAGAAAAAAGTTAATTGAGGAAGATTTGATGAAAGGAAAATTTTGATTTGGAAAAATGAGGAAAAACTCCCCAAAAAACTTTTTCAAGTTTTTTTTTATTGTCTTTCTGAAATTTTGTCTAAAAGTAAAAATATTGAGTTGCAATTTGAGCTTGAGACAAGATGGAGCGAGACTTCAAGCCACTTCTGATTTTTCATTGAAGAAGATTTTCATAAAGTTTCACACACTTTTTTTCAATCTCTTTCTCAAAAAAATGATGTTTGAGAGTCTTCAACTCTAATTCCTTTCCTTTGCTTGTCCATAAAAGTTTGATTTATTCATGAAGGAAAACCTACTACAATGGTTCTAAATAAAATCTGGCACTGCCATTTTACCCTATTAAATAAGTATCAATGATCCTGACTTTTATTCACAAAAAATTCAATAAAATAAACTTTGTCTTCTCCCAGCAAAATTCCAAGAGCCATGAGATCATCCTCAATTGCTTTAATCCTTATCTTTGGGTTGCTTGCCCAGGGTAAGGCTCTGTCAGCCTATGATAGTCTTATCTTATCTGACAATCCGGTCGGATACTGGCTTCTAAATAAAGGAGAAACTTCAGACGCCTCTCCAAGTGGCCTCAACGGGACCTATAGTGGGTCTTGTCGTGGTCAGGCTACCCTCCCAAATGGTGATACCGCCAATGTCTTCAATGGTCTTGACAATTATTTTGAGATCCCTGATAATGATACTCTTGAAGTCACCACAACTGGAGCTTTAACCATTGAAGCTTGGATGAGAATCGGTGCCTATGACTTCCCTGCTACTGAGAACAACTATGTTCACTGGATGGGTAAAGGCACAAGTGGACAACATTTGTGGGTTGCGAGAATGTACAATCAAAATGATACCTCCCGTCCTCAAAGAATCAGCGGTTACTGCTTCAATTTGAACGGAGGGTTAGGCGCTGGGTCATACTTCCAAGATGTTATTGGTCTTACCACCTGGATTCACTACACTTTGGTCATCAACACAAAGGCTACGAGTACCAGCTACCCCACTGGATACACCAAGATTTACAGAGATGGTGTTCTTCGTGACACTGACAGCTTACAGGGATATAACATTATTCCAGGAAATGGCAACGCCCCTACTCGAATTGGTACTCGTGACTTCAATTCTTTCTTCAAGGGAGCCATTGGTAAAGTTGCAATCTACAACTATGAACTCACTGCTGCACAACTTCTTGCTCATAGAAACTCCATGGTTGCATCCGTCTCCCCTGCTTCTACTGCCGATTCCACTGCTCCTCAATGCGAGTAATGAGTTGAATATTTATTTTTAACATATATATATATTACATTTGATCAAAATCAGAACCTAACAGGTTAAAAAAAGTTTCATCTCTTTGAACTGGAAGAAAAAGACATATTTTTTCGTTTGCTTGAGAGAATCAATAATGATCAATTGTTTAAGAATACAGGTCGATATGAAACATATTTTTTACAATTACAGAAGTTGATAGACAACAAATGGTTAGGAACGAATGATATTGACAAGGGGAGTGAGTTGAGCCAAGACTTTAGGGTTTGAGAAACACTGGGCAAACACATCCTTATATTTGGAATAAATAAGGTTAATGACGTCTCTGATTTCTTGGCTATCAATCCACCTTGAAATGGTTTTTTCACTGCTAAAGAATCTCTGACTGAATTCTCGATACACTTTTTTGCAAGTTGTCAGCCAAACTCCTTCTTTTTCATCAATTGTCCAAATCCACTTTATCGCTTCAAAATCAGAAATTTTATCATAGTATTTGGCTGCAAAGTTCCTGAAGAAGTCAACACTCTTTGCAAAGGTTGGAGAGGAAGCTGATTCGAGCAAGAGCTCATTAATTGTGAACCTGAAAATGGCTTTTGAGAAGGTTGTAATCAAAAATGAGTCGCTTATTTTCTTTGGAGCTTCCACCTTGGGCGTCTCGTAAAGAGGTTTAGCACATAAATTAGGTATCATTCTGAGGATATCAATGGTCTCAAGCTGACTCGCGTAAACCTTTTGCTTCTTTACAATATTTTCAAGGTTCAGGCTCTCGGCCTGGAAGCTACATCGGCTTTTTCGGAGACTAAAATCATCATCAGCAAATTCCATTTTTCTTTTGAGGAGATTTGACGAAGGGTTGACAGCAGGCACTCTGGTAACTACCGCAGAAAGATCTGGATCTTTATACATTGGATATATTAAATTTTTTGTTTTTAATTTTCTCTTGTCGTGACGAATATTTATATTCGAGGAAGGGCCAAAATACACTTTTCAAACTTGACGCAAAAAAATTTCAAATTTCTTTGATTCGTATTTTGTAAACCAACAATTTGTTCTAATGTTGTCGGGTACAAATTCATAATTTAGTCTCAACACAAGTGCTAAAATTAACAATTAACCTGACCTTCTATCCGATTCTCTCACCTGAGTCCTTCTCTTACTTGTCATTTCTTCTATTAGGGACTCATCTTTCCTGGGTTGACATCAAGAAAAGCTTTCAAGCCAAATGTTAGATACACGGAGTGATCCAATTTTTTCAAACAAGAGGAAAAAGTACCAAGAGATTGTTTATTGAATTTAGTCTCAATTCGACTTTTGAAAGTCTCAAGAGTGACCTTCTATAAGAAACAGAATTAATCAAAAAATTAGCCAGGATATAAATCAAGCCTGTCAAATTGCTAATTTAAGATCTGATTTTAACCCTAACAGCAAAAGAACTCGAACAAATTAATAAAATGACTTTCCAAAATATTAGAATTGTCCAATAATTGTGCCGACCAAAGAAAATCAACATATTTTCTACCATCAAATCCAACTTTTTGAAAAAGTCCCAGGTCCCTTCAATCATCTCCCTCTCAAAAAAATCGTTTCAATATTTTTTCTTACCAAAAGCTCCTAATTTGTAAGGATAAGAGGGAGGTCGAGAAAACTTTTTTCATAGTATTGTTTCGGAAATAGTCTCTTTCTAGAAGAAAAGTGATAAATTCTCGAGTGAAATCAAAATATACCAATTCTCAAAATTTGGATTTTCTAGAAATTCAAACTTTTGAGTCCACTACAGAGAGTTTGGACACAAATTTCAAAACAAAAAGTCGTTTTGCCTTGTCTTCATTCTAGATTTTTCCATCGTCGACCCTTGCCAAATATCGTTTTTCAAAAATAATCGAAACATTCATAACATTCATAATTTTTCAAACTGACTCTTCTATTTTCACCGAAATCAAATCTCGAATTTTTTTTCGAAGGACAATTCTAAAAAAGGTATTGAGCCAAGGTGTTTGAACTCTTTGAAATTCATCAATTTTTTCAAATTCACACTTTGGTCAAACTTTCTGGCTAGGGCAGTATGATAAGATCAAAATTTTGAACAAAGCTAAAATTAATAAATTATTTCTGCTAATTTTTCAAATTTAGAGCCAAATAGCATATAGATCTTTCCTGGTGTTCAACCTTGAACTTCTTCTCTATCTTGAATTCGGGCTCTTATTGTCATTTCAGAGACTGTTGAGATTTCATTTCAAATGAACTATAATTCGGATTCACATTTAGTTCTGTCATCTAAAATTGAATCAACAACAACAACAACAACAACCAAATTTTGAATTTAACCTTTTATTTAGAAGGGAGAGTGTTTCAATTTAAATACAGAATAATTATATAATATAAACACTAAGAACTAGTAGTTCACACACAAATACATATTTTACTTTGAAGAACAAAATACTACTGACTTTTCCTGTCAGTCTGGAAAAAATGTTAAAATCCTTTTTTCGCTGTAATCAATCTACTCAGCATTTTATTCGCTAAATTCAAATTATCTTCGTAGATATCATTGCATAAACTCTGATTTAAAGAGCCTGTGTTATCATTTTTTTGTGGGAGTGGTAGAAATGAAGAATTTCCAATCGTTTTTGAAGCTCTCAAGATATCAAGATTCTCTTCCCGCTTAGAAACTTTGAGAGGAGAATTATTTAAAGAGTCATCACGTCTTGGCCTTGCACTTAAAGAACGCGATCTCTTGAGAATTACCAACTGTTTTAAAATCGGAAGACTTTGTTCAACTAATTTCTTTGCCTCAGATTCTTTCAATTTTTTCAGACTCTTTTTATTTTTATTCTTTTCTGAACCTTCATCTGAGGTTGATGCAATTTGTCGTCGTAATTCGTCAAATATTTGGACTGTTGATTTTTTGTCAATATTAAATCCCACCTGATGTACAATTTTAGAATAATCTGGTCTTGGCGTGAGATTGACGAACCCGGCGGCAGCTCGGACATTGAGCTTTTTATTTTGTAAAAATAACTCATTATTGCAATGTTTGAGATTTGTGATTTGCTGTTTAAAATCTGCCATTTTGATGATTGTAGTATCAATCAGCCTCTTGTACTTTCTTATTCTCTCACACTCCTCCAAATTCAACAGAGTCTGGTGGTTTAGATTCTGCTTTGTGCTCTCATGTTCTTCTTGACATTCGGCCACTTTATTCGCCAAGAACTTGATTTCTTCAATGAAATTCTCTTTCTCTCTTTTCAAGTCATTGATAGCGTTCTCCAATTCCTTTTTTTCCTCTTTTAAGCCTGAAATTTGCCCCTCCAATTCTTTACACTAGATAGATGATTTATGAACTCCATTCAATTCGAAAAAGTACAATCGTTTCACGGTCATTTCTCTCTTGGATCACCTTGTTGTACTCTTCAAGCAGTATTGTTTGTTTATATCTCTCGTGCACCTGTTGAATTTCATCCTCTTTCTGTCGGAGGGTTTTCTTGAAACCTATTTTTCATTTCAACACATTTGGGTATTTTAGTTTGAAAAAACTTGCAATATCTTTTTCATGCTGATTTTCCTTTTCTTGAATCTTTACGTTCTTTTTTACCAATTCTTCGAGCAAAACTCTTGAAAGTGTATAATATGGAATCTTTTCGTGAAAACTGTTTTGAAGAACCTTCACTAGAATAGAGTTATTCTCGCTCTCTTTGAAATAGATTTTACACAATTCTTTTGATTCAATATTTTCAAGTTTCTTTATGATGAACTCTGAAAAACGCCAGTCGATATATGCCGTTGTGTTGAGCACTTTTATCACCAACACCATCAAATCTCCCAATTCATTGTCTTCGCTTGAAGAATGTTACAAGATAATATCTCCCACTAAAAAAGTACGAATTTAGGGATTCTAAACACTCGAGAATTTTTTGAACATGCTTTCGATTTGGGAAAGTTGCGGTTCCTTCGTTTACTTGGTAGATTGAAAGCGTTTCTTTTAATTCAAATATTTTCTCCCATCGATGAAATGTCGCTTCTCTCGCTTTTTCTCGGGTTCTAACAATTTTCTTTTCGCTCTTTTGTCGGGCAGAGATCTGATTCGGCTGCCTTGTTGAAAAAACATTACCTGGTATATCTCCTAGCTTGATCGAGCCTTTGTTAACTTTTACAGAGTCGTAATCTAATAAAAGTTTTTAACAAAAGTTCCATTGATCTCTCTCTCTACTTGGCAAAGATCCGGCTAATAATGACGATAAAGTTGGCTTTTTTTGATTCTGGCCTTGAGAAAAAAAGTTTGAATAGTCTGATTCAAGTTTTGAGTTTGTCAAATTATGTAGATTTTGGGAGTGGGATGATTCAAGATCAGATTTGTTTGGTTCAGGAGATCTTCGAAAAGTAATTTCAGGAAGACTTTTGTTTCGTAGAAAGCGATTTTGAATGAGCATGTTTTTCGAAACTCAGACCAAAGCAGCTTGAGCCTAAAATTAATATACCAACAAATCTTGCTAGAAATTAAACTTTAAAAAGATGTTGTTGTTCTTTCTTTTCTCAAGAAGTTTTACAAGAAATTTCCATCTTGAGAGAATGGGAAGAAATCAACATTTTTTTCAAAAAAGAGAATTTGGGTTTTCTCCTCACAGAGAAAAGAAAAGAGTATTTTTATTTGAACTGAGAGTTTAGTTGAATGTGAGAGTCAATTTTTATAAATATAACTTATTACAGATTTAGCATCAAAATTCAAAAATCTGAAAATTTATCAAACTACAAAATGACAACTTCCGAAAATTCCACAACCTCCAACAATGTTGATCACAAAGAGGTTTGAGTTTCTTCTCTTGCATCTCCTAAAATTCTTTAGGCCACTTTTAATTTCCTAAAAAGAAACTTTAATGCCCTTAATGAGCCAAACATCACCACAAAGAAAGCAGCAAGCACTGAAATCTACAACTTTTTGCAAACAAAGAAATATGAGCTCGACTCTAGTACTCTCTGTTCTCGCCAATCTTCTAATCAATAAAAAGTCCAGGTTGAACAGATTATGAATAGCTTTGCCAAAAATATTCTCAAAGCTATTGCGGACAACGTTGAAAAAGTCAGAGAAAACTCAATCAAGCTTCTCAATTTGTACGTTTCCTCTTTTGTGACAAACTCTGACTCCTTCGCATAGCCTTCTTTCCCGATGCCAAGACTTTTCCCCACACCTTCCCTACATTATCGCAATTTTGGTTGAAAGAGTCAATTGCCACGATTTGGAGGGAATTCAAGATATCCCCGAAGTCATGAGACCAGTCCCATCTCAAAAACCTCATATGCATGTCAACTTAGCTGAACCCACAGAAGAAGTAAAACGCTCAGGGAATATCCGTCCTCAATTTTCATCAATTAGATTCGTCTAGAATATTGCGAGACCCTCTCAACCATCATCTCATGCTGCAATGAAGATGAAATTAGGGGACACATTAATGATATTGTCAACATATTAAGAGCCCTCGCTATGGACCCTTGTGGCGAAGTCCAAGTCAAAGCTTGCCAAAATATTTCTCTCCTCTGCAGAACTTTCAACAATCTTTTGCTCCATTTCAGTGAAATTTTAGCAAGAGCTATATTACTCCCACTAGTCAACAAAAAGTCAAAAGTAATGATGATTTTTGTTAACTGCCAACTAACTCCCCTTGAAAGGTTCGAATTGCAGCATTAGAGGCATTGGGCCAAATTTTGTATTGTGGTATTTGGAAATACAATAATACAATTATGGAAATACTTGTTGGATTCAGAGACCCCAACTCGGTTGCAGTTAATGAATTCTTTGAGTATACGACCAAAATCAACTACTTTGCTATCCTCATCAAAGATCCGAAAACCAATGTCAGAGAATTCTTTATCAGATGCCTCGGAGATTGGTTAGTCAGCCTCCCTGATAGATATGATCATGAACCTCGTCTTGCCCCTTATATGGTCTCAGGTTGGAATTTTCTTGTGTTTTCATGTTTCCCTAACTCACCTTTAGGTCTCTTTGATAGAGATGATGAAATCAGTCAATCTGCATATGAGATGATAGAGGAAGTCGGATTACAATATGAAAGAGAAAAAGTACTCTAAATAAAATTTGCTTCTTTGTTCTAAATTTCGTCCAGGAGAAAGAGCTTCGATCAATTAAACAATTTGGTTACGATGCAGAATGGACACAAGGAGGAAAAATTACAGATATCAAACTCCCAAAGCCCTTTGCAAAAAGACCCAGACTTGGAGCTAGAATTTTCATTAGAAGTCATGTCAGGAAATTCCTTCCAGCTCTCTACAAAGAAGTCAAAGATTGGCAATTTGAGAATAGATTGGAGGCTATTAATCTTTTGCTCTATGGACTTATTTATGCTGAAGACTACGTCACTCAGTTTTTGGATAAATTCTTTATCAACATCTTGCATAATTTGAATGTCAGAAATAAAGATGATCAAGTCATTGCTGATAAAACCTGCCAAATCTTCCATTATATCGGTGTCTATTGTCATTATAAAGCTTATCTTCCTTTACTCACTTCAGCTATCAAAGGAGAAATTATTGATAATGACGATGCACCCAAATTTGCCCTTACAGCTTTGCTCCATCTCCTCACTGGTTTCTTTGAGACAGTCATCAAAGAAGATGGTCTTAAAGATAGAAAAGTAAAGGAAATTGCTTATTTCTCCTAACCCACCCGCCCATTAGGCATGTATTAACCAAGTCTTGGAATTAATTGGTGAAGAAGATTTTGTATCCAGTATTGATAAGGAAACTGCCCCTGTTATTGAACAAATAATGGAGTTGATCTATGAATCGATGATGAATAAATGTACAGCAGATGATTTGGAAGATTTTTATAAGCAAAACAGATTCAAGGCACAACTTATTTCTTTTACTGCATTGAGATATAGACTTGTGGAGTTTGAGAATAATGTGGCCAAGAAAAATCTCGAGCAAGATTATAAGCCTGATCTCAATTCTGCAATTGGGGAAAATGCTCTTGTTAAGTCCATCTTGAAAATGGACGAAATCTTTGAAGATCTTCTGCTTGAGTCCTTTATTGAAACTTTCCATCAGGAAACTTCAGGCAGTAAACTCACAACCAGCCAGTGGAAAGCTATTTATGCCTATTTTATGGTCAACATAAACGCAAGAATTGCCCAAGGTTCCAAATATGATGATCAGCTTTTGAAAACTCTTGAAGTTATCAAAGGAGTCGACTTTTATAGTTACGCAAAACCTGCTGAAATCTTGCAGATGAACTTATTGATCATCAAAATGATTGCAGATTGCTTTAGCGCGCAAGAATTCACTCAAACTCAGTCTTCATTCTTGTTCCATGCAATTC